>Ga0209580_10000329_pt1 | contig 28012 bp, 24 predicted proteins | sample Coa_R1_5_FD_187153 | JGI IMG/M metagenome (GOLD analysis project Ga0209580, IMG submission 187153) | Surface soil microbial communities from Centralia Pennsylvania, which are recovering from an underground coalmine fire - Coalmine... | ecosystem: Environmental > Terrestrial > Soil >... | reverse complement strand
GATGATGCCGAGCACGCCGAAGATCGCGTCGGTGAAGAAGATCGCTCCCGTGTACATGATGCCGGCGAAGCGACTGCTCTTCGAGAGCGAGGACAGCGCAAGCATGGTGACGGAGCACACCACGATGCGGAGGGCCGAGGCCAGGACGATCGCTGGGATGATGAAGGAATTCGCGCGCAGAAAGGCGATGCTGCCCGACAACATGACCTGGACCAGCACCAGCAGCAGGGCCGGCACGAGGGTCACGAGCGCCAGATACGCGACGAGCACCAGGAGCTTGCCGACGATGTATTCGCTTCGGTGGAGCGGCTTCGCGAGGTAGATCTGGAGCGCGTTGGCCCGCCGATCGTTCGCAATCAGGCCGGAGCCGACGTAGATCGTCACGAAGAAGACGAAGATGCCCTGGTCCACCAGGAAGCGTTGGAACAGGGCCGCGTCGATCGGCGCGTACCGGGCGAGGGTCGTGCTCGTCGTCGCGGCGTAGATCAGGACGGACCGGACGATGAAGGGAATCCAGGAGGCGATGAGGACAATCAGAAAGAACCGGCGGTCGGTCATCGCGCGCAGGCCCTGCTTCATCACAACCGCCCAGCCCTGGCCCGGCGGTGTGCGAGTGCCTTCGTAGTGCCGGTAGCTCTGATCGTGAATCGGGGTCATGGCTCGCCGATCGCTTTGGCGAACACGTCTTCGAGCGTCGGGACGCTCGGGCGCAGATGGCGCACCTGCGCGTGCATCTCACGCGCGATGCCACAGATCCGCTGCTGATCCGCTCCCGGACCGGCGAGCTCGCCCGGGACGAACACGCGCAGGATGTCCTCGTCGGTCTCATGACACTCGAGGCCTGCGGCGTTCAACGCGGCCACAAAGGGCTCACGGGCGCCTTTGACGCGGACCTCGTAGACGCGGCCCGCTGGCCCCTTGAGCGTCTCGATCGGCCCGGCCGCCGCGACGGCCCCCTTATCCAGGACCACGACATAGTCGCAGACGTACTCGACGTCGGGCAGCAAATGGGAGGACAGGATCAGACTCATGCCCTTGTTGTGGGCAAGGTCCCGCACCAGGTCGAGCATTTCGTCCCGGCCCTTGGGATCCATGCCATTGGTCGGCTCGTCGAGGAACATCAGATCGGGATCGTGGACGAGCGCCTGCGCCAGCTTGATGCGTTGCTTCATGCCGGTCGAATAGGTCTCGACGTTTCGATAGCGGGCTTCGCCGAGGCCCACATAAAAGAGCACTTCGTGGGCTCGCTGCATCGCGTCGCTCTTGGGCAGGCCGGCCAGCTGCGCGCAGTACGCGACGAACGTCACGGCGTTCATGCCCGGGATGTGACCGTCGTTCTCCGGCATGTACCCGATCCTCGCGCGCACCTCGAGCGGCCGTGAGGCGACGTCGAGACCGAACACCTCGAGGCGTCCGGACGACGGCGGGATGAACCCGAGCAGCGACTTGATGAGGGTGCTCTTGCCGGCGCCGTTCGGGCCCAGCAGGCCGACCGCGCCCTTCGGAAAGGCCGCGCTCACATCGCGGAGCGCGCGATTCGAGCCGTACGCGACGGTGACGTGATCGAGCGCGACTGCAGCGTCCATCAGAGGCCCCCCGACCAGGTTGCCGACGGGCGCATCAGCTTATACGAAGACCTCGCGCCTGTGGTTCGGAGCCGGACAGCGCCGCCGGGCACCGGCAGCCTTGGACTCAGAGCGCCCCTCGCAGGCCGAGCGCATCGGCCTCGACGCGGAGGTGCCGTATGACATTTGCGATGTGGGTGTCGAGCGGCAGGCCGATTTCCGCCGCGCCCTTCACCAGGTCCTCCCGGGGCACGCCCCTCGCAAACGCCTTGTCCTTCATCCGTTTCATCACGGACGGCGCTTCGAGGTCGAGGACGCTCTTCGACGGCCGGACGAGCGCCGCCGCCGTGACGAAGCCGGCCATCTCGTCGCACGCGAACAACGTCTTCTCCAGGCGGCTCTCGCGCGGGACCCCGGAATAGTCGGCGTGCGACAGGATTGCGCGCGTGACCCAGTCGGGGTAGCCCATCGCCTTCAGGATCTCCACGCCACGAAAGGGATGGTTGTCCCGATCGGGGTACTTCTCATAGTCGAAGTCGTGCACCAATGCGACGAAGCCCCAGGCCTGCTCATCTTCGCCCCAGTCCCGCGCATAGCCCCGCACCGCCGCCTCGACCGCCAGCAAGTGCTTTCGGAGGCTCTCGCTCTGGACGTGCTCGGTCACGAGCGCCCAGGCCTGCGCTCGCGTCAGCGCAGGCTCAGGCATGTCCCCGCCGTTCTGCCGGACGTCCCTCGTTCCGACTCGTTGCCATGGGCATGATGGTACCGCACGCTGCCGGGCTTCGCACGCGTGTCGAGGGGCCACCCGGTCGGATCCTCCGGGGAGCCGCCCTCGACATCGCGTCTTCGTCCGCGCGCCGTTCACGCTGGCGATCTTCGCGCCACGACCCGCTCTAGATGCCCATGACCTTGACGATCACGCGCTTCCGACGCCGACCGTCGAACTCGGCATAGAAGATCTGTTCCCAGGGTCCGAGGTCCGGCTTGGCGTTAGTGATCGGCACAATCACCTGGTGGCCCATCAGCGTTCGTTTGAGGTGCGCGTCGGCGTTGTCCTCGCCCGTCCGGTGATGCCGGTACGGGAGGCCGGCTGGGGCGAGCTTCTCGAGCCAGACCTGAAAATCCTCGATGAGGCCCTCCTCCCAGTCGTTCACGTACACCCCCGCCGTGATGTGCATCGCCGAGACGAGCGCCATGCCGTCAGAGACGCCGCTTGCACTCACAATCCGCGCGACCTCGTCGGTGATCCGGACTACTTCCCGCCGGTTCTTCGTCTCGAACCAGAGGTAGTCGGTGTGCACGCGCATGGGGGCTCCCGGCCGCCGGACGCCACCGGCGCTCATCGTGGGATAGGCAGCGACGCTTCAGCGTTGAACGCAAGCGACGATGCGCCGTCGCGATCCAGCGCCCGCAAGCCGGCGGCCGCGATCATCGCGGCGTTGTCGGTTGAGAGCGCGAGCGCCGGCAGAAAGACGGGAAAGCCCTCGCGCGCGCCACGCGTCGCGGCGTCATGTCGCAAACGACTGTTCGCCGACACGCCGCCGGCGATACCCAGGCTTCGAGCGCCGACCGCCCGTGCGGCCTCGAACGAGCGCGTCACGAGCGTCTCGACCACCACGCGTTGAAAACTCGCGCAGAAGTCCGCCAGGTCCCTGGCGTCGAGGGGCGAGGCGGCGGGCGGCCCCGACACACCGGTGGGCACCGGCACACCGCGAGAGGCCAGCTCACGAGCGACGGCCGTCTTCAGGCCCGAAAAGCTGAACTCGCCTATCCGGTCCTTCCCAGCCCGCACCAAGTCCGGTGGCGGCGCATTCCGGTCCGCGTGTGTGAACTTCGGCAAGGGCAGCGACACCGCCCGGTCGTCGCCGTCACGCGCCAGCCGGTCGATGATGGGCCCGCCCGGGTAGCCGAGCCCGAGGAGCCTGGCGACCTTGTCGTACGCCTCCCCTGCGGCATCATCGCGCGTGCGGCCGATCAGCTGATAGCGCCCGGGTTCGGGGACGAGATACAAACTCGTGTGGCCGCCGGAGACGACGAGCACCACGGCGGGGAGAGGGATCTCTCCGTGCTCGAGGACGATCGACTCGATATGGCCCGCCAAGTGATGCACTGCCACAATGGGCCGCGCGATCGCGGCGGCGGCCGCCTTGGCGAACGCCACTCCCACCAGGAGCGATCCCACCAGGCCCGGGCCCTGCGTGACGGCGATCGCGTCGACGTCGTGCCAATCGAGGGCGGCGTCCCCCAACGCCCGATCGACGACCCCACAGATGTCGCGCACATGCTGGCGCGACGCGATTTCGGGCACGACGCCACCCCACTCCCGATGGATCGCGGTCTGGGAGGCAATCACGTTCGACCGGATCACCCAGGGGCGCGCGACGTCGCCGGTCGTGGACACAACGGCGGCGGCCGTCTCATCGCACGAGGTCTCAATGCCGAGCACGTTCATCGAGCGTGGCCTCGGGCGTCCTCTGGCGCCGGCTCGTGTCCCTTGCCTGACTCGAAGAACCGGCGCAGGCTCTCGGCATAGGGTGGCCGCGCCACGCCGCGCTCCGTGATGATGCCGGTCACGAGCCGGTGCGGCGTCACGTCGAAGGCGGGATTCCAGACGCTGGCGCCCTCAGGCGTGAGCTGCATGGCGCCCAGGTGCGTCATCTCCTTCGCGTGGCGCTCTTCGATCGGAATCCCGTCGCCGTCAGGTGTGCGGAGGTCGATGGTCGAGAGCGGCGCCGCGACGTAGAACGGCACGCCATGGGCCTCGGCGAGGATTGCCACGGTGTACGTCCCAATCTTGTTGGCGACGTCGCCATTCGCGGCGATGCGATCGGCACCGACGACGATGACGTCAATCTCCCCGCGTTTCATCAGGGGACCGGCCATGCTCTCGGTGATGACGGTCGTCGGAATCCGGTCGCGCACGAGTTCCCAGGCCGTGAGGCGGGCGCCCTGCAGGACGGGCCGCGTCTCGTCCGCGTAAACCTGGCGGACCTTGCCCTGTTCGGCGGCCGCACGGATCACGCCGAGCGCGGTGCCGTAGCCGGCGGTCGCGAGCGATCCGGCGTTGCAGTGCGTGAGGATTCGCGCCCCGCCGCCGACCAGGTCCGCACCGAAGCGGCCCATGGTCCGGCAACTCTCGACGTCCTCGTCATGAATCGCGAGGGCGTCGTGCGCCAGGCGCGCTTTCAACTGATCGACCGACTCGCCGGCCTGGATCCCCGCGGCAAACGATCGCTTCAGGCGATCGATCGCCCAGAAGAGATTCACCGCGGTTGGGCGCGTCCCGGCCATCAGGTCGCACAGCTTCGTGAACTCCACGGCGAACTGCCGAGTCCCCTGCGCCGGGCTCCTGCCCATCCCGAGCGCGATGCCCATCGCCGCGGCGACGCCAATCGCCGGCGCGCCGCGAATCACCATGGTTCGAATCGCCCGGGCGACGTCGTTGGCGGACTTGCAGTGGACGTACACCTCCTGCCCCGGCAGCTTGCGCTGGTCGATCATCACGACCTCGCCGTCCTGCCACGCGATGGTCGGCAACATCGGTCGATGATATCAGCCGGTCAGCAGGCGCCCGTCGAACGGCCGCGGCAACAGATCCTTCATCTGGCATTCAGCGGCGACACCGGCGAGCGTCGCCAGGATGACGGGTACGTCGCCGCAGAACTCCCACAGCAACTGCCGGCAGGGTCCGCACGGGGGCGTCGGCGAGGCCGTGTCGGCGACGATGGCGATTGCCGCGAACTCACGATCGCCTTCCGAGAGCGCCTTGAAGAGCGCTACGCGTTCGGCGCACATCGTCAACCCGTACGACGCGTTCTCGACGTTGCAACCCGTGTGGATCCTTCCCGCCCGGGTGAGGATCGCCGCACCGACCTTGAAGTGCGAGTACGTCGCGAGGGCGTGATCGCGGGCCGCTCGCGCCGCCGCCACGAGGCGATCAGAGTCGTTCAAGGACGCCCTCCAGGAGGGAAATGAACTCGCGACTGACACGGGCCGTCGTCTGGATGACTTCTTCTTCCGTCAACGGCTGCGGCAGGATGCCCGCCGCCATGTTCGAGATGCACGAGATGCCCAGGACTTCGAGCCCCATGTGTCGGGCGACGATCGCCTCGGGCACCGTGGACATGCCCACGGCGTCGGCGCCCAACGCGCGCAGCGCCACGATCTCCGCCGGGGTCTCGTAGCTCGGGCCGGTGAGCGCGACGTAGACGCCGTGCTCGACCGACAGCCCAAGGGCGCGGGCGGCGGCCTCGGCGTGCGCGCGCAGCCGGCGGGAGTAGACCTCGCTCATGTCCGGAAAGCGGCGGCCGAAGCGGTCATCGTTCGCGCCGATCAACGGGTTCGTTCCCTGCAGGTTGATATGGTCCGTAATCACCATCAGCGCACCGGAGCGGAAGGCCATGTTGATGCCCCCGGCGGCGTTGGTCAGGATCAGGGTCTTCACGCCGAGCCGCCCGAGCACGCGGGTCGCGAACGTGACGGTCGCCGGATCGTGGCCCTCGTAAAGATGCGCCCTGCCGGACAGCGCCAGCACGCGCCGCCCTCTCACGGTGCCCGCCACGAGCTTCCCGGCATGTCCAACGACCCCCGCGGGCGGCCAGTGAGGAATCTCGGCGTACGGGACGACCGTCGACGCGGCCACGCGATCCCCGAACGCACCGAGCCCCGACCCAAGAACGAGCGCGACCTCGGGCACCGGCGCGATCCGCGCCGATAACCACGCGGCCGTCTCACTCACGCGGTCGAAGAGGGCCATCAGAGGAGGAGCGCGGCGATACAGGCGGAGGTGAAGTTCGCCAACGTGCCGGCAAACATCGCGCGCAACCCCAGCCTGGCGAGGTCATGGCGGCGCTCGGGCACGAGCGCGCCGATACCGCCGATTTGAATGCCGATCGACGAGAAATTCGCGAACCCGCACAGCGCGAAGGTCGCGACCGTGAAGGACCGCGGGTCGAGCGACGCCTTCAGTGGGCCCAACTGTGCGAAGGCGATGAACTCATTGAGGACCATGCGCGTGCCGAGCAGGTTGCCAATCACGCCGGCGTCGCGCCACGGCACGCCGAGACACCATGCCACGGGCGCGAAAACCCAGCCGAAGAGCTGCTGCAGACTGAGATCGGGCCGCTGCATCCACCCGCCGAACTGGCCGAGGACCGCGTTCACGAGCGCGATGAGGGCCACGAAGGAAATGAGCATCGCGGTGACGTTCAGCGCCAGGCTCAAGCCTTCCGACGTGCCTCGGCCCGCGGCGTCGATCACGTTGACGTCGGTCTTCTCGATGTGGAGGCGGACAGTTCCCATCGTCTCGGGCGTTCCGGTCTCCGGCACGAACATCTTCGCCATCAGCAGCGTCCCCGGCGCCGTCATGATCACGGCCGTCAACAGGTGCTTGGGTTCGACGCCAAAGGCGATGTAGGCGGCCATGATGCCGCCCGAGATGTGCGCCATGCCCGACGTCATCACCGTCATCAGTTCCGACTCGGTCATGCGCGCCAAATACGGACGAATGGTCAGGGGCGCCTCGGTCTGGCCCATGAAGATGCTCGCCGCGATGTTCAGCGACTCGGCGCCGCTCGCGCCCATGACGCGGTTCATGACGAACGCGAAGGCGCGCACCACGACCTGCATCACCCCGAAGTAATAGAGGATGGCAAACAGGGCCGCGACGAAAATGATCGTCGGCGCGATCTGGAACGCGAACACGACCGCGTACTGCGCGCCAGCCGGTCCGAAGATCCGGTTCATCGCATCCGCCCACACCGGCGGGTTGCCGATCGGACCGAACACGAACGCCGACCCGACGGTGGCGAACGCGAGCAGCGCCTTGATGGCGTCGCTCAACCGCCCGAAGATCACCTGGCCCTCGCGCGACAGGGCGAACAGGGCGAACACGAACTGCAGGCCGAATCCCCAGAGCACGGTCCGCAGCTTGATCGCGCGCCGATTGGTGGAGCCGGCGTAGGCCAGGGCGGTAATCAGCACGAGACCGCAGAGGGGCTGCACGCGTGCCATGTCAGTTGATGGTCTCGAGGATGAGCCCGGCCATCGGCGGCGGCTCGTCGTCAATGGTCACGGCGCCGTCGAGGATCCGCTCGGCCGCCGCAATCCGGGCCGGGTCGTCGCAGACGATCAGCAGGATCGCCGCTCCGGCGGCCACAGAGGCGCCCACGGGCGCGACGATCTCGATGCCCACGCCGTGATCCACGCCGGAGTCGGCGCGGTCGCGGCCGGCGCCCAGGATCACAGCGGCGCGGCCGACGGCTCCCGCATCGATGCGCGTCACGAACCCGGCGTGCGACGCGCACCACGGGGACTCCCGCTTCGAGCGCGGCAGCCGGCTGTAGTCGTCGATGACCCGCGGGTCTCCGCCCTGGGCCTGGACCACGGCCCGAAACGCCTCAAGGCCCGCTCCGCTCGACAGCGCCTGACGTATCCGGCCTTCGGCGCGGAAGTCGTCGGCCTCGACACCGGCTAGCACCAGCATCCGGGCCGCGAGTCGCACGGACAGGACTTCGAGGTCGGTTGGCCCTCGGCCCTTCAGCGTCTCGATCGCCTCGATGACCTCGTTGGCGTTGCCGACCGCCCGCCCGAGCGGCTCGTCCATCGCCGTCAGCAGTGCTTCCGTGCGGACCCCGTGGCGCACGGCGATGTCGACGAGCCACCGCCCGAGCGTCCGCGCCTCCTCGCGCGTCTTCATGAACGCCCCGCGGCCGACTTTGACGTCGAGGACCAGCGCGCCGATGCCTTCCGCGATCTTCTTGCTGAGAATGGACGCACAAATCAGCGGAATGCTCTCGACGGTGGCCGTGACGTCCCGCAGCGCGTAGAGCGTGCGATCGGCTGGCGCGATGTCGTCCGTCTGGCCGATGAGCACGCACCGGGTCCGTCTCAGCACGGTGCGGGCCTCCTCCTCGGTCAACCGCACCCGAAACCCGGGAATCGCTTCGAGCTTGTCGAGGGTGCCGCCGGTATGACCGAGACCCCGCCCGGACATCATGGGCACCAGGGCCCCACAGGCTGCGGCGAGCGGCGCGAGAACGAGGGACGTGTTGTCGCCCACGCCGCCTGTCGAATGCTTGTCGACGGGTACCGCGTCGAATTCGAGCAGGTCGAGGCGACGGCCGGAACGCACCATCGCTTCGGTGAGCGCCACCGCTTCATCGAGCGTCATCCCCCGCCAGACGATGGCCATGAGGAGCGCCGACAGCTGGTAGTCGGGCCAGGATCCGTCGGTTGCGGCGCGGACGAAGGTCGTGATCGCCTCGGCGCTGAGGGCCTGGCCGTCCCGTTTTTGCCGAATGACGTCCACAGCACGCACGCGTTGCTCGGGGGGCAAGTATAGTGGGAAACCGTGAGTGACTCGTCCCGGGTCCTGCTCGTCGCCGCGGTCCTCTCCGCCGCGGCGCTCGCCGTCTTCGCGGGCCAGGTCGGCCGCGCCGAGACAGCCACGCCGCCGCGGCTCATCGGTCAGATGCGTTTGGCGCAATGGGCGGCCCTGCTGCTCGCGACGTCGAGCGGCCTCACCCTGGGGTTCGTCGTGGCGTCGGGCAGCGGACCGCTCCTCAGCGTCGACGTCGCGCTCGGAGTCATGTTGGCAGGCGCGGCGGCGCTCGCGCTTCAGTGCGAGCCGCGAGCCGCCCTGCTCGTCGTCACCGCGGGTCTCGTTGCCCACGCGATTCTGACCATCGCGCATCGACCCGGCTGGCTCCCCGCCGACGCGCTGCCGCGGTGGTACGCCGTCGGGTCGGCGGCGTACGACACGGCCATCGCCGCGATCTGCGCGTGGACGTGGCGCCGCTAGTCCAGTGGCTTCGCGGTCGAGAACATGAGGAGGCGCGTTCCGAGCGATCGGCGATTGGACGGCACGGGCGCCTTCCGAGCGGCGGCCGCGACCGTGACCGTGGTCGTCGCCGCGATTGGCGTCGCGACCGGGCGCCCGGGAGCCGGCCAGGCACCGGCGCCGCAGCGCATCGCCGCGGCGGAATCACCGCTCGTGCCCGGCGTCTCGAGCGCGACGGCCCTGGCACAGCTGCGTGCGGCAGCTCAAGACGTCGACGCGCAGATCGCCTCGGGCGACTTGCGGAGCCGTTCGCGTGAGGCCGACCCGCTCGTAACCGGCCGAATGCACGAGCGACTCGCGCAGTACTACCGGGGGGTGCCGGTCTTCGGCGCCGACACCACGCGACAGGTCAACAGTTTCGGCCAGACCGTCTCGGTGTTCGGTGTGTCCTACCCGGACATCGCGATCGAGGTCACGCCGACGGTGACGCCGGACGAGGCCCGCGCGCTTCTCGCGCTCTCCGGAGGACCGGGCGCGCTGGTCCGACGCGATCCCGTCCTGCTCGTGCTGCCCCTGCAGGGTTCCTATCGACTTGCGTGGATGGCTCCGGTGAGTTCGCCGGGAAATGGTCTCACCTACCGGACGTTCATCGACGCGGTCACGGGAGCGGCGGTGCTCTCGTACAACGACACCTGGACACAGGCGCCGCAGAGCGACGTCGGGCGCGGCGTCGGCCTCTCGGGCGACGTGCTCGCCATCAGCGACGAGCGCCTGAGCACAGGCGGGTTTCAGGCGGTCGATCTCCTTCGGCCCGGCGGGGACACAACCTATGACATGAAGGGCGACGTCCGGCGGTCGCTCCGCATCAGCATGGGCCAGACGGCGGCTTCCTCAACCGACATCGCCACGAGCGCCGACGGCTCGTGGAGCGGCGCGGTCGCCTCGGTCCACGCTTACACAGCGATGACGATGGACTACTATCGGCTGCGGTTCGGCCGGGCCGGCCTGGACAATCGCAACCTTACCGCCAGATGTTTCGTGAACGTCGCACGTCCCGAGGACGCGCTGACGCTTGGCGCGACCGCCCCGTTCCGCAATTTCTACAACGGCGCGTTCTACGCCGGCGACGGCTACGTATTCTTCGGCGTCGGATCGCTCACGGCTCAGGGCGCGGTCAATTTTCGGAACTTCGGCGGCGGTCTCGACGTCGTGAGCCACGAGTTGTCGCACGGCGTGACGCAGTTCTCGTCGGACCTCGTGTACCAGTTCGAGTCGGGCGCGCTCAATGAGTCGTTTTCAGACATGATGGGCGCGGCCGTCACCTTCATGTGGCAGCCCCCCGATCACAGCCCGGCCCAGGCCAGCTGGATCGAAGGCGCCGATGTCGGCAACGGAGCCCCGCTTCGGTCCTTCCGCGATCCGCATTCACTCGGCGCGCCCGACCACTACTCGCTGAAGCTGGTGACCGTGCTCGCCAATGACGACGGCGGCGTGCACACGAACTCGAACATCGTGAATCACATGTACTATCTCGCGATCATGGGCGGCACCAACCGCGTTTCCGGGCTCGCGGTTCGCGGCGTCGGGCTCGCGAACCGCGATCAAATTGAAAAGGTCATCTATCGTGCCTTCACGCTGATGCTGCCGGCGAATGCGACGTTCGCCGTCGCGCGTGCGGCGACGATTCAGGCGGCACGCGATCTGTTCGGCGCCGACAGTCCCGCCGAGATCGCGATCGCGCAAGCGTGGACTGCCGTCGGCGTGATCTAGTGGCCTCGACGTTTGCGCTTCGCGTAGTCGCCATCCTACGGCGGATTCCGCCGGGCCGCGTCACGACGTACGGCGCGATCGCGGCCATGGCCGGACGGCCGGGCGCGGCGCGGGCCGTTGGGACGATCATGCGGCTCGCCAGCGAGCCAGGCCTGCCGTATCACCGGGTCATCGCGGCGGGCGGGCGCGTCGGCGGCTACGGGTCGAACCCGCACCTCAAGCCTGCGCTGCTGCGGGCCGAGGGCCACGTCATCCGGGGTCATCGGCTTGTTGGATTTGCGGCCGCGTTGTGGCGGACCAACGCGGACTGGATCCAGGGCCTGGGCAACAGGCAGAGGGCGGAGGGAACCAGACAGACCGGGAAGCAGAAGTCTCGAACGCGCACCTGAGACCTCTCGGCAACGCCATCGGCCCATGCCTTCGTCTAACCCCAAGAATCGAGTTGTGGCCCAGCATGGCGACATGGCGCTCGCCGAACGCTGCCGGGCCGGCGCGCCGGGGGCGTTCGACGAGCTGTATCGGACCCATGCGCCCCGGCTGTTCGGGCTCGCGTGCCGGCTCGTGGGTCGGCCGGAGGCCGACGACCTCTTGCAGGAGATCTTTCTCTCGGCGCACCGGAAACTCGACCAGTACCGCGGCGACTCGGCGCTCGGGACGTGGCTCTTCCGCCTGGCGACAAATCTTTGCGTGGACCACTTGCGCAGCCGAGGGACGAAATGGGCCCGTCTGACCGATGCGCTCGTCGACGACCCGGTCGGCCTCGCACCGGCCACGGGCAGCGTCATCGGCGCGGTCGATCGTCTGGATCTCGAACGCGCCTTGACCGGTCTTCCGGACGGCTGCCGCACGGTCTTCGTGCTGCACGACGTCGAGGGCTTCGAACACCACGAGATTGGTATGCTGCTCGGGATCGCGGACGGCACGTCGAAGTCGCAGCTGCACAAGGCGCGGCTTCGGCTGCGCGAAGTGCTTTCGACCGGGCGGCGGGCCGGCTCGTGAGGTGGGACTGACGCTGCCATGACGACCTGCGAGAACATCCAGCCCCGGCTCGGCGACCTGGTCGACGGCACACTCGACGCCCTCGATCGTGACGGTGTCGAGGCGCACGTCCGCGGGTGCGATCGCTGCGCCGGCCTGGTCCGCGATTTCGAGCGGCTCCGCCAGGCGGCTCGCGGCCTGGGCCCCATTAATCCGCCGCCCCATGTGTGGCTCGAGATCGCCGGTCAGCTTCGTCAGGCGACCGCGCCGCGGCCGGCCGCGGCGACGCCGAACGCCCGCGTCGCGGCGACCTGGCAGTGGGCCGGCCTGGCGGCCGCCCTGGTCATCGTCACCACGGGGGCGTACGTCTTCCTGCGGCTCGAGCGCTCAGCGCCTCCGAAGGCGCCCACTGCCGCGGCCGATTCCGCCACCGGGTCGGTGCAGGTCTTTGCCGACGAGCTGACCGAGGCGATGACCCACTACGAGAAGGCGATCGCGGAACTGGAAGTCATCACCAAGACGAACAACGGGTCGCTCGATCCGGCACTGGCGGCCGCCCTGCAGAAGAATCTCCTCGTGATCGACGATGCGATCGCGGAGAGCCGGACGGCGTTCACCCGCGACCCAACGAGCGTGCCCGCGCGCGACAGTCTGCTCGAGGCCCTCCAGCGAAAGGTCAGCGTGCTCCAGGAAACGGTCGCGTTGATGAACGAGATTCGCAAGGGCGATCAAGCGGGCGCCGCGCAGGCCGCCGCGGGCCTTCAGAAGAAGTCGTGATGCCAGCCATCCGCCTGGACGACGCCTCGTGAGCCTTCCCCGCGTCGCTCGCGCCCTCTGCCTGGCCGGCGCGATCCTGGCGCCTGGCGCACGGCACGCCGCCGGGGCTCAGGCGGCATCGTCTCCGGGGGTGCAGGGGGCGCCGCGGGCCGATCAGACGGATCGACAGCGCCGGACGCTCGATCTTGGGTCTGCAGGCGCGCTCGATCTCTCCACGCTTTCCGGGGACATCACCGTCACGGCCGGCACCGGACCGGCGACCCTCGAGGTCATCCGGCGGTCGCGCGGGCGCACCGACGCGCAGGCGAAGCAGGCGCTAGACCGCGTGACGGTCGACGTCGCCGAGCGACCCGGCCGAGTGACGGTGACGACGCTCTCTCCGGGCAAGGACGGGTACGCGAGCGCTGACGTCCAGGTGTCGTACGTAGTCACGGCGCCACCGTCGACAGCGCTCATCGCGCACACGATCGCGGGCGACATTTCGATCAGCGGCATTCACGGCGAGTTGCGCGCGAGTACCGGCAGCGGGTCCATCGCGCTGGCGAACGTCACGCGCATCAGCGAGGCCCATTCGGTAGAGGGCACCGTGACGATTACCGACACCCAGACCGACGGATCCGTTCAAGCGGATTCCATCGGCGGCGATATCGTCATGGCGCGCGTCAAGGCGCGACAAGTCAATGCGTCGTCGATTACCGGCAAGGTCACGGTCGACGACACCGACTGTGAGCAAGCCGTGCTCAAGAGCTTGTTTGGCACCATCGAATATCGTGGGCTGCTCGCGCCGGACGGACATTACGAGCTGCGGACGCAGTCGGGGTCCGTGCATTTCGAGCCGACCGGCACGCCGAGTTTCGATCTCGACGCGCGCTCGTTTTCCGGGCGGATCCAGGTGGATCCGGCCCTGCACCTTCAGGCGTCGGACGGGCCGAGCCGCGGCTTCACCGGCGCGGCCGGTAACACGCTGATCGGCACGGTCGGCGCCGGCCGAGCCACGGTGGTCGTCGTGACCTTCAGCGGCAACGTGACGATCGGCAGGCGGTAGACGGCGGCGCTAGCGCGCGGGCGACACGGGAAGGTGAACCAGATAGTTCGTGCCGGCGTGGTTGATCCACACGCGCAAATATGTTGCCCCGGCCAGCATCTCGACGCGCGCGTGTCCCGCCGCCGGCGGCGCTTCCTTGGCTACTTGCTTGACGGCCGCGCCGGTCAGGACCGTCGCGAGTTCCCGTCCCTTGACCGCGCCGCTCTGCACGAACTCGATCCAGCAGGCCGCGTCGGGCGCCTGCCCCACTACGGGCGGCACCGGAGCATCAGAGAGGCGTACAGCATAGGTCCCTGCGGCCAGGGCCTGGCCATCAGCCAGGGCGGCGTGCGGCAACCGAACGGTCGCCAGGCTTGCCCCAGGCATGGTCGCCTGTGCCAGGATGCCGGCCGGCGCCATGACAACGGCGACAGCGGCTAGTGCCCGAAGAAGCACGGAGCGCGAGGTGCGGATCGTCATGAAAGACCTCCAGCCTCTTTCCTGTTCTCTCCTCTCACCTTACCGCTTGCCGGCGGCGACTGACAAGCCACGCCCAGGCGGTCAGGCCCGGCTCACGCCAGCAGGGCCAGGCGCTCCCGATCGTGCAGGGGGTCAGGCCCGGCTCACGCCAGCAGGGCCAGGCGCTCCCGATCGTGCAGGGGGTCAGGCCCGGCTCACGCCAGCAGGGCCAGACCCCTATATTGCCATCAGGTCGAACTGCTCGTGGTGCAGCTGCTCGTCGGCCCGGAGCGTAACCGCGCGTCCGACGGTCGCCTCGAGTTCCTTCAGCAGGGGCCGGTTCTCGTCCTTGAAGGCGCGCGCGATCTCCGGGTTCACGCGGAGCACGAGGCTGTAGCCATCGAGGTCCGCGCTCACCTTCTTGACCTCGGTCAGGATGTCATAACAAATCGTCGCGCTCGTCTTGATCGCCCCGGTGCCGGAACAGTAGGGACACGGCTCCGTCATCTGGCGCTCGAGGCTGCTCTTCACGCGCTTCCGCGTGATGATGATCAAGCCGAAATCGGAGACCTGCACGGACTTCGATGGCGCGCGATCGCGCCGTAACTCTTGCTCGAGGGCTTGCGCCACCTTCTGGCGGTTCTTCTTCTCCTCCATGTCGATGAGATCGAGCACGATGATGCCGCCCAGGTCCCGCAGCCGGATCTGGCGCACGATCTCGCGCGCCGCCTCGAGGTTCGTCTTCACGATTGTGTCCTCGAGCCGTCCCGCGCTCTTCTTGCCGACATAGCGGCCGGTGTTGACATCGATGGCGACGAGCGCCTCGGTCTGGTTGATGACGATGTACCCCCCGGACTTCAGCCAGACCTTACTGCGCAGCGCTTTGTCGATCTCTGCCTGAATGCCGTACTCCTCGAAGATCGGATACTCCTTCGTATGGTGGCGGACCCGGCTCACCATGTTCGGCATGATCCGACTCACCAGCGCGACGACGCGCCGATATTCGAGGTCGTTGTCGATCCGAATCGCCGTGAACTGCTCGGTCAGCAGGTCCCGGAGCAGCTTGATGACCAGGCTCTCTTCCTGGAAGAGGACGGCTGGCGTTCGTTCGGTCTCGCGACGCCGGTGGATCTCGGACCAGACCTGCTTGAAGTACTCGAGATCGGTCAGGATGTCGGCTTCGGGTTTCGACGCCGCGGCGGTCCGGATGATGCACCCGCCGGGCAGATTCGACTGCTCGCGAAATCTCTGCACGATGCCGCGCAGCCGACGCCGCTCGTCCCGCGACTCAATCTTTCGGGACACTCCGATGTGATCGACGGTCGGCATGTAGACGAGAAAGCGGCCAGGCAGGCTGAGATGGGACGTGATCCTGGCGCCCTTGGTGCCCAGGGGCTCCTTCACGACCTGCACGACGACTTCCTGGCCTTCTTTGAGCAGGTCTTCGATCTTCGCGGTTGGCGGCAACCGGTCCCGGTCCCGCGGGCGGCGATCGGCGCGGGATCCGGCGGCCGGCTCGCTGCCGTTGGTCGGCGCGCCCTTGGCGGCGTCGACCGCCTCGTCTACGGCCGGCGACGCCGCGTCCGATCCCTCGGCGGCTTCAGCGGCGACCGGCGGCGCGATGGGCTCATCCTCGTCGTCCTCGAGGGCTTCCTCGGTAGGGCTGATGACGTCGGAAACGTAGAGGAATGCGTCGCGTTCGAGACCGAGATCAACGAACGCCGACTGCATGCCGGGGAGCACTTTGGACACGCGGCCCTTGTAGATATTGCCGACAACGCCCCGCGACTGCTCCCGCTCGATGAAGACTTCGACTACGTGATCGTCCTCGAGAATCGCCACGCGGGTCTCGTGCGGCGCCGAGGAGATGACCATCTCCTTGTTCATGCGCGTAACTCCAAGCGAGCGCGAGTCCCCGCTTCGGGCGGCCTCCGGCCCGATTGCCGTCCAGGCGCGCCGCCCACCAGGCGCACAGCATGACGAGCGACCAGACCGCTGGCGTGACGAACCACCCGTCCATGGACCCGCGACTCCTTCAGTTCGTGAACCGCCGCATCCTGACGTTCAGGATGAGGCCAAACCCGACGAGCGTCGCCACGAGCGACGACCCGCCATAACTCATGAGGGGCAAGGTGATGCCCTTAACGGGCGCCAGCCCCGCCGACATAGTGATGTTGTACAACACCTGGAACCCAAATCCCGAGACGATTCCGGTCACCAGAAAGGCTCCGACCCGGTCCTTGGCCAGCTTGGCCGCCTCAAACGATCGTACGATCACGAACAGGTACAGGCCGAGCGCGCCCAGGACACCGACAAACCCGTGCTCTTCGGCAAATACCGAGAACACGAAGTCGTTGTGCGCCGCGGGGAGGAACTGGTAGGTCCCCTGCGTGCTCGACTCGAAGCCCTTGCCGAACAGGCCGCCCGACCCTACGGTGACCTTGGCTTGGATTTGCTGGTAGCCCGTGTGCAGGGGGTCCTGCCATGGATCGATGGCCGTCACGATCCGCTGCCGCTGATAGTCGCGCAAGCCGTACCAAAAGATGATCGGGGAGCTCAGGACGAGCGCGACAAGCGCAACCCCCAGCCAACGCATCGGCAAGCCGGCGAGAAAGACGATCCCGAGAAAGACCGGGACGAGCGTGATGGCCGTGCCGAGGTCCGGCTGGCGGATGATCAGCACGAAGAGACCCGCAAGGAACGCCGCCGCGACGAGCAGCTCGCCGGTCGACCGCGCCGAGCGACGGGACTCGCCGAAGTACATCGCCAGGACCAGGGCCAGGGCGATGCGGGCGAATTCCGACGGCTGCAGGCTGAAGCCGCCGATCGACGGCAACCACCGGCGCGCCCCCTGATGGACCACGCCGAAGAAGGCGACGTAGAGGAGCGTGAGCAGCAGCCCGCCGTAGAGGAACAGCGAGCGTTCGGCGAGGGCTCGGTAATCGACGAACAGGCACACGACGAGGGCCACCACACCGAGGCCCACGGCGTAGGCCTGCGTCCAGAACTGCGTCCCGGGGTTCGCCCGAAACACGCTGTAGATCGTCGCCAGTCCAAGAGCGGTGAGCGCCAATAGCGCGCCGACGAGGAGCCAGTCGAGGTGCGGCAACAGCCGGCGTTCGATCACGGCGTCACCTCACGACCATCGCGCCGTCGGCAGTCACCGACAAGGCGGGCCGCGGACGGCCTTCCTTCTTGGCGAAATAGGTTTCGAGGGCGAAGCGCGCAATCGGCGCCGCACCCGTCGCGCCCCAATCGGCATGCTCGGCGAAGACCACGCCGGCGATCTCCGGATGCTCCCGCGGCGCGTAGAACACGAACCAGCTGTTGTCATGGACGTTCATGCCGGCCTTGGCGGCGATCTTCGCGCCTTGGATGGAGATGACCTGCGCCGTGCCGGTCTTGCCCATGACATCGTGGCCGGCGACCCTCGCGGCCACGCCCGTGCCCTCGGCGTTGACCGCCATCCACAGCCCGTCGCGGACCGGTTCGAGCACGTCGGGTCGGATCGGAAAGATCATCTTCGGCGGGGTGACGGTCGTCGGCACCCACCCTTGACCGTCATCGACCGCCTTGACCACGTGCGGCGTGATGCGGTTTCCCCCAGTGGCGACCTCCGAGATCATCACCGCCAAGGAGACGGGCGTCACCTCGACCGGCCCCTGTCCGATGCCGACCGAGATGGTCTCGCCTGCGTACCACTTCTCGCCCTTCGCGCGCAGTTTCCATTCGGTCGAGGGGATGATGTTCTCGACTTCGTTCGGCAGATCGATGCCGGTCTTGCCGACCAGGCCCATCTTCTCGGCATAGTCGCGGATCGTGTCGATCTTGATCATGCTCGCGAGCTGGTAGAAGTACACGTCGCACGACTGCTCGAGGGCGTGTCGGAGATCAAGCGTGCCGTGCCCTTCCTTCCGGTCGCAGTGGTAGATATGGTTGTAGAGGTCGATGCTGCCGTTGCAAGTGACTTTGAAGTCGGGCGTGATGATGCCAGCGTCGAGCGCGGCAAGCGCCATCACGATCTTGAACGTCGATCCGGGCGAGAAGCGGCCCTGCAGCAATCGGTCCTGCAGGGGCCGCATCGGATCATTGAGGAGGGCCAGCCACTTCGATCGATCCACGCCGGTCGCGAAGTCGTTGGGATCGAACTCGGGCTGGCTCGTCATCGCGAGCACATCCCCGGTATTCGGGTCCATCAGCATCGCCCCGCCGGCGAAATTCTTCGACTTGAATGCGTCATCGACGGCGCGCTGCAGGTCGTAGTCAATCGTCAACTGCAGGCGGTTGCCGTCGACCGGGTCCTCCTCGCCCATCTCGCTGATCTCGCGGCCGGCGCTGTTCACCGCGACTTCCCGTCGGCCATCCTGTCCCATCAAGAGGCCGTTGTACGTGCGCTCGACACCCGACTGGCCGACGACCGATCCGGCGGGCAACCCGGCGAAATCGGGACGATCGATTTCGGCGTCCTGGATTTCGCCCACGTAGCCAAACAGATGCGCGCCCAAACCGCCCAGCGGGTAGACCCGCGCGGGCTCCTGCTGCACGACGACCTCCTGCATCTCGAGCTTGCGCGCGAGCACGGCTGACACCTGCGCCATCGTCGCGTGGGAGATGAGCGGAATCGGCCGGAACAGCGCCTCGCGCTTGTGCCGTTTGACCTCGTCCCTCGCGCGCGCCTCGTCGATTCCGGTCACGAGCGCGAGGCGGTGCAAGGTCTCGTCGACGTTGTGATCGGGATTCGGGCTCAGCTCTCGGACCACCGAGATCGTGAACGAGTACTGGTTCTCGACGAGCACGCGCCCTTCCCGATCGAACAGCACGCCGCGGGGCGCGCGCAGCGCAATCGTTCGCACGTGCTGGTTCTCCGCGATGTCGTAGTACCGCGCGTGCTCGACGATCTGCAGGACCCAGAACACCACGACGAGGATGCCGACGCCGATCGTGGCGCCGACCCGCAGCACGTTCAGCCGCGTGTGCAGCAGCCGCCGGTTCTCGTAGGCGCCTGGCGTGGTCATCGGAGGCCTCTCACCATTGCCGGCGGCTCAGCCTCGATCGACTTCCACTGCGTCCGCGCGCGAGCCACGCCGGACCGCGCTCCGTCAACTGAAAGGCGGCCAGCGCAATGACGGCGTTCACCACGGTTTCTCCCAGCATAGCCGGCCAGGGCACGCCCGGCCAGCGTTGATCGATGAGCGCATAGAGGGCAATCACGATCACGCGATGCACGACGGTGGCCGCGGCCACGACGCCCATTCGCACGACCGCGCGCGTGATGATGAACTGGGCGGACAGCGTACCGGCCGCGAAGCCGACGAGCGTCTTGGCCAGTCCGCCGACGCCGACGATGCCGTGCGACAGGAGATCCTGGAGCAGGCCCCCGACCGTGCCGGCGAGGATGCCTGCCGCCGGTCCCCAGTAGATCGCCGCATACGTGACGCCCACGAGCACGACGTCGATCTGCCATCGGCCGCCGACCGCCACGCGGGCCACTGCGACTTGGAGGACGACGGCCACGAGCACCGTCAGGAGGACGGACGTCAGCTTCACAGGCCGCCTCGACCCCGCCCCCGGCCGGCCGGGGGTGCCGGCGCGGGAATCGCCTCCGGCGCGACGGGCGGCGGCGCCGGCCGCTCGAGCGAGACGAGCACGACGTCGATGTGCGAGAAGTCCACGGCGGGCCTGATCATCGTCGTGCGATAAAGCCCGGCTCCCCGCTCCGTCCGGTCGACCGTGCCGATCAGAAACCCCCTCGGGAACAGGCTGTCCTGGCCCGATGTGAGCACACGGTCGCCCACCTCGACGTCTGCCGAGCTCGGCAGATAGAGCATCTGCAGAGGCGGATTGGCATAGCCGCCTGCGACGACGCCGCCGATGCCGGAGCGCTCGAGGTACGCGCCCGCCGCGGCGGTTCGGCCGATGAGCAACTGGACCTGTGCGAGATGGGGCGCCGGGTCGCCGACCACACGACCGACGACACCCGTCGGCGCGAGCACCGCCATGCTATCGGCGAGGCCGTCGGCCGAGCCCCGATCGATCGTCAGCGTGAGTGACTCCGGCGCGGGGCTGCCCGCGATGACTCGAGCCGCCACCGTGCGCGTCCCGACGGTCTGCTGGAGGTGGAGCAGGCCTTCGAGGGCCCGCGCCTGCCCGGCGACCGCCCGCTCGCTCGCCAAGGCGCCTTCGAGCTCGACGACCTCGGCCTGGAGCGCCTCGTTCTGGCGCGCGACGCCACCAAGAGCCAGGTAGCGTCGCCAGATCGACGCCAGGACATCGACCAGGCTGGTGGAGCCGTGCTGCACTTCGGAGAACACACCGAAGGAGGCCGACTCGAGGAGCGGCAGTCCGCTCTTCGACTGTACCTGAACGGAGATGAGCAGGACGTGGCCCACGCTGATCACGAGCAGCAGGGAGAGGGTCCGGCGGTGGATGGCGAGCATGGCGATCAGGGCCCTGACAGGGGGACGGGCCTCGCGCGCGCTCGTCGGGCCGGCATAGCCGGGACCAGCCTCGAGCGTGCTGGCAAGGCCCGTCCCCTCAGTCCAGGGAGATCTTACGCAGAAGTTCGAAGTTCGCGAGCATCTTTCCGGCGCCGAGCACGACGGTCGACAGCGGATCCTCGGCCATGGCGACCGGCAGACCGGTTTCCTCGCGCAACCGCTTGTCGAGGTTCTTCAGGAGCGCACCGCCGCCGGTCAGCACGATGCCGCGATCGACGATGTCGGCCGAAAGCTCCGGCGGCGTTCGCTCGAGGGCGACCCGCACGGCGTCGACGATGACGTTGACGGTCTCGGCCAGCGCCTCACGGATCTCCTCGTCGGTGATGGTGATGGTCTTCGGGACGCCTTCGATCAGATGGCGGCCCTTGATCTCCATCGACAGGCGGTCGTCCAGCGGGAACGCCGACCCGAGTTCCATCTTGATCTGCTCGGCCGTCCGCTCGCCGATGAGCAGGTTGTACGTCTTCTTGATGTACTGAATGATGGCGTCGTCCATCTCGTTGCCAGCGACGCGAATCGCTTTGCTATAGACGATGCCGGCGAGCGAGATGACGGCAATGTCGGTCGTGCCACCGCCGATGTCGACGACCATGTTGCCCGAGGCCTCTTCGATCGGCATGCCGGCGCCGATCGCGGCAGCCATCGCTTCCTCGACGAGGTAGACTTCGCTCGCCTTGGCGCGATAGGCGCTGTCCTTGACGGCGCGCTTCTCCACTTGGGTGATTTCGGACGGCACGCCGATCACGATGCGCGGCCGGACCAGCATCGTCCGGTTGTGGGCCTTCTTGATGAAATGCGCCAGCATCTTCTCGGTGACTTCGAAGTCGGCGATGACGCCGTCCTTCATCGGCTTGATGGCGACGATGTTGCCGGGCGTGCGCCCGAGCATTTCCTTGGCTTCCTTCCCGACGGCTTCGATGCGGCCGGTGACCTTGTTGATGGCGACGATCGACGGCTCGTTCACGACAATGCCCCGGCCGCGGGCGTACACGCAGGTGTTGGCGGTGCCAAGGTCAATGGCGAGGTCGCTGGAGAACAGCGAAAAGAGCGAGCGAAAGATCAACGCAGTTCCTGTTCCTCTTCCTCTTCCTCGTGGCCGGGGCGGCCGGCCTGCAGGGGTTCCGCACCGCGGCTCGCCACCTGGATGCCGTTCTTGCCGTGCACCTTCACGCGGTACATCGCGGCGTCAGCCGCGTTGATGAGGCTCTCCACAGTATCGGCGACATCCGGCATCGTCGCCACCCCAATCGAGGCCGTCAGGCGGTCGCCGGGCCCCTGGTCGGACAGGAACACGTAGCGGGCAATCCGGTCGCGCAGACGGCGGGCCAGGGCCCGGGCGCCATCGGCGCCGGTCTCGGGGAGCACGACCGCAAATTCGTCGCCGCCATATCGGGCGACGATATCCGTCTCCCGGGCGCCACCCCGGATGACCGAGGCCGCCTCGATGAGCGCCCGGCTGCCCCTCAAGTGGCCATGGGCGTCGTTGATGGCCTTGAACCCGTCGAGGTCGACGAACAGAAGGGACAGCGGCGACCCGCTCCGGAGGGCCCGCTTGGCCTCCTTGCGAAGGGCGTCGTGGAGGAATCTGGAGTTGAAGAGTTGCGTCAGGTCGTCGGTGACCGACAGGGCCTCGGCGCGGGCCACCCGCAACGCGTGCGCCAAGGCGTAGGCCGCCGGCTCGACCAGGCGCCCAAAAGCGTCGACGAGCTCGGTGGAAAGCTCGGGTAGGCGCCGCGCCCGGCCGTAGTCGACGCCGACCAGCACCCCGACGATGCTGCCCGCTGCGACGAGCGGCCAGCCGAGAATCGAGACGTCCACGGGACGGGGCGTCGCCGTCTCGCCGGCGAGCGGTTCGGCCACGAGGGTGGTCACGCGAACGGCCGCCTGTCCATTCTTGACGACGACATCGGCGATCGATTCGGCCGGTCCCTTCACGCTCGCGTCCACGTTCTTCCCGCCCAGCCAGCGGGTAATGCCGTCCGGCTCCACGGCCACGACCGCCCATGAGCTCACGGGCAGCCACTGTCCCACGCGCGAGACGACCGCTGCTGAAACCGCGTCTGGATCGATCGACGCGTTGACCGCTCGCACGAGGTCACCAATGACCTCGGTCCGAGACGCGAGCCTGGCGAAGCGCGCCGCGGCTGCGTCGAGACGGTCCGCCAAGTCGACGATGGCCGGAAGGCCCAAGCCGCGTTCGATGTCTTCGAGGCGGATCGGCGGCGTCAGGTGCTGATGGAAGCCGAGGGCGCGCGACGTCTCGATGAGCTCGGGCGTCGCGGCGGCGCCGTACGACAACGACGGCGTCCCCTTCGCAATGGCTGCGATGCGGCGGTCGGCGCCGTCCTCAGGCGCGAGCTCCCACAAAACAACCGACGTGCGGGGCGGCACGGACCATGTCGCGCCCTGCCATATCACGTCGAGGCGAATGGCCTCGACGGGACGGAGAGCCGCGACATGACGTTCGACGTCATCGCTCCGATGGAAAACGACGACTCCAAATTTCGTTTGTGACGCACCAGGCTCCGCAGCCGAGGGGGGTCGCTGGGGATCGGACATCTTTCGGAGTCTCGTGCGACAGGTTGGCGAACCGCGCCACTATAGCATGCGGGCCGAGCCGATCGGGCCGGTTTTCCGCGCTTCCAACGGGCCAAACGAGACCCCGTGGCATAATTGTCGTTTTGGACGGGGCCTCCGGAACTGTAAGTCTTTCGGGTTTGCCGGCGAGCGGCGCACCAAGGGAGAATTGTTCGCGATGACGATGCTCGATCGGATGCGCCGGCACAAGGCTTGGCTGAAATGGAGCCTCGGCATCGTCGTGGTGACGTTCGTGTTGCTCTATGTGCCCGCGTTCCTCCGCGGGACGGGCGGCGATGGCTCGTCGCTCTCCGACTCGATCGCGGCCATCGACGGGCACAGCGTGCTCGTCGGCGACTACCGGCGCGCCTATCAGCAGCAAGTCGACGCGATGCGCGCGAACACCGGCAGCGACGTCGACGAAAACATGCTGAAGCAACTCGGCGTGCCTCAGCGCGTGGTCCAGCAGCTCCTCGACCAGCAGGCCATCCTCGCGCAGGCCGACCGACTCGGCCTCCGGGTGTCGGACAGCGAACTGCGGTCGCGGATTCTCAGGATGCCCGGCTTCCAGGAGAACGGGCAGTTCATCGGCGAGGCGCGGTATCGGCAACTCCTCGAGATGCAGCGGCCGCCGCTCAGCGAGTCGGAGTTCGAGGCGGAGATGCGGACGACGCTCCTTGCCGAGAAGCTGCAAGCCGCCGTCACCGGGTGGATGCGCGTCACCGACGCGGACGCCGATCAGGCCTATCGGAAGGCCAACGAGAAGGTCAAACTGGACCTCGCGCTCTTCACCGCGAACCAGTATCGCGCCGGCATCCAGCCGACCGACGCCGAGCTGGCGGCTCAGTTCTCGGCTCACACCGACACATACAAGATGCCCGAGAAGCGCCGCGTGCGGTACCTCGCGGTCGACGCCGAGGCGCTCAAGGCCAAGGAGCCGGTCACGGCCGACGAAGTGCAGCAGCGATATCAGGCGAACCTGCCCACCTACTCCACCCCGGAGCAGGTGCGTGCGAGCCACATCCTGTTCAAGACGGACGGCAAGAACGACGAGGCTCAGAAGAAGAAGGCGCAGGACGTGCTCGCCAAGGTCAAGGCCGGCGGCGACTTCGCGGCGTTGGCCAAGCAGTACTCTGAGGACGACGGCAGCAAGGCCAAGGGCGGTGACCTCGACTACTTCGGCAAGGGCACGATGTACAAGGAATTCGAGGACGCGGCCTGGGCGCTCGCGCCGGGCCAGGTCAGCGACATCGTGAAGAGCCCTGCAGGATTCCACATCATCAAGATGGTGGACAAGAAGGCGGCGACGACGAGGACACTGGCCGAGGTCACGCCGCAGATTCAGGATCAGATCCGCACGGAAAAGGCGCAGGCCGAGGCGCAGAAGCTGGCCGACGACATCTCGAAAGATATCTCGACGCCGGCCGACCTCGACAAAGTGGCGCGCGCCCGCGGCCTGGCGGTCGGGGATTCGGGCTTGTTCAGCCGCGACGAACCACTCGCCGGCCTCGGCTTCGTACCGGCCGTCGCGGCCTCGGCCTTCACGCTCGAGCAAGGCAAGGTGAGCGGTCTCCTTCGGACCAACACCGGCTTCGCGTTCATCGCACTCGTCGAGGTCAAGCCGTCTTACGTCCCGGCCCTCAGCGAGGTCAAAGACAAGGTTCGGGAAGACGTCATCCGGCTCAAGGCGCTCGACATCGCGAAAGCCAAGGCCGCGTCGATGTCGAAGGCCGGCGGCGACTTTTCGGCAGCGGCCAAGGCGGCCGGCGGCGACGTCAAGACCACCGACTTCGTCACGCGCGACTCGGCGTATCCCGAGATCGGCGTGAACACCAGCGTCGATGCCGTGGCCTTCAACCTCAAGGTCGGCGAGACGAGCGCGCCCATCCCCACCGACACGGCCATCGTCGTCGTGCACGTGAAGGAAAAGCAGGCCATCGACGAGGCCAAGATGCTGGCGGGTCGCGACACGACGCGCGACCAACTTCTCTCCGAGCGCCGCCAGGAGTTCTTCGCGGCCTACATGGCAAAGGCCCGTCAGTCGATGAAAGTGACGGTCAACGAAGCTGCAATCAAGACCGTGCTCGGCGGGGGATAGGAAAGACTTGAAGCCTGCAACCCGGAAGGCTGAGAGGCGGGAAGGCCGAGAGGCCGCTCTTACCTCCAGAAGACGTCAGGCATCAGCGTCAGCATTTCGCCGGGACGAACGAGCCTCGCCATGGCGGCGGCAGTCTCGAACACGCGCGCACCGGTCGTCCCGAGCGATGAGGCCAGGTGCGTTTCTGACGAGGAGTTCGACAGACTCGCGAGCAAGTCCAGCAGACCGCGCCGGGGCGGATACACCACGAGGCTGACGCTCGTCCGCGGGTCGATGTGGGCCCGGGTCTTCGCGATCTGAATCGCCTGATCGAGCCCGCCCAACTCGTCGATCAGGCCATGGGCCTTGCCCTGGCTGCCGGTCCAGACGCGTCCCCGGCCAACGGCATCGACCTCGGCCGGGCTTAAGCGGCGGCCCTGGGCCACGCGCGAGACGAACAACTCGTAAGTCGACTGCATCTCGGACTCGACGCGCGCCCGCTCCTCGTTCGAGAAGGCCTTGAACGGCGAATCGAGCTCGGCCATCTTGCCGTTGCTCACCGAATCGCTGCCGATACCCAACTTGTCGAGCGCGCCCTTCACGACGTACTTGCCCGTGACGACGCCGATGGAACCCGTGAGCGTTCCCGGCTCGGCGACGATGACGTGCGCCGGCACGGCGATGTAGTAGCCGCCGGAGGCGGCGACGTCGCCCATGGACACCACGACGGGTTTGACGTCGTGCGCGAGCATCATTTCGTGCCACATGACGTCGGAAGCAATCGCCGACCCACCGGGGCTGTCGATGCGGACGACGATCGCCCGCACGTCGGGATCGACGCGCGCCTTCCGCACCCACTCGACGAAGGTCTCCGAGCCGAGTAGGCCGCCCGGCGAATCGAGCGCGGACTTGCCGCTGACGATTTCGCCGACCGCGTAGATCAGGGCGATGCGCGGCCCCGTACCGTAGCCTGGCGTCAGGCCGCCGACGCGCGCGTAGTCGTCCCCGTCGAACGGGCGGGTGCCCTTGATCGGTGCGGCGCTCGAGAGCTGGTCTTCGTAACTCAAATCGTCGATCAGGCCAACGCGCTTGGCGTCAGCCGCGAGGTACGGCCCGCCGTCAATCGCCTGCCGCGCGGCGGCGTCGCTGATCTTGCGGCCTTCCGCGATGGCGCGGACGAGCTGGTCGAACCACTCTTTGTTGAGGGACGCCGACATCTCGCGGTGAGCCGGCGTGAAGCCAGTTTCGGTGAACGTATTCGACGCGGTCTTGTAGTCACCGATGTGCAGCAGGTCCGGGAACACGCCAATCTTGTCGAGGGCGCCGCGGAAGAACAGCTCATAGGTCGCGAGCCCGGACAGGTCGAGCCCCCCGGCAGGCATCATCACGACCCGGTCCGCGGCCGAGGCCAGGTAATACTCCTGAGCCGACGCCGATTCGAGGTACGCGGTGACGTGCTTGCCCGTCGATCGGAAATCGACCAAGGCATCGCGCACCTCCTGGACTTGCGCCCACAACGCGCCGGCGACGGAGGGCTCCACCACGAGTGTCCGCACGCGGTTATCGGCCTTTGCGCGATGAATCTCGTCGATGACGCTGCGCAGTGTTGTCGGGGGCGTGTCAGAGAGCCCCCCGAACAGATCCAGGCGGGCGACCTCATCGAATGGCGCGCGCACCTTCAGGTAGAGCGCCGCGTCGGCCGGGACGACCGGCGGAGCCGCCGACGCCCCGAACGCCGCGCCAAGCAACAGCAGTCCGGCCGCCGACGCCGTCACGGCGAGCAGGATCAGGACGAGCACAACCGTCAACGCACGCCTGGACGAGGACACGAGACCCCCCGAGCAGTATAGAACCCCTCGCATGAACCTGCCGGGCAGGTTTACGAGAGGGTTCTAGACCTCGGCGCCGCGTCGCGGGCACGGCCTCGCCGCGGCTGCGATAGGCTGGAATCAGATGACCGGCCCACCGTGGCTTCCATTTCGCGTCGCGATCGCCGTCGCCGCAGTGGTGATTTCGGCGTTCGACGCTTCGGCGCTTGCCGAGGCCGCCGTGCCGGCTCCGGCCGACGATGCCCTGCGTGCGGCCTACGAGGCGTACTACCGGGGCGACAAGGCCGGCGCCGATGCTGCGTTCCACAAGATTGTGGCTCAGCGACCGGATGACCTCGGAGGCGCGTTTGGCCGCCTCGTCGTTGCCTACTCCCGCTTGGGACCGCACTCGGCGGCGTCGCCGGCGTTCGAGCAGTCCATCAACGCGTTCATCGGGCGCGCGGCCGATCGATACGACCGCAATCGTACCGACGAGGACGCCCTGTTCCATCTCGCGTTCGCCTACACCCTTCGGAGCGCGTACCGATTCGAACATCAGACCGGCATCATCGGCGCCGCGCGAGACGGCGGCCGGGCGCGCGGGTACATCGACACATACCTGAAGGCGCACCCGGACAACGGCGACGCGCACCTCGTGCGCGGGGCCTACAACTACTTCGTCGATCTGGCGCCGTCGTTC
>Ga0209580_10000328_pt1 | contig 28014 bp, 19 predicted proteins | sample Coa_R1_5_FD_187153 | JGI IMG/M metagenome (GOLD analysis project Ga0209580, IMG submission 187153) | Surface soil microbial communities from Centralia Pennsylvania, which are recovering from an underground coalmine fire - Coalmine... | ecosystem: Environmental > Terrestrial > Soil >... | reverse complement strand
GATTTGGAAGATTTTCGACATGCTTCCTCCGGAACTGGTTTACAAGATAATCGAATTGGCGGGCTGCGGGTACTCCGGCTCTCTGGAGTCTTTTGTGGGGACGGCCGCCTTCGGCCGTCCGCCGGGCGAAGCCCGGCTCTCCGCTATACTCGCAGAGACCCACGGAATTCGGCGCGCCATGGCTATTGTGTGTGGTGAGAGCGTTGTTCGAGCAAGCGCCGTGGAACAGATTTTTTGAGCCCCGCCCGATGTCTGCCGCCAGCACAAACCAAGCCGCGAAGCGGCGGTACCTGAAAGCCCAGCACCGGAGTGCCGGGTAAAGCCGGACAAACTCCCAAGTCCCGGGACGACACCCGCTCTCACGCACACTCTATTGTCCTTTAGGACATTTACCAGAGAGTTAACACACTCTAAGTCCTTCGTAGGCTGGAGATTTCATGAGCCTAATTCCCGTTTCCCGTGTGGAATCCGGACAAGGGGCCTCCGTAATCTGTTACGCAATATCTCGTAATGCCATAGTGCAAACAGCCTATGACCCACTTCCCCCAACCGCACCCCTCGCGGCGTGCCGCCCGGGTCCAGCTCGGAGATTCAGTTCTGGCTGCGATTCGTCTTGAAGATGGCCGCCGTACGAAAGCGAAACTCCAAACCATCTCCGTAACGGGAGGCCTGTTGCGCCTGCCGCAATCGCTGGGCGAGGGTGACTTCGTCGAAGTTGCCTTCCAAACACAGGCCGGCCCGGTGCACGGGATGGCCGAAGTTCTCACTCCGACCCGCAAGCTCGACGACTGCGTGCTGCAGCCGTTCCGCTTCGTGGCGATCGAGGATGACGACCATCGCCGGCTACGCACCTCCCTCGATCACGTGGTGGAGCGGAGTTCTCTGGGGATGAAGTCGAGCGCGTTCTCCACATACTGAGATTATGTGGGGACGGCAACACTGCAACCGAAAACGTTGTCATTCCGAAGCGAAGCGAGGAATCTGCTTCTTGCCCGCAGCATACCCGCAGCAAGCACCGCCTAACGTGGCGCTCAAAGGGCAGCTCTTCCACTTATACTGCTCCGGTGGACAGTGAAATCAAGACTGGCACCCTGCTGCGTGAGATCACCACGCATTCGGCGGAGGAGACGATCGCTTTCGGGCGGACTCTCACCGAGCTTCTATCCCCGCCCAAGCTGGTGCTGCTGCGCGGCGATCTGGGGGCCGGGAAGACCACGCTGGTGAAGGGAATTGCCGCCGCGTTCGAAGCCGCTTCCGAAGAGGATGTCACCAGCCCGACCTTTACCCTGATTCACGAATATCGCGGGCCCCGCGCGAATCTCTTTCACATCGATCTGTATCGGATCGACACTCGGCGTGAATTGGACACGATTGCCCTGGACGACTTGCGCGGCGAAAACAGCATTCTGCTGATCGAGTGGGGAGAGAAGTTTCCGCGACTGCTGCGCGAACGGGATGTGGAGATTGCGCTGGATCGGGAGGGGGAAAGCGGTAGAAGGATCAAGATCAGCGGCTAATGAGTGCACGTTGCCGAGTTTTTCGGAGCAGACAAGAATCGTGAGGGTGCCCCACCCTTGTCGTCGCGTTTTTTTCGGAAGACAGGGTGGGGTTTTTGACCTCTTACGGATTGGCGCCGCGCCCGGCGCACCTGGATAGAAATTGTCATGCTGAGCGCAGCGAGTTCGAATGAACTCGCGGAGTCGAATCATCCCGAATCCGTTTCAGATGCTAGAGGACTGATATCTTCTTCTCGACCTGTTTTCACATGCAGGCCATGCCATAATGAAACCAGTGCTAAGCCCGCGCCTCATCTTCGCCTTCTTCGCTGCCGCAATCTTGTTTTCGATGGTTCGGGAATGGAACGCGCCATCTGCCTGCGCGCGAGCGACCTTGGTGTCATCGAGTTACGGCTGGGGCGATGCTTTAGTGAACCATTCATCGAACCATTCCAGAGACCGCTGGAAGTAGTCCTGCCAATCGGCTGGTTTTACGAATACGTGTCCCTCATTGGGATACACGACGAACTTTACAGGAACGTGCATGGCTTTCAGGGCGTGCCACCATTCGACGGACTGCTCGACTGGCACTTCGCCGTCGCGGTCGCCGACCAGGATCAGCGTCGGCGTTTTGACGTTCCTCACGAAGTGCATGGGATCACTCTTGGCATACACCGCCGGATCGTCGTAGACCGAAGCGCCAAAGAAGGGAATCATCCACTCGTCGATCTCATTTACGCCATAGTAGCTGAGCCAGTCCGAAAGCCCGGCACCGGCCACCGCTGCCGCAAAACGATGCGTTTGCGTCTCCGCCCACATGGTCATGTAGCCGCCGTAACTGTGCCCGCGGATACCGAGGCGTCGAGGGTCGATGGGATACTTCTTCGAAATTGCGTCGACCCCGGCCACGATGTCGCGGAAATCGCCGCCGCCAAAATCTTTGACGTTCCCCTGTGTGAAGGTTTCCCCTTGTCCGTAACTCCCGCGCGGATTGGGGCAGAATGCGAAGTAGCCCATGGCGGACTGCGGGCCAATGTTTTGCGAGTCCCACCGGGCGTGACATGCGGCTGAGGGACCGCCATGTACATTGACGATGAGCGGGTATGTCTTTCCGGGAGTGTAGTTGACGGGCAACATCAACCAGCCTTGCAGTTGCAAATTTCCATTCGCCCAGTGGAAATTCACCATCTCGCCCCATGCGGGTTTGACTCCGGCGTTGATAGTCGTCAGTTGTTTCCAATTTCCGATTGGTCCTGCCCAGAGTTCCGCAGGAGTGCTGGGCGACTGCCGGATCACCGCCGACACCGATCCGTCACGAGAGAGAGCGCCGTTCAAAGAAAATTGCGCGCTCACAGATTCGTCGCCTGCCCAGATCTTCTGGACCGCGCCGCCCGAGGTTGAGACACTTGCGAATCCAGATTTGCCGTCAACGTTTTCGCCAAAAAAAATGCGGTCTGGGGAAGTCCAGACCAACGTAGATGGCGAACTGCTGATCTTTGGAGTGAGATTGCGGACCGGGCCGCCCGACACAGGCACGGTCATGATTTCGCCGCCGACCGAACCCTCGTCGCTCATCAGCCCTTCGATGAACGCGACTTGCTTACCTTCGGGTGAAACGTGAGGTTCGGCAATCTGACGCTTGGGTATGTAGATCTCATGCATGTCATGGGATCGCGCATCGACGTGATACAGATGAGCCACATACCAGTTGGCGTCTCCCGAGCCGTGAGCTGCGATGGTAGCCCAGCCTTGACTGTCGGGCATCCAGTCATACTCGTACACGTAAACATCAGGTGGCGTAATCGCAGCCAGCGTATTCGTAGACAAATCAATCGTTGTCAGGCGCTGCTCATAGATCTGATCGTCGATCACTCCTGCGAGCGGAAGCATCGGCTGTAGCGGGCCCGCAATCCGCGGGATGCCCTCGATAAAGAGCAGAGCGAGCTTTGAATTGTCGGGAGAGAAACTGGGAGCCGCGGCGTAGCCTTTTAAATCGGCCCTCTTCACCGGCGCGCTGCCATCGAGGGCGGCCGTCCACAACTGGGCAGCCGGAACATCGCCGGACAAATCTGCCAGAAAAACTATCTGTTTCGAATCTGGGGACCATGCCACGTCGCGGGCAGAGAGCTTGCCTTCTACCGGGATTGTGCGGGTCGGGCCGCCAGCGGCGGGAATGATGGAGATCTCCCCGCCCACGATGTAAGCGATCTGGGCCCCGTCGGGGGAGATTACTACTTGTGTGATTGACTTCGTGTGCGGCATTGAGTCGAGAACGGCGGCGGCACGGGAAGGCGATTCGGCACGCGCTGTGAGAGTCAGGAAAACACAGCAAATCGTCATCACTCCGATGGCCCGGAGAGAAAATGCATTCATCGTGGCACCTTTCAAAAGAAGCCGGATTTTGGCCGACTCAGGACTACTAGAACCCCATAATGTTGTAGCCGCAATCTACATAGATGACTTCGCCCGTTATGCCGCTGCTGGCGTTGGACGCCAGAAAAACTCCCGTGGAACCTACCTCTTCGATTTCCACGCGGCGACGCAGCGGAGCGCGTTCCTCGTGCTCGCGAAGCATGTCGCCGAAGCCCGCGATGCCGCGGGCGGCCAACGTCTTAATCGGACCGGCGGAGATAGCGTTGACACGAACTTTTTCCTTGCCCAGTTCGTAGGCCAGGTATCGGACGGAACATTCCAGGGCGGCTTTGGCGACCGCCATCACGTTATAGCGCGGGACCACTTTTTCTGAGGCGTAGTAGGTCATGGTAATGATCGAGCCTCCTTCGGTCATCAGCGGAGCCGCCGCGTGAGCTAAAGCGATCAGCGAATAGACACTCACGTCGAGCGCGACACGGAATCCTTCGCGCGAGGTATCGACGAAACTTCCTTTAAGTTCGTCGGCCGGAGCGTACGCGACCGAGTGCACCAGGGTGTGCAGCTTGCCATGACGCTCTTTCAGCGTGGTGAAGAGGCGGGCGATCTCTTCATCTTTGGAGACGTCGCACATGTAGGCTTCGGCGCCGGGCAGCGACAAGATGAGATCTTTGGCCTCCTGCTCCAGGCGCTCGTTCTGGTAGGTGATGGCAAGTTTCATGCCGGCGGCGTGTAATCCTTGCGCAATCGACCACGCGATCGAGCGCTTGTTGGCGACTCCGAAGACAACAGCGTTCCGGCCTTGTAGATCAGCGGACATAAGTCTCCTTGGGAAATGAAAAGAATACCAGCCGAGGGCAATTTTTTACTATGGAGCTGCCGACCCGGCTTTCGCTGCAGATTCTCCGCGCCCTCTGCGGATTTTCTCCGCGAACTCAGCGGTCATAGCTCTTCACCGCAAAGATCGCGGCGAAGCCCCACTGAGTGCGCAGAGAGACTCCTCGTAAATTGGCGTCTTCAGTCCGCGGCCATCTCTTCGCGAACCGCTTCCTTTATCGGCCAGCTTGATGCCACAAACGACAGCGCGTAGACGGAGGCGAGAATCGCGAATGCGACGACCAGGCTCACTTTCTGCGCGACGGTTCCCACACAAATGGCTAGTACCAGTTGCAGAAAGGTTCCAGTGAAATAGAACGCGTTCTGGACGCGCCCCATCAGATGCTTGGGGACCATTTCCATGAGGCTTGTGTTCATGGCCACGCCGCCAACCCCGCGCGCGGATCCCATGACGAAGTATGTGAGAATCGCGAGAAAGAAAAATCCTGAGATGGGCGCGAACGCGACGCAGATTGAGAGCAGGGCCATGGAGAAGGCGATGGCACGCCGTCCGCCAATTCGGGCGATGATCTGGGGCGCGTACAACGCGCTGATGAAAGCTCCTGTGCCCCATCCGGCATTGAGCCAGCCATAACCTTTGGCTCCGGCATGGAACACGCGGTCGCTGAGCGATGGAGTCACGACGACACCGGTCACCATCGCGCCCAGAAACAATGCCCAACTGATGCCGAGCATGACCACGGCGCGATGATCGCGAAGAAAGTGCAGGCCTTCTTTCATCTCACGCCAGAAGCGCGCGAGCTGGGTCTCGGCGGCCACCAGGTCAGCCTTGATTTCCTCAGGCCGCATCACCATGTGCTTTCCTTTGCGCACGGCGAAATAGCAGAGGAATGAAACCACGTAAGTCGACACGTCGAGTGTCAGGACGCCGCCCAGCCCGATGTGGTCGTAGATGAATCCCACGATCGCGCCAGCGATCAGGAATCCTCCCTGCACGCCGGCGAGCAGAAAAGTATTGGACTGGACGAACTGGCCCTCAGGCGTGAGTTCCTGAATAAGCGCAGTGATGGTCGGCCAGAACATCCAGAATCCGGCAGCGACCAGGGTGTTCATCAGGTAAAGCTGCCAGACCTTGACCTGCCCACGGAAGGCGAGGATGGCGACGGTCACGATGATGAGGGCGCGGAGCGCGTCGAGCCACATGACGAGTCGGCGTCGGTCCTCGCGGTCGATGACTACGCCAGTGAAGGGAAGCATCAGCATGGCCGGAAGGGTCTGCAAGACGGCGAACGTGCCTAGCGCCATCTCGGAGTGCGTGGCTTTGAGGATGTACCACGCGACGGCGGACGAATTCATCCCGCTGCCCACCATGGAAATCAGGTTGGCCGCGAAAACAAATCGCAGGGGACGTTGGCCGAAGCTCGCACGCATCTTTCTACTTTAGCGGACGCGGCGGGAATTCACCACGGAGGCAGGAAGACGCAGAGACGAATTTTACAAAACGAATACACTGTGACGATCAACCCAGGACAGTATGACGGCAAAGTGCCTACGACTTCTTTGGATCTCTGTTGTGGAATACTTTGTCGGTGATGCTAGCCCTTGCGCACAGCCGCGTTCGGCGCTAGGATTCGCTGCTGATCCGAAGTTCATCCATCTCGCGAATACCGGAGGCTCGCCATGAAGCGCTGCATCGGGCTGCTGCTGGCCACTATTCTTGTCATTGCATTCTCGATTCCCCAGGCACGAGGCCAGGTGGAGCGGATCGTGATCGCCGCGGGAACTGACGAAGATCACGCTCTGCAGGCCATCAGCAACGAGCAGGACAATTCCAAGAAACTGGCGATGTACGAGGACTTCGTGCAGAAGTTTTCCTCGAATCCACAAGCCGTTGCCTACGGAAACTGGCAGATTGCGCAAGCCTATCAGAGCAGCGGCGATTTGCCGAAGTCGCTGGAATACGGAGACAAGGCGCTCGTCGGATCGCCGCGCAATCTGGACATCCTGGTCTCGCAAGCCAGCACGGCAATGCAGGCCAAGAACAATGCCAAAGCCATGGACTATTCCGCGAAGGGCGGAGAAGTCTGCCACAGCATCGCGAAGCAGACCAAGCCGGAAGGCATGAGCGACGAGGACTTCGCGCGCAAGGTTGCGGAAGAGAAGAACGGGAGCCAGAATAACTGCGACTTTCTCGAGACCAGCGGCTTCAACGTCATCACGGCTGAGACTGATCCCAAGAGCCGCATGACGGAGATTGAAAAGTTTACGGCAGCCTATCCTGACTCGAAGTTTGGTGATCAGGTTTCGAACTACGCGATGTACACGCTCGGGCCCGGCCAGTTGAACGATCAGACACGGCTGGTAGCGTTTGGCGAGAAGATGTTGGCGAACAATCCCAATTCGATGGTGGCACTACTGCTGCTGGCGACCTACTACGGGGACTCCGGCAATTCGGCGAAAGCCATCAGCTACGCGCAGAAGGTGATCGAAGTCGCGAAGCCGGATGCGCCGGACGCCGACAAATCACACAAGCTCTCGGCGGGTGCGGCGCACAATACGATCGGATGGGTTTACCTGAAACAAGAGAAGACCACGCCCGCGATTCCGGAACTCAAGGCTGCGGCTGCGCTGGTCAAGGGGCAAGACGATCAGCAGTATGCCCGCGCTTTGTACGGGCTCGGCTTCGCTTACGGGAAGCTGAACAAACTCACCGAGGCACGCGAAGTCCTGACTGAGGCGGTGAAGATTCAGGGACCGATGCAATCGATGTCGCAAGACTTGCTGACGAAGGTGAATGCGGCGCGCGCGAAAGGAAAGTAGGAACCTGAACATTCCGGGTGCCCCATCCTTCTTTCGCGTGTGGCAAGCAAATCATGTAGCGACAGCCGCCTCGGCTGTCTGGCGAGACGAAGTGAGCCGCCCCGTTCCATGCTGTTGCAGGCGAAGCAGGCTGATTATTTCTTCGGATCGATCAAGTCCTCGGAAAGCAGTTTAGCCTTCCATGCCAGGGTTTGAGCCCGTTCCAGATTGCCGGCGGTCAGCGCCGTTCTGGATTGATCAACGAACTGGCGGATCTGTATCACTGAGTCCCGTTCGGCGTTGCTCAACTGGCGACCTGTCAGCTTATATAGATTCTGCTCAGTTGCCGCAATCATTTGACTGGCGGCGTTCCTCTTCTGTGCCTGATCGCCGGCGGAACCTCCAGCCAACTGGATGCTCTGCTCCGTGATTCCTCCCTGGCGAACAATGGTCTTTTCCGGTGGGCAATTCTTCGAGGGGGCAGTGGCAGGCGACGACTGTGCCCCGCCAGGCTCTGGCGATGCTGTCGCAGGATTCGATCCCGGAGCGTTCGAATTTGCAGGCGCGGGATCACATTCGGCGGAGGGAATCACTTTCTTTTTGGAGCGCACTTTTTTCGCGGCACCCGATTTGGGGTTGCTTGCGGGTGCCTGCGCGCTCTGCGGTTGGGCCGAGGAAGATTTTGTTGTTTCCGGCGGCGTTGGATGCTGCGCAGTTTGATCCTGCGCAACGGACGCACTCGCGGACGAGTCCGAGGGCGGCGCGGAACGAGCCATCAGCCCCGGATCGACGGGCGTGAGTGAGGAAATACTAAGAAACAGGATGGTAGCGGCCAGAGTCATTCTTGGTCCCGTGCGGTGAAGCGCGGATCTCCACTCATATTACGCTCTGAAGTGATACCAGGCCACCCAATCGTCGGCGGCCCTGGAAATCGTTAATCTCCGCGCTGAGAGGTTGTTGCATCCTCGGCGAATTCGGAGTGAGCCTGAGTGGCCGACGCCACAATGGGTATATGGAAGCGAAACACCGTTCCGGTGGTCTCGGACGACTCGAAATCCACCGTGCCGTAATGCCACTGCAAAATTTGATAGGTCTGCGCCAGCCCGATGCCGCTGCCTTCTTTCTTGGTTGTGAAATACAGTTCGAAGACCTTGTCGTGCAAATCTTTCGGAATACCCTTGCCCTGGTCTTGCACTTCGGCCAGTGCCACACCGTTTTGACGACTCGCCGAGATGGTGAGACGCCCACCTTGCGGCATGGCCTGAACTCCGTTGATCACTACGTTGAGAATGGCCTGCTTCATCAGGTCGATGTCGACTTTCACCGGCAGCCTCTGCTCAGGCATGTGAAGGTCGATGGCAACGCCGTGCTGCTCGGCGTCGGGAGCGGCAAGTTGCGCGACGTCTTCCAGCATGCTGCACAGGTCGGTCTCTTCGAGGTGAAGATCGCGAGGCCGGGTGAAATCGACCAGCGTCTGCACGACGCGATCCAGACGCCGGATTTCGCTATCGATGATATCCATGTGCCGTCGCGTGTCCGGTTCCTCCTGGGCAAGCTTGTTTTGCAGCAGCTGCAGATGAAGGACGATAGCGTTGATCGGGTTCTTCACTTCATGGGCCACGCCACGAGTGACGCGGCTGCTGGCCGAGAGGCGCCGCGACATTTCAATTTCGTCGCCGATCCGCCGGACGGGCTCGGTGTCGCGCATGATGAGTAGCGCGCCGATCTGTGAATTCTTCTCCTGCACGAAATCGAGTGACACCTGTACGCGCTTTCCGCCGGCTACCTCGAATTCGCGCTGGGACATTGTCCTCCGCCGCTCAAACGCGTCGAGCAGGGCCGCACCGAGCAAAGAATCACGGGCAAATACCTCCTGCACGCTGCGTCCCAGTAATTCCCCGCGAGGGCGGCCAAGGAAGGATTCGACGGGAGCGCTGACGAGGACCACCCGCGAATCGCGGGAAAAGAGCATCAGGCCGTCCTGCAGCTTCGACATCAGCTGGTCCACGTTGTCTTTCAGGGCGGAGAATATCTCTTTGCTGTCGCGAATCTGGCGTCCCAGGTTCGCAATCTTCAGGCTGACCAGGCCGTACTCGTCGTGCTGGGATTCTGAGCTCTGCAGGTCGGCCTCACCCGCGCTCACGCTGTCGAGGTTGCGGCTGATCTCTTTCAGCGGTCCGAGGGCAATGTTCGAAATCCCCGCGGCGAGGAGCAACGACAGAATGATCAATGAACCTGAGACGTAAAGCGCGCGTATCAGGCGAGTCTGCACTTCGCTCTTGAGGAAGATGGTTTGCACGCCGATGCGGATGGTGCCGAAGGGAGCGCCGCTGGCGGTGGATGTGGGGCGGGGTTCGAAATTCAACAATTCCAAAGGATAGGTCACGTCGTATACCGCTGCCGGACTGAAGACCAGGCGAATCTGCTCGCGAAAATTAGCGTGTACCACTTTCTCGAAATTGGGGCGAGGCTCGATGACCTTTCCCAGCAGGTTCGCGTTGGTGTGCAGCAGCGCCTTGCCGTTGACGTCAACGATCGCGACGTCATAGATGTACCTCCAGTCGCCGGGAACCGATTGCAGCAGGTTGTTTAGATCGACATCGGTCTGTACGTATTCGGTGAGCGCCCGCTTCACGGCTACCGGATCACGGGTGTCGATGTTCGTGCTGCCGAAATCGGGGACAGCGTTATTGGCGGCATAGGCCAATTGATGCGTCAGGCTGTTGGCAGTATCGGAGGCGTTGACGATGCGCAGCCGCAGAATCTGAGAGAGATACAGATAGGAAAACGCGGTCACCATCACCGTCACCATCAGCGTGATGGCCAGCACGATGATTGTTTTGCGTCGCAGCATGTTGAAAGATCAGAACCCCTTACTACACGACCCAGCACGACCCAGTCTAGTTGCTGGGCACCTCTTCTTTGCCGGGAGCCGCTTCCGCCGCCGTGCTCCCGTATTCTTTCAACTTGTTATGCAGGGTTTTTAAACTGATTCCCAGAATTTCGGCGGCACGAGTCTTATTGTTGCTGGTGGCCTCGAGTGTTTTCAAGATCAGCATTTTCTCGGCTTCTTCCACCGTTGTGCCCACTCCCAGGCGAACGGCGTCGGGATCGTTGGCCGCGGTACGCAGCGGGGCTTGACCGAAACCCGGGGGCAAGTGCTTGGTCTCCACCATGCCGGTGTCGCAGACAATCACCGCGCGCTCCAGCGTATTGCGCAATTCGCGCACATTCCCCGGCCAGGAGTAATTGTTGAACTGGTTGAGTACGGCCTCGCTGACTGCCGTCACTTTGCGACCATGCTTCTGGCTCATTTCCGCGAGCAGAAGCTGAACCAGGGACGCAATGTCTTCCTTGTGTTCCCGCAGCGGCGGCATGTGAATGTTGAAGACGTTGAGGCGGTAATAGAGATCGCTGCGCAGTTCGCCGCGCGCCACGGCCTCGTCTGGAATCTTGTTCGTAGCCGCGAGTACGCGGACATCGACCGAAGTCTCCACCTTGCTTCCCAATCGGCGCAGTTTGCGATCTTCCAGAACGCGCAGCAGCTTGGCCTGCGTTCCGATCGGCATTTCGCCAATCTCATCGAGCAGGAGCGTTCCACCCTCGGCCAGCTCAAAGCAGCCTGTTCGCCTCTCCAGCGCGCCCGTGAATGCGCCTTTCTCGTGGCCAAAGATCTCGCTCTCCATCAGCGTTTCAGGAATGGCGGCGCAGTTGATGGCGACAAACGGGCGGTCTTTCCGCGAGCTGAGTTCATGGATGGTTCGCGCCACTAGCTCTTTGCCCGTTCCACTCGCGCCTGTGATGAGCACCGAGGCGGTGCTGGGCGCGACCATCTCAATCAGGCGGAAGATCTCCTGCATTTTGCGGGAGGCGCCGCTTAGACGGCCGAGCGAGCCCGTGTCGCGCAAGCGGCGGCGTGTGGCCTCGAGTTCGGCTCGTGTGCCCAGAAGCGACGAGGCATTGGAAATAATCGTACGCAGCCGGTTGGTGTCGATGGGCTTGGTGATGTAATCGTAGGCGCCCATGCGCATCGCCTGCACGGCGCTGTCGATCGTTCCCTGGGCGGTGACGAGAATCACGGCGATGGTTTGCGCTTGTTCCGCCAACTGGCCGAGCAATTCCAAGCCGCCCATGCGGGGCATCTTGAGATCGGTGATTACGATCGAGGGAGACCATTGCGTGGCTTTCTCCAGTCCCTCCGCCCCATCGCATGCCGTCTCGACCCTATAGCCCCAGGAGGTGACCAGTTCGGCCAGTCCGGAGCGCTCGTTTTCCTCGTCTTCTACGATCAATAACTTTTCGTGGCTCATTCGTTTGCTGTTGTCCTGTTGCTCCGACGGCATAAATGCGCAAGCCCGGCGGTCAAAGGCCCACGGGCCAGACCCCAACGATACGCGGCCTGGTTCCCTCCGGGCAAGGTCCGCAGCGTACACGGTCGATAATTGGGCAACTTGTGCGGGGTGCCTGATTCGTTAATGGCGCGCCGTTGTGCTTTTGCTTTTAATTGCTATGAGATAGAATTTTGGGTCCCGATCGTAAAGTTTCACTCTTCCCGTTTCTTGCGGCTGAAAGTCTGCTGCATTGGCGTTCAGCGATCGATCACATTTCTGGAGGGAATCATGGAAATCAGCAGCTTAGGCCGAGGGTGGCGCGTTGCCTTAGCATGTGCCGTTGCATTGTTAACCGTGGTGACCGCCGGTCCGGTGGCGGCGCAGACTGAGTCAACTCCCAAATGGGACCTATTTGTCGGATATCAATGGCTTCATCCCAACATAACAACACCAGCTGCGTTTGGTGATCCCAATAATCCAACGCCTTTTCTCGTGCCGGATATGGCGAAGGGCCTTGGCAGCGCTCTGACTTACAATGTTGATCCTCACTGGGGCCTGGAACTCGACCTCGGACATAGCACGAAGGCTGGCAATTATGACAGTACCATCTCCGCTGGTCCCCGTTTCATGTGGCGCAGCGAAGGCGTGAATTTCTTTCTGCACGGCCTGGCGAGCTACAACCGCCTGGCGGTGCAGGATGTTCCCAATCGCTCCAACGGCGTGGGCGTCCTTCTCGGCGGCGGCATGGATATTTCATTTACCAAGATGTTTGCGATTCGTCTCTTCCAGGCGGACTACGTGTGGGCGCATCATCATTTCCCCGATTTGGCAGGGCCACAGTTCCCCGACTTAAGGCGTCCCGTCATGGAGGGCGTACGACTACGGACAGGTGTTGTTTTCAACTTCGGCGGAGCCGAGGCGCCGGCCCCGATCGCTGCCTGCTCGGTCCAGCCAACCGAGGTCATGGTTGGCGAACCGATTACAGCCACCGTGTCGGCGAGCAACTTCAATCCCAAGCACACTGTGACCTATAGCTGGAGCGGCAATGGCGGCAAGGTGGCCGGGAAAGACACGACGGCCAGTATCGACACCAACGATGTCGCGCCCGGCGCCTATACGATCACGGCGCACGTAACCGATCCGAAGGGCAAGAAGGGGAACGAGGCGAGTTGCTCGGCAAACTACACCATCAAACCACTTCCTCCGAAGAATCCGCCGACGATGAGTCTGTCGGCGAGTCCGACCGAATTGACGCCCGGCGGCGCAGTGAACGTTTCCGCCAATTGCACGAGTCCTGACGGTGTACCCGTCACGGTTGCCAACTGGACTTCCACGCTGGGGACGCTTTCTGGCAGTGGGAATTCTGCCACGCTCAATACGTCTGGACTGCCCGCAGGTCCAGTTACGATTACGGCCAACTGCACAGACTCGCGTGGATTGAACGCACAGGCTTCGACGCAGGTAACGATTGAGAATCCTCCACCGCCGCCGGTCGACAAAGCCCTCGAAGCCCGGCTGGCGCTGCACAGCGTTTACTTCGTGACGGCTCAGCCCACACCGAAAGATCCGACGGGCGGGCTGTTGCCAAGCCAGCAGCAAACGCTCATCGGTCTTGCCACGGACTTCAAGAAGTATCGTGACGCCAAGCCCGACGCTCATCTGACACTGGAAGGTCACGCGGACCATCGCGGAAGCGCTGCCTTCAACCAGGCTCTCACGGAGCGCCGCGTTGCCCGGGTAAAGAGCTTCCTGGTCGAGCAGGGTGTTCCTGAGTCGGCGATTGACACCAAAGCGTTCGGTGCCGAACGCAACCTCACGACCGATCAGGTAAAAGAGTCTGTCGTTCAGAACACCGAGCTGACGACGGAAGAGAAGAGGCGAGCGCTGGCGAGAATTGAGGTCATCCGCATGGCGAGTAATCGCCGTGTGGACGTGACACTGAATGCGGGCGGTACGACCGAGACCTCAGTGCGCCAGTTCCCGTTCAACGCTGCCGATGCCCTTACGCTAATTGGCGGGCGTGAAGGTCAAGTCAAAAAGCCGGCGGCTACCAAGCGTGCGCCCAAGAAACCCGTGAAGAAGCCGTAATCGAACTCTTCGGGAACCGAAACGTTTGTGAGCGGGAGGATCATTTCCTCCCGCTTTTTTGTCTGCTACCGTGGCTTTCGGGTGCCCCACTTCTGGCTGAAGTTGCCAGAAGTGGGACATCCCGCGACTACTATTTTCGGCTCGTCCCAGCGCGCCCGTTCGACGCCGACTTCCGTAATACCCGTTGCTTGCCGGTAGGCCGTACCTCGGGCGGAAAGAAGATGTTTGCGAAAAATGTACACGACACCACGAAAGTGCCATCGCCAAGTCTCTGATTTGATGGCACCGTATCTGGTATTCGGGTTGCCATCTCTTCTGGATAGAAACGCGTCTGAATATGTCTCAGATGGGCAGGTCATCTCGCGCATTGGTACCGACGATCCTGCTGACATTGCTGATTGTCGGGTGCTCTCGTCGGACCCCGAACATACCTGGGGAAGGCGCAGCGCCGACCAGCACCACGCCATTTCAGAGTCAAAAAACCAGCAGCGCTGGTACCGCTTTGCAGGGTTATTCTTCGGACGATGTTCCAGGAACCGGTCCCCCGTTCGAGAACTCGCCACTTCTTCCCGCTGGAGTGCTTGTCACCGTCCGTCTGAAGGTTCCGCTGGTAGCCGGGTGCGGATCCAGAGAGTCATTCGAGGCCGTTCTGGATGAGCCAGTCGTGGTTGAGGGCAGCACGCTGATTCCCCGTGACGCAATCGTCTCCGGCCGTATCGAGACCGCGCATACATCGAGAGTCACGCCTGATCGCGGCTACGTTCGCCTCACGCTCGATTCTGTGCGCGTGGATGGGTTCGACGTGCCCATCCAAACCGCCAGCCTTTTTGCACGGCCGCTACCCACCGCGGACACCGATTCGGACACAATTCGCCTGGAGAAGGGACGCCGTATGACCTTTCGCCTGAAGGACCCAGTTTTTTTTCATCTCACCTCATCAAAAGCTGGCCAATAAGTCCTTTATTTCCTGCACCAAAAAGTTTTCCACAGAAAGTATTCCCGCTTTGGTGACATCTGCCCTTTCGCACATAGGGGTCGATCTCCTTATAGTGAGCCGAAACGGGAGGAACGCGGAAGACGTCGGCTTCCCGTTTTGGGAAAACGTAGGTATCCGGCCATCGCAATGGCGGTTCCTTTCGGAACCATTCCCGCGCAGAGTGGTGATTAAATGAGTGCCGTAGCGGAGATCTTGCAGTCGTCGGACGAGATGCAGTTTTCCTCGCTCCTGAAACACGCGCCCGTCGGGCTCGCGCTGTGCCCCGGCCCGGGGAACGTAACCTCCAGGAATTCGGTTTTCGATGAGTTGCTGGGCTTGCTGTCGAGCCAGATTCCCTGCGCCCTCCTCGAGCTGATTCGAGACGGAGCGGGAAGCCCGGCAACTCATCTCCGATCTATTTCAGGGAAAGCGGGAAAGCTTCCAAATCGAATGCGCGGCGTGGGGAGCCGAAAGCAAGTCGCTGCGTTGGACGGTTTGGGCAGTTCATGCAGAAGACTGCCGGCCCGAGAGTGCGGTCGTGATGTTAGAGGATATCTCCGGCGTCGCACTGGCCAGGCGGCGATTGCAGCAGGCCGAGCGGCTAGAGACGGTTGGCCGTTTGGCGGGGGGAGTCGCGCACGATTTCAACAATGTGTTGACCGGAGTTTTGTTGTACTGCGATCTGCTGATGTCTGTGCTGGGCCTTCCGACCGGGCCCGGAAATATGCGGAAGAGATCCGCAAGGCTGGATTGCAGGCGACAGGCCTGGTTCGGCAACTGCTGACCATGGTTCGCTCGAACAAATCGTCGCCTCGACCGGTTTCGTTGAATGAGGTTGCAGAAGGCATGCGCAACCTGCTCGTCCGGCTGATTGGAGAAAACATCGAGTTGAAGCTGAAGCTCGATTCCAATCTGGAACTGGTGAAGATGGATCCGGTACAGGCACAGCAGGTCCTGCTGAATCTCGTGCTCAATGCTCGGGACGCGCTGCCGTGCGGAGGACATATCTCTGTCGAGACCGGCAACTGCAAGATGCAGATTCTCTCCAGCACCGGGGAGCAAAACCCCGAGACCACCTGCGTGCCCAGTGCCGACGCTGATCGAAAGCGAGCTATTCGGTTATGTGAAGGGAGCTTTTACGGGGCCAATCAGTCGAAGGACGGCCTGATGGCAATGGGGGAAGGCGGAACGATCTTCCTCGACGAAGTGGGAGAGCTTTCCGTGGATCTGCAGGCAAAGATGCTGCGCGCCATACAGGAAAAGGAAATACGTCCGGTGGGCAGCACGCGACGGGTGCCAATTAATGTGCGGATCCTGGCGGCGACGAATCGCGATTTGGAACAAGGAGTGATGCAGGGCAGCTTCCGCCGTGATCTCTACTTCCGGTTGAATGTGCTGAGCCTGCGCATACCGCCGTTGCGCGAACGGAGACAAGACATCCCGCTTCTGATCGGGCACTTCCTCGAGCGCATGACGCGTACGTCGGGGCTGGAGAAGATTCTCAGCGACGATGCACTGAAGGCCATGCTGGCATACGACTGGCCCGGCAACGTGCGCGAACTGGAGAATTGCCTGGAACGCACGTATGCCTTCACCAGCGGCCCGACGATTCATACCATGGACCTGCCGCGGGAGATCGCGAATCTGCCTGTGCCTGAGTCGTCCAACGGTAACGGCAACGGGCACTCGAAGATTGTTCCCATTGCCGAACTGGAGCGACAGACCATCCTGCGCGCCATCATGGAACTCAATGGAGACAAATTGCAGGCCGCCCGATTGTTAGGGATCGGCAAGACGACCCTCTATCGCAAGCTGAAGGACTACGCAGCGCAAGAGTGCTGAAAGCCCGTTTGTGAACTGGAATCGGGGCATGTTGTGCCACTACGGGAAACCCACGCACCGCCGGCATAGTTAATCGCTTTCTTTTCAACCGGAGCCATCTGGCGCAACGCGTGCTATGGAAAGGTCATGATTCTACCGATTACGCACAATCGAAAGGCCCGGAATTCGCGGCATCCTTGTTCGCTGCCACCAGCCAGGAGACGCATTGGGCTCAAAACCTGCAGGAGGCAGCCACACACCTGCGCGAACAAACATACTCGGCCGCCATTATCGATCAATTCCTTCTGGAAACGGAGCCGGAGGAGAGCGATCAGGTGCTGGAGCACCTGGGGACCGCATTTCCCGTGTACGTCAACTTCGCTTTGACGGGAATGGATCGCCTGCTGCGCGAGGTGCGCTCGGCCTTGCATCGCCGCAAACGTGAAGAGGCAACTGCACGCCGCGCCGTTGCCGAGCAGATGCAGAGCGAGATGCGTGAAACTCTCACGGTGATGCTGCTTTCGTGCGAGCTAGCCATGGCGATTCCAAATGTTCCAAGTCCGGCCGCAGAGAAGATCCGTACCATCGATACGCTTGCGCGCGAACTCAGGTTGCGCCTCGAGGTGAACTGAGGAAACCATTTCCGGTGTCAATGAGAGCAATGGGGATGTTTCAACAATTGAAATCTAAGGCGCTGCCCGGAGAGTCTCTTATCAAGTCGTCGTCAAAACGACACGGCTGTGGATGTGTTTTCGACAGTGCATCGGACCAGAAGTATAGTCTGGTCATCGTCCTGCTTACCGAAACTTAGCGAGACCTTCCGCAGGTGCTCGAAGATCTCGGAGAGCGGTCGGTCTGCAACTTTCAGAAAGGCGCTCTTGATAGGTTCCATACCTAATTCGGCAGCGTTAACATCGAACACTTCACTGAACCCATCGGTGAGCAGAAGGAGTACATCGCCAGGATCACACTCCAGTTGATCGGTTGCGAACTGCTGCTCGGGAAGTATGCCCAGGGGTAGGTTTTGAGATGCGTATTCCACGATCGCGCGCTGCTGACTGCTGTAACGCATGAGGGCCGGGTGTCCGGCGAGTGAGTAGGTCACTGACTTGCCCCCCGGCCGGAGTTGCAGAACAGCGGCGGTAGCAAACATGTTCGGCATCTTCAACGGATAAAGCGTGCGATGTGCTCCCTCGAGCAACCCGCCCGGCGAACTATTAGCTCCCAAACCGCTGCGCATCGAAGTCTTGAACATCGCCATCAGCACACCGGAAGCGACGCCGTGCCCGGAAATATCGGCAAGATAGACGATCCATTCCTTGGAACTTTCAGCAATATCCACCAAATCGCCACCCACTTCGCCGCTCGGGATCGAAGCGCCGAAGATCTCGTATCCGGCGAGTTTTCGCTCAAAAGTTGGAACCAGGGAATGGTGTATCTCGCGGGCAAGCTCAATTTCTGTTTGGATGCGAAAATATCGACTTCCCTCGCGTCGAACGAAGTTAATGAAGGCGATATACCCGACAACGATGGCAAGGATCGCGCATACCCCTAGAGCCAGCAACTGTTGCTCGAGTTCCTTGCGGTTCAGGATGATTCCCGCGCGAAATAGGTTTGCGAATAGAGCGACCGCTGCCGCCTGCAACAGCGCCCAAACCGGAATGAGCCAAAACTTCCGAGCGACCCACAGCGCAGCATAGCCGACTGCGAAGCCGCCGTAGATTACAACCGTCACCATCACGGACTCGATTGTCTGGTGCACCGGAGACATCAGCATCGAAATTAAGCCGATGGAAGCGAATAGCGAAAAGACTCCGATGACTGCGACTATTTGCGAAGCGCGAGGAGTCGACTTCCAGAATTTTTGTCGGGGTCGGCTGACGGACGAATTCTGAGTTCGTTTCAAAATCGCTTCCTCTTTAATTCAGGCACACATAATCTTACTTTCTCACCGTTCAATTCTGCTGATGAAATCTACCGTTAGACTGCTTCCGGACTCCCTCTAATGTTTTTTCGTTATTGTGCCGCTTTCCACGATTCCTTTACCTTTCGGCTGCTCATTCGTTCTTGTGGACCGTGGGGGTCCAGAGGAACTTGCCTTCAGCACGTTCGTACCTGATCAGCTGTTCACAGGCTAATTCCGATTTTGATCTCGGGGTGGATGAGCGGTCCGCTTGGGGAGAAACCGTGAATCGACGCGTATATGTTTCGAAATTTCTCATCTGTGCCGTCCTGACCGTGGTCGTTAGCTTTTTTGCCGCCGCTCAACAAATCACTGGGAGCATTCGCGGGACCGTTGTGGACCCCGTCGGTGCAAGCGTGCAGGGAGCGTCGATCAGCGCCATCCAGGTTGAGACTGGATTAACCCGGAGCGCGACGTCCAATCGATCCGGCGAGTACATCCTTCTGGAGTTGCCCGTCGGGCACTACCGCTTGCAGGCCACGGCCAAGGGTTTTCAGTCCTACATTCAACAAGGTATTGTGCTGGACGTGAACGAGACCGCGACGATTCCTGTGCGGCTCGCAGTAGGCAGCGAGACGCAACAAATCGAGGTGCAGTCTGATGCTCAACTCATTCAGGCAACGGTGACCAGCCTCGGGAAAACAGTCAGCGAACGCGACGTTCTGGAATTGCCGCTGAACGGCCGGAACTTCTCTCAACTGGGCCTGCTGCAACCCGGGGTTGTCCCTCTCACTCCCGGTCTGGCCGAAGCCGGGGGATCCCTGCGCGACGGCCAGGCGTACGCGGTCAATGGCCAGAGACCCGAGTCCAACAACTTCCTGATCGACGGCGCCAACAATTTCAACGGCATCGATGGCGGATTCGTTCTCAAGCCCCCAGTCGACGCCATCAGCGAATTCAAGATTCTGACGCACAATGCCAACGCCGAGTTTGGAACCAGTCTTGGCTCGACCACCAACATCATTACCCGCTCGGGGTCAAACAACTTTCACGGAGCCCTCTGGGAGTTCCTTCGAAATGACGCTTTCGATGCGACCAACTACTTCGCTACCAGGACCGAACCGCTGAAGCAGAATCAGTTTGGCGGAACCTTTGGCGGCCCTGTCATCAAAGACAAAACGTTCTTCTTCGGATACTACGAGGGGTTCCGCAACCGGCAGGGCGAAACGGATTCATCGACTGTGCCTTCTCTGGCCGAGCGGCAGGGAGATTTCTCGGTGGTGTGCCCTGAAGGGTTCTCAGGCGGTTTTTGCAACAATCCCAAACACCAACTGTTCAATGTTTTTCTCAACCAGCCTTATCCGAACAATCAGTTCGACATGTCTTCCGTGCCTGCCATCACACAGAATCTTCTCGGCTATTTCCCGGCGCCCAACAACGGAACCAACGTCTACACCGCGACCCAAGTCGTGCACCAGGACTCAAATCAGTTCGGGTTGCGCCTGGATCAGCACCTTGGCGGGTCCGACATCCTGAACTTCCGCTATGCCTTCAGTGATGGCACCGAACTGCATCCCATCGCGACTTCAGGTGCGAGCGTGCCGGGATTTCCTGTCGGGCAAGAGCAGCGGGCGCAGAACTTCGTCGCTCAGGAAACACATACGTTCTCTCCGTCGATGATCGGCGTGTTCCGCTTCTCATACTTGCGGAATAAATTTCTCTACGGAGAGAGGACCAACCACACAACGCCCCTCAGCCTGGGTTTTGGTTACCAGCCGAGCCTGGACCTCGCCATTGGGCCGCCCTTCATGCAGGTCAACGGCTACACCACGATCGGAGATCCGATTACCGGGCCCCGCAACACCTATGAGAACGCTTTCGACTATTCGGGCTCGTTGAGCTGGGTCCACGGGCGCCATGAAGTCAAGTTCGGAGGTGGTTACGAGCATTCGCAGTTCAATGTCCTGCAAGGCATTGCCACCAACGGTTTCTTTGTCTTCGCACCTTTTCCCGTGGTACCCGACGCGTTTGCCAGCTTCCTGTTCGGACAGCCGGTCTTCTTTCTCCAGGGCCGGGGCGATTTTTCGCGCGGCATTCGGGGCAATTCTCTGAACGGGTACGCCCAGGACACGTATAAGGTGACGCCGCGACTGACGTTGAACGTGGGTCTGCGCTATGAACTCCCATTCCCCTACACCGAGATCCATAACCGGCAGACACTGTGGATTCCGGGACGACAGTCGACAGTGATGCCCAATGCGCCTCCGGATCTGCTCTATCCTGGGGATGCAGGCGTGCCCGCGGGTTTGATACCGACCTTCAAGAAGGGATTTGCACCGCGTGTGGGTATCGCGTGGGACCCGACCGGGAGTTCGAATTGGTTGGTAACATCCGCCTATGGAATCTTTTACGAGCCGTACTATACGGGACAGGGCGGGCCGCTGCAGTCGCCGATCAGCGCTCCGCCGTATTTGCAGACCCAGCAGATCAGCCTTACTCCCAGTTCGTTTCTCAATTTTCCCGATCCTTACTTCGGCAATCCGCCGCCCGCCCGGACATTTGCAAAGCCGCTGACTAACCTGACACTGGCTCCGAATCTCCCGCTGCCTTACGCACAGGACTGGGATCTAAATGTGCAACGGTCTTTCGGCACTGATCTCCTGCTTGAAGTTGGCTACGTGGGAACCAAGGGCACGAAGCTGCCCCGTTTTGTGGAAGGCAATCCGGCGAGCTACATCCCCGGGGTCGACTCCAGCGGGAACCCGATCTCCACTTCCAGCAATGCCGACGACCGGCGGATTCATTCCGGATGTACGCTTGATCCTGCCTCCCCGCCGTGCACTTACTCGTCAACCGGGCTGATCGAGGGCATCGCTAATTCTTCGTACAACGCGCTCGAGGCCAGCCTGAGGAAGCGCTTCAGTCACGGCATCTCGTTTCTTGCGTCGTATACGTATTCGAAGTCCATTGATGATGCATCTTCGTTCAACATGACCGGTTCTGCGTCCAAGCCGGTCGCGGGTGAGAACGACCTGGCACAGAATCCGTTTGATCTGGCCGCAGAACGCGGCCGCTCGCTCTTCGATTCCCGTCACCGTCTGGCAGTCAGCTACCAGTGGAGCTTGCCGTTGTGGCGGCAGCCGCATAGCTGGTATCAACAGGCGCTCGGCAACTGGCAGGTCAACGGAATCGTTACCCTGATGAGCGGCACGCCATTTACCGTATTCGATTCGACTGACTTTTCGGTGCAAGGGTCCGCGCCAGAGATCAGCGGATTCTTCTCAAACCGGCCGAACCTGGTTCCCGGGCAAAATCCCAACTCAGGGCCGAAGAGCCCAGGCGCATGGCTGAACGCGAATGCATTCCAAAAGATCACCCAGGACCCAAACTCACCGGTGCAGCAATTCGGGACCGCCGGGCGCAACATCGCACAGGGCCCCGGTTACGCCGACTGGGATTTCTCCGCATTCAAGAACATCTCAGTGGCGGAAGGAAAAGAGTTTCAGTTCCGGGCGGAGTTCTTTAATCTCCTGAACCACACGAACTTCCGCCTGCCCGACAGCGACATCAGTTCACCGACGTTCAACCAGATTCTCGAGGCACAGTCGCCGCGCCTGATTCAGTTGGCATTGAAGTTCCAGTTCTGAAGGAAGGCTCGAGGGCCTATGCCCCGGGCGCTGACCCGGTTGCCCCAAGCGAGTGTCAGATACTTACGGACGAGATTCCCCGGGTGGCGCGGCCTTTCAGACTTGTTTTTTCTTTCTGGTTTTCAAACTGTGGGTGCCCCGTCCTTGCGTTTTTTGCAAGGGCGGGTACGATGCTGCCGATGTTAAGGTTTTGTCAATGGGGAGAAATTTCGTTTCGGAATCGAGTAGCGTGAGCCTACGGCGCAAAATCCGAAGCTGCCGGCAGTCCCGTACCCGCCCTTCGTAAAATGCGCGAAGGACGGGGTGCCCACTTTGTGGTTGTGTCAGCGGATTCGAAAACCTGGGCCACCCGCCTGAACACCTCCACTCAAGGCAAAAGAGGCCTTGAGTGGGCCACACTGTTTCAAAATGGAATTGAGTGCGCCACTCGAAGTTGCCCACTCAAGCCCAACCCGGGCTTGAATGGGCCACCGCCCCATCCTTGAAGAGGGTGCCCCACACAACGCGATGTTCCTTGTGTGGGTAACTGGAAGGATTTTTACCTGAGTTATTCCGGCGTTGGCTCTACCAGTCCTCTCCGTCCCGACTCCAGCCAAAAAGTTTGAGTGGGCCACCAGCCCATCTCTGGACGAAATGTGGGGACAGACGGAGCGTACCCCAACTCCCCACAGTTTCGCGTCACACTGTCCCGTGACCACCCTCACCGACATCCCGCCCATTTTCTGAGAGCGTAAAGTGGCCACCAAGTGTGGCGAGCCTCCACGGACCCAGAGTCCGATGGGGGCTTCGTATTTGGGCCAGTACCGAGTACCTGGTACCGATTAACGAGAAAGATCTTTGAGAAATAGCAAGCAAGAAAAGGGCTGCTCCAAGCTGGGTTGCAAGGCGCGGCCCTCCGCTGAGAGGGTGGCCCATTCTAAACGTCGCGTATTTTGCGACGTTTAGAATGGGGCTTTTGAATGACAACTGAGAACTGAGAACTGACAACTCTTTCACTTTCAAGATTTAGCCCCTAACTCATTGCAGCCCATAGATTAATCCGAGATTTTCCCCTAACCCCATGATTGAAAAGAACCGGAGGGAAGGGGGACCCGAACAAAGGTCTTTGAAACTTTGAAACATAGAGACTTTGAAACTTTGAACCGTGAAACCTGAATCCAAGGAGGCCTAATACATGCCTAGTTATCCAAATCGATGTCAGCATTTAAAAACCAGCGGCACGCAGTGCGGATCGCCCGCGCTGCGCCGCAACCGTTTCTGCTACTTCCACAAGCGCTACCAGGAGGAGCGCATCCGTCTGAACGTCGATCGCCGCCGTCGCGGCACGGCTACCTTCTTCCTGCCCGTGCTTGAAGACGCCAACTCCATCCAGATGTCGTTGATGCAAATCATGCGCCTGCTGCTCACCGGCCAGATCGAGCACAAGACCGCCAGCCTCCTTCTTTATGCGTTGCAAACCGCCAGCACCAACCTGCGTCAGACCAACTTCAAACCGTGGGTTCACGAGGTCATCCTCGACCCGCGCGACGCGGCCGAAAGCATCCTCAATCAAACCGACCTCTGGGACGACGAAGATTTCGAAGAAGAGGAGGAAGAAGAAGTCGACGAGGTTGAACAAGAAATCCGCAAGAAAGTCGAAGAAGCCGCCAAGAAAGCCCGCTTCGCCGCCCGTTGGGAAGCCAAGAAAGAAATCGAAGCCCGCGAGCGCGGCCGCAAACGCTACGAGGAGGAAGAGAAACTCAAGGACTGGGTTCAGCAGAATCCCGGATACAGGCTGGTCCGCCGCGACGGCCGCCTCATCACCGAAAAAGTCGAACAGCCTGGCGACCAGTCGGCCAGGCCAACACCGACCCCTGAGAAAAAGCCGCCCACACCCACTAGTACGGACCAGGTCCGCGCCAAAATCAACGACATGATCCGCAAAGAACTCCCAGCCCTCACCGTGGCCTATAACCACGCCCTGCAAAAGGAAGCCGACAAGCAAGCCATGAAAAAACAGCCCCAAAAGGAGACGATATCCGGCGAAAACGCAACGAAAGCCACCACCGCGCGGTCTTGATCGAAAATTTCTTTCCGGGTGCGGCGCATTGCCACTAAAATGGAGGCACTGCAGACGGAAACCCGCTTCTCTCACGGGTTTCGCTCCGGAGGTTCTGTGCACATCCTGGTGACGGCAGACTCGTTGTCTGGCTCCTGGACCTATGCCCGCGAACTGGTGACCGGACTGGTCACGCGCGGCGTGCGCGTCACCTTGGTCAGCTTTGGCGAGATCCCTCTGCCCGATCAGACATCCTGGATGGATCACCTGCACGGACTCGATTACCGTCCCACGGCTTTTCGTCTGGAGTGGATGCAGGAGGCCGAAGAGGATCTGCCTGAATCGTCCGCATTCCTGGTATCGCTGATCAAAGAACTGCGGCCGGACATCCTGCATTTGAATCATTTCTGTTACGGAAACTTGCCCGTAGATGTCCCACGCGTGGTGATGGCGCACGGCGACCTGGTCACATGGACGCATGCCGTGCACGATCGCGCGCCGCGTCCGGCACGCGCGTTCGACTGGTATCGGCGAACCGTGCTTAATGGACTGATGAGCGCGGATGCGGTGGTGGCGCCGTCGGCGTGGATGCTCGCTTGCATCTCGTCCTGTTACGCGCGGCCGCGACGGAGCGAAGTGATTTATCCGGGACGCAATCCGATCTTCTTTAATCCCTACGTCAGCAAAGATGATTGCGTGCTGGCGGTAGGCCGGCTCGTGGACGCCAGCAAGCAGGTTTTTCTACTCACGCAGCAGCAGCACCCGCTGCCGGTCTGCATCGTGGGCGCGGAGCATACGGTGCCTCTGCCGCGGATTCCGATCCGAGCCGATGTGAAAGTCGCCATCGAGGAATCATCAGTGGCGATTCGCGGGCCGCAGACCGATGCACAATTGCGCGCGCTCTACAGCCGAGCGGCAATCTACGCGGCAACTTCGCGTTATGAACCGCTGGGCATGCCCTTGCTCGAGGCCGCCTTCTCCCGCTGCGCGATTGTGGCTAACGATATCCCGAGCTACCGTGAGATCTGGGGCGACGCGGCTCTTTATTTCCGTACCAACGACGCCGCGAGTCTTGCGGAAAATATCCGCCTGCTCAATGGCGATCGTCCGATGCGGCGTGCGTATGCTGAGTTAGCCTACACTCGCGCCCGCGAGCGCTTCACCACCAAGCGGATGATCGATCAGTGTTTGGAACTCTATCGCAGCCTGCGTTCGGCGCGAGTCATAGCGGCGTAATCTGCAGCGATCCGTCTAACTCTCTGCTCACCTTTCCTGCCTTCCATGATATCTTCTTTAGGCTTACTAGAAACTCGTAAGGTTGGAGGATTTTTTCATGGCGCAAGTCAAGATAACGGTCCGTCCGAATGGGCCTTTTCGCGTGGAGGCTCCGGAGGGTGCTGTCGAACTGGTGGATATCAATGGAAATCAGTTCGATCTCACGGGTAAAACAGCGTTCTCGCTGTGCCGCTGCGGCGGATCGGTGAATAAACCTTTCTGCGATGGAACTCACAGCAAGATCGGCTTTCAGGGCGCGGAGCTGGCTGTGAAGAAGGCTGAGGGACAGGCGTAACGGTGAGTGGAGAGAACTAGTTTGCTGCGTCTCCGCGGGCAGCGTCGGCAATGGATAGAGTCTGGGCGCTGTCGGCAGAGACGTTGCAAGCAACGTCTCTACGATAGGGAGCGATCGTGCGGGAGTCGCGGGACCGGGAACTGGGAACGCATGAACTGGGAATACATCGCAGAATCACGACCGGTGATGCGGAGAAGCCAGGCAAATAATATCCTTCGGCCTCACCGGCTTGCCCGGCAGCCATCCGGGATCCTTTGAGACTGCCCACAGCTTGCGCGATGGCGCCTTCTGGGATTCCGCGGGAAGGCCCGAAGATAGCGGCGAAGCCGCACCCTTTCAAAGCACGATCTCACTCTGCGTTTCTCAGCAGCTAGGTGCTGTGCGGATGCGCCAGGTAGTGCTGCCGAAGCAGATCTTTGCCGTAGTCGTTTCCGTTGGGCGTGCGCACGACACAATGAATGTGCTGCCGAGTCGGTTTCATGGGGTCTGCGGCTAGCTTTCTCAGATTTGCTGGGCGCTGGTGATCGAATTCAATCAGGATCACTGGGCTCTGCACGCGGTAATAGAAGACGCTATCCGGCTGCGCGCCGCCGATCCAGGTGAACCACGTGTTGTCGAGATGGCGGTCGACCTCATCCATCTTCACGCGGGCGTGGCCTTCGTCCATGTTGCTGACATAGAGGTGGATCAGGTCGCGCAGGCGCTGACGGGCGGGGCCGGCGAGTTCGTTGGTGCGCAACCCGGCGTAGTCGATGACCACGTTGTCTTTGAAGGCTTCGGTCAGATTGCTGTTGCCGGTTTTGGAGAATTCAAGGACCGCCTTTTTGCGCTGGGCTTCGGGAAGGGACTTCAGCATCTCCAGGCCATCACTCTGTTCTTTTTGAAGGATCTCAATGCCTTTGTATTTGCCCGACGGGGCCTTCACGGGCTCTGACCCAATAAACAAAGGAGTCATGACGACCTGATCGCCGAGCACGAAATAGTTGATGATGGCGTGGTGGCCTTCGAGTTTCCATCCCCAGGGATCGGTGGCCGAGGGCTTACCGTAAATCTGGATGTAGTACAGCCACTCTCCAAGGAAGTCGTGATCTTCAGCCAGTTCGGCCAGGGTTTCGTTCAGGCGCATGATGTTGCGCGTGAGTTCGAACCCTTGCGAGCTGAGAGAGGCGCGCATCAGGCCGAAGGCGGCTTCGCGCTGGCGATCGGTCATATCTGCGAAGCTCACTCCCTGGCGCGCGTAGAAATGTTGATTCATCCACTTACGCCATTCCACGTCATCGACCGGATAGATGGTTCTGGCCAGTTGCACAGGGTTGAGAGTTTCGATAAACGCGGCAGCGGCATTGCGCACCGGTTCGGTCGAGACTCCAGTGGGCTTGATTTCGAAGAGACCGGGCATAACTTCGCCGCCGGTGGTGATGCCTTTGAACGGCGCGGCCAGGCCTTCTTTCTCGTAGTCCTCCGACATCCGGCGGAACCGCTCGGCGATCTCGGATGGACTCTGGGCTTCCTGCTGGCACATCACCCACGGCGCCAGAACCGCGGCGCCGATCAATGAGGAGAGAAAATCGCGACGCGTTGGGCCCGCGGAAAGCGGCTGCGTATAAACGTGGTTATGGTGATGCGGCTTGTGCGCCATGAGTCCCCCAACTTGAAGTGGCGGCAAGATAGCATGAGGGCTCGAGTCAAGCAAATGACGGGTATTTCCGCTGCCGGATCGAACGTGATAAGGTGCCTCGGGCGGAACTCCCGCCAGAGCGAGAACTATGCAGAGACGCACGTTTATGAACATGACGGCTGGCGCAATGACGGCGCTGGCATTCAATCCGCTGGCACGCGCCACGGGCCAGAACGTGAAGAATCCCGTGGCCTATCCCGATCCGGCGGTGGAGATCGTCGATCAGCGCTTCGCCAAATATAGAGTACTGAGCGCGGCGGTCGAGCGACTATATACGGGCACGCGTTGGGCGGAAGGCCCCGTCTGGTTTGGCGACGGGCGCTATCTTCTGTTTAGCGACATTCCGAATAATCGGATGCTGCGATGGCTGGAAGATACGGGAGAGATCAGCGTGTTCCGCAGTCCTTCGAATTACAGTAATGGCAACTTTCGAGACCGGCAGGGAAGATTGCTCACTTGC
>Ga0209580_10000327_pt1 | contig 28056 bp, 27 predicted proteins | sample Coa_R1_5_FD_187153 | JGI IMG/M metagenome (GOLD analysis project Ga0209580, IMG submission 187153) | Surface soil microbial communities from Centralia Pennsylvania, which are recovering from an underground coalmine fire - Coalmine... | ecosystem: Environmental > Terrestrial > Soil >... | reverse complement strand
CGTCTGCTCACCGCCACGAACCCCGAATCCGGCACCCTCAGCAACACCTATGATGCTGACGGCAACCTGTTGCAAAAAACCTCGCCTGCGCCGAATCAGACCGGGACAGCCACCCAAGCCGTCAGCTATTGCTATGACGCATTGAATCGGGTGACCGGCAAAGTCTACTCGGCGCAGAGTTGTCCCTTAAGTTCGCCGGTTGTGACCTACACCTATGACGCCGGTACCAATGGAATCGGCCATATCACCAGCCTGAGTGATCAGGCGGGCACAGGCAGCTACACCTTCGATGCACTTGGACGAATCAGCAGCGAACAGCGCACGATCAATCCTGGAGCAGGCTTGGCGGCGGTGAGCAAGAATCTGGCTTACACCTACAACCTTGACAACTCGGTGGCAACACTCACCTACCCCAGCGGCGCGGTGGTGACCTACATGCCTGACTCTGCTGGCAGAATCTTGTCGGCCATTGATAGTGGCAGCAATATCAGTTATGTGACTGGCGCAACTTACGGTCCGGATGGTGGGCTCACCGGATTTGTCAGCGGCGCAAGCGGCAGCTTTGCCGGCATTACCAACAGCTTCAGTTACAACACTCGTTTGCAGCCGGTGAATATGTCCGCGACTTCGCCGACTATGACCGTCTTCAGCATTGGCTATGACTTCCACCTGGGCAACGGCAATAATGGCAATGTTTTCGGGATTACCAATTACCGCGACAGCAGCCGCAACCAGACCTTCGCGTACGATTCCCTTAATCGTTTGATCTCGGCGCAAAACACTGGAACCGATTGCACCAAGAAGACGGTAAACAATCTGACGGAATATTGGGGCAATACTTACGGCTACGATGCCTGGGGCAACCTGCTTCAGAAGACGATCACCAAGTGCGGCGCTGAGAACCTGAGCGTGAGCGCGTTGGCCAACAACCAATTGTCCGGTTACGGATATGACGCCGCTGGCAACATGACCCATGATGCGACCAGTGGAGCCAATTATTCCTATGACCAGGAAAACCGCATTACCGGGGCGGCAGGTTACACCTATACCTACGATGCCGACGGAAACCGTGTCGAGAAATCGAACGGCAGTACAGGGACGCTCTACTGGTCCATGACGCTGGGAATCGTGGCCGAGAGTGATCTGAGCGGGAACCTTCACTCGGAGTATGTGTTCTTCAACGGCAAGCGAATAGCCCGGAAGGACCTGCCGAGCGGTGCAGTTTCTTACTACTTCTCCGACGAGTTGAAAACGGCTGACGTCATAACCGACTCTGCCGGGAACATTAAATCCGACTCCGATTTCTATCCATGGGGTGGGGAACTTCAGTTCCTCAGCAGCGACTCGAACCATTACAAGTTCACCGGCAAAGAACGGGATAACGAGACGGGGCTGGATTATTTTGGTGTAAGACATTACGCGGACTGGCTTGGAAGGTTCATCACGCCCGACTGGTCGTCAACGCCTGTTCCAGTCCCGTATGCTGACTTAGGTGATCCGCAATCCCTCAATCAGTACAGCTACGTGCGCAATATTCCCACCAGCAGAACTGATCCGGAAGGACACGACGGGTTTTTGGCAACGGTTCTGGTATACGCGACTGCTGGTGCGGAGGACGGGGCAGAGGTTGGTGCTACAGCGGGCAGCGTCGAACCTGGTGGCGGGACACTTCTTGGTGCAGGAGGCGGCGTAGTTGTGGGAGGCGCCATCGGTACCGTAGTTGGTCTTGGTGTTGCGGTTTGGGATCATTTTTTTGGTGCTCCTTCTAAAACCACCACGGTACCGACGAACACTCCTGCCGCGACGCCGACAACCGTTGTTCCAGCGCCGACGAGCAAGACGCTACCTGCGACTGGCGTTTCAACAATCCCAGCAGCCCAGACGGCGGAGCACACCAAAGGAGCACGGCCTAGCACGGCAACTAAACACCAAGAAGGGCGGGCGCGTGCAGCCCAGGATCGTGGAGGGGAGAAAGGAGATGCCCGCAGGAGTCGCCCGAGGAAGCCTCCGAAGGGCTGGAAACAAAGAAAATTTGGGAACAAATCTGGGAAGTGGCCTCCAACCAACCCGCATGATCAAGGTCTCGCTAACCGGTTATAGGGAGCGATAAGAGGATGAGGATTATCCAAAAGATATTGGCACAGGGAGTCGAAGGCTTCACCGTCGGGCTCAAGAATGCAGAGCCCAGAGCATCTGCGCCTCCCGCCAGTAATCTGAGCATGCTCTCCGCTACTCGTGCTTTTGCAGCAGCAAAACGTACCTTCAACAAAAGCTTGGGTCCCGAGGATGATAAAGCCGGGTTCTCCGCTCTAAAAGAAGCGGCCGCGAAGGGGTCGGTTCGAGCGCACGAGTGGCTTGGCTACGTTTACGATTACGGCTACGGAACTCGGCCCAATCGGCGTCTTGCATTCGAACATTATATGGTGGCGGCGCAAGCGGGCAATCCGAACGCTGAATATCATGTCGGAGTGTTCTATCAAGAAGGTATCTTCGTTCGCAAGGATTATCGCCTTGCTGTGAAATGGTTTCGTCGAGCCGCTAAGCACGGGGATACAACGGCTCTTCATTCGCTTGGCGTAGCTTATCGATACGGATGGGGTGTGCCAAAGAATGCTAAAAAGGGATTCCAGTTGGAACTGCAAGCGGCAAAATTGCATGACCGGGACGCGCAATTCTCGGTGGGGGTCTGCTTTAGCCGTGGGGAAGGTGTGCTCGAAGATCCGCGACAGGCGTTTAGGTGGTATCTTCGCGCGGCGAAACGCGGAGACAAGGACGCTGCCCACAATCTTGCTCACTTCTATGAATCCGGTCGCGGTGTACATAAAAACGAGAAAAGGGCGAAGTTCTGGCGCCAACGTGCCAAGGGCTGAAACCGCACTCAACCGCTATGCGCTGCGTAAAGCATGCCTGGGGCAACCTGCTTCAGAAGACCGTCACCAAGTGCAGCGCCACCCTGAGCGTAACTCCCATGAATAACAACCAATTAGTGGGTTATGGCATAGCCTGTCCTGAACTGCCAGGTGAAGGAACGCAGCCGGCAACATGACCCATGATGCGACCACTGGGGCCAGTTATTCTTACGACCAGGAAAATCGCATCACCGGCGCTGCTGGTTACACCTACACCTACGATGCTGACGGAAATCGTGTCGAGAAATCGAACGGCAGCACAGGCACGATTTACTGGTACATGGCGCCCGGGATCGTTGCCGAAAGCGATCTCACCGGAGCGCTGAAATCTGAATACATTTTCTTCGATGGCGAACGCGTGGCCCGAAAAGACTTTTCCGGCAGTACCACCGCCATTTCCTACTACTTCTCCGATCACCTGAAGACGGCCGCCGTTATCACTGATTCGGCCGGGATCATCAAGGAAGACGAAGAACTATTACCCCTGGGGTGGCGAGCTTCAGTTCGTCAACAACGATTCCAATCACTACAAGCTCACGGGAAAAGAGCGGGATGCAGAGACCGGCTTGGATTATTTCGGTGCCCGCTACTATGGGAACTGGCTAGGGCGATTCATTACGCCGGACTGGTCCTTTACACCTGTTCCAGTCCCGTACGCCGACTTAGACGATCCGCCATTTCATCGGTTGCTAAAAGACGGGCGCTGTTTTAGGCTGCCTTAATTTGGAGTTCATCAAGTAGAGGCATAACTGCATCCTCAGCGCCAACTACACTAACGACCAGTACAACCAGTGGCTAAAGGACAACCCCGACATAAAGCAAAGCCCTGGGGGAACCCTCGAAAAGTGCGGTGACAGCGGATGCCAGAAGATCGGCAGTGCGACCTACTTCGATCCCGTAAAAGAGCGCGCTGACCAGCAAGGCGCGGCAATGATCGGCATTGGTGTGCCGAACTTCATTAAGGCCTTTGCGAGGGAGGCCATCAAAACCGCAGTGATCGGCGGCGTTGCCCGACAAGTATTGAAAGGGGAGCACGCGCTAGAACGAATGGCTCCGGTTGGGCTGGGGGGCCGCGGAGTAACGGCTTCTGTTGTGGAAAATGCAATAAAGGTTGGCACTGCGACGGCGGGCAAATATCCAGGTACTGTGGAACACGTCTTCGAGAATGTCACGGCTGTTACGAACACCGCTGGTGATAAGGTCATCACAATTATTAAGACGGGGCACTGAGAATGGGCGCACTGCTCACAGAACTCGATAGAAAGCTGTGGAGCGACATGGTTGTTTTTTGTGACCGCTTCCTCGCGCGTGAAATCAGGCTGCGAGCCCTGGTAGATGGGTTAGAGGGTTTGCTGAACGCCGGGAGTTTCGAAGATCAGAGCCTCCGGAAGCGTTGGTATGAACCCTGGACTCCGCTGGAGGTAAGAAACGCTATGGGCGAAGCCGACTGGGTCTCTTGGCGCGAAAGAGGAGACCGAAGCGTTGCGCTCATTCCTGCGGGAAGTTCAGGAAGGTAGGCGTCCGTGACTCGTATTCAGGCCAGCCGCAATTCTCATTTCCTGCGCCCTTGCCGTGGTTGCTGCCTCTTCGTCTGACCAGCCTCTGTGACTTGAACCGCAGACCGCCAGTCGAAATCTTGTTAAGAAAATCGATCCTAATACTGCCTCAACTGGTTAAACAGGTGGGCGGCATCGGTGGTTCAGTCGTACTTGATGCAACGATTTCGCCCGAGGGCAAAGTGACTTCACTTAAAGCCATCAGCGGCCATCCCATGCTGGTCCAGTGCGTCATGGACGCGGTGAAGCAATGGGAATACAAACCCTTCATGCAGGACAGGCAGCCACCCGTTGTTACACGCATTGAATGGGTTTTTCCTTCTCCTGCCCACACCAAATCCGAGGAAGCAGCCTTGCGCGACTACTACCCGGCCTTTTCAGAAGTGCTTAGAGCTAGCCCATGCTCAGAAGTCCGTCGAAGCAGAGACCAAATGCTCCGACGCAGTGAAATTAGCTGATCAGCTCCCACCACAGCGAGTCCTCGAAAGAAGCAGCTCCCGCGAGTTTCTTGCTAACGCACTCTTGGACCAGAGCAAAATCAGCGAGTCCATTCCCATCTACGAAAAGGCCCTTGAGATACGCGCGACCACTCAGGGCCAGGACCACGATGCGGATTTTGCCTGGGATAACGCTAATCTGGCCCGCGCTTACTTCCTGGCCGGACAGCTCGATAGAGCCGACCCGCTGTACGCCCGCGCGGTCACCGTGTTTGAAGCTGCGATTGCCGCTCTGCCAGACCTGAAAGACCGATTCACGGATGGGCTTCAAGGAAACGCTGCAAAGTATGCCAAGCTGAAGGATGCGAGTGGCGAACCGGAACAGGCGCGGGAACTCGCACAGCAGGCAGCCGCACTGACCAAGTAATGCCGGAACCCGATTGCACCAAAAAGACAGTCAACAATCTGACAGAATATTGGGAAAATACTTACGGCTATGACGCCTGGGCAACCAGCTTCAGAAGACGATCACCAAGTGCGGCGCGGAGAACCTGAGCGTTGACCGCGTTGGCCAATAATCAGTTAGTCGGCTACGGATATGACGCAGCGGGCAACATGACCCACGATGCGACCACCGGTGCCCAATTATTCCAACCGCATCACCGGGGCAGCTGGATATACCTACACCTACGACGCCGATGGAAACCGCGTCGAGAAATCAAACGGCAGTACAGGAACCCGGAATTGTGGGCGATCTTTCCGGCACACTCAAGTCTGAGTATGTCTTTTTTCGATGGCGAGCGCGTTGCCCGCAAAGACTTCCCCGGAAACTCTGTCTTTTACTACTTCTCTGACCAACTGAAGACGGCTGTTGTGGTCACGGACTCGGCCGGCCATCCGACCGAGGTGCCTTACGCGATCTTCGGCAACCCGCAGAGTTTGAATCTTTATAGCTACACAAAAAATAATCCCACGACCTTCGGCGATCCTGACGGCGTCTGGCAGCAAGGCTTCTGGGAATTGGACAAACAACCATCTTTAGAAAACTGAATGGGTACGGAATGAAAGGCAAATTTCCCTGCCGAAGGCGTCTCAGTCCAGGCGCTTGTCTAAGAGATTTTTAATTTTGCCCAAACAAGTTTCACAAAGGAACTCATCTTGAATGAAGAGAGCAGGCTAAAACGTAATAATATGTAATCTCGAATCAGCGTGAAGGCCGCACGCTCAATTGAGGTGTGCGGCCATGCTGCTCCGCAGTTGCTTCCATCACCTGATCCTGTTCTTCCTTTGGCTTCTCATCACCGGCTCCAGCGCCTCGACCCCCGTGCTTGCGACACAACACAATGTTCGACGCATGGCTTCTGATCCACAGCAACTGTTGAAAGAAGGGACGCGGTTAGCATGGCTGGATAATTGGACCGCCGCAGCTCCCGTATTCAAACGCGCCGAGTCACTATTTCACGCCCATGGCGACAAGCGGAATGAGATCTATGCGTACCTGGGCAGCCTTCGAAGTGAAGCTTTGCCTTTGACCGAAGTGTCCCGGATTCTGGGATCCGCATTAAAGACTCGAATTGTAAGAACAGATCTCAAGCTGCGGTTGTGGTGTCTCGCCATAAAGGGATACACAGACATAGACGTCGACAGCGCGTCTGCAAAGCGAGCGTGGACGGAGGCTCTCAGCATTGCCACCGAACTTGGAGATGGCGCTTGGGGACTTCGCGCTAAAGGCGAGCTGGGCGTAATTGCATTTCTCGAGGGCAACCCCGCCCAGGCCGTCAGCTTGGTCGGACAGGCGATCTTGTCTCTTGTGGCGACCAATGACAAGGCGGGAGAAGCACGCCTCTTAACGATGTTGGGCTTCGGCTATACCGAAGTGCGTCGGTATGCAGAAGCGCACTGGTTTTTTCGTCAAGCTATTTCAGTAATGGAAGCCGCTCCGGATGCGGGCATCCCGTTTAATGCGCTAGTCGGCGATGCCGAAGCGCTAGCCGGTCTCGATCACCCAGCCGAGGCAGTAGATCTCTTGAAGAGTGCTCTTGGGAAAGCTAACGAGCGAAAAGCGCACTGGCATGAGATATCTGTGCTCGTGACACTGGGAGAACTCGCAGCTAAAGCACAGGAGCTTCAGATCGCAAGAGATTATCTTTTGCGTGCCGCCAAAGAAGGGAGAAATTTCCACCTGCATCGCGACGTCTCTCAGGCGATGCTTGATCTGGCTGGCATTTACCGGATTGAAGGTGATCTGAAAAGAGCAGATGACGCACTGGCTGCCGGCCTCATCGCGAGCCGCCACATTGGAGACCGTTACTACATTCCGCGAGACCTTACAGCCGCCGCGGAATTAAGAGTTGCTGAAGGCAAATTTGAAGAAGCAGACGCCCTGTTCAGGAGAGCCGAAGGAGTTGTAGATCAAATTCTCACAAATCAACACACCGAAATTGGTAAAGCTGCGCTTGCTGGCTCAATGAGCGAAACATATTTGAAGCACTTCCGTTTAGTTCAGGAAAGAGGAGATGTCGCTTATGCATTTCATCTGCTTGAACGGGTACGTGGCCGATCATGGCCGATACATTTGCCTGAGTCCGAAACCGGGGCGCCGCAGCCTGCCAGAGTAGCCGACTTGGAAACTAATATCGCTGCCATCCAGGTGAAGCTACTTGAGACTCGGGACGAAAAGATTAGGACGGAATTGCAGGACAGACTACTTCAAAGTGAGCGAACCCTGGCTTTTGAAGAGAATGAGTTGCCCACCCCGCAGCGCCCTGTCACCCGGCCGGCACATTTGCGATCTGTTCAACATGTGCTGCGAGAAGATGAGCTTCTGCTTGAGTATGTGCTCGACGAGCCAAATGCTTTCTGTATCGTAATCACACGACATGGCGCCGAAATACTGCGGCTGCGCGATGGATCTGCACAAATTCAAAAGGAAGTCACGGATTACCTGCGCCAGTTATCTGAGAAACATCCGGCTCCGGAATTAGCCAAACATCTATACGCGACACTCTTCGGGTCAGAGATTGAGAAGTTCGGGAAACTGCGCTGGATTATTGCTCCGGATGGAATTCTCCATTTCCTCCCCTTCGAGGCGCTGCAAACAGTGGACGGCGCTTTCGTTCTCGACTCGCAAGTAGTGAGCTACACGTCATCGGCTACTGAAATTCAATTGTCACGTACGATCAAGCAAGAGGACCCATCCCTCCCCCTACTTGCGGTTGGCGACGTCGACTATGAAGATCGCGTCCTGCCGCAGGTCACCAATGCACGAACGGCATGGGCCCCGCTCGCGATCCTGCGAGACCTCACGGAATTGTCGCAGTCGCGGCTCCACAATTTGCCGGAAAGCAGAGAGGAGGTGCTTGCGATTGCGCAGATTGCTGGCCCGCAGTCTCGCTTGTTGCTCGGCCATGATGCGACCGAGAGTGCGCTCAAGCGGCAAGTCCTTTCGGACTACCGAGTAATTCACATGGCGGTACATGCACTCGCCGACTCTCGCTACCCAGACCGTTCCGCATTGGTACTGGCGCGAGACGATCCTCCTGAAGACGGACTGTTGCAAGTACGTGAGATCAACCGCATGCATCTTTCATCTGATTTGGTCACGCTTTCGGCCTGCCAAACCGGAGTAGGCCCGACGGAGGGCGAAGCTGGCGTTATCAGCTTAGAACAGGCATTCTTGAACGCTGGAGCAAAAGCCGTGGTTGCAAGCCTTTGGAATGTTGAAGATCAATCGACTACACAGCTTATGGAAGCGTTTTATCGGCACTTGGCTGATCAAGAAGACAAAGCAGCAGCTCTAAGAAGCGCGAAACGGGAGCTGCTCAATGCAAATCCAAGTCTTCCTCCCTATTATTGGGCGGGCTTTGTGCTGGTTGGCGAAGGCTCGACTCGAGTGCCTTTCGAAAAAACAGAGATCCGCAGCAGCAAATCAGAAATGAGAGATTAGCCTTGGGTGAGTCGAACGTCGCTGGTCGCGTTCCTCACAAATCCCGAATAACTCCAGTTGACGAGATCGACGGATTTGCTAAGGTGTAGGGCCGGTCAAGCCGCCAAGTGTTTGATTTGCTGTTGGACTGTTGGAACAGCGGAGTGTTGATCGGCATTGGGTAAGCTTCGGGCCAACTGGACCAGTTCTGCACCAAACCGAACCTTATTCAAGGGAGCATCGCTTATTGGCTGGCACAGCCGTTCGGCATTTCATTTGTGGTAATACCTAGTATCGTCTTGGGAATCCTTAACAATGTAAAAATACCTTAGTTTGGCAACCAGTTATTCTGGAAGCCGGTTCCTAGCTTCCGGATCACGTCTTGTTCCGATCCGTTACTCCAATGCACGCCGTTCCTTGTCCCGTACCTTCTTCCTGCAAGCCTCACAGTGTTTCTGTCTTTAAGTATCCGCTCCCCTGGTGCTTAATTTTGCTGGCAGCACGCGCTCCCGTTCGACATCAACAAGGAGAGATTCATGAATAAGTTTGTTCAATATTTTCTGTGCTCTCGTCGGAGTATTGCCTCCTCTTTATCAGCCGCGCTGTTTCTGGCTCTGCTGGCCGGGGCATCGGCCAACGCTCATGCCAAAACCAATCATAATGCGTATGTCGCGGACGATGCGGACGGTACCGTCACCGTCATCGACACCAGAAACAACACTGTGACCGCAACGATTAGCGGCTTTATCCGCCCTTCCAGCCTGGCGGTTTCTCCCAACGGCAACTTGCTCTATGTACTCAACAACGGTACAGCAAATCTCTCGGTAGTAGATACAGAGACCAACACTGTCACCGCCACCATCGATGTTGGCCTTTATCTCTTTAATGGTGGAGTGGGCGAGACGGGGCCGAGCGTGACTTTCAGCCGGCGCGGCGATCGCGCCTACCTGGCCAACTTTACTCAGGATACGCTGGTGGTGATCAACCCGGGCACCAGCAGCGTAGTGGCGACAGTGTCATTGCCGGCACAATTTCAACCTGTTGCTGTGGCTGTCTCGCCCCAAGGCGACAAAGTGTACGTAGGGGGAAGCGGGGGCATCATGGTGGTGGACGTCAAAGGCTCTGCGCCGATCGTGGACATTGCTCCCACAAATTCGGTGTTCATCGACTTGGTCATCACCCCCGATGGAAAAAAGCTCTATGGCTCCAATGCGGCAGCATTTAGTACGCCCGTAGGTAACCTCGATCTGGTGGTCATTGATCTCACCACGAACTCCGTGGAGGACACGATTCACCTCACGCCCGGCCTCTTCGTTGCAGGGCTGGCAGTAGCCCCTGACGGACGCCATGTCTATGTGGCTGGTGCCTCATTCAGCAGCACGGTAACAGTGATCGATACAGTGGACAACTCCATAGATGCCACCATAATCGCTGACGGCGTGACCCTGACTCAATTGGCCTTTACGCCAAATGGCCGGAAGCTCCTGGCCACAAACCTTCACGGTCCACCCGGCACTCCTGACAATAGCGTGATCGTGATTGACCCTCGCGACAATACCCTGACCACATCGATCATGGTAAGTCGGCCTTTTGCCATTGCCACCCAGTCGCCACTCCGGATACGCAAAGATTGCGACGGCGATGCAGATGACCGTAACGACCGGGATGATCATCACCGGCGCGACCACGACGCAGATGACTGCCGTGACCAGGATGATCATCACGGGCGTGACCACGATGACGACCGCGACAACGATCGCGATCACACTCACTAATTTCAGTCTTCTTATTTTGGCCGCGGCTGAAAGGGGGCCGCGGCCATTTCCAACCAAAGTTCGACTTTTCGCTGAAGTTATACCAGGACTCAAACAAAAAGAGTGCCGCAATCCGAGGCGACGATGCGACTGAAAAACTGCGCTGAAACGAGAAGCCCTTTGGAAATATCGCGTGATTCATATGGCCGTACATGCACTTGCCGACGATCCGGACCGTTCTGCATTGCTCTTTGCACGAGACGAACCTCCTGAAGACGGACTGTTGCAAGTACGCGAAATCAATCGTATGCACCTCGCGGCCGACTTGGTCACTCTTTCGGCCTGTCAAACGGGCATAGGTCCAACTGAGGGGGAAGCCGGGGTGATCAGCTTAGAACAGGCATTCTTGAACGCTGGCGCAAAAGCCGTTGTTGCAAGCCTTTGGAATGTTGAAGATCAATCGACTAAACAGCTGATGGGAGCCTTCTATCGGCACTTGGCTGATAAGGAAGACAAAGCAGCAGCTCTAAGAAGCGCAAAACGGGAGCTGCTCAATGCCAATCCGAGTATCCCTCCTTATTATTGGGCGGGATTTGTGTTGGTCGGCGAAAGCTCGACCCCGGTGTTGCTTAAATAAAGATCTCATCGCGACCCGGACGCCCCGTTTCTGACGCCCATCCAAATCTCACGTCAAAATTTGCGAACTCCTCCGTATCCTTCCGTACGCCGCAGCCGTATTAACAGATGAAAGGCAATAAACGAAGGAGAAAGATTATGAACATCGAAAACAAGACCGTTTTGATCACGGGAGCCAATCGGGGTATCGGTCGGGCCCTCGTCCATGAGGCACTTAGACGTGGGGCAAAAAGGGTTTATGCAGGCACCCGTGGGCCGTTGCAGGTTGCCGACCAACGCGTGACGCCGCTCACGCTCGACGTGACCAGCGTTTCGCAGATTCAAAAGGCAGTTGGAGAGATCGATAGCCTTGATGTCCTCATCAATAATGCTGGCATCGCCATCTATGACGATTTGAGCGATGTTGACGTGATCGAAAAGCACCTGGCGGTCAACTTCTTAGGCCCGCTCAGAATGACGCAGGCATTCCTGCCACTGCTCAAGCGCTCCAAAGGCGCGATCATTAATAATCTGTCACTAGCCGGGCTGGCTGCGCTGCCATTAATCCCGAGTTATTCCATCTCAAAGGCAGCAGCATTCAATATGACGCAGTCGTTGAGAGCGCTTCTGGCCGCGGATGGCGTGACAGTCCACTCGGTTGTTCTCGGTCCCATTGACACCGACATGAATCGCGGCTTTGAGATACCGAAGGCTTCGACTGAATCCGCAGCGCGCGGTATTTTCGATGGCCTCGAAAAGCGTGAAGCGGATATCTTTCCTGATCCCGCGTCGCTGTCCATCGCTGATGGCTGGCGCACTGGTGTGATCAAAGCGCTCGAACAGCAGTTCTCAGCTTTTGTGCCGGAGAGCGTGGCGGCATTGGCATAATGCCGGACGAAGTCGCCTGGTGTTGATGTGCATCTCCCCGAAGCCTAGCGGAAGGATTGAGACAACGAACTCGAACAGGAGTGACTTATGTGTCCAGCGTGCATCGAAAGTACAGTAGTAATGGTCGCCGGAGCCGGATCAACGGCAGGAATTCTGGCGCTGTGGTTCGGCAAGTTCAGAAACTTTTTCAGAGCGACTAGCGCCGGCCTATTTTATAAAACCAAGTTGAAATGAAATGATGGTAAATAAAGACAGAGAATTAAGAAGTACGCGAAAGGAGATATCGCAATGAAGACACCCCCGATCGTATCGCCGCAGGATTGGGAAGCTGCACGGCAGAAGCTACTGGTCAAGGAGAAGGAATTAACCCACGCCCGTGATGCCATGGCGGCGCAGCGCCGCCGGATGCCGTGGATGCTGGTAGAGAAGAAGTACGAGTTCGGAGGCCCGAACGGGAAGCTCAACCTGATCGACCTGTTCGAAGGCCGTCGGCAGCTGATCGTCTATCGCGCTTTCTTCGAGCCTGGAGTGTTCGGCTGGCCCGATCACGCATGCCGCGGCTGCTCGCTGGGCGCCGATCAGGTCTCGCACTTGGCCCATCTGAACGCTCGCGACACCACCCTCGCCTGGGCGTCACGCGCGCCGCAGGCGGACATCGCGCGTGTGAAGGCGCGGATGGGCTGGGAGATGCCGTGGTACACCATTACCGACAGCTTCGATAAGGATTTCGGGGTCGATGAATGGCACGGTCATAACGTGTTTTTCCGCGACGGCGACAAGGTGTTTCGCACATACTTCATCAACAACCGCGGCGACGAGGCGATGGGGACGGTTTGGAGCTATCTCGATATCACGCCGCTCGGTCGTCAGGAGACTTGGGAGGATTCGCCAGAGGGTTACCCTCAGACTCCGCCATATAAATGGTGGAACTGGCACGACAACTACGACGCCGAGCCTACGCCTAACCCGAAGTGGGTCGATATATTGACCGACCCAGTCGGAGCGGCCGAACGAAGGCGCGAGGAAGAAGCGAAAGCGAGCTAAAAAAGGCGACCATTTCGTCACCTTCGAGGGACCGCGCTGTTTTCGTGCGTCCGAACGGGGCACCTCAGCACTGCTCTTCGCTGCAAAGTTCTTTTTATGTCTGGCATCCGATGATTAATCTCAACCACAGTCAGTACCTCGAAAATAGTGGCCCATTCGAAGCTCGCTACTTGGCCTTCCTCGAGACCATCTCCATGCTTCGTCCGAGCCTGCACCGGTACTGTGCTCGAATGACAGGTTCGGTGATGGATGGCGAGGACGTGGTTCAGGAAGCCTTGTTCGAAGCGTATCGGAATCTTGACCAATTCGACCAGAGCAGGCCGCTCAAGCCATGGCTGTTCCGAATCGCTCATAACCGCTGCATCGACTTTCTGCGGCACCGCGGAGTGCGGGATGAGGCCGAAGTGGCTGCCGCCCTTTCGGAAGCGACGGAGCCGGCCCATCCAGCTTTGGGAACTGGAAAGGCCATTGAACATCTTGTGCTGACACTCCCTCCGAAAGAGCGCGCGTGCGTGCTTTTGAAGGATGTATTCGATTACTCGCTTGAAGAAATAGCAGAACTCGTCGATTCAACTGTTGGCGGCGTCAAGGCAGCGCTCAACCGCGCTCGAACAAAGCTCACGGGGTCCTCCCCCGATGCCAAACCGGCTCGAAGTGTGAGTCCAGAGTTGAAACGAGTGATGCAACTCTACGTCGAGCGCTTCAATCGTCGGGATTGGGACGGAGTGCGCGAATTGGTCAGCACCGACGCTCGGCTGAACGTCGCCGAAAGGTTTGCGGGCAAGTTCGCCGAAGCTTCCTATTTCTTCAATTACGATCGCTGGCCGTGGCCTTGGAAACTGGCATTGGGTGAAGTGGACGGCGAGACGTTGGTTATTATTCTGCGCCGTGGTGCGGACGCGTGGACACCGCACTCAGTTATCCGCTTCAACGTGAGCGGTGAAAGTGTCGATCACATTGTGGACTACATACACTGTCCCTGGGTGCTTCCAGCCGCAAGCACCATCACCGTAGCGAGATCGTGACCTTCACCGGCGTGCAGGAAGTTGAAAACTGCGACAGCGGCTTAGGGACTTTCCATAAGGGCAAGCCGGACGTTGTGGCAGCTGACTACGCGTCGCGGATATCGAAGCGCTGGATCAGCCCGTTTCGTATTTGGAACACATGGGTCACTATTCTGTCAGCCAGGAGATTGCCCTCACGGTCACGCATCACCTGATGAACTTTGACAACCACTTCCCCTTTGCCCTTGGGCGAGATCTCGACAGGTTCGACATGCGGATCGAGAATCGCCCATTGACGTTTCCAATAGCTGCGCACTTCATCTCGCCCGTGGACGTGGCCACCTTCCATTCCATTTGCCCAAACAACGTCGGGGTGTATGGCCACGAGAACGCTTTCTATCTCGCGGCGATTGAACAGGGCATAGACTCGTTGTAAGAGTTCCACGTCATCCGGCATTCACTTCTCACTTTAATGCAAACATCGGAACCGCTGCGAGGGGAACCGGCGTTAACATCCAGCCCGTGCGCCTCAAATTCAGAACTGCCTTAGCGCCTCATGCTGTCTGCCGAACTTTGCTTGTTACCGGCTCATTCTGACGTTGCACAAGAATCCGGAATCCGAGTCCGTGCGTGATCAGCAATAGCGGCACGATAAATGTCGGAATGAAATAGGTCGCCCCCAGTTGCCCCGCCATGAGCCCGGCGTGATTCGCCTGGTAGAAAGCATTGAAGAGATCAGCTGTACCCCAGATGCTGAAGATCCATGCTATGAAAACGCCGGATGCACTGGGCAGCGATATCAGCGCAAGCAAGGCGAGTATCGCAGCAATGATGTCCCCGTATGCTGCGGAATGCGCGAAAGCAGACGGCAAGTCAGGCGACACGACCCCTGACACCAGAAATGCTAGCCCGAGGAAGCGGAAGCTGTGAAGGATGAGCAGAGGCCGTAAGGCTTCGGCGCGCGACCGAAGGCGGAGTTCCGGCCAGATGTATCTGGCAGTGACGATTCCCCAAGCGATGAGGCTGAATCCGATGCTGACGAAAAAAGCAAATTGCGATTGCATAACTTCCTCCTATTGAGATTCCAACCATTGAGGGCGGTTGGTGCCAGAAGTAGTCTTCGCGTGGACGGACGCTACAGACTTGGCAAGACCGGTGACACCGTGCTCGCGCCGCCACACATCCGACTCGGGCGCGAACTGCGGCTCGGATGGGAACGGACGGCGCAGTTCACGGTCGTACCGATCCAAATTGAAGCCCGGGCTAAGCGGGGTCAACATGAACCGCGCAAACTCGCGAAGCCAGTTGCCGAAAGTCCGCTGGTTGTGGAACGGAGCCGCATAACGACGAGCGATCGTTTCGAAGTCTTCGGCCGGGCGGCCGGTCACATCGAGCACATCGGTAGTTGGTGCGCCCAGCTCGAACGCGCCACGCTCGTGATCCTCGATGTAATAACGAATGCCACTGAACAGGTCGATTGGGTAGCCGCTCATTCGTGCGCCCTTCATGAACAGCCAAGTTGGTGTCGGCACGAACCTGACTGAGCGACCAACAGCTCGGCCGATCGCCTTAGCCATTTCCTGCGGGCCTAGAAGTTCTGGCCCAGTGGGGCGGTAGCTCTTCCCGCCATGCCGCGCAGGATCCATCAGGGCGGCAACGGCGACTCGCGCGATATCCTCATTGGAAGGTGGCGCGTTACGGCTATTGCCGGACATCCAGGGAAAAATACCGAGGTGCACGGCCGAGCCGATCGTCGCCAGGTACGCATCAGCGAAAATGCCCGGTCTGATGATCGTATGTGTGAGTCCGGGCGTCATCGAGAACACCTGGTCGACTAGCCAATGCTGACGGGTCATGAGCGAGGGATGCGAAGGGCTCGCCAGCCATTGGGTCAGGCCGACGATATGTTCGAGGCGGGATTCCTTAGCGGCCACCGCAAAGGCGACCGCGCCCTGGATCATGTACGGATCGAAAGGTGGACAAAAATAGGCACGCTGGACGTCCTTCAGCGCCTCAGCCACGCGCTCGACATCGCTCATGTCGGCGACGGCGAGCTCGGCCCCTTGCGCCTTCAGCCGTGCACTCCGGTCATCTTCCCGGCGCACCAGGGCGCGGACGGGATAGCCGCCTTTCAGCAACTCGCTAACGACGACGCTACCTGTCTTCCCGGTTGCGCCAGTCACGATTATTCTTGGCTTAGTCATGGTCGTCTCCTCCTCGACTGCACAGTCGCCGCATTGCTATCCCGCGCCAACTGTCTTCGGCATTTGTTCTGACAAATTCTTCTAGTGTCAGCGGATCTTGTCTTTCTCGCCATAGGATGATGTAAATAATCCTATGGATTCGGTTTTTTTTATGTGTGTCAGAGTGGCTCCTCGGGGCGGTTGCATCGTAGGATGATCCGGAGCATCCTATACAATTGTTATGCGTTATCGGCCGGAACATAAGCTGGAGACCCATCAGAAGATTGTGAAAGACGCTTCGCGGCGCCTCCGCGCTGAAGGCTTGAATGGCGCCGCAGTTGCCGCTGTGATGCGGGACACCGGCATGACTCACGGAGGCTTTTACAAGCACTTCGAGAGCAAAGACGATCTGCTTATCGAATCCCTGAGCGAAGCCTTTCGGGACTTCACCGATACTCTGGTTCGTGGCGCCGAACAGTCGTCCCCTGGCGAAGCGTGGAAGACAATTGTGAAAACCTACCTGCGTCCGGAACTGTGCGACCATCCGGAGCGTGGGTGCCCCTTGGCAGCACTGGCTCCCGAATTAGCGCGCGTAGATAAGCGGATGAAGCCTCAGATCGTTGCCCAGCTAGTGAACTACAAAAGCAGAATGGTGCCGTTTATGCCTGGCCGGCGAACCGTGGACAAAGAACGGGCGTTCTTTGCGATCTTTTCAACGATGATGGGGGCAATTGAAATTGCTCGCATGCTGCCGGATCCCGGGATGCGAGAGAAAGTACTGGGGAACGCGAGAGATTTCCTCTTGCGAAGCTTCTGACGTGCTCAGCCACTGGTAATGACTCATAGAAGCGAGGTTTGGCGAACCGGGAATTGACTTTTTTGCGGCGGGCGAGTGACGACAATCCTGAAGTTATACCAAAGGCGAGCAAACCGGCCTTTAGTTGATGGTTGTTTAGCGGCATTCTCGCGACCGTCAATCAATTCGAATCGCGTAATATGCCCACTCCGAGTTGTTATGGCGAATGCCCAGCAGATACGGCCCCGATTGAAGATCGCTAACGGAAACTGAGGCTTCGAGCACGAGAGAATCGTTTTCTCGACTACTTGATGCAGACCTAGTAATAAGAGAAGAGGTCCGATTTACAGGGTTGAAAACGGCAATCTCGTATTCCCCTGCGACGGCTTGCGGCGGCAGAAGAATCCTAAGATGCCGAGTATTCCGATGCAGGATTACCCCGGAATCCGACTCATTATCAACCCCCCGAGTAACATTGCGAAGATCTGCTATTACCGTCTCGGACGGAAAACGGCCGCGGATCAGCCATGTCGCCAGGACTACCGCAACCAGAACGGCCGCCGCAATAGAAGCGAATACAAGTTTCTTTCCCGAGAAGATTCGTCGCTCCGCGACCTCCTGTTGGGAGCGAATCTCAGTGAGGATGGCATTGCACGCTTCGCATTCAGCCAAGTGCTCGGCAAGAGCTGCGGCTCGATTTTCGTTGAACCTGCCAGCCACAAAGAACATCCATTGAGCTTTAGTCGGACATTTGCTGAGGGGAGCGCCGGCTCTGCCTTCAGCCGCCATTCGCGCCTCCGTGCCGATTATCTCCTCTTCACTCGGAAGATCTTGCCGGAATTCATCTCTGAGGCTCATGACACTTTGCCTCGCTCCTTATCAACCTCGGCATTTGCCTCAAACGGCACGCCTGTCAATTTGCCGTGCAACGTCCGTATTTCGCGCCAGAAGTTATTGCGCAAGGTGGAAGCTTTCGTTCTGAACATCACGGCAATCTCGTCCCAGTTGTAGCCCGCGCCCCGAAGTCGTAAGAGCGCACGATTGGTTTTGCTTAGCGACCGAACAACTTCTTCCAGAAATATCCGTCGATCGGCATCCTCTCCCCACTCTGCATGATTGACCAGCGGTTCCATGTCCTTTGCGCTCCCTGATGGCTGTAACCGTTCAAGACGCCGGGCCAAGGAGTTTAGTTCCTGCTTGAATTTCAGTACGAGAAGCCCGCTAGGGTCTTGCTGGGGGGCATGAATTTCGGTCAGATAGCGTGAGACCTTCGCAACGACGTTTTCAAAAAGCTCCTGTATTTCTAGTTCGCGGCTGCCTAGCCGTCGTTCAGCCAGCACCCGAAGCTGAGGCCATTTTTTCTTCGCGGCCTCACGCACATCGGTTCTGATTCGATTTCCGGAGGCATCGTAATCGCGATCAAACCAAAGGAGTTCGTGCGGCATGGGGGTGAAATGATTGGCGCTGCCCTGAACCCATCGACGAGGTCCCTTGTGTACGAGTCCTTGGGGGAGAAACAGGGGCCGCTGAAACACTAGAGACACAAGTTGCGCGAAGAAGTTGCCTGATGGATTATTGAGCGCTCGCTAGATGGGAAAGCATTAAGGTATCTAGAATCGCAGGCACTGCGAACGGCTACACATTAGTAATTTCTTGGGAAAAAGCTCAGGTTTGCTTTGCAAAACCAATCAGAGGGGGGCTGCTGCCCAGAGCTGGGTTATTTGGGCAGGCCACAAATATTCATGCACGACGATTCCAAAAAGAAATTCCTAAAAGAACTGCTGGAAGCTTCTGAAACCGTGCTGCAAAAGGATCATCCGAATCCAAATCGGATTGGATGCCCAGGGCCGGCGGTTCTTCGGCAGCTGGCCGATTTTTCCGAAGAACACGTGCCGGTGGAAACAGACGTAATCCGGCATATCACCGAATGCTTTCCTTGTTTTCGTGAGCTTCGCGAGATGAGGCTTAGGCGCAAGGCTTCTAATTAACGTCCGTACGACTCCTCGTTTGTATGGCTGTCGTAAGGAAGTCCGTATTTGTTTGTGTGGACCATCGTTACAGCCGGTGCGGTCTCCACGCGTATGTTGCCGATAAAGGAATCCTGCTCCACCCGGATCTCGCGCGCGAGTCCCGCTAGTGTCTCAGCCGAAGCTCCTTCTGCCCACACCCTCAATCGATATTGGCCTGGTGGAACGCCGTTGATTTTCACCATGCCCTTTCGATCAGTGAGCCCATAATACGGACTGGAAAGCGCCAATATGATCGCACTCATGTCGTAGTGAATATTGCAAAAAACATACGCAATCCCTGGCCGGTCAAAGTTCACCCTCTTTGAAGTGCCAGCTTCATACAGGCCCAGATCGAACCGTTTTCCTTCAAATAGTGAAAAGGCGTTGTGGAAGATCAAATCATGATTAGGAAAATTGACCTCCGCACCAACGGGCACGATCAGAACGTGCGGCGCGAAGGCATGCCCCTGTTGAACGACCGAAAAGTGATTGCTCTTAGTCTCAGATGTACGAGGCAATGCCGTCACATGTAAGGGCTCGAGCCACACCGCAACATCGCGATTGTTTTTCTCGGGAGCCGAATCGTGGTCCACGTATAGTTGAACGCGGGCAGTTATCCGTATGGCTTGGGCTCGTGTTGACACGCACGCGGTCGATACCAAAAGCAGTGCCGAAACTATGCGAATGGCCTTCAAAACATGATCCCCATTCCCAGATTGGCCTGGTTCGCCGAAACTCTGTTTTCTTGAATCGGATAGCTTTCAATGTGCCGGAACTCGAATGACAGAAGAAGGTCGGAGCGAGGACGGTAAATTACATTGCCGAATCCTGCTCTGTTTCTAGAAAGCGGAACTTCTAAATAGCTTTGGGCACTTCCTCCATTCAGCTGGCTGGCCAAAGGGTTATCATCTCCAACCGCAAAGTTCCATTCGAGTTTTTGGAATGGTTGGATCTTCAACTGTGACCAACCACCTTCGGTGTTGAGTCCTTTGACAAGAGCGTTCGGTGGGGCACCCCCAATTCCTGATGGGGCGACCCCATTAGGATTAGTAAAAACTACGCTTGTTCCGAGGCCTCCGGCTAAACCGCCGAGTGCGCTCCCGCGATAAAGTGACCCGCTCAGTAGAATCCAACGGGAAAGAGGGACTTGCCAGTCTGCACTGCCAAGCCAGGACACGACGTTACTTGGGACACTGTTGTTGAACAGTGAAAGTTGGAATTGCTGCTTTCCGTAGTAGCCGCCTCCCCCAAAAGTGAGCTTTTGCCCAAAAATGGGATGCGACCACCCAATATGCGCACCCGAACCCCGGCATTCGCGACTGTTCGCCTGCTCCGGGTGGCTGATTATTCTGTGAGTTGTCGGGAGATTGACCGGTGATTGGATCTAGAATCCCAGCCGTTACCGCTACACTCGATCCAATGCGCTGTTCAATTCTGACCTGTGGAATCCAACCCCAGAGTTCGCCCGCGTAGGCCAAGGGTGGTTGCAACACCGATGCGTAGGACGTGGGCGCCAAGGGTACAAAGAAGAGGCCGTCCTGGCCCGCAACAAACGACGTACTCTGCCAGTCCAAGCGCATGGTTCCCGTCCGAAGGCGGACGACACCCATAGTTTCCCCACCCGGCGTAGGAGTCAGCCCACCCGCAAAATCAAACTGCACGTTTCCGCTGGTCCGCGCACCAAAAACGTCGGGGCCGTTGACTTGGAAGCCGAGTTCCGTCTGCCGTAGGGTTCCTCCAATGCTTCCCTTGCTTCGTGTTATCGGATCAATCTGTTCAGCAGTGGCAGGATCCTCAATGCTGTCCACATTTCCGCGATTCGCGAAAAGATTTAACAGCACTAATCCGGTGAACCCAACCCGGTATTTCGAACCGGATTCGACTTTGGTCTGGTACTGCTCGTTGACCTTCTTTTCCAACATATCGACCCGCTCGTCGAGCGGCATCGGGTCGGAATTTGAACCCTCAGAGCGTGTGATGTCTGGGGCTGGTGCATAGCTCTCGATCTCCGCCGCTGGTGCTTGACCCGACTTTGCGGAAGGGGACGAGTGCTTACGGAGTTCGCCCACTTCGGCGCGAAGCTTTTCCTCATCTTCGCGCATGTTGTTTAGTTGAGAATTGAGCTGGTCAATTTGTGCCTGCAAAGCGGTGATCGATTGGACCAGTCGCTCTTCTGCTGACGACACTGATTTATCGGCTGTTTGGGACCATGCAGATCCGCAAACAATGACCAGCAAAGCCAAAGCACCACTGCAGAGGAAACGACTACGAACCATGGACTGCTCCTGTTAAGGCAGACGAATTGCCATTTTCACTGCCAGGAATGTTCGAAGACTCAATGGGGAGAGTTATGCGAAAAGTCGTGCGCCCCGGCGAGGAGACTTCTAGATCAGTACTCCCGCAGTGATCCGCACAGCACTTCTGGACGATTGTTAGGCCCAGCCCTGAACCGTTTTGTTTACCGGCGCTAACAAAGGGCTGGAAAAGCTTGTCTTGAATATGCGCCGGAACGCCTGGACCATTGTCGGTAAAGCGAATGTAGACATGCTCGCCCTCTTGTCGAACTTGAATTTCTATTTGGCCTTTCTTTTTGGGAACTGCCTCGCAGGCGTTCAAAATGACGTTAAAGAAAGCGCGTTCTAGTTTCCTTGCGTCGTACCAGCCATGGATTTCTTCATCACAATCGAGGTTTATGGGAATATCGCGGAAACGAGGATGCGATTTCGCCGCCAACGCGGCTTTTGTCAAAATCGCCTTTAAAGAGACGATGTCCACATGTAAGGATTCTGAGGTTCGGGAAAGCTCAACCATCGACTCAAGCAAATCCGTCATACCCCGAATTGCGCTGTCCACTTCTTGGTATAGTTCCTGCCGGCGCGCACTGGGCAGCCGTTCATTGGCTAAGAACTCAGCATTCGCCAGGATTGCGGTGAGTCTATGTCGCAGATCGTGCGAAATTGAGCTTGCCATTCTGCCAATGGTGGCCAGACGTGCCGAGTCAACCAGGTTCTGTTGGGCTTGCAACAGTCCACTCCGCATTTGCTCGAAAGCCCGAGTTAAGGTTGAAAACTCATCGTTTCGAGAGGAGTCTAACGGGTAGTCAAATTCTTGATGCTGAAGTGCCAGGACTCCGGCAAGCAATGAATCCAGCGGCTTGGTGAAACGATGAGTAATCACGACGATCAAGATAGTGCCCGTGAATATGGCCGAGATTCCAATGACCAGCAAAATTTTGTTTATAACGTGGATGAATTGTGTGGCTTGGTCGAGTGACTTGAAAACGACCAGACGTACAACAGGAGGTGAAGTCCCCAAATCCACAGCAGTGGATAAGAAATGAGCTCCCGCGATCACAATCTCGGACTGGTGGGACTGCGTTAGGGTAGTTTGGACAAGATTTGCATTGTGACGAGGGAACGAACTCGCAATGATTTCACCTCCATACTCAAATGCAACCTGGCTAGCGGCAATCTTGCCAATTTCCCCAGCGACCTGATCGTCGATTTCATAGCCAAGCCCCAGCAAACCCAGAACATGACGATTTGACGGCACACCGAAATAAATGGGCTGCAAGAAGACCTCGTACAGGTGGCCGTTGACTAACCACCACTTGCGCTCCTCGGGAGTCTGTAGTGCGTTGGCCAACCATTTTTGCGCGACCGTTCGATTCGCGTTTGGCGCACCCTGTACAGCCATGACCTTACCGTCCCGATCGCAAAGTACCAGCAGGTCGTTGTCGAGAAGCAGTCGTAGAAAACCCGATCCATCCTGTATTGTGTCAGGATCGCGAGTTGTCATGAGCGCCTGTACGCTAGGTTCGGCAGCCAGCAACTCGGAGACTTGTTTTGCTTGCGCATCGCGCCGGCGCTCGAATGTCTCAAATGCCAGTTGAGAGCTGCTTAAATTTTCTAAGGTCAATTTCCGTATTTGTCGCCAACAGATAACTGTGACGACCGTATAAGAAAAGAAGGTTATTCCTACCAGAATTGGCAGAAGGGCCAGCAGAAATTTGGGGCGCAGTTTCAAGAAGTGTGCTCTCCGTCTGCTAGGGAACAAATTTGTAGCCCACCGAGTGAACGGTTCTAAAATGCAAAGGCTCTGTGGGATCTTTTTCAAGTTTGTGGCGAAGTCTCAGTACATGATTGTCAACGGTTCGTGTGCATGGGTAGGTGCCGTAGCCCCAGACTTCATTCAGTAACTCATCTCGGGTCACCACTCGATCTTGATTGTCGACGAGAAATTTCAGGAGCTTGAATTCTTGTGGCGTCAACTGTACCGTAACGCCTTTGCGAGTGACGGTCATTGCTGTGAAATTCACCGTCGCATCGCCAAAGGTGAAGACGTCTTTCACAGTGGGCCGAGCGGAACGCCGAATCGCGGCCTCAACTCTTGCAAGCAGCTCACGCGGGCTGAATGGCTTGGTAACGTAATCGTCAGCACCTAGCTCCAACAACAGCACCTTGTCAGAAACATCAGTGACAGCACTGAGAATGATCACTGGAAGACAGGGATATTTCGATTTAAGGTCGCGACAGACTTCTTTCCCAGGACGCACTGGTAAACAGAGATCAAGCACTACAGCAGTTGGAGGCGCAGACCTCAATGTGTCTATTATTCCATTCGTGCCATCGCACAAATCGACTGCATAACCAGCAGTCGCGAATGTATGCAGTACTGCTTTCTGGACGGTAAGATCGTCCTCGATGACCAGTATTCTCCCCACGTTTGAAGACCTCTTTATAAGTGCGTTAAGCCGCTTGCCGCAACTGGAGCTGGTTTGCGGGGGGAGAAGCCGCTTAAAGGGCATTGTGATTGAAAATTTGTAAAACGCCAGTTAAAAACAGCAGCGGAGACGAAGGTTTTACAATCGGGAGATAATTGCTTGACAGCGTCTACCTTTGTTGTGGGTGTACACCATAAGATGAAAATCTGCCCCCATGAGGTGAAAATGGTGCCCCCATAAGATGAAAATAATGGCCCCATGAGATGAAAATATGACCCCGTAAGATGAAAACGAGGAAGGCAGGGCACCAATGCGGCGACGTTATTTATCGGTCTTCGGAGTGTTCTGCGTTTCGCTCAACCGCTAATCACAGTTCATCGAATTGAAAGATCCAACCCTAAGTAAATACCTCCCTATTTCAATGGAAGCCCCGAAATCGGCTTGAATTCGGCGTTTTTGCGCATAACTTGACCGAAAACTAGACCTGCTGTACGAAGTGTGGTGTCCGATAGATCGTTGCCGAAGTTAGGCGACAGTCGGAGTCAGTCGAAGGCAAGCCGGTGAGATTTGACGGCCATCACGGGTTTGAGCGCTTACCGCGCCAGGACCTAACTATGGACGCGTTGGGAGCCTATGGATCCGATTGCCGGGTTCTCTGCATCCACTTCGCGACTTCCGAACAGCTTCGATCGAGACGTGTAGTGTCGAGGTCGCGCGCGCGGCCAACTGGGAAGTATCCCAGCTGGAAAATGGGACGCATGCTGCAATGGGAATCACTAAATGAGCTTAATGCTTTCCGTCTATTGGATTGTGATCCCGATGTGACCGCATTTGTCGAGCAGCCATGCGAGATCCTGTACCTAGATGATGGGCAACTGAGGAAACATTACCCCGACATTTACGTCGAAAAGGGGAGCATCCGCGAACTCTGGGAAGTTAAGTCTGAATTTAGTGCATTACAAGGTGAGTTGTCCAAACGAACTGATGTGCTCACACGCGGCCTCGCTGCGTATGGCTTTACCTATCGAGTAGTTCTCGCCAGCGAGTTGAGACAGGAACCGAGACTTCAGAATGCGAAAACGATCTTGCGATTTGGCCGACGTATGACTAATGACGACGACCGTGAGTATGTACAGAGGGTGTTGAAAAAAGACCACAGAATTAGTTGGGCTGATGCCTGCAATGGTCGTTTCGGAAGCCGCGGGCGCAAAACCGTGTGTTATCTCGTTCTGCAAGGCATAGTCAGCCTCGAAATGGACTCCCCGCTAAACGCCACTTCGCAGTTTCTCAAACGAAAGGAATAACCAGAAATGGGAACCGCCAGATTCGAGCGGGGCGCAATAGTCGAGATCAATAACCAAAAGTGCTGTCTATCACGAAAGATATCAGACGCTTGGCAGCTAGAAGATGTGAGGACTGGGCGTATTTCCGAATTGCAGGATTCACAACTGCTGGCCATGTATGCCAACGGCAAGCTGAGATTCGAAACCAAGGGCGTTACTCACCCGTGCATCAAAGCGCCGACCCAAGTATCTGAAGCGGCGAAATTGCGCCGGCTTTACGTCGTTGCCGCTTTGAAGGCCAGCTCGGTGCAAGACCTCGATCAGGCAATAACGGACGTGTGGGAGAAGATGAGAAAACCAGCCAGGCCGCCAGGTAGGGTTAGCGTGTACAGATGGACGAAGCGGTTCCTCGATTCCGGTTCCGACATCCGCTCGCTTGAATACATACCGCACCGGGGTAATCGGAGTTTGCGGGTGCCAGCGGAGGTGATGGATATATGTGAGCAGGCTATCAACGCCGTTTACATGAGAAGAGAGCGTAAACATCTTCAAGATGCATTGGACCATGCTATCGTGCGGGTACAGGAGGAGAATCAACTCCGCCCAGCAACAACAGCCCTGCCGCCTCCGACTCGGCGCTTGTTTAGACGGCTTATCGAAGACATTCCGGCTTTCGATCGCTACGCAGCCCGGTACGGACATGATGCCGCACTGAGACACTTTCGTTCTGTGGGCCAGAAACGGGTTGCGCACGAGCCACTCGAGCGAGCTGAGATTGATCATACTCGTCTGGATCTTTTCGTGGTTGATGACGAGACTCTTCTTCCGCTAGGACGTCCTTGGTTAACTGCGTGCCAGGATGATTACAGCAGATGCATTCTCGGTCTCTTCCTGGGCTTCACACCACCGAGCTTTCTGAGCGTTTCCCTCTGTCTAAAAGATGCTTTTCGTCCGAAAACCTGGCTTAAGGAGAGTTGCCCCGAGATCCAGTCCGATTGGCCATGTTACGGGGTAATGCGGGAATTGGTTCTGGATAATGGCCCGGAATTCCATAGTGACAGCTTAGAGCAGGCCTGCCTTATGAACGGCATCGAAATGCACTACGCGCCGCGCAGGACGCCATGGTTTAAAGGCAAAATCGAGCGATTTTTTAGGACACTGAATGAGGGCGTCACTCACGGTGTGCCGGGCACGTCATTTAGCAATATTCTCGACAAGGGGGACTACGAGCCAACAAAGCACGCCATCATCACTTTTTCAACCTTAAAAAAGCTGGTGCGGAAGTGGATAGCTGACGTTTATCACCAAAAACCCCATCGTGTGCTTGGCATCTCGCCCGCACAGATGTGGAGTTCCAGCATTAGACCAGAGGACATTAGCGTTCCAGACGACCCGGCCGCGTTGGACCTGACTATGGGAAGAAGATTTGTGCGGATATTGACGCATAAGGGAATTGAGTTTCAGGGTTTGTACTACAACTCTCCTGAGCTACACGATTTGCGTCTGAGGCGAGGCAGTGTACTCGAAGTTGAGATTCGTGTAGATGAATCGGACCTTGGGCATATCTTTGTGCTGTCACCAGGAACGGGACAGGCGGTCGAAGTACCCGCTTTGAATAAACACTACGCGAGCGGGATCGGGCTCTTTCAGCATAGGGTAATCCGTAGGTACCAGAAACGCTCAGCCCTGGAGCCGAGTACCGATGGATGGCTCCGAGCTAAGCAGGAAATAGCGGAAATCATCGCGCGCGAAACTCGTTTGAAACCCAAACGTTCGCGCCAGCGTGTTGCACGATGGGAAGAAAACCTGTCGCCTAAAAGGCAGATTAGTTCACGAGAGGAACCCGTTGCCGGCAGCGGACATTTGATCGCTAGTAAGGTCCCGAATGAGGCGTGCGTTACACCTGAGCCTCTTCAGGCCTCGACCGCAGGCGTGAAAGACCTTCCATTCACAATACTGGAGAAATCACGCGGTGAGTAATCTTGCCAATCTGGTTGACCGCACACTGGTATTTCACGCTGCTTTTGAGGCAGTCGTTTCTGAGATTGAGACTTGCTTTAACTTTGCCCTTGAAGCATCGGAACCAATATGCCTAGCTCTCGTCGGCCCGTCGCGCACCGGGAAATCCCGGGCATTGGATGTGTGCGAACGCCGACACCCGAAGACCAGAACCATTGATGGAATGTTAGTCCCCATACTCCGGGTAACTGCGCCCTCTAAGCCCACCGTTAAAGCCCTTGCCGAGCTAATGCTCGAGGGTCTGGGCGCGGAAGATGCGACTCGGGGCACCGAAAATGAGAGGACCCGGCGAATAAAGGTGCTGATGCGCAACACCCAAACACGCATGCTGATCATCGACGAATTCCAGCACTTTTTCGATAAGGGAACGCAGCTAGTAATGCACCATGTTGCAGACTGGTTAAAGATCCTTGTCGACGACACTCGGTGTGCCTTGGTCGTCGCAGGACTCCCTTCCTGCCAGAACGTGATTGATACCAACGAGCAATTAGCTGGACGATTTCATGCGCCAATTGAGATGCCACGATTTTCGTGGGAGAACCTGGAAGATCGAGAGGAATTCATAGGAATCCTACATGCGTTTTATAAGGTTTTGAGCGAGCACCTTAAGACGCCAGAGTTTCAGCAAGAGGCCATGGCATTCCGGTTTTATTGCGCTACAGGAGGACTCGTTGGTTATTTGACCAAGATTCTTCGTCGACTGGTGTGGCAGGCGATCGCCAGGAAAACTACAGAGATCACGCTCGAAGCCTTGCACGAAGCCCACGAAAAAGCGGTCTGGCGTTCATTGGGAGCAGTTTCGACCCCGTCGAAGACCCCGATTTAGATCCAAAGAAACGGCCGCGGCCCGAGCGCAAAATTGTGGTGGAGTCAGCAGCTGCATGTTTGATAGCGAAGTAAAGAGTGCTCTG
>Ga0209580_10000326_pt1 | contig 28059 bp, 26 predicted proteins | sample Coa_R1_5_FD_187153 | JGI IMG/M metagenome (GOLD analysis project Ga0209580, IMG submission 187153) | Surface soil microbial communities from Centralia Pennsylvania, which are recovering from an underground coalmine fire - Coalmine... | ecosystem: Environmental > Terrestrial > Soil >... | reverse complement strand
CCACGAACTTCGACCGAGTCAGTGCGCTGAAAATTATCCGTCGCCAGGTTTACATCGAACTCCTTCGCTTCGGTCGCGCTTGTAATGGAAAATGGAATCGTAACTAAGCGGTATCCGACGGCGGTGAAGCGCAGGGTATAGTTTCCTTCCTTCAGCCCTTCAATTCTGAACGTGCCAGTGCCTGAACTAACATCCTCGAGATTCGTCTCCAGCACCGACACTTGAACCCGAGCCAGGGGTTCGCCGCCGACAACATTGGTGACTTTTCCGCGGACTTCCGCGGCCTGGACGAACGAAGCAGTAACGAGTAGAACTGCTGTACACCGTACCAGCAAAAGGCTCTCTCCAGTCTGGGGAAGACGTGAGTAGAACGTTGACTGTAACGTAGCTTGCAAGCGCTCTTGTCAGAAGCTTGTAATAATTCTGATTCCCCCGGGATCCGCGCGACCCATGGCGAATTCTTTCGTTAATGTTGTCGGCAATCACGGCGCGCTGGCCGAAACCGGCCCGTTCCGAACCCGCGTATAATCGGCCTAGCTGTTGCCCGTGGAGTGGTACTCGATGAGTTTTCCTCGAACGCTTGGTGAATTACGCCGCAGTCCTTTCTCCGAAGAAAAACTTCGCAGCCGCCGGGTCAAAGATGAACTACGCGACAATTTGATCGCGCGGCTGCGGGCCAATGCCGACGAGCCGATTTTTTCCGGCATAGTCGGCTACGACGATACGGTCGTACCTCAGATCGTGAATGCGGTCCTGTCGCGCCATAATTTTATTTTGCTCGGACTGCGCGGGCAGGCAAAGAGCCGAATTCTGCGCGCGCTGACTTCCCTGCTAGATCCGCAAATGCCCTACATAGCGGGCTGCGAGATTCACGACAATCCCTATGATCCAATTTGCCGCCGCTGCCGCGACCGGATCGCAGAGTGTGGAGAGGCCACGGCAATCGCTTACCTGACGCCGGAAGAGCGATACGTGGAGAAGCTGGCGACACCCGATGTGACCATTGCTGACCTGATCGGCGACATTGATCCGATCAAAGCCGCGCGCGGCGGACACGAACTTGCGAGTGAACTCACGGTGCACTACGGATTGCTGCCCCGAGCTAATCGGGGGATTTTCGCCATCAATGAACTGCCCGACCTCGCGGGGAAAATCCAGGTGGGGCTGTTCAACATCATGCAGGAAGGCGATGTGCAGATTAAGGGCTATCCGGTGCGGCTGCCGCTGGATATAGCTCTTGTATTCTCTGCCAATCCCGAAGACTACACGGCGCGCGGAAAAATTATTACCCCGCTCAAAGACCGCATTGGGTCGGAGATTCGCACGCATTATCCTGCCACGGTAGACGAAGGTATTGCGATCACTACGCAGGAAGCCTGGGCCGCGCGCAAAGACAACAAGCTTGTGGTCCCGAAATATGTCCGTGAAGTGATTGAGCGAATCGCTTTTGCGGCGCGTGAGGACAAAAAAGTGGATAAGCGTTCAGGAGTGAGCCAACGGCTGCCGATTTCATGCATGGAGAATGTGATTTCGAATGCCGAGCGGAGGGCCATTCGCCACGATGAGAAAGTTGCGGTGCCCCGCGTCAGCGATGTTTATGCAGCGCTGCCCGCGGTCACCGGGAAACTTGAACTTGAGTACGAAGGCGAGATGAAGGGTGCAGACTACGTTGGCCGCGAACTGATTCGCACCGCTGTCGCCAAGACCTACGATCAGTATTTCAACGGCGCCAACATGCAGCAGGTCATCCAATGGTTTGAACTGGGTGGAGAGGTGCAAATCGCAGACGCTGCGGCCGCTTCTGACGTGCTGCAGACCTTGCGCAACATCCAGGGTCTGATGGACAAGCTCACTCGCGTGAACGTCGGCCCGAAGGATACGGCGGAAGCCCAGGTTTCCGCGGCCGAATTTATTCTGGAAGGCCTGTACGCGCACAAGCGTATTGGACGCAACGAAGAGCGCGTCTTCACGGCGGGAGAGAAACAGCCGCGAGTCGCCGAGAAGCCGTTTGAGCGCGAGGAAACGCCGTACAGGCCGAGAAGGCCGTTGAACTAGAGCAGGCTGCAGGCTGCAGGCTTCAGGCTTTGGGCTTTGGTTTGAACGCTGGCGGTTAGACCACCGAACTCCTGCAGCTTGAAGCCCGACGCCCAGAGCCGATTTTTATGAAGCGCATTCGCTACACGAAATACGTTCCCGATCCTGCCGGCGAAATGAGCATGGAAGACCTGCTCGGCGCGCTCTCGGACTACCTACTGCAAAGCGGCTTCCAAAACTACCTCTCGTATTACGACATGCCGGATGGCGAGCAGACTTTGGACGAGCTTCGCCGCGCAATCGAACAGGCTTTGTCGCAGGGCGATCTGTTGAACGACGAACTGCGCGAGCAATTGCAACAGATGCAGGCTGAAGGTTCGTTGGACGAATTGATCGAGCAACTCATTGAGCGCATGCAACAGGAAGATTACATCAGCATTGACCAGCCGCATGATCCGGCTAAACAGTCGAGTGTCGGTGGGCAAGTAGGCGACGCCCAGCCGCAGACCAAATTCGAAATCACCGATAAGAGCCTGGATTTTTTGGGCTACAAAACCTTGCGCGATCTGCTCGGGTCACTTGGTAAGTCGAGTTTTGGGCGGCATGACACGCGCGATCTTGCGACCGGAATTGAAGCCAGTGGAGCGTCTCGGCAGTACGAGTTCGGGGACACGCTGAACCTCGACATCACGGCAACGCTTTCGAGCGCGATTCAACGCGAGGGATTTAATCTGCCGCTGAACATCGAGTACTCCGACCTGCAAGTGCATCAGTGCGAATATCAGTCCTCGTGCGCCACGGTGCTGATGCTCGACTGTTCACACTCGATGATCCTGTATGGCGAAGATCGGTTCACTCCCGCGAAAAAAGTAGCAATGGCGCTTTCGCATCTGCTGCGCACCCAGTATCCCGGTGATTCGCTTTCCTTGATTCTGTTTCACGATTCCGCCGAAGAAGTGCCGCTCTCGCAATTGGCGCGGGTGAAAGTCGGTCCCTATTACACCAATACGCGAGAAGGATTGCGGCTGGCGCAGCGCGTCCTGCAGCGGCAGAACAAGGACATGAAGCAGATCGTTATGATCACCGATGGAAAGCCTTCGGCGCTGACGCTGGAAGACGGGCGAATCTACAAGAACGCATTCGGGCTTGATCCTCTTGTGGTGAGCCAGACACTGGAAGAGGTTTCCAAGTGCAAGCGCGCGGGAATCATGATCAACACCTTCATGCTGGCGTCGGATTACGGGCTAGTCCAGTTCGTGCAGAAGGTCACGGAAATGTGCCGCGGCAAGGCGTATTTCACCACGCCCTACACGCTCGGCCAGTATCTGCTGATGGATTACATGTCACGGAAAACGAAAACCATTCATTGAATACAGAATTAAGAATGCAGAATTTCCGATTTTCCCCATCCTCTCCTTTTCGCGAACCCCAGCACTGCTGATAATCTCTTAGTGAACCAATGGCGAAATGCGCACAATGTGGTCGCCAGCTACCCGCGTTTTCTTTCGGAAAACGGATTTGCCAGTGGTGTGTTCAACACGAGGCTGCACAACGAGGCGAGGTTTCCGAGGACGCAATCCAGGTAATTATGCCTGCGCCTTGGGCGCGAGGCGGCACCGGCCGGACGGTCACGCAGGCGATTTTTGGAATTAACCTTGCGGTGTTTGCCGGAATGGTGCTGGCGGGAGTCTCGATCACAGAACCCACAACGCAGGAACTGATTCACTGGGGCGCGAATTCGGCGCAGCTCACCCTGGGTGGCCAATGGTGGCGACTGGTCACCAACACGTTCCTGCACATTGGCATTATTCACATTGCGCTGAATATGTGGTGCCTTTGGAGCCTGGGCGCGCTGGCGGAATCGCTTTACGGCCCGTGGACATTCGCCGCTGTGTACCTCATTTCGGGCGTCAGCGGCAGCCTTGCCAGCGTGGCGTGGCACCCGTACGGCATTAGCGCTGGCGCCTCGGGCGCAATTTTCGGCCTGGCAGGCGCTTTGATTGCGTCGTATAAGCTGGGTGAGTTTTCTCTTCCCCCTAGCGTGGTCGCGGGCACGCTCCGCTGCACGGTGGCATTCGTTGGTTACAACATTGTGATAGGTCTGATGTCCGGTAGAACGGACAACTCTGCGCATCTGGGAGGATTGGCGGGCGGAGCCATTCTCGGCGCTTTGATCGCTCGCGTCGCCCCTCAAAGAGACGCTGTTGCCAGCCGTATTGCAATCGTTACTCTCGGGATTGCAATGTTGTTTGGCGCGGGCTTCTGGCTCAATCAGGCGCACGGCTATGAGATTCGCGTGAACAAAGCGAATGAACTTCTGGGCAAGAACCAGACGGCCCAGGCGGTTGCTGAACTGCAGGAAATCGTTCGTCACCGTCCGAAGCTGACGTCGGCGCATTTCGCGCTTGCGCATGCGTATTTCACCCTGCGGCAATATCCGGAGGCGGAATCTGAGCTCAAACGCGTGCTGGAACTTCAGCCTGACAACGGATGGGCCAGCTACGAATTAGGAATGACATACCTGAATCAAAAACAAACAGCGGAGGCAAAGGAAGTTTTCACGAGGCGGCTGACGCAGAATGCGAATGACGTTGATGCGCACTACGGGCTGGGTATGTCGCTAGCCAATGAACACAATTATGAAGCCGCCATTAAGGAGTACAACACCGCCCTTCGGCTGGATCCGCAAGCCGGTGGAATCTATTACGAGATCGGCAATTGTTACACGGCGATAAAAAAGTACGATGACGCTATTGCCGCGTTCACCAAGGAACAGCAAGCCAACGGTGACAATGAGTACATTGAAACCGCGTTAGCAGATGTATACAAGGCCGAGGGCTTGCGGCAGAAGGCTGATGACGCTAAGCACAAAGCCGAACAGTTGCGGAAAAATAGTGCGCAAAATGACGGTGCGAACGACTGAATCTCAGGCCTTGTCGATCTCTCCTATCGCCCGCCACGCCTGGTCAATGGCGCCATCGGTATAGGAGTAAGCCCCCGCGTCGGCGTTGGCAATGGTAATTCTTCCGAACGGCTTGCGCGCGATCTCGCACGGGGTCACGCCACCTTCCAGCCAGAACTTGTCCCAAAGCGAGTTGTACTCGTACGCGTATCCGTGCGGCCAGCGGTTTACGGTAATGGCGGCGATGTCGCGTGCAGGATCGAAGCCGGCAGGTCCGAGGGCACGGGCAAGCTGGTCGCGAATTTTGCGCTCGATGGTTTCAAAATCAGTTGTGAAAAGCTCGATTCGTCCCATGCGGTGCTGGTCGCGCGCTGGAAGGCCGGGCTGGCATGGCGATTTCATCATATGAACCACGATCGGCTGGTCGGGTGACGAAGAGCAATGGTAATCGCCGACGCTCACCGGCAAATCAAGCCGAAAATAAATGTGGTAACAACCGGGCGCGTACACCGCCATGGCCCCGAGCTTCTTAAAGGCTGCCCAATTACGAAGTGCAACGTTGGTATAGAGCAACGGGACCTTCGTTTCGTAATGCAAGGCTTGTTTCTGTTCTTCCGGCAATTCCGGGCAAATGTATGGAATGACGAAATTCCAGCAGGCAAGCACGGCATACGGTGCGCGTACCGTGTATAGCTTTCCAAATCGCGAATATATGATCTCGACTTCTTTCGCCGAAGCAGCATTCCCCACGTGCTTTACGCGAACTGCAGTACTGTTCAGCCGAATTCTGACCGGGGATGCAGAGTCGTCGAGCTTGCTATAATTTGCTCGCGCGGTGGTCACATCCTCACTGCTGCTGCCGGGGACCGCATCGGGAATCAAACTGCGCACCAGCAACCTGGCAAGAGTCGCGTTGCCGTCCGGAAAATGGTAGAAGTACTTCTCGGCTTCGGCACTCGGAATGATGTCGCGGTTCATGCCTTTCCCGGGCGTGGGATCAAGATTCAAACCTGCGAATCCCAGGAAGCCAAAGCCCCAGGCGTCTTGCGCGGACACGGCATCGATTCCCACTCCAAACAACTGATGTGGAGCGGCCTGATAGACCTTCAGAATTTGCGGATCAACCTTGGCGACATCACTCAAGTAATGCGCATAGCTCATTCTCGCGAGCCGCGCTTTCTTCTCGTCAGAAGTGAGGCCGGGAAAATAATCCGGCGGGTGACGGAGCGTTTCCAGATCGCGCTTAGCCGCGGCCGAAAGCGGCGCTTCGGCAAAGAAGCGCTTCCAGGCTTCCTCCGAAGTAGGCTCTTTATCTCCTTCATTTTCGGAGCCGCTAACAGGCAGCGGATTCACAGTCAGCACGTCGGAACCGAACGTCTGCTTATCAAAAAAGATCGCGGGCAACATGCCTTGCGAGCGATACAGATCTTTAGACACGTGCTTGGAGTAAGCCGAGACGTCAATTCCTAACTCGTTGATCAGTCCTTTCGCAACCGAACTGTATGGCGCGGGACTCTCGATGGAGAACGTGCCACCATAGCCCAGTCGCCGCGTATCGCCGATAGTAAATTCGTTGCGCTTAGCATGTCCGCCGAAATCGTCGTGATTTTCAATAATCAGAATGCGTGCGTCTGGATGAGTTTTGCGGTAGAAATGCGCTGCCGAAAGACCGCTGATGCCGCCGCCGACGATGATGAGATCAAACTTCTCGCCGGTCTCGATCGGTTTGCCAGCGTTTTGCCAGAAGTCGCCATCGCGCACGCTATGAGCGGCTTCAAACGAGCCGACATGACTTCCGCGCAATCCGGTCAGCGCCGGAGGATAGTAATCGGGCGATTTCTCGGGATCGAGATCGTGCTGAAGAGCTGCGAGCAGGTGCGGCGGAAGGACAGACACCCCAGCAGTAAAAGCCACCCCATTCAAAAAATCGCGGCGGCTGATGCCGCGATCCATTCCTAACTCGTTGTCGTTTCTCAGGTCTTTCGAGTCTCCCATAGTGATTCCCGGGCTTCAAGGCTTCAGCTTCAAGGCTTCAGGCTTCAGGCTTCAGCGCATCAAGGCCCTACAGCGGCTTGCTGGCCTCCTCTGCTTTTCTTACAGCGGATTCTGCCGCCTGAAAGCCGAGTTTGCTATGAGTGCCATCGCAGAAAGGCTTATTCACGGATGCTCCGCAGCGGCAGAGCGAAAAGGCGGGCTTGCCGGTAAGGTCGTACTTGTTGCCATCAGCATCTACAAGTTCAATTAATCCCTCGGGGTCCTCTACGCGATAAGGGCCGTTCTTCCTAACAGTAATTTTGACTCCCGCCATAGTTCCTCCGAACAGTTATGAGCAACCTAGAAAGATATCAGCTTCAGTGACAAAGGTGCCAGCGGCCAGGGTTCGAAAGCGGCCTACGTGGCGAAGTGTCTGGGAACAGCTAAGCAGCGGAGGCTTTTCGCGCAACCAAGCTGCGATAAAGTTGAATGTAGTTGTCGGTCATGCGGTGGGCGTTGTAGCATTCGCGACCGCGCTGGAAGGCACGGTTGGCGAAGTTGCGGCGCAACTCCGAATCCCCACTCAAGGCGCGGACAGCCTCGGCCAGGCTGCCGGCGTCGTTCGTCCTAAAATAAACCGCCGCCTGGCCCCACAATTCCCGCAGTGAGGGAATGTCGTTCAGGACCAGCGCGCAGCGCGAAAGCGCAGCCTCAAGAATCGTCATGCCCGAAGGTTCGTAACGTGCAGTTCCCGCGTAGATGGACGCTCGACTATAAAGCAATCGCAACTGCGACTCAGTTTGAGCGCCTTTCAGCGCCACGCCAATGTCGCCATCCTTGAAGCTCACGTCGGCGCGAACCGGGGCCATCGTCTGCTCCGAGCAGTCCTCACCCACAATGCACACCGGCACCGGATGCATCTCTTGGGTAAGCAGGTTCACTTGCTTCGCCGGGTCCAACAGGCGCCCAATGGCGAGCACGGTGTCTTCCTTGGCGACATAAGGATTGAAAAAGATCGGGTTCCGCCCATGATGAATCACCACCTCGCGGACGCCGCCGGAATAGTGGCTGCGCACCGAATTCAGCATCCACTCGCTGGGAGCGACGACCACCGAAGCGGCGGCGAGTCCTTCGGCCATTGTTTGCCGATACCAGCGCAGCCAGGCGCTATCTTTCGGTTCGCGTCCGTGGACCGCTTTCCACCACGTGACCATGTCGCCATGCGCGACGACAATGCGGGGAATCTCAACCGGCAGCGCGCCATGACCGAGGTGATTCGAGTGAAAGACATCCGGCTTCACGTCTTTCACTAACGAGCACAGGTATGCCGAGGCGTCGTAGAAATCGTGCTGGCCCTCTTCCATCCAGTCCAGCCGAAATGCAGTGGGATGATAAGTGAGGCCGTACAACCGGTCCATCCACGCGGTCTGCTCCGGCAATGGAATCTCGCCGAAGCTGACCAGAGTGACACGGAACCCGCGCGTGATCAGGCCGGAGACGAGCTCGCGCGTGTATGTCCAGTTGCCATTCAACGTGTCGGACGTGATGAGAACATGCATGGTCAGCGCAGACCTGGCCTCATTCTATTTTGGATGCGCGATTTCGCGAAACTCTTTCTGACCGGTCCAAGCGGCATCGGGAAGGAAGACTTGGCAGAATGAGGCGGGGAAACCGTGCTCGGCGCAGGGCCTGTCGCAAAGCGTTGCAGCATTTCTGTCAATCTCTGCACAGTGAGCCTGTACCCCCGGACGCCCCAGGCGGCCGTATCCGATACAATCTCGGCATGTTTCGATTGATGTGCGTCACCGCGCACCCCGACGATGAGGCGGGCAATTTCGGCGGCACACTGCGGACGTACAGCGACCGCGGAGTAGAGACATGCGTAGTCTGCTTGACCCCGGGTCAGGCCGCTTCGAATCGTGGCGGAGCCAACAGCGATCAAGAGTTGGCCACCATGCGCCAGCGGGAATTTTCAGCTTCGTGCGAGATTCTGCGCGTTTCAAGACCACTTATTCTCGACTATCCCGATGGACAGCTCTATCGCCTGGAATTAAATCGAGTGGTGTACGAACTCACGCTGAACATCCGTCGGCTCCGTCCGCACGTGATGCTCACGATCGGCCCCGAAGGCGGAGTTACGGGGCATCCCGATCACTCGATGGCCGGAGTCTTCGCGGCTTTGGCGTTCCATTGGGCCGGCCGCGCCAACCGCTATGCCGACCAACTACATTCAGGAATCGAACCGCACGGCACACAAAAGCTCTATTACGGCACCGCCGACTTCGCGTTGCCTGGACGGCAGCCAATTACGCTACCACCTCAGACTGCAGTGATCGATATTGGGAATCACTTGGAAACGAAAATCGCTGCCTTCAAGGCGCATACCTCTCAAGCGCCCCTGTTTTCGCTTTTCGAAGAAAATGCTCGTAAGCGTGGTGCGAGAGAAATGTTTCACTTGGCCGCTTCGGTGAAAGCCGGCACGGTGCGACATGAGACTGACCTGTTCGATGGGGTTGAGCCCTGACATCGTGGAGGCAATGTCGTGCCCGGGACTGCCGACTAGCCCTGTCATGCTGAGCGCAGCGAAGGATTTATGCACCGCGAATTGCATAGATCCTTCGCCGCCTAAGGGCAGCTCAGGATGACAGCGATGCATTCCACCCTCCGGTCACCTCGATGCCACCGGCGACGCACCGAATATCACAAATTTGTTATCCGAAATAAAAGCACTCGACGTCGCAGCTCACGCCAGAAGAATTCAGCACGCGCGATCGTGCCGGAAAGTGAGATCGTGCGACCTTTGCATTCCTTCGCAGTCACCGTGCCCACTATTTGTTCAGACCTGATCTTGTCGATGTCCAGGCCTGCGTCTCCGCGGATACTAAAAAGATCCCCGCGCTTACGAATAATCCGGTGCGCCTTGAACTCCGCTCCTTGCTTGTACAGAACGATGTCGCCGAGCTTGAGGCCGTCAGGCTTCACGCTCTCAACGTGAAGCACGTCGCCATCCGCAATGGTCGGGATCATACTTCTCCCTCGGGCTTGAAAGCGAAAACTCATGCGGCCGGCCAGGAGTTCGCCGGCCAACTGCGAGAAGGTTGCGGAGTCAGCGCGGTCGTTAGTCATGGAATCGAAGCGCCGTCTGGATGGCGCTGGCCTCAGGCAAAAAGTGAAACTCATAGCACGGGACGGCATCCACGACGGCGTGCAGGAATTCGACTGCATGCTCCAGCCCGGCTGCGCTGTGAAACGGCGGGAAACTGCGCGCAAACAACTCCCCCACCGCGTGTGACGCCGACATCAAGCTGACTTTGTTTTCGTCACCGTGGTGCAAGACAAAAATTCTGTTCAGCTTGGCTTTGTTGGGCGATGCAAGGGCAGCCTCTCCATGCCAGGGTGTGCCATACATCCACAACTCTCCATCATGAAGGCGGAGAATGATTCGGTCGTCGCTGAGAATTTCCGCATCGCGAAGGGACTGCCAGAGCCGCGTCGTCGTGCTCTTGCCAGCGCCGGAGTGGCCGAGAAACAAATGCCCTCCGGTTTCACGGTCGATTATGCCGCAACCATGCACCTCGACGCCGAGACCGTGGCGGGCGAGATAATTTGTGATCAGCAGCTCATCAGCAGGATATTCGAGAGGACATACTGGCCGGTAAGCGTCCAGCGCTTCCCTGCTGAGAACCATTTCTCCGGCGCGAAAGCTTTCGTCTATCCGCAAACATTTGTAAGGATGAGGGCCCAAGAGCGCGCTCGTGAAACTAAGAATAAAATTCTCATCCTCTCGATACGACGCCCAAAGAGATTGAGAATCGAAGATCGGCAGTCGCCGGACGGGTAAGGTGTGCTGCCAACTAACCTCAAGCTGGATGTTCGGTGAGGAGTCTAGCGTCCTGAACGCCTCGAGGCTGCGATCCAACAGAAGGTCGTCGCTCCCCCCAACAACCAGCGACAGTGAAACACCGCCAACACGGACACAATGGCTCGACGCTGGCATTAAACCTGAGATGCAGTGAGCAGAACCGGGCGGCGAGTGCGGAAGAGCTTGCTGCGCGGTTTCAACTTCGGCGGGACTCATAGCCATGGAGGCTGACATGTTGCGGCGCTACGAGCCATGGCCTGAGCAGGCGCCGCCACCTGCATGCTGACACGAGAAACTTACCGGTCCGGTAGAAGTCGAATTCTTGCAGTGTCCCAGCACTGCTTCTTCGGGGCGGAGGCTGATGACAGTAATCTGCGGCCTCTCGTATTTCTTCTTCTGCGGATCCGAATTGTCTTCCATCGTAAGCCTTACCTCCACGACGTGCACAACGCCTCTACCCGCGAAACGAGTTGCTGCCACAACCTCCGCAAGCGGAGACTCCAGACCCTTCGTTCAAAACCCGCAACAACGGGACCTGCGCAGACCAAGCCTCGGGATCAATTTTCTTGGATCGGATGCGTTCAGCCGAGTCGCGTAAGGCACGGACCCTTTCCGCATCGTTGCAGAATTCACAATCGCCGTGTTCAGGGATGCCCATGCCCAGAGTCGTGGCACGTAAATGGGCGACTTCACAAAGAAACTCCACGGGGGACTCCGGATCACCGTTTTCCAATTCGCCATTCGCGGGACACATGCTGCATGCCGAACGGATTTGGCACGCGCTGCACTTACTGGGGGCGCGGCGCTCCCGGCGGCGGAGGCCCATCAGGAAATGTTCCCAGCCTTCGCGCACCGAGCCGCTGCGAATGTCATATCCCTCCTGGTGCGAAAGAACACAGATGGTCATCAGGCCATAGGGATCAATCGCGCACGACTTCATTCCCCCGCCGCAGGTGTACACCTTGCTGCTCGCGGGAGTGGGAGTTCGCGCTTCGCGTTCGAGGTTGGCTCGATATTCGGCAGCGACTTTCGGCCAATGCAAATCCAGCGCCACCACCTCTTCCGGAGAAAGCCGGACACCGATGGGGGCATGCGAACAATCAATTCGAGGATTAATCAGAGAATCGAACTTGAATTCAACTCCGAGTTCCTCTTCGGAGAACTGCTTCATCCCGACTACTTCGTGACAATTGACCTTGGTGCCAACGGTCTTGAGCTTCAGCGGCAACCTGCGCTCCAGCAAGAGGCGGATTCCCCGCATGCAGCGGTCGTAGCTGCCGGGCACCTGAGTCAACTGCTCGTAGGTCTCGCGAGTCTGGCCATAAAGCGTGATCTCGATGGCGAAGGGCGGAAACTCGCGCAGATAATCGGCAATTCGTTCATTGATCAATGTCCCGTTGGTGAAGAGCGTGACCAGAAAGCCCTTCTGCTTGGCGCAGGTATAAATCTCGAGAAAATCTTTGCGCGCGAAAATCTCGCCGCCGGTGAACAGGATCCACATCGTGCCCATGGCCGCAAGCTCGTCGAAGATCGCGGCATACTCTTCCTTGGTCAACTCGCGATTCCGGGCCGCCATGTCGGCCATTGCGAGATTGTTGTAGCAGTGCTGACATTCCAGCGGACAGCGCCGGGTGACTTCGATGGAGACTTCGATGGGAATCCGCGTCTCGGCGAAGCGCTTGTGCACTCCGAGACTGAATTCAGAATAGGTGGCCGTTTTCATCATGCGGCCTCGGATTCCGAGAGCAGCAGTACCAGCCCTGCAGAGTGCATTTCGGCCAAAAACGTTTCGACGTCGCGCTCGATCTGGTCGCTATGGTCTTCAAATTCTTGCCTAAGCAACTCGACGATTTCGTCCTGGTTGCGCCGCTGTTGCAACGCCTCCCAGATCATGCTGCCGACTTCATTCAAGCTATAGATGGAGGCGAGGTCCCCGAGACCCTTACGCACTGGGACAATCAGCGTCTCGCCAGCGATTACTCGAGAAACAACCGAGTCCGAGCGGACGTAAAGCTGCATGTTGTGAATGCCCCCCGTAAACCCACAACCCGTCTCAGTCTGATCTTGAGACGAAACTGGGTTCACCTTAGCAGAGTAGTTTTGCGGTTCGTGTTAGCTAGATAGGTTCTGAGCGCACACTGGTGCATGCCGCACGATTTAGGACTGTGGCCTTGAATCATGATGGATTCCAGATCAGGAATTTGTGGAAGAGCGGCCCTTCAGGCCGGCGTACCCCCGATCTTGCTGTGACTGACGCAGCACTGAAAGGGCCACTCTTCCACGCTCGAATTGCAAAGTTCAGAGTTCAGATTTTCAGATTGCAGATTTCGTTCTGCGGGGGGCGTTTGCCAATCTAAAATCTGCAATCTGAAATCTTCATTCTTTAGAAGCCCGGCGCTTTCTCCAAATTATTGTTGCAAGTTCCATTGGTTGGCTGGGGCGGCAGGGAAGGCGGACTCAGCAATTGCGGCCCCGCAGAAAAATCAAAGAACTCCATCATGTTGTCGGCATTGGCGTCTCGCAGCGTCAGCGGCGGCACAACATGGAATGTGTCTTCAATCAGCCTCAAAATCGAGGTGTAGTCGCGCGTGGTGTGGGAAACAAAACTGGGCTTCACCCAGGGCGAGATCACAATAATGGGCACGCGGAATCCGGTCTGGTTAAAGTCACCGGGTTGATCGGTGGATCGCAAGATCGGAGCAATGTTGTCGGGCTTGACCTCGCGCGCGGGGCGCACGTGATCGTACAATCCGCCGCCCTCATCGTAAGTAAGAATGAACGCTGAGTCAGGCCACGAGGCGCTGGGAACACATACGCCCGTGCTTGTATGCGTCGGGCACATCAATCCATTGATGATGTTGGCCACGTCGGCAGCTCCTTTTTGGACATTGGCGTCGGGATGTTCGTCCAAGCCGATACTGCCGCCGCGTTCAATGAAAATCACTGAGGGTAGCGTTGAATCATTCTTGACGTCATTGAACCAATTCGTAATCGGCACCACTTTCGATGAGTCGGTTTTGTAGATGGAAAACTGCTGGATAAACGCCGAAGTTGCGCTGCCCTGGTAGTAATAACGCCAGCTCACGCCAGCCTTGTCCAGATTGGCGAAAATTGTGGGCTGAGTGAAACCTCCCGAGGGCGGGTTGACCGGAAAGGCGTTGCCAAACGAGGTCGCCGTGAACAAATACATGCGATTGGGAATCGTGTTGGCCAGCAGCGGGGAGAAGAAACGGTCGCTGGTGGCGAATCGGGCGGCCGCCGCGTAGTAATACGGAAGATCCGCTTGAGTGTAATAGCCCATCGCGCGCGTGCCAGTGGGATCGATGGTCGAAGGAACCGAGGTACTGGTTAGCATGAAGCCGTCCATTTTTCCGGCGTCAACGTCGCGATGACTTTCATCCCAGGCGGAGCTTAGGTTCTCGGTACAGACGGTCAGGTAGTGGAATGGGTGCACCAGCTGACCTTGGGTGTTTGGCAAGGCCGCATTCAGATTGATTCCGTCAACGTTGTTGGGCAAACCCAGTGATGACGACCTGTATACCCCGAGCATGCCGAAGTAATCATCAAAGGAGCGATTTTCCTGCGCCATAAAGATAATGTGTTTGATGTGCGAGAGGCCATTCGAGGCCGCAGTAACTGTGATATTGAATGCCTGCGGCTTTAAGGTCGCTCCGGTGCTGTCCTGCGCCTGCACGGAAATTGAATGTGGACCCAGACTGAGTGAGCTGACGTAAAAATCCAGAAGCGCTGAATTGGAGACACTCCCTTTCAACGCGCCGTCAATCACCAGCGACATCGTCTTCACCGGATTCGAGTCGGTTGCGGCGGCGACCACATGAAAAGGTTGGCTCACGACCGAACCACTCACCAACGAGCAGACCGTCACCGTTTGATTCGTGGAATTCAGGGCACAAGGCGGTTGCATTTCCACCGGAACGTTGGTGAGAAAATTTCCGGCGCTGTCCCAACCCTTTACCGTCACCAGGTGCGATCCGACGGAAAGGCTGATAAAAGTGTCAATCGTCGAGGCGTTCACTTGTTTGACGAGTTTGTTGTCCACATAAATCTGCACGGCCGTCACCGTGCGCGAATCCGTGGTCCCCGCCACGACGTGAACGAGGCTCTGCACCAGCGCATTGGGAGTGGGCGTGCACACGGTCACCGACGGACTGGTTGTACTTAAAGGGCAAGGTGATGCTGCCAGAGCGCGGCCTGAGATCAGGAGCACTGCGAATGCAACGGTGGTAGAGATGCGAATCAAGCCGTTAGAAACAAAGAATTTGGAAGTATGAAAACCCATGAGTAAGGACCCCGGACAGAGATGATGAACAATACAGAACCGCTGAATATAGATAGAGTGGGAAGCACAAGACTTGGTTGCTCCCGACTAAGGTGCTCTACAGTACTGCCAAATGCGGTGAACGCCGGATGTTACGGGCAGAAAGGTGAGTTCGGGTCCTCGCGCGGAGTGAACCAGTAGGGGCTAATTTCTTCTGCAGTTTGCTCTCCCCTATACTGCTGCGATGCTCCGAACTCTCGCCGCCGTGCTGGTGCTACCGATGGCTTGTGCTGGTGCCGCTGACAAATCTGCACCTCGTACGATGCGGTGGGCGGAGGGCGTCCCGAACTGCACATTTCGAGCGGGTGACGACGGGCACACCTACTACGGACTGTCGTCCGGTGACTTTGAGATCACGCTGGCAATAGATCGCCAGGAATTAGAAAAGGTCCCGCACCGCGCGCTGCCCATGATCGGGGTGTTTATCTCCTTTCAGTACAAAGGAAGTGGGGAGCTGGACATTCGTCATGACAAGTTTGCGCTGGAGTTTCTTCGGCATCGCCGGGTGGTGCAGAGTGCCCTGGTTTCGGGCGGCATGCTTGCGACCCTACGGCATGACATAGATGAGGTCACACATCAGACTGAAAAACATGTGCGTAAGCATCCAGAAGACAAGCAAAAGGAAGAAGAGGAACTGCACGCCCGGCTGAAGGACATTACCGAGATGATGGAATTTATACAAACCCGCGCTCTGCAACCGATGACGCTGGATGCGACTCATCCTTCAACCAGCGGGTGGGTATTCTTCAGTACCGAGGACCGCTGGATCGGTACGTTGCATCCTCCAGAACAATTCGTTCTGAGACTGCCGGTGGAGAACTTGATGGTTGAGTTTCCCTTCCAATTGCCTCCGAAGCTGGGAAAGATGGAATTGCGGCGCAGGCCGGGGAACTGAGACCTGCACACGGTGTCCCTGATTACTGTCGTAACCTCCTTCTGTCCTGTTTTCTACTGACTCCGGCTAGTGGAAAACTTACCATTCTGTAGTCCGTGAAAACTCGCACCCAGGAATCGCTCGGACGTTATCTGATCGAAGCCGAGATAGGCCGCGGCGCAATGGGAGTGGTGTATCGCGCACGCGATCCAAAGATTGAGCGGCTGGTAGCTATTAAAACGATTTCGTTGGCCGGGCAAGAGCCGCAAGACGAGCAGGAATATCGCGAACGTTTTCTGCAAGAGGCGCGCGCTGCCGGACGGCTTTCGCATCCGGGAATTGTCACCATCCACGATGCCGGCGAGGACCCAGAAACTCACGAGCCTTACCTGGTGATGGAGTACGTCTCCGGTCAACCGCTCAATAAGATTCTCCCCGGGGCCGACCGTAAGTTGCCGGTCGAGACCGCCTTGCACTTCGCGCTAGAAATAGCCGAAGCGCTGGACTATGCCCACTCGCAAGGAGTGATCCACCGCGATATTAAGCCGGCAAACATTCTGGTGACAGATGAGGGCCACGCCAAGATCGCCGATTTCGGTGTTGCGCGACTGAATCACACGCTCGCAACCCATACCAGAGAAATCTTCGGCAGCCCCGCTTACATGGCGCCTGAGCAGTTGACGCGGGGGCACGCCGATGCCCGCTCTGACCTGTTTTCTGTGGGCGTGATCCTCTACAGCATGATCACTGGGTTCCGTCCGTTCCAGGGCAACAGCGCGGAAACGGTTTGCTTCAAGGTCATGAACGTGGAACCGGTCCCGGTCACCAGCTTTCAGACCGAAGTTCATCCTGGACTCGACCGGATCGTGTCGCGAGCCATCGCCAAGGACCCCGACGAACGCTACCAGAGCGGCGCAGAGCTGGCGCGAGACATACGCGAGTTCCTCACCAGCAACAATATTCCCGTCGAGACGAACGGCCCGCTGCCAGCCTGGGCCACTCAAACCACGCGTCAACTGGGGCTCCATCCTGGCGAAGAATATTTCAAGCAGTTCTTGTGGCGCGCGGGAGCCGCCGCGTTGGTGGTTGCCGCCCTGTTGACGGGCTGGCAAGTGAGGAAAGATATGCGAGAGGCTGCCGAGATTCAGCCGCCGCCCGCTCGAGTGCAATCTGCACCTGCGATTCAAAAGACACCGCCGGTTGTCAGGCGTCCGCGCCCAGTGCTGCTCCGAGTTAAGAAAGTCGAACAACCGCCTCTGGTGCAAACTGCTCGGATACACGTGGAAATCCTGCACCACTTCGCTGCAGGCAAGGCTTCCATCTTGCTGGACAACCAGATTGTGTTAGACGAGAACCTGCATATAGACACCTCGCGCCACCCTATACTCCGCTCGCTTGAGATGGATCAAACCGCAAACGTGGAGGTTTCTGTCGGAAAACATCAAGTGCAGGTCCACGTGGTTTCTCCGGAGAACACCTACGACGAGAGCGAGATGGTGGAAGCAGACCTTGCTCCCGGCACTCGACAAGTTCTGCGGGTTAATTGCGATAAGCGGAAAATGCAAATCACTCTCCAACCAGCGGTCTCCGGCACGTCTGCGAAGCAATAAAAAAGCAGCCCTTTCGGGCTGCTTGTCCAAGAGTTGCCCTCGGAGATCTAAAAGCGGATTTGGGGTCCAAAGGTCAGGCGCAAGTTGTTGCGCGCCCCATTGCTGAGGTAAACCTCGTCGCCTGCTTCGAGCCGAAGCCCAAAAGGTCCCCAGAACCCTTCTACGCCAGCGCCGGGGTACAGCGCCAAGTGCGTGCCCGGGCCGCCTACGCTCGACACAGCAGTGCCAACCGTACCTGAAGTCACTGCCGCTCTGCTCTGTGTGAAGTTAATGAACCCAACCTTTCCGGTCACGAAAAACTTGAACGGGCCGGGGGTTTCAAACTTCGGCCCAAACAGACCGGTCACCGGACGCAAACGAGTTGTGGTGAAGCTCGAGCTGATGCAATTGTTACAAACCGTGGTAAAGTTCCGCTCGAAATCGTAGTTCATTTCGGCTTCGAGCCCGACGTGATGGCTGGTGTTGAACCCCGCGCGAGCGCCGAACCCGATAAAGTTGGTTGCGCGAGATGCGGAGGACGGATCAAAGCGGAAATAGTCCGCGAAGATACCGACCGACCCATGGTCATAGTTGTCGTTTTCTTGCGCCATGAGCCATGACGGCGCCGTCATCAAAATGCCCAGAATGGCCAACCCTATAATTTTTTTCATTTCTATGTGTCTCCTCCCTGGTTCAGGATCTCTTCCCGCCTGCTCTTAAGTCTTCTACAAGCCGCTGTAGTTCAGGTCTGCAGGCGAAGAGTTGGATGCCTCGCCTATGGCCGTGGTTGGGTTTTGGGGGCCAATGTTAACCCTTAGGTTTTTCAATGTAGTCGAGGTAGGTGAGAGAGCCGGAGGCAAAGAAAAAGCGCAGAGCAGAGGTTCTCTGCCCTGCGCCTGCTGAGAACATCTACCAGGTATTGGTCTTGTTCAGATGCGAGCTCTCGCTGGAGGCCTGTGCCGCCGAATCATTAGGCGACATAGAAACAACGAAGTACTCGCGCTCCTTGTCATCGAGGTCCTCGACCCGCAGCAAAATCCTGTCTTTGTCGAGACGGAACTGTGCCTTTTCACCGATGGGCAGCAGCACTGGATGTTTGTCGTCCTTAGGGCGAATGGTGTACAGAACGCTGTCCGTCTTGAGAACGTACTGCTGGCACAGCAAATCTTTGGTCTTCATGTGCGCCGAGTCGGTGCCGACCAACTCTCCGGCAAAGCTCTTGCCGTTCTTTTCGTCCAGCCCGCACTTCACCGATTCCATCTTCAACAGCTTGCCGCTCTGGTAATGCCTGGGTTCCTTGGCCTGGGCCGCAGCCGCAACCAGCACAATGGCCAAAACATATTGCAATCGCATAGGCGTGAATCTCCCGTTCGAGGCGCATACCGGCGCTCTCTTCTCTCATATTCTGAGCGGATGGCCGAAGCCCTAGAAGATTCCGTTGGTACTGTCACTCGGGTAATCGGGAATTCACGGTATATTCGTTGCGAGGTGCGAAATCCCCGCTGCTCTGCTATCTTGCAAGGCGAGACCCGATGGAACCTACTCTGGCCACACCGCCCCCGGTTGCCCCTGCTGAACACGACACCAAGTTTTTTGGCCATCCCCGTGGCCTGGCAACGCTGTTCTTCACTGAAATGTGGGAGCGCTACAGCTTCTACGGCACTCGCGCCCTGCTCATGCTCTACATGACCCACCCGATCGCGACGGGCGCTCTCGGCCTCTCGGATATGAAGGCCGGCGCCATTTACGGTTTCTATACCGCAACCGTTTACCTGCTGAGTTTGCCGGGTGGATGGTTTGCGGATCGGATCGTGGGTCAACGAAAAGCGGTGCTTTTCGGAGGGATATTGATTGCGGCGGGAGACTTCGCTCTGGCCGCGCCGGGCATTGCCATGTACTACGTCGGCCTGGGATTGCTTATGTTTGGCACCGGCTTGCTCAAGCCGAATGTCAGCACGATGGTTGGACAGCTGTACGGTCCGGGTGATCGACGGCGAGATTCAGGCTTTTCAATTTTCTATATGGGAATTAACATCGGCGCGTTTTCTCCGCTGCTAGTGAGCTGGGTTGGAGAGAAAGTCAACTGGCGCCTCGCCTTTGCCACATCGGGTGTCGGAATGTTAGCCGGCTTAGTGCAGTATCTGGTGACCGGCAAGTACCTGGGCGAGGCCGGGCTTCATCCTGCACGATCTGACGATCCGGCTAAAGACCGACGACAAAAACGGACTGCCGCGTGGATCGGAGCGCTCGCTGTCCTGCTGCTTGCGGCGGTAATTGCATTAAGTTCTCTGGGACGTATTCAGCTGACAGCAGTATCGGTCTCGAACGGTTTGGGATGGGTTTTGGCATTGGTTTCGGTAGCCGTTTTTGCCTGGATGATTTTTGGAAAGGGCTGGTCGGCTCAAGAAAGAAAACGGGCCGGCGCCATCCTGGTGTTGTTTATCGGATCGGCGATATTCTGGGGCGCTTACGAACAGGCTGGCTCTTCACTCAACCTGTTTGCCGACGTCAACACGAACCGGCATCTGTTCGGGTATGAGTTTCCGGCGGGCTGGTTCCAGTGGGTGCAGCCATTGTTTGTCCTGTTGCTGGCGCCGTTTTTCGCTTGGCTATGGATCAAGCTGGGGAGCCGCGAGCCTTCCAGTCCGGCGAAGTTTTCGATTGCACTCTTCTTTGTGGGCTTGAGCTTTTTGGTTCTGGTGCCCCCGGCATCCAGGATTGGTGTTTCTCCCCACTGGCTGAACACTTGTTATTTTCTGAGCGTGATTGGGGAAATGTGTCTAAGCCCGGTGGGGTTGAGCGCAATGACGAAGTTAGCGCCCGCTCGCGCCGCCGGGTTCGCCATGGGAATTTGGTTCCTTTCAACCAGCATAGGAGAATGGCTTGCAGGTAAGGCCGGATCGCTATTCAGTTCGATGCCCTTGCCCAAGCTGTTCGGCATTAGCGCACTGGTTCCTTTCGTTGCCGCGGTGGTCCTCGCTTTGCTGGTGAAACCTACGAAGCGATTGATGTCCGGAGTGACCTAAAACGCCCATGAACCCTCGCCCGACCTTTGAAACGCACCGCGAAGACTTGGAAAAAGTGCTTCGAGTCCTGGCGGAAACCCCCGCCATCGACCGCGAATACATGGCTCCTCGCGAGGAATTCCAGGCCCGCGTTCGTCGCACGAATGAGGCCTTGCAGCAGCACGGGCACACAGTCGGCCTGGTCTTCTCCGACGAGCATTACTCAGGTGACGTCCCATACCTAGGCGGCAATACGAACATTTCCATCGAGCAGGTCGCCGGAGTTATTGGACCGAACGCGTTCCACATTGCCGCAGGCCTCGAGGGCGGCTATGTGGCAGAGCAACTTGCAGACCGGGCCGGGGCAATCGTGCACAAAGTCGAATTGTTGCAGTTGGCTGACGAAAAATATCCCATTCGCGCTGAACGCCTCGAAGATGTGATCGCCGCCGCAGCCGGCAAGAACGTTGACCACATCGTGCTGCTGACACCGCGGCAAGTGATACCGGCAGGACTTGTCGAATACTTGCAAAACTTGTACGGACGCGAAGGCGTGGTTGATGCCCAGGAGCTCTACTACAGGGTTAAGTACGAAAAGAGCGAGATCGAGATGCGGCTGATCGATGACGCATCCGTGATCGCTGATGCGATGTTGCGAGCCATGTTGGCTGTGCTGCGGCCAGAGCGGTTGGAAACCGAAGTGGCGGCATGGGGGGCTTGGGCGGGCCGCATGCTGGGTTCCGAGCGTGATGGATTTCAGATCATGGTCGGGGCAAATACCGCCAATCGGACTCTCATCGGTCCGGCACTCAATCGCCCGATCCGCGAAGGCGACTGGGTGCATGTTGGCGTCGCTCCCAAACGTGACGGATTAACATCCTGCATTCGACGTTCGGTGATTGCAGTTGATTCACCCTCGAAAGTTACCGCCGAACAAAAATACTGGTTCGATTTGGTTGAGGAGGCGTACGGGGTTGGCGAGCATTGGTATCGCGAAGTTGCCGCGAAGAAGTCGCCTGCAAAATTGCAGGAGCAATCGCTGGTGGACTTTTTCAGTGAGCGGTCTGAGGAAATCTCGAAGCGAATTGGAAGAAAAATTGACCTCGCCCGCCAGAAGCCGTACACCGGCACTCATAACTCCGGCTACACCGAATGCCAGGAATTCTTCGGAGCCATCACGTTAGATAGCAACGAGCCGCTAGGCAATCAGATCGTCACCATGCTGGACGTTGCCCTACGCGGAATTGGAGACCGCTGGAACGATATAGTGATTCCGGGTTTCGACTACTGCGTGGTGGAAAATACGCTAGGGAAGTATGGATCGCGGGTTAAGACCTTGACGAAAGTCCCGATTCACGCCCAGGGGTTGGTAGGAGCCTGAATACTTATCCCGGGCACTGAGCCGGAAGTGAAACCGTTTGCCTTTTGGGCCATCTACTCTCCTGGAAAATCTTCAACACTCCGTTAGGAGCCTCGACAAATGAAAACACTTGCTGATCCGAATTGCCGGCAGGAGATCATTACTCGCGTATACACAGTGCGACCAGATACTCCACGCCGATGGGGAAAGATGTCGGCGCACCAGATGGTTTGTCATTTAGCGGACGGCTTCCGGATGTATATGGGCCTGCGGCCCGTAGCTGACGCGTCGAACCCCGTCCTAAGAATCGCCGTAAAATGGGTCGCTCTGTGGGCGCCGCTGCCCTGGCCCCATGGGTTTCAGTCAGTGCCAGAACTGGACCAGGAACAGGGTGGAACCAAGCCAGGCGAGTTCAATCGCGATGTGGATGAATTGGTGAGGCTCATGACACGAATGACCACCCGTCCTAAAGATTTCGAGTGGCAGGCTCATCCGCATTTCGGACCGCTCTCCGAAGGGGAATGGATGCGCCTGGGATATTTGCATGCGAGCCATCATCTGCGTCAATTTGGCTGCTGATGTCGGGAAAGGCGGCCCCCATCGGCAATCGAATCAGCCTCATCCCTACGAATAAAAGCCCTATTAACTGGGTTATAGATAATGGGTCGGTTGACGCAAGTCCCCCTACCCTTTAGGCTGCCAACCAGGGTAACTTTTCGGCCTTCTTACCGCTCGCAAGCAGTACAACGAAAAGAGGTTTACGCCGCATCACACTGACTGCGGCCGGAAAAGGCAACTTGACGGACGCGAAACGACGACAGGGCGACAAGCTTACTGAAGCAGAAGCAATTGAGCGGGCCAAACTAGGCGATGCCGAGGCCTTTCACGCCCTCTATGATCTGCACAGACGGCGTGTCTATTCGCTCTGCCTGCGGATGACCGGAAACACGTCCTCGGCTGAAGACTTGACCCAGGAAGCGTTCCTGCAGTTGTTTCGCAAGATTGGCACGTTCCGCGGCGAGTCAGCGTTTTCGACCTGGTTGCATCGGATGTCGGTGAACGTCGTCCTGATGCAACTGCGCAAGAAGAACCTCCCCGTGGTCCCGCTGGAAGAGACCATGGAGGGCGACGAAGAGGGCACGGTCAGGAAGGAACCCGGCGCTCCGGATGAGCGGCTGGCAGGCTCGATCGATCGGTTGCAGTTGCAAAGAGCGGTTGACGAGCTACCTCCTGGTTATCGTACGATCTTTGTACTGCACGACGTTGAGGGATACGAGCACAACGAGATTGCGGACATGGTCGGTTGTTCGATCGGGAACAGCAAGTCGCAATTGCATAAGGCTCGTTTGAAATTACGCGAACTCCTCCGGATGAATAGAGCCGAAAAGGCCGGGAAGAAATGAGGAGCCGGGGCTGTATCAACACCCAGATGCGCGCAAGTCGTGCACTGTGGGCCCGTTATCGGGGAGAGAGGCCGTATGAACTGCGTTGAGTTTGAGCGCGTTTTGCTGGAGGGTGAGCAGACCCCGGAGCAGCGAGCGCATTTGAACTCGTGTTCTGCCTGCTCCAATCTGCTGTCTGACCTGCAACTGATTTCCAATCAGGCGAAGTTGCTTCTGGCATCTGACGAACCTAGCCCCGCTGTGTGGAATGCCTTGGAATCGCGGCTTCGCCGCGAAGGAATTATTCGTCGCGCAGAGCCGAGTCGCAGATCTTTTGGCGACTTGTTCTGGCGGTGGCGGACTGCTTGGCTGGTGCCAGTAGCCGCAGCCCTGGTGATTGTGGGAGTGCTTCGGCTGCACCATCCTGCGGCCGCAGGAGACAATGCTCCGATTGCCAAGCAAAGTGTCGCGCCCCCTCCAGTTGCCGCCGCAGTTTTAAGCGACGATCAACAACTTCTCAAGACTGTGGCATCGCGTCCACCGGCGCAACGCGCAAGGTATCGGACCGAGCTCGACGACGCCAATGCATTCATTCGGGACGCGCAAGATGCGATCAGGAACGATCCTAACGATGTTTACCGGCAACAAATGCTGATCAACGCTTACGAGCAAAAAGAGATGCTTTACCAGCTCGCCGTCGACCACGTCAGCGAGCAGTGATCCAGGGGAGAAGAGCAATGTGTACCCGTGACTGCGCCGCGAAATTGATAACCGTGATGGCACTGGCTGGGGTTGCGTTCGCCGCGGGCGAGGTCCGCAAGGACTTGCACTTCAAAGTTGGTAAGCGGCCAGTGATTTCGATCAACAATCCCTATGGACCGGTACTTGTCAGGGCCGGCGCTCCCCACCAGGTGGTTGTCACGGCGATTCTTCACTCCGACAAAGTCGAACTCGATCAGAGCAAGAGCCACAACCGCATCGATATCGTCTCCCATCTTCTGTCTGGTGCAGACAAGAACTCCGGAGTCGTGGAGTATGAGATTCAGGTTCCGTCTGATGCCAATGTAACGCTGCATTCCGATACCGGGCGCATTCACGCGGAAAAACTGCATGGCGACGTCACCGTTGCTGGAAGCGATGGCCCGATCGACGTAACTGATTGTGGCGGCGGACACGTTCACGTCAGGACGCTGAACGGAAACGTGAGCTTGAACAACGTACATGGCCACATAGAAATCATGTCCATGGGCGGCGATGTGCTGATGAATGAAGTGACCGGCACACTGGTGGCCGTCAATTCGAACAGCGGAAAAATTAGATATGCCGGCGACTTTGGAGACGAAGGTGAATACGACTTCACCAGCCACACCGGCGACATTGAGGCGATTGCTCCAGCTCTCGCATCCATTGACGTGCTGGCCCGCTCTGACCAGGGCCGCGTGGACAGCGACTTTTCCCTCGAACCCAAACACACACCCTTCTACGCCAAAGGCGGGAGTGCCTTCGCAGGCACCCTCGGCAAGGCGGCATCTTCGGTAAAGCTCTTCTCTTTCAGTGGTAAAATCCACCTCAAGAAACGCCAGAACTAGCTTGGCTTTCACGCTAAATCGGCTCGCTTAAAGGCCTGAATTGCCACAAGTTATGGATGAAGTCATTCCGGCGCATACGGCGGCGCGGCCCCATGATTGTTGTGCCGTGGCTTTGGTTGGCTTTATGGGCGCGGGCAAGACAACTGTTGGACAGCAGTTGGCGGCGCGCCTCGGCTGGCGCTTTGCGGACCTCGATCAACTGATTGAAAAGCGCGAGCGGCGAACGATCGAGCAGATTTTCAGGGAAGACGGCGAATCTGAGTTCCGGCGAATGGAACGTTCGGCGGTTCGGGAAGCGATTGGTTCACTGGAGAATGGTTCACTAATTCTGGCTTTGGGCGGCGGCGCCTTCATTGAATCTGGAGTCCAGCAATGTCTGCGGGACGCCCAAATTCCCGCTGTGTTTCTCGACGCGCCTGCGGCTGAACTGTTCCGGCGATGTGAGCAGCCGGGCGTGGAGCGTCCGCTGCGGCACGATCAGGAGCAGTTCCGGAAACTTTATGAGCAGCGGCGGCCGGAGTACTTGAAGGCAGCAGTCTGCATCGAAACCGCGGGAAAGAAGATTAGTGATGTGGCGCAGGAAATCATCTCAGAGCTGAACCTGGTTCCGGTTTCAGGAGCGTGCGATTGAACAGGGCCCGAGTCAACGCGATAAAAGCAACCCTGGCGCTGTGCGCCGGTCTGATTTCCATTTCGGCATTGGCCAAGGACAAGGCAAAAGTCTCGCCAGCGGACATGGTGGACTCCGGCTCGTTCGGGGTTTTCTCCACCGGACACCGGATTGCGACGGAAACTTTCTCGATCAAACAAGGCCCAGATGGCAGCATCGTGTCCTCAGTTTTCAAGTCCGCACAAGGCGAGCAGCAGGCCGAGCAATCGTCGGAGTTGCAACTTACGCCATCCGTCGACCTTCGCGTGTACCAGTGGAAAGAAATAAGTCCGGAGAAGAGCGTCGCGACCGTAACTCCGAATGACACTTTCCTAATCGAGCGATTCGGCGCGCCCGACGACAAACAGGGCAAGCAACATGAGCAGAACTTCCTGCTGCCAGCCTCGACATCCATCCTCGACGACTATTTTTTCGTCCAACGCGAAGTGCTGGCGTGGAAATATTTGGCCACCTCATGCCGCAAAGACAAAGGTGAGCTGCAATGTCCCATGAAGCAGGCGGTGCAGTTCGGGACGCTAAACCCGCATGAACGCACTTCAATGGCGGTCAGCATTGAATTCGCTGGCAGAGATAAATTCAGTTTTCGCGGGGCAGAGCACGAATTCAGCAAGTTCATTTTGAAAACCGAAGTGGGAGACTGGGCGTTTTGGCTTGACGACCAGTTCAAGCTCGTGCGACTACTGAACGACAGCGGGACCGAGGTGCTCCGCGACTGACGAGACTAGCTCGCGCCGGCGCGGCGGATCGTGGATGATCGCGATTTCAAGAAAAGGTAATTTATGTCGTTGATCGACTCGCGCACGACCCGAATTCTATTCACGGTCTTGCTGTTTGCCCTGGGCATCGGATTTCTTTACGTCGCGCGTCGCACCCTGATTGCCTTTCTATTCGCAATTTTCTTTGCCTATTTGGTCGATCCCGCAGTTTCCAGGCTCCAGAAGTGGACGCACAGCCGCGGCGGCGCCATTGCAATTATTTACGTCTTGATTATTGGCTGTCTGTTTACCTTTTTCTTCTTCGTGGGTCCCCGGATTGGGCACGAAGCCCAGAAGCTCACCGAATCGCTTCCTTCCCTGATTGAACGCGTCAACAGCGGCGAGATTGTGCAGCAGATTGGCATTGAGCATGGGATGAGCCAGGCGACTCGTGATGAGTTGAGTACTTTCTTGAGAGCGCATAGTGGGGACCTGCTGAAACTGGCGCAAAAAGCTGGGTTGCGGGTGGCGGAGGTGGCACAACAATCGTGGCTGCTGGTGCTCATTCCCATCCTCGCCGCATTTTTCCTGAAAGACGGAAGCGCCTTCAGCCGGGTCGCGCTCTCGTTCGTGCATAGCAAACCGCAGCGCGAGTTTATGCAAGGCGTAATCGGCGACATGAACGAAATGCTGGCACAGTTTATTCGCGCGCAACTCATACTTGTGGCGCTTTCCTGGATGGCATATTCCTCATTCTTAGGATTGATGAAAGTGCCGTATGCGCTGATGTTGGGCACAGCTGGCGGAATTCTTGAGTTCATTCCGGTAGTTGGACCGCTGGTCGCGACGCTAATCATTCTCGGCGTGTCGCTGCTCGCAGGGTATCAGCATTGGCTGATTGTTCTCATATTCCTGATCGCGTGGAGGCTGGTGCAGGATTATGTGGTCTCGCCACGCATCATGGGAAAGAGCATGGAACTGCATCCGCTGGGGGCGATTTTTGGCGTGCTCGCGGGCGGCGAAATCGCCGGTGTTCTCGGCGTCTACCTCTCCATTCCCGTGATGGCGAGCCTGCGGATTGTCTGGCGACGGTGGCGCATGTACGCGGAAAAGAAACGCTTTGGCCCGCTGAACGAATACTCGTTCCTGGGGGAGACTTCGCCGCACAAGTGAGCGCAAATCCGCTGTTGTAAAATCGTAAATACCCCGTATGCAAAAGAAAATTCCTGTAGGAATTCTCGGTGCCACCGGCATCGTCGGGCAGCGCTTTATACAGCTGCTGGAGCATCATCCCTGGTTCGAAGTGGCGTGGCTGGCGGCGTCTGACCGTTCGGAAGGGCGCGAGTATGCCGACGCCGCGCGCTGGAAATTGCGGACCGCGATTCCCGCGAATGTCGCGAAGATGAAGGTTTCCCCCGCATCTCCAGACGGCGCGCCCAAGGTGATCTTCGCTGCTTTGGATGCGGGCATCGCCGCCGAAATGGAGCCCCGTTTCGCCGATGCCGGTCACGCGGTCATTACGAATTCCAGCGCGCTGCGTATGGCGCCTCATGTTCCGCTGGTGATCCCGGAAGTGAATCCAGACCACATCAAGCTGATTGAATGCCAGGACTGGCGCCGCAAGTCGGGCGGCTTTGTTGTCACCAATTCCAATTGCTCGGCGATGGGACTGGTTCTCGCGCTGGCGCCGCTGCACAAGCATTTTGAAATCGAAGCCGTGCTCGCCGTGACCATGCAAGCCGTGAGCGGCGCGGGATACCCGGGAGTCGCGTCCATGGACATTT
>Ga0209580_10000325_pt1 | contig 28099 bp, 42 predicted proteins | sample Coa_R1_5_FD_187153 | JGI IMG/M metagenome (GOLD analysis project Ga0209580, IMG submission 187153) | Surface soil microbial communities from Centralia Pennsylvania, which are recovering from an underground coalmine fire - Coalmine... | ecosystem: Environmental > Terrestrial > Soil >... | reverse complement strand
GGCGCACAACTCCCGCAGCATCTCTCCGTCGGCACGATGGACCGAAAGCAGAGGGATGCGGGGAAGCGCCTGGATCGTGCTGGCCGCCGGATTCCCCCAGATCGGCGAGACGCACATCTCGTGGGCGTGCCTGCCGCTGATGAAGATCAGACCCCGCACCCCCGCTCGGGTTCCTTCAACCGCCTGTTCGGGAGTCGCCATGTCGTCCACCAGGGCCACCTTCCCCTTGGCCCCCGCACGGGCGTACTCGTCGGGGGTGCCCTTGCCGACGTACACCAGCTCCCCGATGACACCGGAAGGATCCGTCTTCACTCCCATCGAGTGCGTGATGCAGAAGATTTCCCGGCTCTCCGGGGCAGTCATCCGCAGCGTCGCGGGGCCGGGGAGGCTGATGTAGGCGTCGTGAACGAGAATCTGGGTGGTATATCCAAACTCCCGGAGCTGGCCTTCCACATACGCCGCGGCCGCCCGTTCCTCGGCGGTGCCGGACAAGCGCGTCCACTTTGCGATGGTTCGATGGTATTCGACGAGGTGCGATGGAGAGATGAGCTTCAGGTCGATCACAGACGTCCCTCCTCCAACCAACCCTGACATGGGGCGGATCCCTATGCGTCGTCGGGAGCGGGAGGTCCTGGATTCGATATCAAAGATGCTGCATCCCACGTCCGCTTCGGCGACCGCTCAAAGATCTTCCGCTCCGCGAACCGATCAGCGGCCGATAGCGAATGCGGTCCCCGGAACTGCCGGCCGAGACCTGCAATGAACCCGCACCCTCCGCGCCCTGCCGGTCATTGCCGAAAATACTTGCGAGGGTGAGTCCCCCCTGCGCGGACACCCCGATTGCACTTATTCGCCCCGGAACTGAGGCGCTCGCCTATCTCGGAAAGCTTGGATCCCCTCGCGGGCATCGTGGGAGGAGAGGATGCGCCGGGCCCAGTGCTCTTCCAGTTCCGCGGCCTGATCCACCCCTTCGCGATACTGACACCGTACCCCCTCCTTGATCGCTTGCAGCGCGAGGGGAGCGCCACTCGCCAGTCGCTCGGCGACCCGCCGAGCCTCGCCATCGACTTGATCATCGGGGACCACCAGGCTCACCAGGCCGAGCTCCGCGGCCCGCTCAGCGTTGATATCGTCACCCAACAACAGCACATCCAACGCCCGATTGCGCCCAATATAATGGACGAGGCGCACCATACCCAGGCTCCAGGTCGGGATAATCCCCAGATAGGCGTCCCCCGCTCGGAACTTTGCGCTCGTCCCGGCAAGGCGAATATCGCACGCCCAGGCCAGCCCCGTCCCGCCGCCGATGCACCAGCCTCGAATGGCGGCTACGATCGGCTTGGGGAATGTCTCGATCTCTTCCACCAGACGGCGACCGGCGTCGCGAAGGCCGCGGCCCCCTTCATCGCGGGGTCGCGACTCCTCGTTCAAATCCGCCCCGGCGCAAAACGCGCGAGGTCCCGATCCCGTCAGGATCACTGACCGCGTCTCCGCTCGGCTCCGCACCAGGTCGAAGGCGGCGTGAAGTTCCCCTAACATCTCCGCCGTTAACAGGTTGAGGGGGGGCCGGCTGAGCGCAATCTGAGAAACCCGCCCACTGTGGGAGAGCACGAGCGTTGTGAACATACCGTCCTCCCTTGTCATTGTGTCGTCCGCTCAAGATCGTGGGCACCACTCGGTTTGGCGCGCATGGACGGCGGGACCCGATTCGCCATGGCCGTGAACACACGGTCACCAACACGCCTTTGACGGAAGCGTCGCAGCAAAGCCTACCGGTCAGCGGCGTGATTCACCCGCATCAGGTACCGGTACGGATCGCTGGTCATCACCGCGCCGCCCGAAACGAGGAGCACCGTTCCCGACACCCAGGCCGCTTCATCGGATGCAAGGTAGACAGCGGCGGCGGCAACGTCGGCGGGCTGACCGACTCGGCGCAGCGGGTAGAATGCCGCACGATCGCGCCGATCCGCGTCCTTGGCGAGCCACGCCGCGGTAAGCGGTGTCTCGACGACCGCGGGCGCAATCGCGTTCACGCGGATCCGGTGCTGCCCGAGTTCAACGGCCATCGTCTGCGTAATGTTGTTGAGCGCCGCCTTGCAGGCGCCGTAGATGCCCTCGCCGCCCGGAGCAGCGTAGAGGCTGTCAATCGAGGAGAGAAAGAGAATGACCCCCCCTGAGGCCTGCCGCCGCATCACCCGTGCCGCAGCCTGGGCCCCAAACACCTGCGCCGTGAGGTTCAACCGAAGCATCTGCTCCCACCCCGTCTCGGTCACCTCAAGCCATTCGCTCGTGCTTCCTGGGGCCTCGGTAAAGCCCCCGGCGTTGTTGACCCAAACATCGATCTTTCCAAGGCGGGCAACCGCGGTCTCGGCCGCGGCGCCCAGCTGGTCTAAAACGGTAACATCCGTAATCTGGATTACCGCCCGCCGCCCCCGCGCTTCGATCAGGCGCCCCACCTCCTCGAGGCCATCGCGGCTCCGGGCGGACAGGACAAGATCGGCGCCCTGCTCGGCGAAGGCCAACGCGATCGCGCGGCCGATTCCCCGGCTCGCCCCCGTCACCACACAGGCCTTGCCCGTCAGCGAAAACATCTCTCCACCCTCCTCGACGTGGTCCGCCGTCCTTCTGGACGCGGCCGGCGTTCCCCTCGCTCCGGGTTGAGGTCAACGAAGCCAGACACGGCGACCCCCATGGATTGCGGGATGCCGGCATGGCGTCCTCCCCTTGGTTGTGGCGCCGGGACCGGACCGGCCCAGTCAACCGGCCGGCTCCAACAAGACCCGGCCGATCCCAGAACCCAGCGATTGGGCAGAGGTATCCGAGCGCAGACGCCCAGGTCAAAGCGAGAGCAAACAAGTGGTTTCCGTTCTTCTACCAGTCGATCTCGGGGCCCTCGGAGGGTGAAGCTATCGGTCGTCTAGCTGAATGAACGCGCCTCGTCCCCCCGGAGGCGTGCCGCTCGGTGCACGCGCACGGCTGCTCCATAGCCGACGATGAGCGGGTGTGGATGTTCGGCGGCCGAATTGGCTTGCGGCAAGAACAACGTGGCGAGAAAGAACGGATGGCTCGGGAGCTCCACGATCCGTGCCTCCCCCTCCCCCCCCACCCCGCTGACAATCATCCCGCCCGCCTCAAGCTGCCGCCGGTACTCTGGGTTCACGCCGTAGTTGCAGTAATAGGCTTCTATTGACTCCTCCGCCCCGTAGAGAGCGGCGGCGCGAGAATTCGGGAGGATGGTAACCCGCTGCTTCTGCCCCACGAGCGAACATGCCAGCGGCGTAACGACCAGGCACTTGCCCTCGGGGTCGGTCTCTGCGTGATCCGCATCCTCGAGCCCGAGGACGTTGCGCGCGAACTCAACGATCGCGTGCTGAAAACCCCCTCAGGTTCCGACCAGCGGTACGCCACGCTCGCGTGCATATCGAATCGCCCGGAGCGCCCCAACCATGCTGCGGTAGGGGCTGGCCGGAGCGATCCAGAGTCCGTCAAAGCCAGCCAAGCGTGCTGAAGGATCCCGTCCCACATCGTCGGTGCCGATCCACGCAAAGTCAAGGTCGGCGTGGGTTAGGGCGGCGTTTGTGAATTGATGCGTTTCGTTGCTCGGGCTGTAGTCACCAATGACGCAGATTTCCGGACGGACCACAATCGCCACACCAGGAGTATATCATAAGCGGATGGGTCGGCTCTTCCCCCCTCGCAGCCTACGCCAAGAGACCCGGTGGATGGATGACGGACGCGGGCGCATCGAGGATGATTCAGTGTGGGGGCGGAGAGTCACCCGCTGCGCTCAATCGAACACGACGGTCTTGTTCCCGTAGCAGAGGACTCGGCGCTCCAGCCACAGCCGGACGGCCCGCGCCAGCACGAGTCGTTCCAGGTCTCGCCCCTTGCGCTGGAGATCTTCGACCGTGTCGCGGTGGGTCACACGGACAACGTCCTGCTCGATGATCGGTCCCTCGTCGAGCGCCTCCGTCACGAAGTGGCTCGTGGCTCCGACAAGTTTGACCCCGTGCTCGACGGCCTGATGGTACGGCCGCGCCCCCGGGAACGCGGGAAGAAAACTGTGATGGATGTTGATGATTCGAAGCGGGTACGCCTGAACGACGCGCGCGCTGAGAATCTGCATGTATCGTGCCAGGACGACCAGATCGACACGCTCCGCGGCGAGCATTGTGAGAAGCTTGCCTTCCTGCTCCTCCCGCAACCCAGGGGTGACCGGCAGGCAAACAAACGGCACGCTAAAGAGCTCCGTCAGTGGCCGCACGGTTTCGTGGTTGCTTGCCACCACGACGATATGACCGCGGAGCTCCCCGGCCCGCGCGCGGAGCAGGAGGTCGATCAGGCAGTGCTCCAGTTTGGACACGAGAACAGCAAGGCGCGGCAGCGGCTCATGGCCAAACAGCTCAAAGTCCATATTGAGATCCGTCATTAGCGGCCCGAGTTGGTCGCGAAGGGCGGTAAAGGCAAGGTCCATCTCATCCATTGCAAATTCGATGCGCTGGAAGAACATACCAGCAAGGGGATCGATATGCTGGTCGGCGTGCAAGATGTTGGCCCCGTGGCCATAGAGAAACCCGGTGATCGTGGCCACCAATCCCTTACGGTCTGCGCCGCGCGCCAGCAGCACCGCAGTTCGCCGGGGGGCAGAGCGGGTTACCATGAGTCCTCTCCATCTCGTACCCGGGGGCGAAGGGACGGCCACCCCCACAGTTTCAGGATCGAGCCCGGTCGGCAGCACGCGCCCGTGCGCGAACGGCTCCGCACCACTGGGCGCCTAACCCGACCGGGCCTCGGGCCTGCGCTCGCCGGTGAGGCCGATCCTACCACCCGCCGTACGCAACCCAGCCGCCGTCTACCGTCACACATGACCCCGTGATGTAGCTGGCGTCGTCGGACCCGAGGAATGCAGCAACTCTAGCAACCTCTTCGGCGGTCCCGAAGCGTCCCGCCGGGGTTCGCCGCTCGATATCGGCGTTCGTGTAGTCCCCGGACCCCTGGTCGCGTTCATCCATCGGCGTCTTGATGTACGCTGGATCGATGCTCACCACTCGAATCCCATGACGTGCCCACTCTGCAGCAAGCACCTTAGTCAGTCCGATCAGGCCGTGTTTGCTGGCGCAGTAAGCTGCACGCTTCGGCAGGCCTACCTCTCCCAGAATCGAGGAGATGTTGAGGATGACGCCGCTTCGTTGGGGGATCATCACCCGCGCGGCAGCCTGGGCACAGAAAAACGCCCCGGTCAAGTTTGTGTCAATCGTGAGCCGCCAACCTTCCTCCGGCAGCGCCTCGGACGGACCGATCATCGACGTGCCGGCATTATTGACGAGGACGTCCAAGCGATTCCACCGCTGCTGAGCCGTCGCCATCATGCGGTCCGCGAACGATTGGTCGCGTACGTCGCCCGCGATAGCGACTGCATCGTGTCCTTCTTCCCGGAGAGCGCGGGCGACCCGTTCTCCCCGATCTTGGGAGCGAGAGTTGACGACGATGCGTGCGCCCTCGCGGGCGAACGCCCAAGCGATTGCTTCGCCGATCCCCATGCTTGACCCGGTAATAACCGCGACACGGTCGCGCAGCCGCATTCCTCTCCTCCTCATCCGCACTGACTTCCCGGTGGGCTACATGCGCACCTCGCCGCGAGCCGCCAACAACTTCGCCTTCCGCACCGCCTCAATGCGCCGTTCGGCCAACAGATCGGCCGCCCGGTACGTGGGAATCCGCTCTTGCCGGGAGACGCGGATGAGGGAGGACATCGTCTCATAGATCCTCGACACGTTTGTCATGGCGCGCTCCCGGTTGAACCCACCGGGGTTGAGCCGATCGGTGTCGAAAATCGTACCCCCCGCGTTCACGATGTAGTCGGGGGCGTACAGAATGCCTTTGGTCTCAACTTCCTGGCCGTCGCGTTCTTCTCGCAGTTGGTTATTGGCCGATCCGCAGATGATCTTGACCTTGAGCTGCGCGAGCGTCTGCGTGTTGATCACTCCGCCCAACGCACACGGGCAGAAGATGTCGGCTTCCCGGCCGATGATCTCATCTGGGTGGACGGAGGAAACCGAAAACTCGGCCGTGACCGCTTCTACCTTCTCCCGGTCGATATCGGTGACAACCACCCGCGCGCCTTCCTTGACCAGGAGGGGCACCACCTCCGACCCGACCGCGCCCAATCCCTGGATGGTTACGGTACGTCCCTCGAGGGAATCGCTCTCGTAGACGGCCTTGGCACACGCTTTCATCCCCTGCACGACCCCAAAGGCTGTGGCCCCTCCGATGGGGCCCGCACCCCCCCAGGAAGCGGGGAGGGTCACGACGTAGGGGGTTTCCATCCGCATGTACTCCATTTCACGAAGGGTGGTCCCGACATCCTCACCCGTGATGTAGATCCCACCGAGCCGATTGATGAAACGCCCCAACGAGCGAAATAACATCTCGCTCTTCTCTCGCCGTGGGTCTCCGATGACGACGCACTTTCCCCCCCCCAGATTCACTCCCGCCGCCGCGTATTTGTAAGTCATCCCGCGCGCCAAGCGGAGGGCGTCCTCAATGGCCTCCATTTCCGATGGAAACGTCCACATGCGCGTTCCACCGGTGGCCGGGCCGAGGGTCGTGTCGTGGATGGCGATGACGGCCCGCAAACCGACGGCCTTGTCCTGACAGATGAATACGTTCTCGTAATCGTATCGCTCCATGTATGCCAGGATGGAGTCCATTCAACCCCTCCCAACCCCGGGGGACGCACCATTCCCCGCCAGAGGCACAGATCACCGGCGGCGCAGAGGGTCGTCCCCGACTGCAGGAAATCTTCGTCAATGATTCCGGGTCCAAAAAGCCCAATCCTCTCCGTCCGCCGGCGGGCGAAGGAGGAACACTGCCAGCACGGCACCGGGTCGCCGGCGCCTCACCTCACGGCAATCGTTTGAGCACCCGCCCTCCGTCACATGCGGCCACTCCGGCAAACCGAATTGCCGGGCACCACGACTTCCCGGCCGATTCGGCTCCCGTTTCGAGCAACGATCTCCCGGGCCGAGCGGAGTTAGGAAGAGGGGAATTTGAGGCCGTGGACCCCGCGATAATCCGCGGGGGGCAGGGGTGTCCAACCTGACAGCAGTTCAGCCGCCGGGCGATATACCTCCACCGCCAGAGGCCGGCAGGTCGAGAGAGGATCACGCCGTTCCGGCCCCCACATCGGTACGGACAAATCTCCGTGCGGGCATGTGGAAATCGCACAGAGTAAATCCATCTCCGCGAAAAACTCAAAGAAATCCCCGGTCTTTGCCGGGCTCCCCTTGGCAAAGTACCGCCCGTCGCGCCTCAATCCGGTGACCATGAAGATGTTCAGCACATCATGCACATCAAATTCGGTGAGGCGATACGGGGCTACGGCGCGCACCAAATTCGAGTGGCAGGAATAGTCAAATTCTTCCCCGTTCAGCATTTTGTGAACGTAGGGGTCACACCGCGTCCCAAGCAGGTCATGGCATCCCGCCCCGTCCGCGTCGATCCCATAGCCGACAGTATCGTTTGTGATTGTCAGCATCGGTCGGAGGTACGGGAGACACGACCACAGCCGATCAAATGTCGTGACGTGCGTGCCGTGCAGCTGCCGAGTCCTGGCCGCCCAGAAGCGCTCGCGCGGATTGTGGCGATTCCAGGCATTAAAATCGGCCACCTGCGGGCCCTCGATCACGACAATGCGGCATAGGTGGCCGCCGGGAACGGTCCAGGCCTGTCCGGACCGGCGCGGGACAACCATTCGCTCAACGAGGGTGCGTTTGCCGATATCGTGGGCGAGCCTGTTGTAGAACGTTTGGTCGACGTCAAGCGGTGTTCCCGGGTTGCGATCATAGAGAGCCCTCGGTTCGACCACGATGCGCCTCCTCGGAGCGGACCTGGCGGGCTTGCGTACCCGTTGGCATGACGGGGGTCGACCCTTTTCCACCTGGACGGAAGGCGATCAGATCCGCGGCCCACCCCCCACCCTCCTTTTACCGCCATGAGCCTCGGTCCCTCTCATGCGGCACAATTGCGCGTTCGTCATGCGGTGATCGGAGCGGCACCAACAACATGCCTCACGATGCCGACCGCCTATGGGAGCGTGGGGTTTTGATGTTACGCATTTCACGTACCGCATTCCCATGGGTGACAAATGGAACGAGCGACAACCAGAACAACAGGCGCAGATCCCCTCGAGATCTTTCCGTCGATACGATACACCCACCTCACCGCCTTCTGTTCCCTATCGCGCCCGCAGGCGGCTTCTTTGCCGAGAAGTTGGCTGTTTGCCGTTCTCCTTCAGATTAGCGCCCGTATTCATCGTGACGACGCACCCAGTACGGGCCCCGGCCGCCTTCGTCTCGACCCTTTGGCACTAGGTCAAGGTAGTGATAGTCTACATTGAGCATGTCGATGCCCCGGGCGTAAGCCGAATACGTGTGGAATACTCCGCCCGTTGCGTCCTTGAAGAACACGCTGACCCCCTCTCGCTCCGATACCCCCGGATCTTGTATCGTGAAGTTGTAAAAAGCCGCTGCCCTCGCCAACTCCTGCGGCGTGAACGATACGTGGTAGTCGGAATTGAAATCGGTCTCCGCCGACGAGACCCACTTGAAACCCCAGCTCATCCGCTTCCGGTACGCCGCCAACGTGCCGTACGATACCCGAGACACCGCAACCATAGTGACATCGCGTTGGTTCAGATGCACAATGACTCCATTGAAGTTGTCGGCCCAACGCGAACAGTGCGGACATCCTTCCTTCCAATCCGGGGCAAACATGAAGTGGTAGATAACCAGCTGGCTCCTCCCGGCGAAGAGCTCCGACAACGTCTCCTTGCCGTTCGGCCCCTCGAAGGAGTACGGTTTGTCGACGCGCTCCCAGGGCAGGTCGCGCCGATCCTGACTCAACTGGTCGCGCAACCGTGTGAACTCCTTCTCTTTGACCAGAAGCCGCTTACGCGCCTCGATCCACTCGTCCTTGGACACCACAGCATGATGACCTGTCATGTCGACCATAAGTACCTCCCCCTAGGTACCAACCATGTCTCTTTGTTGGAGTGCAAATCAAGCGGAAATCCACTCATCGTCCTTGCAGTGACTGGATCACCATCTTACCGAAGGAGCTGAATCATACCGAGTTCCATCCAGCGCGCGGCGTTTTCCCACAAACAACGGGATCGCGGCCTTGCGGTTATGCGCGCCCACGTGACCCGGCTCAGTCCTCGGCTTTTTCCCGGCCAGCGTCGTCAATCGCCTCGAATCGGTGAGCGTCGGGCGAGATAGCGGGCGAGTTTATCCACGATCTGCCCCCATCCTCCCTGGTGACGCTTTACCTCATCGGCGTTGGCGAAGCGCTCGTGCGTGAGGACGAGTTCGCACGCACTGCCGCGCTCGAAAAGCTCGACAGTGACGAGCGTCGGTTGGTTGCCGGTGGTTTTGGAGATCCACGTAAAAGCGAGTTTCGACGGCGGCTCGACCACCAGATATTCCCCCGTATGGTCGATCGCGCGGGTGCCCTTCATGACGATCCGATACGTACCCCCGCCACGGGGGTCAAGCTGCGCTTCGGCCGTGACGATTTCTCCGGGGCACATCCACTCGCCAATGCTCTTCGGGTCGATCCAGGCCGCGAAGACCTCTTCGCAAGACGCCTGAATGACTTTGCGTATTACAAGCCGATCTCGTCGCTCCTCCTCAGCCACCACACGGACCCCCGACGCGAGTGTGTCCCACCCCTCATCCGGTCTGCGCGCCGCGTCGATCACGTTTTCGCTTGGCAACGACATGTCGTTCGAGCGCCTCCAGCCTCGCCTCCCAGAACGCGCGGTGGTGCTCGAGCCAATCCGTCGCTGGGCGCAGTGCCCTCGGCTCAAGGTGGCAGTAGTGTTCACGGCCCACCACTACCCGGCGGATCAGTCCGGCGCGTTCAAGTGTCTTGATGTGCTTCGAGATCGCGTTGAGGGAGACCGGAAATGGTCGAGCGATCTCTGTTACCTTTGCGGGCCTCCGGGCAAGCGCAGCGAGAATGGCGCGCCGCGTCGGATCGGCCACCGCTGTGAACACCTGATCGAGCAGGCCCGGATTATATTCAACCATATGGTTGAAGTATATCCTGGCCCCCGCCGTCCCGTCAAGCTTGTGCGTAAGAATCCCTAGTGGCTCAGCGGCCCCCGGAGGGTACGCCTCGAGGGGATTCACCCTCGAGATGTCGAACACGACCAAACGGTCGCGGAACTGCAGAAAGGTCTGCGGCGATCGGGAGTATCCGGGGAGAAGGCGCAGCCATGCGCACGACCGGCGTTGAACCCATCCAGGATGTCGCTCATCTCGCCCATGTCGAAATACAGACTCCCCGGATGAGTGAGACGCTTGCGTTCTTCACGACGGTCATTGGCCTTCAGGAGAGTCGCCGCGAAGGCGCCTCCGTGTTTCTGCGGGCGTGGGGAGATTACTACCATCATACCTTGAAGATCACGGAAGCCGACCAGGCGGGATTGGGACACGTTGCGTGGCGGGCGGTCAGCCCTCAGGCCTTGGAGCGTCGAGTGAAAGCCCTGCACGACGGTGGATGGGGGCGGGGGTGGATCAAGGGGGACATCGGTCACGGTCCGGCGTACAGGTTCGTCGATCCAGCCGGGCACCCCATGGAGATCTTCTACGAGGTCGAGTGGCACGAGTCACCCGCAGCGTCGCATACCAGGTTAAAGAACCAACCGGACCGGCGTCCCATCACCGGCATCGGGGCCCGGAGGATTGATCACGTCAACCTGTCAGCCAAGGATGTCCGGGCAAACAGCCAGTTCATGCAGGAATGCATGGGGTTCAGGCTGCGTGAGCACATCGTGCATGATGGGCTTGAAATAGGCGCGTGGCTGAGTGTCACGCCGCTGGTACACGACATCGCCTATATGCGTGACGTTTCAGGGGCCGATGGTCGTTTCCACCACGTCGCCTTTTGGCTGGATGACTACGGCGACCTCATCCGGGCGGCCGACATCCTCAGAGAATCTGCCGGGCACATCGAGGCCGGTCCCGCAAAACATGCCATCACGAACGCTTTGTTCCTGTACCTCTACGAGCCGGGCGGAAACCGCCTGGAGCTGTACACAGGCGGATACCTGATCTTTCCCCCTGATTGGCGCCCCGTGACCTGGACGAAGGAAGATCAAGATCTACGCGTCTGGTGGGGTGGCGATCTGCCTGAAAGCTTCTTTACTTACGCAACGCCGGTGGCACCGGCGAAGGCCAACCTTCCCGCTTAGCCTGTATCCATTGGGACGCCGGAACCCGTCGTAACCAAGGGGATATCTGCCACCCCCAGTTCTCCTGGGGGCTTGCGGGAGATGATCCGACCCGCGACGATGCAGGTTCCCTCATCGTCCATCAGCCCCAACCCCCGCCGGAATGCACCCACACCTGTATCCTCCGCTGCCCCGGAGTGGGTACAATTGAAACCGTTGAATGCTTCGCTCGTCGTGGCCGCACGGCCAACGGATCGAAGTCGGGGGCGCATCATGAAGATCAACGGGGAAACAATCTGCTGTGAAGTTGAAGGGCAGGGTCCACCCGTCGTGCTCATCCATGGGTGGACCTTGAACCTCCGAATGTGGGATAGGCAGATGAAGGCATTGAGCCGACGGTTTCGGGTTATTCGCTATGACCGTCGAGGCTTCGGCAAATCCAGTGGGCGTGAGGACCTCCAGTGGGATGGGGCGGATCTCGAAGAACTGCTTGATCATCTCGACATTGACAACGCGCATATCCTCGGCATGTCTCAGGGCGGCAGCGTTGCGCTCCGGTTCGTCCGAACTTTTCCCGCCCGGGCGCGCTCTCTCATCTTACACGGCAGCATCCCGCCGGAGGGCTATCCGCTACCGTGGACGGGGCCCGATCGCATCCCCATGAGCGAGTGGCGGTCTCTTGTGAAGAAATCGGGACTCGACGCTTTCCGCCGAGACTGGAGCACTCATCCGATCATGCGAGTCCCGGACGACCGTCACGACGTCCAGGTGGCTCTTGCAGACATGATACAAGCGTATCGCGGTGAGCGCTTTCTGAACCCTGCAAAACCCTCCGGTCCGATCGGGCCCGCCACCATGGATGACCTTCCGCGTCTCACCCTTCCCACACTGGTGGTTATCGGCGAGACCGACGTCCCGTATCTCCAGATTGCCGCGCGCATGTTTGCGTACTATTTGCCAAACGCGCAGATGGCTGTGATTCCAGGTGGTGGACACATGATCAACTTGCTAGAACCTGAGCGGTACAATACCACGATCCTTCGCTTCCTTGAGAACACTCAGATCACCGGGGGCGAGGCCGGAACCTTCAAGTGATGATAATGAATCACCCGCATTCTCTCCCAGGCAAGGCCCGACCGAGAGAGCGTCCCCTTGCGCACCCAGCGCAACGCCCCCCGACTCGGAATAAACTGTGCATGTAGCTGGCGCCTCACTGCCTCAAGACAGGTCAGCAAAGAGACGTTCAGTGGGGCGACGGTGCGTATCCGGCTTCCCCTATTCTCTTCATGAATTCCGCATGAGTTCTTGGCGGAGTTTTCACACTAGCCCGCTATGATCAGAGTCGGGATATCCTTAGAGCGCATTACCGGATGTGGGAGGGCACCAACGACGTTAACCCATATTCCTTGCGCGGGGAGGTTTCGTCATGCGCTTTCGTTGCCCAGAGTGCGGGGCTGAAACCGAGGTCATCCTGAAAGAGGGAGAAGAGGTTGTCTCTGTGTACTGCCTCAAACACAAGGGCGGGGCGGACGCCCACATACGCCCCGTTTACATGAGCAGTGTCCCATCGGCGGCCACCAAAGCCGTGCCGGAGGTGGCCTTTGCCTAAGACGCCGTGCCATTAATCATGCGCCGACAGGAGGGCCTTCGTCCTACCTACCTGCGGTCGCTAACGGAGCATACCTGTTATGCTTTCGGCAGATGAAAAGCTACGCGGCGTTCCTCCGGGGCGTGAGCCCGATGAACACGAAGATGCCGGAACTCAGGCGGGCATTTGAGGCCGCAGGCTTCACGGACGTAAGGACGGTTCTCTCGAGCGGGAATGTGGTCTTCAGTGCGCCGCCGGCGTGGGAAGCAGCGCTCGAGCGCAAGACCGAAGCGGCGATTAAGAAGCACCTCGGTCACGCACACCTCACCATCGTGCGCCCGATCGATGCGCTCCGCAGGATGCTTGCGACGAACCCCTACAAGTTTTTCCGACTGAAGCCCGGCTCGAAACGAGTCGTCACGTTCCTGCGCGGGAATCCGCATGCCCGGTTCGCACTACCGATCGAACTTGATGACTCGCGCATTCTTCACAGGAAAGGCGGGGAGGTCTTCAGTGCCTACGTCCCAGGTCCCGACGGACCCGTGTTCATGAGACTCATCGAGAAAACCCTCGGCAAGGATCTCACAACGCGCACGTGGGAAACGGTTATGAAGGTCGCAAAGTGAAAAGAAGTGAGTCGACCTTCGCGCCGCGTACCGCCGCTAGGGAGGGAGCGTCACGACCAGCGCATCCATTTAGCGCGCAGGTTCCAGAACGTGTTCGGACGAAGACTGTCTCGGACGGATGTTTACGGTTGAGGAGCGCGATCGGGTCCGACACGCCATCCTGAAGATGGCCCACGCGGATCCGCGAGTGGTCGCGGGTGCGATGATCGGCTCGCTCGCGCTGGGCGCCGGCGATTCCTGGTCGGATCTTGACCTCGGCTTCGGCCTAGTGGATGGGTCTTCACCCAGCGACGTACTTGCGCAGTGGACGTCGAGACTCGAGCGAGAGTTTGGCGCGGTTCATCTTTTCGACTTGCCGTCACTGTCCACCATTTACCGCGTCTTCCTATTCCCCGGGTGTCTGGAGGTCGACGTGTCAATGACTCCCGCCTCAGAGTTCGGAGCCCACGGACCCAAGTTCAAAGTGCTCTTCGGCCGCGCCGTTGAGCGGCCTCAAACCGTGCGGCCGCCGGCGGAGCATCTGTTCGGGTTGGGCGTTCACCACGCAGTACGCGCGCGTTTCTGCGTGGCCCGAGGCCGGTTCTGGCAGGCCCAGTACTGGATCGGCGAAGTCCGCAACCTGGCGCTGTCGCTGGCTTGCCGTCGGCGCGGGCTCGAGGTGCGCCAGGGTAGAGGCTACGATGAGCTTCCGGCGGAGATTTTGGCCACCTTCGAGGAAACGCTGGTACGGTCCATGAATCCGGGAGAGCTCTTGCGTGCCTTGGGCCACGTTGTCGGGGGACTCCTGCGCGAAGCGACCGAGGCGGCGGAGTTGGCGTCAAAGGTTGAAGGCCACCTAAGTCAGTTAGCGTCTCCGCGTTTCGTGGGACGGCTGAGTGACTAAGCCTGCCTTAGTCACGGCCGCGACCCCCGCAGCATGCCGCCCTCCTTCAGCAGACAAACGTGGCCGCAGAGTGGGCGGAGGGCGCTGAAACAAGATGGGCCTTCGCTTGCCCTTTTCACCGCTCTAATAGAGTCCCGGAATCAGCCGTGATGTCCGGGCACGGTAGGCATCGTACTCGTCGCCGAACTGCGTGCGTAGCAGTCTCTCTTCCGCATGGATGCGCGCGAGTATCGGCGGGATAGTCAGCGCTGTTAGTAGCACACCAATCCCCGAACGGAAGGCCAGACCCCATCCTAGCGAGTTGACGAGCAAACCCAGGTAGCTAGGGTGGCGGATGACGCCATAGACACCGACGGTGATCAAGGTGTGCCCGGGTTGGATCGCGACCAGCCCGCTGAACTGTCGGCCCAGCACGAAAACCGGCCAGAGCCGCAGCGCGCCCCCGACGGCGAAGAGAAGAACCCCAAGCCAGCGAATGCTGTCGCCGTCAAGGACCCAGAACTCCATGCGGTCCGTCCAGGCCGGCACATAGCCACCCAGTAGCCCGATCAGCGCAAACGCAGCAAGGACCCAGCGGTTGGAACGATCTTCGCGCTCGCCGGGGCTCAAGTTCCCGCCAGCAAATGATGCCACGCCAGATAGAATTAGGAGTGCAATGGCGAGCGCGATCAGCGCCCGGTGAGAAAAGAACGCCATAAACCCGCCCCAACCAAGCACGGCCAGGCCCAGAAAGGCAGCGGTGCCCACAATGATCAGCGTAAAGCGCACGGTCGGTCTCAATCGTCAAGCTATAGGCTATCACAAGGGGGCACGGGTGTCAGTCCACCGAGTGGCTAGCCCGGTCAACACGGCGCCTCGGCCGATTGTTAAGCTTATAGGGGGAACGGGACTTCCTTCGGTGAATCGCGATACACGCGACGACCTGGCTAGGGATCGAGCGCGGGCCTGCTCACGCTCACCGGCCGGCGGCGCCTGTCGATGTTGAGGCCCATGATCGACCCAGCGGGTGTGCCGGTTGTTGAGCGAGCCTTCTCAATGGGGGCCGCAGGATCCCCGGTGACGTTCCCGATCGCCGGATGATAACATTCATTGAGGCGCGCTGCTGCCATGCCATTCCTACACCGCGCTAGGCGGACGGAACCGGAGGGAGCCGAGATGATCACGCGGACAATGCTGACCGACCAACTCGACTTGTATCACGCGCGTCTGGAGATGGCTTTAGAGGGCATCACGGGCGAGGATGCACGCAGGGTCGTGGCCAAACCTCTTGCGCCGATCGTCTGGCAGATCGGACATCTGGCGGTCGTTGACGCCATCTATGTCCAGCGAGGCGGTGGATCCTACACGGTGCAGCCAAGCTACGACACCCTGTTCAAGCCGGGGACAGGTGGGGAGGCGGAGTATCCGCTGCTGGGTGAAGTGTGGGCGGCATTTTCCGACGCCCACCAGGCCCTGCGGGCTCTCGTCAAAGAAGCGGATCTAGCCAGGCCGCTCCAGCACCCCGCCGGCGCCTACACCAGCGTGGGCGGGATGCTCCTCTATGCCTGCTACCATCGGGGCTACCACGCCGGCAAGATTGGCACGCTGCGCGCGCTACTCGGCAAGCCACTCCCCATGGTGCCGCCGGCAAGACGGTGATGTTTAGGCCTAAATCCGCCACCCTCAAAAACCGTCCTCGGGGTCACTCCCGCTGCGATGAGCTGGCCACTCAACTTCTGGCTCACTGACTTCGAAGTGCAGGTCCGCGTGGGCCGTTGGGTCGTGCGCCGCGTCGCCTTCTCTGATATTCGGGAGGCGAGCGTGGCGACCGGGCTGCGCGTCCCGCTCTGGAACGAGCACTGGTGCAATTTCTGGCCACTCCGCTATGTTGTCCTCCAACGGCGGAGCGGGTGGATCGCGACCTTCATCATCAATCCGCCCGACCCTGAGGAGTTCCTGGCTGACCTGGCCCGCCGCGCTTCGCTGCCGCGGGACGGTTGATGGACGCTCCCGCCGAACGAGGGCTGGACCAAAATCGGGCCCCACGCGCATACCCCTCGCTCGCGTCCGCCACGCCGCAACGAAGACGGGGCCAGGTCGGTCAGAAGCTCCCGTAGCTTAGAACATCGCCACTGCGCCCTCAAATTTTGCGCCGTGGCTACGTGACTACTTATCGCGTGTTCTAAGGATTCGGCTTGTCTATTGCGGTTTTGATTCGTCGTATGAGAGGGAAGCTGGGTCGGGCTCGTTCACTGACAATTTCGGAGATATGAGCAGCACTAATTCCTACCCTCGCGGCTAGTGCAGATAGGCTCATCCTTCGCACCCTGCACCACAGCTGAATGTCCATTCTCAGCTGGTGGAGAGATTCTTCTTCTGCTTGAGGGATGTCGACTTTCAACTTCACCGTGGCCGATGGTGCAGCGTCGGCTAGGTCCTAGCCTACCCGAATAACATCAACTCAAGGTGAAGGCCGCGTGAAGGAAAGTTCAGATCATCAGGGTCAAGAATCATCCGGAATGTAGATGCCACCTGGGCTCGGGTCCCGCATCCACGTTGATCCAGTCCCCTATACGCCGGTTGGCTCAAAAGTTGAATGCACAGCGGAGGTCGCCGACGTTGGCATCCCGGCTGTGAGCGGCAGGCGGTTCCAGCGCCGTTCGATCAGCCTCAGAATCGCGATTGTGTCATACTTGGAGTGTGATCGATGAAGTGCCGTTTCGCGTGAGGCGAAATGATAACCGTCACCCGGGCGCCCGGAATCCTATGCAACGAACCAGTTCCAGTCTGTCATGGGAAACCCGCCGATCCCCGAATCCACTGGTCGCATTGGTTCGACTCCCGCAACTTCTATCCATACTTCAGTGCAAGCCGAGCATCGGTCACGGATAGAAGCGTTATGCCCTCGATGAGCGCGAGGATCAATGGAATGAATGTTCAGAAAAACACAATGTAACCCGCCCCCCTTGGGTCGGTTCACCAAGGTAGACTCCGCATGCGACCCCGCTACGCTGCGACGCATGGCCCTGGTGTAGGCCGGGGGGCCGGAAACATGCGCCGGAGACGGCAAGACCCAAGGTCTGCGCTGATAAGGCCCCATGCTGACTTCGCTTCTCTGGTTGAATAAGCGTAGAATGAACTTGTTTCCCCCTTACTCGACGATAATTTCCTCGGCAATCAGTCAGCCGCCCGAATCTTCACTACCCCGTCGATTGTGGTCTGGACGAAGTAGCGGCGGGTTCGGAACCAATTGGGGCAAGCGGTGATCACTGATCGCGGTCGCGACTACTTGGTGAGACGGGGCCTGGAGGCATCATACGTACCATCACCGCACTAGGAAATCGGCACCGACAGACAGACTCCCTGTAGGGAGATGGAGGTAGGAACCATATGCATCTGAGCGCACGGCGGTACGAGAATGTGACCAATCCTCGCGAACTGGGGCGGCACGTCAGCGAGACCTTTATCCCGTTGATCAGCGCGGTACCCGGGTTCATCGCGTATTATTTCACCGATGCTGGGAACGGTACGATGGTCTCCACCAGCATCTTTACGGACAAAACGGGCGCTGAGGAATCCAATAGGGTAGCAGCGGAATGGGTCAAGAAGAATCCGAATGTGCTTCCGACTGCCACGCGGGTGACAACCGGGGAAGTGCTCGGGCAAAAGGTCAAATAGGCCAGGAAATCGGTTGCGAGATGACGAGGGCCGGGAACACTCCGGCCCTTCTCTCTTCGCCGACTTGAAACAAGCTCTGTGGTGGCCCTCGCTGGACTTGGAGGAAAGTTTCGGAAACGCTGGTGCCGGGAAGGGGGATTTTTGCGTTTCCGAAAGCCCGATTGCGATTGGATGGTAGCCTGATGTCCGGTACCAGGAGGGCTACCACCGCTGCCTCAACCGTCAGGACCAAAAGCCTCATGCCTGTACTCGCTTTCGAGCATGAGATCGTACTCGCATCGCTTTGAAAGCGGATCGGGGCCTCCGCCACCTAAGCGTTCGGGATCCCACCCCCGAAAGGCGGGCTACATACGGTGGTCCTGAGCTGATGGGGCCTTCAGGATTGTCCCACTCTGACCTTACCCGATCCGCTCCTCGAGCCTTACGGTCACACTATCACCCGCCTCTTTCCCAATGGCCTCTCGTACATCCGCCTTTACGGGCAGCATGTGTCTGCCATCCCCCATGGCCATAAACGCACTGTGGAATGGATAGCCATTGATCGTGCCCCGCACCTTCACGAGACCCCGCGTCCCGAAAAATTTGACCGATTCAGGCCACACTACGTATGTCCACGCTCCCCTACTGCGGCCTTTTTCTAGGGTAGCTGTGAATCGTTTGATTAACCTCATAACCCCCTCCCACCCCACTCTCCGCCGACAAGGCCGCTGGTTCGTTTCAAAACGGGCTTGTCCCTGTTCGTTCGGCAGTGGCGGCTCGAAGGGAACGGAAAGCCTCCGGTCATTGTTTCAAAATACCCAACGGGAGTGACTCGGGATGAGTAAAGTCTTGTGATTCCGAACAGAATCATCGAGTCCGGAAAGTATTGGCGTTACCCTTTTTCCTAGTCGCCCGCCCGCACATCCTGGATAACGGAGCCCTCGGGAGAATCCATCATCACGTGCACAGTCCGTCGATTCTCCCTCGCCTCGTGCAATTGTCTCAAAATCTCATCAAACTTTCGATTTTCCCGCAGCAACGCGTAAAACCGCGCCGACTCCGAAAAGGCCACTTCCACCGAATCCTTGTCCTTTCGATCGCGTATCAGGACAACCGTCATCTGCCGGTACTCCCGCTTGTCCCGCCGCTTCGCCCCCCCCAGTTCGTTGTCTCCGGCTAGCACGTGACCGACTTCTGATACGCAAGTAGTGTCGCATCTGTCGCGGTGTAGTTCGGATCCGTTGTGAACGCGGTCCAGCCGCCCGCCGGAGTGTAGGCCGATCCGGGCTGGATCGAATACAGCGACACATGGGCGTACGGGCTGCAATTCTTATTCTCCTGCGCTGCCAGCCACGTGCTAAGCAACACCGGCTTGTCGAACATCCCTGGATCGATCACCAACAGCAGCACTGCCCATCTTCCCAATCGCACTCGTACCAGTGGCGCCACGTGATACCACCACGTCACGCAACATCCGCCCCACTTGTTCGCCTGCACCGCCAGCGCATCATTTCCATACACTGCAAAGCTGAAAATCTTTTCGCAACAGTAGCGGTATTTCGTCGTGATGATCCAGCGCATCTTGTGCGCGCGTGCATAGCAGCCATCAATCACGTACTGAAACGGGATGCACGGCGACACTTGGAACGGTCCTCCCAGGCTGCACGTCTGCTTCGCGCAATAATCAAAAATCCTTTTCGCCTTCTGGTAGTTTGGGATGATCCGCCTGCACTGCCGGAAACAGCGCACTCTCCGATGATGATCAACCACATTGAAAACCGTCGGGTCAACCGATGCCACATTCAGCCGTTGAGTTTTCTCCGGCCTCTCCAACAAGGTGCGGTTCCGGTGAAATTCTTCTAACTCCCTGCGCGAGGGCTCCGCGGTCCTGTGAATCACTCCATCCCGCGTGCCAATTTGTGCCTTTACCGGCAACTTCTTCAGCAGCCCATCCTTGAGCAGCGCGGCCGACGCCCGTCTGGCTTTCCCACTCACGGCCAGTGTGAAAATCGCCTGCTTCTCGCTAAAAAGGTACTGCGTCTCTCCCTTGACCTTCCGTATCATAGCAAGCGTCAGGATCCCAGTCTCTTTCGTGGATGGCATCGCCCTACCCCCTACTCTTCACTATTGGATGCCCGTTCTATCCAGGATTTCCGCCTGTAAAGTATCCGGATAGCGGAGAGACGCGCCCCAGCGTCGTACATCGCTCAGGACCGCGAGATGCTGCACCGATGGTCTATGCGTCGGTACTGGCACGATCCGGTCTCAGTCGCTCCTCGGGTGTGCCCATGTCTCAGCCTCTGCCTCATCCTCCAGCCTCTCGTCAAGACTTTTCGAGTTGAGGGGGGTGGGGCCCTTTGGTGTATCCGGGACAGTCAGATCTTTCTGATAGAAGGTTGGAAGATAGTGTTGACGAGTTGCGATTAAGCCCCCGCGAGGGTGTCCTGCATCGCCCTCTCGATGTCCCCCCATAATATGGGAGTGCTCATATCTGCTCTAATTCAGATGAACAGTAGAGGTTGCGTTCTGTTGGACAAAGCTCGCGCAGCACATCATATTGCGTCGAGAGGGTTGGCGTCTGGTTGCCGAACTCCAAGGGGATCTCCCCGGCCTGTTAGAGTGGACACGGAATTGTATAACCAATGGTCCCGGGAGGAGTCTCATATCGCACCGTACCATACCGCCGAGGTCGAGAAAGAGGGGTTGATTTTCCCACAGGAGGCCCGCGTCCTGCTTGCACCCAAGTAGCAAAGGAGCCACCGCGTCGTCACGGTCACACGGCGGTTGTACGTTGGTGCAGCGCGCGCGGGGGAAGCAGGCAAATACCGCGTTGCTTGAGAGCCGCGGCTCGAGTTGGTGCCGGCGCAATAGGGTGCAATATGCTCTGGTCTGGAAAAATCAGGGAGGGTCGGGCGAGCGCGGCGGACGAATAATACTCTCGAACCCTGGCGTTATCCACAGCTCTGGAGGATATTGTGCCCCCCACCATCGCCTTCAAGCTGCACACGGAAGACCGACTGGCCCACATCGAGACTGCGCTCCGAGAGGCGTTGGTGAGCCTACCTGGGCTGCAGATCAACGCGCATGAAGTGGGCTTCGTTCCGGTCCTGAAACCCGACGTTTTCCACGGGATGATCACGCGAATCAACATCGATTTCTGGGAGCGCCGCGAGCGAACGAAAGAAGGTCCTCAGGAACTCACGGCGCGCTTCGCCAAAGCATTTCAGCGCGCCGCTGGAACGGACAGACAAGGGAAACGCGATGAGACCGCCGTACGACGTCGGGAAAATGCGCTGGGTTTCGGTCTGATCGCGCGTCCCCCCCCTCTGTGCCCGCCGGGTTTGGTCTGCCCAAATCGGACCCGAGGGAGTTGCGATTCGGGGTCGTTCACTTCGTCCCCTTGGAAGACGCTGACAAGTTAGTACCAGCGTCCTCGCTTCACCTCGTCGACCAAGAGGCGTTCCGTGCCCTGCAAAACGGAACGCCCGAGGAGATCAACGGACTCTTCAACGGGAGATCGCCTACTCTGGTCACATGTATGCGTGAGGCACGCAGATGACAAGAGGAGGGGCCATGTACCAGACTGACATGTATGAAGGGATGTTTGCAGAGACCGTCACGATGCACGGCGCTGGCGGGGACGTTATCAACGCCTACTTTGCCCGCCCCCTGGGCCCTGGCCGCTTTCCTGGCGTGGTGTTGATCCACCACCTGCCCGGCTGGGACGAGTGGTACCGCGAGGCCACGCGCAGGTTTGCACATCACGGGTATTCCGCGCTCTCTCCCAATCTTTACTTCCGCGACGGCCACGGCTCCCCTGAGGACGTCGCCGCGAAAGTGCGCGCAGCAGGCGGCGTGCCCGACGACCAGGTCGTGGGCGACGTTGGAGGAGCAATACGATTCCTGCGCTCGCTCCCCTACATCAACGGCAAAGTGGGTGTCTTCGGCACCTGTTCGGGTGGCCGACACGCGTTTCTCACGGCGTGTCGGGCGAAAGGCGTTGACGCGGTCGTGGACTGCTGGGGCGGTCGCGTAGTAATGTCTCATGAGGAACTCACGCCCAAACAGCCCGTGGCCCCAATCGACTACACCAGGGACCTCTCCTGCCCGCTCCTGGGCCTCTTTGGTGAGGAGGACAAGGGCCCCACGCCCGAACAGGTGATCCGCCATGAAGAGGAACTCAAGAAGTACGGCAAGACCTATGAGTTTCACATGTATCCCAATGCGGGCCATGGTTTCTTCTACTATGATCGGCCGGCCTATCGGCAGCAGCAGGCGGTGGACGGCTGGGGAAAGGTTTTCGCCTTCCTTCAGAAGCACCTCGGTTGACAGCGGAGAGGAGACCGACAATGTGCACCATGATCGTCAGGCAGGTGGACGTCGAGGGCAGAGGCAAGGGTGGGAGCGGGTGGTTCATCGTGCGCCAAGCCAACGTGTCCTATGACCACCCTTTCAGCCTCCCGCTGGAGCACGCTTTGAATATCGACTTTGTGAATGAGGCGCAGGGGCCGGGCGTGCGGGTCGCTGTAGAACTCACGGTGGAGTCGGCTCGCACCCTGGTTGAGACGATCCAGGCGGTGCTTAGGCGGGCCGAGGCGGGCGGATACTTGGAGGAGGGCCAGACTCATGCCTGACTTCAAGTTCCCCCCGGGCGACGGGCGAACCCGCATCCGCGGCGTCCCGCGCCCGTGCGGCTCGGACGTAACAAAACTGGGCAAGACTGAAGGGAGGTCTGAAGCGGAAATCTACACCCCGAACTCCAACGCGATCTCCCGCACGTCTTTGGGCACCCTGGCCATGCCAGACACTTGGTCCGCGACATAGTGTAGAGCGCCTGCGCGCTTCACCGGAACGTAGTTGGCCACCGGCTTCCGGGGGGGTGGAACCGTCTCTCGAGCTCGCAGCGGATCCACCATAACAAGCGGGACCAATGTCCCAGGACGAGCTGAAATTTTACCTGGGTAAGATCTGGCGCTCGCTCTTTCCCAATGGGAGGATCCCCAAAATGGCATGCATCATCTCATGCCAGTACTTGCCGTTCCGCACCGCGTCGGAGCCTATCTGTTTCATCGTTCGTCCTCCTGACTCGATTCACCAGGTACGAGCGCTCCACGGCGCCGCTTGCCGAGACCGTCTTGGGGGGCCTTCGACGGCAATGCGCCCGTTGACAAGGACGTACGCGTAGTCGGCGATACGGAGGGCCATGTTGCCGTTCTGCTCGACGAGCACGACCGTTGTCCCTTCATCACAGATGGCCCGGATCCGAGCGAAGATCTGCCGCTTCACGATCGGCGCCAGGCCCAGGCTCGGCTCGTCCGGCCATAAAAGAACTGCGGAATGGATAGCCATTGATCGTGCCTCGCACCTTCACGAGGCCCAGAGTCCCAAAGAACCCGACCGATTCTGGCCACACTATGTATGTCCACGCTCCTTTACTGCGGTCCTTTTCTAGGGCAGCGGTGAATCACGCGCTTAATTTCATAACCCCCCCTACTCCACTCTTTGCCGACAAGGCTGCCGGTTCGTTCCAAATCAGGGGTGATGTGTTAGAGTTCCTGTAAAAGTTGACGGCCTGGGCTACCCTACTGGTGTCGGCAAACACCAGCTCCCCGAGGGGAGCAGAAGAGGAGCCCAGACCATGCCTAGGATAGCACCGAGCCAGCAGATCCGGGAAGAGATCCACCGCCTGCTCCAGAACGGCGTGCCGGAGGGCCAGGACGTGACGGGAGTGCTGCTGCGGTTGGGGGCCCAGCGGTTGGCGCAGGAACTGCTCGAGGAAGAAGCCACGGACTTCCTCGGGCGGGACCGCTACGTCCGCCACCGCAGCCCCGACCCCCATCGCGGCTACCGGAACGGCTACGAGCCGGGGCGGGTGCGGACGGCCGAAGGGGAAATTCCGCTGCAGGTTCCCCAGGTGCGGCAGACGCCGGCCCCCTACCAGTCCCGCCTCCTCAGCTTCCTCCGCGGCCATACGGACGTCCTGGAACGGTTGGTGGCCGAGATGTACGCCCGCGGCTTGTCGACCCGGGATATCGCGGACACCTTCCGAGACGTCACCGGGGCGTGCCTGGTGAGTGCCAGCGGGGTGAGTACGCTCACCGATCGGCTCTGGGAAGACTACGAGGCGTTCACCCAGCGCGACTTGTCCGGCTTTGCGGTGGAGTACCTATTCTTGGATGCGATCTACGAGTCGCTCCGGCCTCAGGGCGGCGGCCAGGAGGGCCTCGTGTGCGCCTGGGGTATCCTCGCGGACGGCCAGAAAGTGTTGCTGCACCTGACGCTGGGCAATAAGGAAAGCCACGACTGCTGGCTCGGGAGGCTCCGGGACATGGTCCGCCGCGGCCTGCGCTCGCCGGTGAGCATCACCAGCGATGGAGCGCCAGGCTTGCTGCGGGCTATTCGGGAGACCTGGCCCCACAGTCTGCGGATCCGCTGCTGGGTCCATCGGATGCGAAATGTCTTGGATAAAGTGCCTGATGCGGCGCGAGCTGAGGTGAAGGCCCACTTGGTGGCACTCCGCGATGCGCCGACCCTCGAGGTGGGGCGGCAGACCGCGACGGCGGTCCTGGCGCGCTTCGAGCGGGCCTTTCCGACGGCCATGGCCTCGCTGCGCGACGATCTCGAGGCAAGCTTGGCGCACCTGCGGCTCCCGATCGCGCATCGGAAGTGTGTGCGGAGTACGAACCTCATCGAGCGGAGCTTCGAGGAAGAACGCCGGCGCACCAAGGTCATCCCGCGCTTCTTCGATGAACGGAGCTGTCTGAAGCTGGTGTACGCGACCCTGGTGCGCGCGAGCCGCCGGTGGCAGCGGATTCGGATCACGGATGCCGAGCGGGCACACTTGAGGCGCCTCCGGCAGCAACTCGCGATCCCCGTTCAGCAGACCACACCCGCACGACGAAAGGAGGGCAAGCGTTCAAAGGAGGCCATTGCAGCATGACCCAGGTCGGCACATTTTTACAGGAGATCTGACACTTGACCCAAATCAGGTTTGCGTAACTAATCGGTTTTAGTAGAGCACAGTAGGCAATCGTCGCGCTACAAGGGTGGCATCAGCCCAGACGTCCCATGAATGTATCTCAACTGAACTAGTCCGACCCACTGCTGGGTACATAGATAGTAGTGCCCAGCGGGGAGTTGTGGGTACGCTGAAGACGATAGGAGGTACATATGCGCATACCAATGATCCTTGTACTTGCCGTCATTCTGATCCCGGCCCTTGGGCTCGCCGGGGTCGGTCAATCCCAGGCTCAAACTCTGCAAGTTTCGCCGGTCCCGATCTGGGGGCTTGTTTTGGGGACGATCATCGTCGCCGGGCTCCTCTACCTAGTAGTGCACAGCCCGGATGGTGGCTACTATCGGTATCCTTACTATGGCGAATACTACCACCATTACTACCGCCCGCAATACCGACCGTACACAGGCTTCTATCCCGCGTCCGCACCGGTCATCATAGTCGCACCGACGATTGTCGGGGTCGTGCTTGGGGTCGTCGTCGTCAACCATCTCGAATACGTTCTGACACGTGACGCATACGGACATCTATATCGCTATCCTTACTACGGCCCCTACCGCCAGGTCTACTATCGGCCGACGTATCGACCGTACACGCGAACCTTCCAGGATGCACCGGTGCGGGAGGGTGATCGCCACTGGGACACTGACAAGAGAAATCTTGCACCGGTCTACCAGCGGCCGCAGCGGCAGCCAACCCCAGCCTACCAGCAGCCCCAGGGGCACCCCAATCCAGGCCAAAATGGTGATCGGGGCAACTCGGGAGGATCCCGCCACCCCCAGGAGAAGTGCGGACACCCCCAGGAACAGCCCTGCTCCAACAACACACAGCATCAGTAAGATTCAGCATTCTGGAGGTCAATCGTGATGCTAGTAACCAAGCGGCGTGGTTCTAGACTCCTCTGCCTATCACAAGGTGCATCGCTTCCTGATTTGAAACGAGCCTTGCGGTCGCTCCGGGCTTAGGATCAGAATCGTGCTGAGGAAGCGGCCGTGGGGCGAGGCCGCGCGACCGAGCGCATCAGGAAATCAAAGATGAAGAAGACCTCTCACTAGGAACCAGACCGAGATTCCGCGTGCGCGCCACAGGCGGTAGGATCGGCTCCCCGCATGTGCCCCCCTACGCTACGACGCGTGGCTCTGGTGTGGCCGTGGGACCGGAAAACATGCGCCAGAGACGGTAAGGCCCATGATCCGGCTGATGAGGCCCCATGCTGGCTTCGCATGAAGGAGAGTTTCGGAAACGCTGATGCCGGGGGGGATTTCGTCATTGGCGCACTGGCCCATGGTGGCCGGGGTGGTCACGCAGGGGGAGCCGACGAGTCGGGGGCCCCCGTCTTCGCTTCCCCCGCAGGACGCGCCCACCGTTCCGCCGAACCGTCGGCCATGGCCCGGTTCTTCAACGCCATCGTTAGCGACGGGCGGCTCAACGTTGCCGGCCCTGCGGGACCCCACGACGGGTCAGGTTCTTCCACGAACCTGATGTCGATGGCGCCGTTTCCGGTTCAGTTCGCAAGATCGCGACCAAGGGTGAACCTTAACCGCGCGATTCAGGATTCGCACAACAGCCCGACCTCGCTCCCGCGCCTGGTCGACGAGACCCTGATGGACGCGGTGCGCGCACACTGGGAGCAAGGTCGCACCGTGACAGCGATGCTGTCCGGAGATAACGGAAAGCAGATCTGGAAAGAGATACTCAAGGTTAGAAGGCAGGATCTGCAACGTCGGGGGCGGGAGATGGAACGAGACTGAAATGGGCAGACAGGTAGCGGTCGTGCTTTACGTGGTGGCGATGGCAGCCGTCATAGTCGGTGTAGATTTCGTGTTCTTCAGGAATCGACTCTGGGAACGGCTGACGGTGAATATTGGCATTGTCTTGGTGTTCGCAGCTTTCTACTTGAGATTCCTTAGGCGTCCATGAACAAGGCGCGATAGCGCCCTTTCGCTGCGATTGTGCAGACGCACTTCGCACTCGCTAACAGACGAGCGATCTACGCTAACGTCCTCTGCCCGGCATGGGGTCCTGGATGCCTCGCAAATACATCGATCGTAGCGAGAAGAATGGCTGCGACGAACAGATGACGAGATTTCAGTTGCAAGGCTCCGGTTTTGGCTGCTGTTTAGCGCTCCCACCCTCACGCCGCCACATGGAAGCGCGGCCGTCGTTGCGGAGGCGCAGCCCCAACATGCGCGCCAGCGCCGCCTCGCACCCTCATGCGCCTCGCATGGCACGCAATTCCTCATTGCTGGGGCGCATAGACGACGCGGCGGCGAACCGCCATCATGACCAGGGATGGATTATGGGAGTCGCGCATACGAACCGTCTCGTTCGTACGCCTGAGGCACACTAAGGCCGCCACTGTCCCGAATCCAGGAGCTTCAGGACGCCACACGGGCCCTGACCCGGGCGCTCAGTCAGCAAATCGAACAGGATGCCAAAAAGGTCGCCACCCAACCTGAAAGCGACGGATGAGGACCAGCGCCCTATGGTGGGTGGCGGAGGCCACGCGACCATCTCCCACACCGTCGAGGCGCAGCTGCTGGCGATGCACGTCGGGAACTGTACCAGAGGACTCGAAAGGAAGAAGCGCGTGGGGCGACGGAGAACTAACGTTGCGGTGCAAATGATACCGGCTATAGCGGCTGCGGTGGAGGCGTTAGAGATGAGTTCGCGGCAGGCGCAGAGTAAAATGCCCATCGCGGAAGTCGTCAGCATGATCGACCTTGTCAAATACCAGGAAGGAGCCGTTGTCAGCCGGACGCTTGTGAACTGCTCGACGGGAACGGTCACGCTGTTCGCTTTCGATGAGGACCAAGGCCTAAGTGAGCATACAGTTCCGTTCGACGCACTTGTACATCTACTCGAGGGCGAAGCGGAGATTACGGTCTCTGGCACTCCGCTCCGGGCGACGGCAGGCGACGCGGTTCTCATGCCAGCACATCAACCTCACTCGTTGAAGGCCCTCAGCGCATTCAAGATGTTGCTGACGATGATCCGGTCATGAGCAATGCGGACCGAGCTTTTGTCAAATGGTGTGGAAATTCTCAAGCGGCGGCCCCTCGCTTCGATGCCTTCGTGACTTCAATCCCGTTCACGAACTGAATTCCATCCAGCA
>Ga0209580_10000324_pt1 | contig 28126 bp, 25 predicted proteins | sample Coa_R1_5_FD_187153 | JGI IMG/M metagenome (GOLD analysis project Ga0209580, IMG submission 187153) | Surface soil microbial communities from Centralia Pennsylvania, which are recovering from an underground coalmine fire - Coalmine... | ecosystem: Environmental > Terrestrial > Soil >... | reverse complement strand
TAACGTCCGTGTAATCGAACCGGCCACGGTCGCAGATCCAACCGTCGTCGATCGCGTCGTTCTCGCGCGAGGTGACGCGGACGAGCTGGCCGCGCCGCTGCCACTGCGTGACGTTGCAGCCGACCGAGCACCTCGAGCAGATGGTGTCGCTGTGGGTCATGTCCCACGGACGAGATTCGAAGCGCCATACGCGCGAGGTGAGCGCGCCGACGGGGCAGAGGTCGATGATGTTGCCGCTGAAGATCGACTGCAGTGGCTGGTCGAACTGGCTTGTGATGAAGGACTGGACGCCGCGCTGGTCCGTGGTCAGCTCCTGCTCCCACGCCACCTCGTCGTAGTAGCGCGTGCAGCGGTAGCACAGCACGCAGCGTTCGCGGTCGAGGGCGATCTTGTCCGAGAGCGGGATCGGCTTCTTGAAGTGCAGGCGCGGACCGTCGATCCGGCTCGTCGGGTAGCCGTGGCGGAAGGTGAAGTCCTGCAGCGGGCACTCGCCGCCCTTGTCGCAGACCGGGCAGTCGAGGGGGTGGTTGACCAGCTCGAACTCCAGGATGTCTGCCCTTGCCTGGACGGCCATCGTGCTCTGCGTCCTGACCACCATCCCGTCCGCGACCGGGCGGATGCACGCGGCCTGTGCGACCGGCGGACCGGGAGAGATCTCGACCAGGCACATGCGGCACGCCCCGACCGGTTCGAGCTTGTGGTGGTAGCAGAAGACCGGAATCTCGATCCCCAGGGTTTTGGCCGCCTCGACCACCAACGTTCCGTCGGGCACCGTGACGGCGCGCCCGTCGATCGTGAGGTTGACGGGCTTCGGCTCAGGCATGGACGAGCGCTCCCTCGACCGAGCAGGTGTGGTGGAGGCAGTGCTCCTCGTACTCGTTCCGGAAGTGCGCCATGGTCGACTGCACGACCCATCCCGCCGCGTCACCGAGCCCGCACAGGCAGCGGCCGCCCTGCAGGCCCTGCTGGACGCGGTCCAGGAGGTCGAGCTCGACCTGGCTGCCCTCGTTGGCCAGGATCCTGTCGAACGTCCGCACCGCCCAGTTCGTCCCGACCCGGCACGGCGTGCACTTGCCGCACGACTCGTGGGCGTAGAAACGCACCAGGCGGGAGGCCGCCTTGACCACGCAGTGCGAGTCGTCCATGACGATGATCCCGCCCGAACCGCCCATGGTGCCGATCGATTTCAGGTAGTCGAGATCGGTCGTGGTGTCCAGCATCGAGGCGGGGAGGACCTTGGCCGACGAGCCGCCGGGCCAGAAAACCTTGAGCGTGCGCCCGGGCATGGCGCCGCCGGCGAGCCCTTCGATGATGTCGCGGTAGGTGACCGCGCCGATCTCGATCTCGTAGTTGCCGGGCTTGCGCACGTCGCCGCTGACCGTGACCATGCGCGTGCCCTTCGCCTTTTCCGTGCCCCGCTTCGCGTACTCCGCGCCGCCGTGCCGCATGATCCACGGCACAGTCGAGAGCGTCTCGACGTTGTTGACCGCGGTGGGCAGGCCCCACGCGCCCTTGACGGCGGGGAATGGCGGGCGAGACCGCGGCTGGGCGCGCTTGCCCTCGAGCGACTCGAGCAGCGCCGTCTCCTCTCCGCAGATGTACGCCCCATGCCCGCGGTAGAGGCGCACGTCGAGCGCATGGTCGGTGCCGAAGGGGTGGTCGCCGAGGTAGCCCTTGGCGTGTGCCTCCGCGATCGCGTTGCGCAGCATCTCGTAGGGCAGGTCGTACTCGCCGCGGATGTAGACCCACGCGACGTGTCCGCCGATGGCGTAGGAGGCGATCGCCGCGCCTTCGAGCAGCATGTGCGGCGAGTTCTCCATCAGGTAGCGGTCCTTCGCGCTGCCGGGCTCGGACTCGTCGGCGTTGACGACGATGAACTTCGGGCCGGGATGGTCCTTCGGCACGAACGACCACTTCATGGCGGTCGGGAAGTCGGCGCCCCCACGGCCGCGCAGGCCGGACACCTTGACCTCGTCGATCACCTCCTGCGCCGTCATCGTCGTGACGATCTTGCGCAGGGCCGCGTAACCACCGAGCGCCTCGTAGACGTCGAGCCGGTGCAGGTCGGGGGTGGCGAACCACTCGGTGAGGACCGGGCCGCCGACGGTGCCCCGCTGTTCAGGCATCGGCTTTCTTCCTGCGCGGCGCGCGAGGCCTGGCGGCCCTGCGCTCCTCACCCTGACCCTGCGCATCGGCGCGCTCGGGCCCGGACGTGCTGGTGGCTCCCCGAGGAGCAGTTGGGACCGGAGGCTGCGCAGCCGCAGGATGCCTGCGTTCCGCGATCAATCCGTCGAGCTCTTGCGGGGTCAGGTCGTAGTGGTAGCGACGGTCGATGCGGGCCATCGGCGCGTACTCGCACGCGCCCAGGCACTCCACCTCTTCGTAGGAGAAAAGGCCGTCCGCCGACACCTCGCCCGCCTCCTTGACCCCGATCGCGCTCCGGAGGTGCTCGACGAGGCCCTCCGCGCCCCGCAGCGTGCAGCTCAGGTTCGTGCACATGTAGAAGCGGTGCTTGCCGACCGGCTCCAGGTGGAAGAGCGTGTAGAACGTCGCGACGCCCTCGACGTAGCCGGGGTCGAGCTGCAGCGCTGTCGCGACCTCGGTCATGGCCTCTGGCGTGAGGTGGCCGAGCTCCTCCTGCGCCAGGTCGAGCGCCGGCATCACCGCCGACCGAGGCTGCGGATACCGGGCCGGGAGCGCCCTGATTTCGTCCAGAACGTGCGATGAGAGAGCGCTCACCTGTCGACGTCGCCAAGCACGGTGTCCGCGGTGCCGATGATCGCGATGAAGTCCGCGATCATGTGGTTGAGCGCCATGCGCTCGAGCGCCTGCAGGTTGACGAACGAGGCGGAGCGGAACTTCACCCGCCGCGGCTTGTGCGTGCCGTCACTGACGATGTAGCACCCGTTCTCGCCGCGGCCGGACTCGACGGCGACGTACACGTCGCCGGCGGGCACCGAGTAGCCCTCGGTGAAGAGCTTGAAGTGGTGGATCACCGCCTCCATCGACGTCTCGAGCTCCTCGCGAGGCGGCGGGAGCATCTTGCGGTCGTCGACGTTGACCGGCCCGTCGGGCAGCCGGTCCACGGCCTGCCGCAGGATCTTGACCGCCTCGCGCATCTCCTTGATCCGCACCAGGTAGCGGCCGTAGCAGTCGCAGTCGTTCGAGGTCGCGACCTCGAAGTCGTAGCTCTCGTAGCCGGAGTAGGGCATCGAGCGGCGCAGGTCCCAGGCGATGCCCGAGCCGCGGATCATCGGCCCGCTGGCCCCGAGCACCTTCGCATCCTCAGGCGAGAGCCGGCCGATGCCGATCGTGCGCGACCGGAAGATCGGGTTCATGGTCAGCAGCTCTTCGTACTCGTCGATGTGGCCCGGCATGCTCGCGATGAACCTGTCCAGCAGGTCGAAGAATCGCGGCGTCGCGTCGGCCATCACGCCGCCGGGGCGGATGTACGACGTGTGCATCCGGAAACCCGAGATCTCCTCGTTCAGATCGAGGATCGTGTCGCGCTCGCGGAAGCAATACATGAGCATCGACATGGCGCCGAGCTCGAGCCCGCTGGTGCCCAGCCAAACGAGGTGAGACGCGATCCTGGTGAGCTCGGACATGATCACCCGCAGCGCCTGGGCGCGAGGCGGCGCCTCGACGCCCATCAGCTTCTCGACCGCGAGGGCGTAGGCCAGGTTGTTGATCGGCGGCGAGAGGTAGTCGTGGCGGTCGGTGACGACGACGCCCTGCTGCCAGCGCAGCGCCTCCATCTGCTTCTCGATGCCCGTGTGCAGGTAGCCGATCACGGGCTTCACGCGGCGGATCTGCTCGCCGTCGAGGTCGACGATCAGGCGCAGCACCCCGTGCGTCGACGGGTGGTGCGGGCCGAAGTTGACGGTCAGCAGCTCCCCACCGAAGGCGCCCTGCTCCCCGGTCTTGGTCACCGTGACGCCCTGCCCGACGGTGGTGCTCACGCCTTGTCGGGCGCCGTTTGCCACGTCTGATGCTCCTCGGAGAACTCGACGACCTCGCCGCCGACCGGATAGTCGCGCCGCAGCGGGTGGCCGACCCAGTCGTCCGGCATGAGGATCCGGGTGAGGTCCGGGTGGCCCTCGAACACGATCCCGAACATGTCGTACGTCTCACGCTCGTCCCAGTTCGCGGGCGGGAACATGTCCTGCACCGAGTCGATGCGCGGCGGGTCGCCGTCGAGGAACGTGCGCACCCGGAGCTGCGCCTTGCTCTCGAGGTCGCGCAGCTGGTAGACGAGCTCGTAGCGCGCCGGCCACTGACGCGACGCGTCGGCCAGGTGGTCGACGCACGTGAGAAAGACCAGCAGGCGCGAGCCGTCCGCCTTCAGCGCGGCGAGCGCCTCGCGGATGGCGGTGGGATCGACCGTGATCCAGTCGTCACCCGCGCTGACGCCTTTCTCGAGGATGAGCTTTTCGGCGATCACTGGCGCGGCGAGATCCCCTGGGCCTTGATCCGCGCCTGGAGGATCATCAGGGCGTTGAGCAGGTCCTCCGGACGCGGAGGGCAGCCGGGGATGTAGACGTCCACCGGCACGATCTTGTCCACGCCTTGCAGCAGCGCGTAGTTGTTGAACACCCCGCCGGTCGAGGCGCAGGCGCCCATCGAGATGACCCATTTCGGCTCGGGCATCTGGTCGTACACGGTCCGCAGCACCGGTGCCATCTTCTGCGACACGCGGCCCGAGACGATCATCAGGTCGGCCTGCCGAGGCGAGGCGCGGAAAGCTTCCGAGCCGAAGCGGGCGATGTCGACGCTGGCCGTGGCGGTGTGGATCATCTCGATCGCGCAGCACGCCAGGCCGAACTGCGCCGGCCAGACCGAGTTGCCCCGGCCCCAGCCGATCAGCCTGCCCACCGTGGTGGTCAGGATGTTCTTGCCGAGCGAGTCGAGGAGCTCTTCTACTCCCAATCCAGGCCTCCCTTGCGCCAGATGTGGGCGAGGGCCACGAGCAGGATGCCCATGAAGACGAGCATCTCGATCAGACCGAACCACTTGAGCTGGCGCAGCAGCACCGCCCACGGGTAGAAGAAGACGGCCTCGACGTCGAAGATGATGAAGAGCATCGCGGTGAGGTAGAAGCGCACCGACAGGCGGCGGTGGGCGGGTGAGGTGGGGATGATGCCGGACTCGTACGGCAGCAGCTTGCGGCGGAACGGTTTGGACGGCCCGAGCACGAAGCTAAGCGAAACCAGCGCTCCGACCAGCCCGAGGATGATGAGGACGTAGATCAGGACGGGGACGTAGCTGTCGAGCAAGTTTCCGGGGCGGCCTCCCATGCTGGATCGGCTGTCGGGGAACGCCTTAATTCTAGTTAGTCCTTGAGAAAGTCCGCTCCACGCGCAGGCGCTAAGCTCCACGTCAGTGGGGCGTCGCGCGGAGCAGGTGGCGCAGGCCGCCGAGCCGTTGATGCAGCCGGGGGAGATCGTCGAGGCCTCCGGCATGGCGAGCATCGGCAGCCTCCAGTTGGGCCGGCAGGCGGCCATCGCGGCCGCGACGGCGATCGCGACCGCAGGCCTCCTCTCGGTGACCGTGACCCCCAAGGCGCAACCGGTCGTCCTGACCACGCGGCGGTTACTGATCCTTGGCATCAAGGTCGGCCTGGTGGACAGGCCCGACAGCAAGATCAGGACCGAGATCCCGCGTTCCGAGCTTCGGGCCACGCCGCCGCGGAGGCCGCTATTGGGTTTGTACTGGTTGGTCGTGCTGACCGACGCCGAGGGGAGTCGAGTGGCGAAGATGAGGTTCCCCTTCCCCGACCGCGCCGACGCCCAGAGGTTCGCCCAGGGCCTCGGCCCGCCTCCGATGGGAGTCGCGACCAAGAAGTAGCCCGGCTACCCGTCTTTGCGGTGGTGGTCGATCTTCGTGCCGGCGGAGAGCGTGCCGTGGATCGGGCAGTAGCGGGTGCAGGCCCAGTCAAGCGCGCGCTCGACCAGCTCCTTGTCGTACTTGCCGTCCCACGTGCAGTGGAAGGTCACGTCGATGTGCTTGAACGCGCGCGGCCATTCCTTCTCCTGCTCGCCTTCGACCTCGACCTCGAGCGAGCGCAGTGGCTGCTTGAACTTCTTGAGCAGCAGCACGGCGTTGAGGCCGGTGCAGCCGCCCAGCGCGCCGAGCAGCATCTCGGTGGGCCGCATCGCCGAGTCGTCGCCGAAGACCGGTGGCTCGTCGATGGCGGCGGTGTGGCCTGACGCCGACTCGATCTCGAACCTGACCTTCTGACCCGACCAGCGAGCCGTCGCCCTGGCCATGCGCGGAACAATAGACTCAGCGCCATGGCGGATGTTCGCGACAGCTTCCGCAACGTCGCGGCGAACTACACGCGCTCCACGTTCCACACCTCGGCCGACCGGCTGCAGGAGGTCCTCGACCTCGCGCGCCCGAAGCGCGGAGACCTCGTGCTGGATGTCGCGACCGGCACCGGAAACACCGCTTTAGCGCTGGCCCCACACGTGCGGCGGGTGATCGGCCTCGACCTGACGCGGGAGATGCTGGACCAGGCGCGGCGGATCGCGACCGAGCGCGGGCTCGACAACACGGACTGGGTGATCGGAGACGCGTGCTTCCTGCCCTTCCAGGACTCCACCTTCGACATCTACACGGTGAGGGCGGCCCCGCATCATTTCCGCGACGTCGACACCTTCATGGAGGAGGCCCTTCGCGTCCTCAAGCCGGACCGCGACGCGGTGTTGATCGACTGCGCGCCGCCGATGCCGGCGCGGGACGTGCTGCACGAGGTGGAGATCCGCCGCGATCCCTCCCACGTCAGATCGCTGACGGTCGAGGAATGGACGCGCGGGCTCGAAAGGGCGGGCTTCGAGGTCGAGAGCGCCTCGGCGCGGGAGCTCGACTGGAACTACGAGGACTGGATGGGCAACATGGCGGTCGCTCCCGAGCTGCGGGCCGAGCTGGCCGCCAAGATCGAGGCCGCCGAGGGCGAGGCCCTGGAGCAGCTGCATCCCGAGCGGCGCGACGGCAAGCTCTGGCACGCGTACTGGCACTGCCTCGTCCGTGCCCACAAACCGGCGTGAGCCGCGAGCTCCGCGAGGGCGAGCTCGTCCTGCTGGTCGACAAGGTGGGGCGCCGCCACCGGGTCCGGCTCAAGGCTGGCGAGCGGTACTCGATCCACTCGGGGCTGATCCAGCACGACGACCTGATCGGCCGGCCCGAGGGGATCATCGTGACCACCCAGATGGGGGCGAGGCTGCTCGCGGTGCGGCCGACGTTCGCGGAGCAGGTCACCGGCCGGGTCCGCCAGGCGCAGCCGATCTATCCGAAGGACCTCGGCGCGATCCTCGTGGCGGCGGACATCCACCCGGGAGCGCACGTGCTCGAGGCGGGGACGGGTACCGGAGCCCTGACGCTGGCGCTGCTGCGCGCGGTCGGGCCCGAAGGGTCGGTGGTGAGCTATGAGCAGCGGGAGGAGTTCCTGGAGGCGGCCAGGCGGGCGATCGTCGACACGCTGGGCGGGGTGCCGCCGAACCTCAGGCTCAAGCTCGGCGACGTGTACCTCGGGATCGAGGAGGCCGACCTCGACCGCGTCCTGCTCGACCTGCCAGAGCCGTGGCAGGCGGTGCCCGGCGCCAAGCTGGCTCTCCGGCCGGGCGGGATCGTGTTCGCCCACTGCCCGAACGTCAGCCAGGTCCAGCGCTTCTTCGACTGCCTCCGGGAGCTCAGGGGATTCGGAATGCTCGAAGCCTTCGAGGTGCTGCAGCGCGGCTGGACCGTTCGAGGCCGCAGCATGCGCCCTTCCCACCGCATGGTCGCCCACACCGGCTTTCTGTGCTTCGCCCGCCGCCTGGCCGGCGACGACCTGTTCGAGCCGGAGGGTGAAGGTTTCAAGTAACCCCCGGAGCCCTCGCATCGTTTGAGTCCGTGGGGCGCCGCGACAACCCCCAAAGGTCATACAACCGTCCCCCAACGGTCCCCAACCGGCGCCCCCGTTTCGCCCCCACAGCTACGATTTCGCTGTGGGCACCTTCGGGGACGGATCCCGCAAGCCGATCCAGGTCACGGTGACCGGCGCCGCGGGCCAGATCGGCTACGCGCTGGTCTTCCGGATCGCCTCCGGGCAGATGTTCGGCCCCGACCAGCCCCTCGTGCTGCGGATGCTGGAGATCGAACCGGCGATGAAGGGCCTCGAGGGCGTGGCCATGGAGCTCGACGACTGCGCCTTCCCGCTCCTGCACGGCATGGAGCTCACGAGCAAGACGGAGGAGGCCTTCGACGGGACGAACTGGGCGCTGCTGGTCGGCTCGGTGCCACGCAAGGCCGGCATGGAGCGGGGCGACCTCCTCTCGGTGAACGGCGGGATCTTCGGGCCGCAGGGCAAGGCGATCGCCAAGAAGGCCGCGAGCGACGTGCGCATCCTGGTCGTGGGCAACCCTTGCAACACGAACTGCTACATCGCCCGGATGAACGCGCCCGACATACCGGCCGAGCGGTGGTTCGCGATGACCCGCCTTGACGAGAACCGCGCCCGGACCCAGCTGGCGAGGAAGGCCGGCGTCCCGGTGTCCGTGGTCACGAACCTGGCGATCTGGGGCAACCACTCGGCGACCCAGTACCCGGACGCCCGCAACGCACGCATCGCCGGGCTGGGCGTGTTCGACGTGATCAAGGACCACGGCTGGCTCAGGGGCAAGTTCGTCGAGACAGTCCAGAAGCGCGGCGCGGCGGTGATCGAGGCTCGAGGCGCCTCGTCGGCGGCTTCGGCCGCCAACGCGGTGATCGACTCGGTCATCAGCATCCGTACGCCGAGCGCCTGGGGCGACTGGCACTCGCTGGCTGTGGTGAGCCATGGCGAGTACGGCGTGCCGGAGTGGCTCCAGTTCGGCTTCCCGGTCAAGTCGGACGGGGAGAGCTGGGAGGTCGTGCAGGGCCTCGAGCACGACGACGACGGCAGGGACAGGATCAAAAAGACGACCGAGGAGCTCCTGCAGGAGCGCGACCTCGTCAAGGAGCTCGTCCCCAGCTGAAACACAAGCTGCGCCAGGCTTTGGCCGAGACTCGCCAGAGGGAGGCAGAGCTCGAAGCGCTCTGCTCAGATGGACCGCCTGATCCGTCGGGGCAATGGCGCCCCAAGGACCACCTGGCCCATATCGCGTGGTGGCGCGATCGCGACGCCCACCTGATCGACGCAGTCCGAACCGACGGCGAGCTTCCGCCGGATTTGGACGGGCAGGCGCAGAACACTGCCATCTATCAGGCGACGCGCAATCAGCCGGTTGCGGAGGTCATCGCCGGCGCGCGCCGATCATGGGATCTGCTCGAGACGGTGATCGAGGCGTGCACCGACGAAGACCTCGAGCGACCCCGGCCATACGCGCCGGGTCGGAAGCTCGTCGACGGATCGCCGGGCGATCACCTTGCCGCCCACCTGATGTGGTGCCACCTCGAAGCTGGTGACGAGAACGCGGCCGAGGCGGTCCTCCGCTGGGCTCAGGACCTGTCGTCGCGGACGTCCACCGATCCACGTACTCACGCTGTCGGGGCCTACAACCTGGCGTGCTTCTATGCCCGCACCGGACGAGTCGAGGACGCGCTGCCGCTCCTCCGGGAGAGCTTCGAAGTCGCGCCCGACCTGAAGGCATGGTCCCACGACGACCCTGACCTGGAACCGATCCGCGACGACCCGCGGGTCGTCGAGCTCATAGGAGCTAAGGCTTAGATCCAGCGCCGCGGGCGCCCGTCGGACCGAGGGTCGCGGCCCGACTCGCGCGAGTCGACGCCCCAGCAGTAGGCGGCGACGTCGAAGAGGATCAGCAGCGCGATCGCGAGCGGGATTCCGATCCAGTAGGGCATCGCGGTAACTCCTGTGAGTTCGATTCTGACACCTATTCTTGACACATGAGCGTCACGCTCGACCGCCATTCCTTCCCGTTCACGGCGATCGTGGGCCAGGAGTCCATGAAGCTGGCCCTCATCCTCAACGCGATCGTGCCGACGATCGGCGGCGTGCTGATCCGGGGCGAGAAGGGCACGGGCAAATCGACAGCGGTCCGCGCTCTTGCCCGGCTGCTGCCCGAGCATGACGTGGTCGACGGCTGCCACTTCGGGTGCGACCCCACCGACCTGGATGCGTTCTGCGACGACTGCCGCCGCCGGCTCAGGAGCGCCGGCGTGCTCCCGCACCACAAGCGCCGGATGCGGGTGGTCGAGCTGCCCATCAACGCGTCGGAGGACCGGGTCGTCGGCACGATCGACATCGAGGCGGCGCTGCGCAGCGGCGCCAGGCGGTTCGAGCCGGGCGTCCTGGCCGAGGCGAATCGCAACATCCTCTACGTCGACGAGGTGAACCTGCTCGATGACCACCTGGTCGACGTGCTGCTCGACGCCGCGGCGATGGGCGTCAACGTGGTCGAGCGCGAGGGGGTCTCGTTCGCCCACCCGTCGCGCTTCATCCTCGTGGGCACGATGAACCCTGAGGAGGGCGAGCTTCGCCCGCAGCTGCTCGACCGCTTCGGCCTTTGCGTCGACGTGGAAGGCATCCGCGACCCCGACCAGCGCGTTGCGATCGCCGAGCGGGACGCCGCCTTCAAGCGCGGCGAGCACGAGTTCATGACCGAGTTCGCGGCGGCGGACGGCAACCTCGCGCGCGCACTGGCCGAGGCGATCGCGCGGGTCAAAGGGGTCAGGGTGACCGCGGGTCACACGAGGCTCATCTCCTCGATCTGCGTGGAGGCGGATGTCCTGGGCCACCGCGCCGACGTGGTGATCGACCACGCGGCCCGCGCGCTGGCCGCCTACCGGCGGCATCAGTCTCCGTCGCGCGAGGACATCTACGACGCGGCGACGCTCGCTCTCGCCCACCGCGCGCGGCAGCCGCTGCGCCGCGACCAGGACGAGACCACCTCCCCGGAGCACGGCGAGGAGCAGGAGGGCACCAAACCCGCCGAATCGCAGCCCGGTGACCCGCAGGCGTCGGACAGCGAGGCTTCGACCGAGGCTTCGGCCGACCAGTCGGCGAGCTCGGCCGACACCGGCGAGCAGTCCGCGGGCAGCGACCAGGGCATGACCACCGGAGGGGCCAGCGGCCACGAGTCCTCAGCCGACGCGCTCGAGACGTTCAACCTGCGCCGGATCGACCTTCCGCGCCAGCGCCGGGTCCGCAAGCAGCGCGGGAAACGAGCCGCGAGCCAGGCTGCGGACCGGCGCGGGCGGTACGTCAGGGCGCAACCCAAGGAGCGCGTGACCGACCTCGCGATCGACGCGACGGTCCGCGCCGCGGCACCGCTGCAGAAGGAGCGCGGGCGCGCGCACGGCGAGCGGCTCCGGCTGGAGCGCGAGGACCTCAGGCAGAAGGTGCGCGAGCGCAAGGTGGGCAACCTGATCGTCTTCGTGGTCGACGCCTCCGCCTCGATGGACGCCGAGCAGCGCATGGCCGCCACCAAGGGCGCGATCCTTTCGCTGCTTCAGGATGCCTATGTGCGGCGCGACCGCGTCGCCGTGGTCATCTTCAAGAACCGCACCGCCGAGGTGGTGCTGCGCCCCACGTCGAGCGTGTCGCTCGCGCGGCGCCGGCTCGAGAGGCTGTCGGTCGGCGGCACGACCCCGCTCACGCACGGGCTGATGGCCGGCTACAAGGTCGTGAAGACGGAGCTCCTGCGCGACCCGACCATCCGCCCGCTGCTGGTGCTGATCAGCGACGGCCGCGGCAACATCTCGATGTTCAAGGAGGAGCCGCTCGTCGAGGCGCAGAAGGTCGCGGCGCTGATCGACGCCGAGGATATCGACGCGCTCGTGATCGATTCCGCCCGCGACTACAGCCACCTGCCGTCGGTGCAGCACCTGGCGCGCGTCGCCCCGATGTACCAGACGTACGCCATCAACGCCTGCGCCGACCTGGCCGACCGGATGGGCGCGCGCTACTACGGTCTGTATGACCTGTCGCGCGATGAGATCGCCTCGGCGGTTGAAAGGGAACTGGGGCGGGGCCGCTAGCGGCCTGGTGCTCGCGCTGGGCAGTAACGAAACAGGCTCCCGTCTCGTCTTGTCGGTGAAGGGAACCGCATTTGAAGCCATCGCTCCCGCTCCTCCTGGCGGCCGCCAGCGTCGCTGTGCTGGGTGCTTGCTCGTCCTCCCACGAAGCAGCCGGGGTCGTGACACCGACCGGGACGATCGCAAGCCAACCGGCGCCCGCTCCGCCATCCAGCCCGTCACCGTCACCCTCACCCTCACCCTCGGCCTCACCGAGCCCGATCAGCCTTGGAGCGCTGCCGCCGCCTCCGGTCGGAACGCCTGTAGCGCGCCAGGTGCTCGCGCCGGCTCAAGTCCTCCCATATGCCCAGCTCTGCCGCACGCCGATACAGGTCTACCAGGACGGTAATGCCGGCCCGCTGTTCTGTCTGAGCGGTCCAGGACTCAACGTCCTCGCCTGGAGGTTTTTCGCTCAGCTGCACCCGACGGTGATGACGCTCGGCCCGCAGACCACCCTGGCGAAGATCGAGGCCGCAGTCTGCTCCGACAACGGCCCAGGCCATCTGACGATCCCCGAAGAGGACAGCGCCTACACCCTGTCCGCCCGTTATTACGGGTGGCTGAACATCAACGGCGCGCCGGGCCACGGCTTTGATGCTTCGACCTTCTTGAGCTCGGGAGGGTGTTCCTGAGGTCGGTAACATTGCTCACGCAGTGGCCATAGACCGTTACTCCTACCCGTTCACCGCGATCGTCGGCCAGGAAGAGATGAAGCTGGCCCTGGTCCTCAACGCGATCAATCCCTCGATCGGGGGCGTGCTGATCCGGGGTGAGAAGGGGACAGGCAAGTCGACCGCGGTCCGCGCGCTCGCCCGCCTGCTGCCGGACCAGCAGGTCGTCGAAGGGTGCCATTTCGGCTGCCATCCAGACGACCCGGAGGATTGGTGCGCCGACTGCCGCGAGCGCTCGCTCGCCGGCAAGCTGCCGGTGACCACGCGGCGCATGCGCGTCGTGGAGCTGCCCATCAACGCCTCTGAGGACCGCGTCGTCGGGACCATCGACCTCGAGGCCGCGCTGAAGGAAGGCTCTCGCCGGTTCGAGCCGGGCGTCCTGGCCGAGGCGAACCGCAACATCCTTTATGTAGACGAGGTGAACCTGCTCGACGACCACATCGTCGACGTGCTGCTGGACGCAGCGGCTATGGGCATCAACACCGTCGAGCGCGAAGGCGTCTCGGTCTCACACCCGTCGCGCTTCATCCTGGTCGGCACGATGAACCCTGAGGAGGGCGAGCTGCGACCGCAGCTGCTCGACCGCTTCGGCCTGTGCGTCGACGTCGAGGGCATCCGCGACCTCGACAAGCGCGTGGCCATCGTCGAGAAACGGGCGGTGTGGGAGGACGACCCCAACCTCTTCTACCAGCAGCACGCGGAGTCGGAGCAGTCCGTCCGGTCGCAGATCGCGGAGGCCATCAACACCTTCCCCGAGGTCGAGCTCCCGCGCGAGATCCTCCGCCTGATCGCGCAGATCTCGATCGCCCTCGAGGTCGACGGCCACCGCTCGGACCTCGTCTGCGCGCGGGCGGCGCAGGCCAAAGCGGCGTACGACAGCAAGAGCGAGGTCGACGTCACGCACGTGGGCGAGGTGGCGGAGATGGTCTTCGCGCATCGCGTGCACTCGGTGCCTTTCGGGAAGGGCGGCCCAAACCTCAACGAGGTCATCTCGCGCATGGTCGGGCAGGCTTGAGGACAGGCACCTCTACGGAGGCCACCGTCAACGCGTTCAACGACGCCTTCGGCCGGCACGACGTCGACGCGGTGATGGCTTTGATGACCGACGACTGCATCTTCGAAAACACCCTTCCGCCACCGGACGGCGAGCGTTTCACCGGCCAGGCGGCCGTGCGGCGGTTCTGGGAGAAGTTCTTCGCCGAGAGTCCGAAGGCCAGCTTCGAGGCCGAGGAGACGTTCGTGGCGGGGGACCGCGCGGTGGTGCGCTGGCGCTTCGACTGGGGCGACGGTCACGTCCGTGGCGTGGACGTGATCAAGGTGCGCGACGGCAAGGTCGCCGAGAAACTCTCTTACGTAAAGGGATAGCGCGCCCCCCGTTCTAGACTGGGCCAAAATGGCGGCCACCCAGGAGCCCGCGCTTCAACCCGGGCGAGCGCAGGAGCTGCTCGGCAGGATCGAGGCCAACGTCCACCGTGTGATCGTCGGCAAGGAGCAGGTGGTGCGGCTCGCCGCCGCCGGCCTCGTCGCGGGAGGGCATGTGCTGCTCCAGGACCTTCCCGGGACCGGCAAGACGATGCTGGCCCGCGCCCTCGCCACCTCTGTGGGCGGAACCTTCCGCCGCATCCAGTGCACGCCCGACCTTCTGCCGGCCGACATCACGGGCTCGAGCGTCTTCAACCAGAAGGAGATGAGCTTCGAGTTCGTGCCCGGTCCCATCTTCGCCAACGTCGTGCTGGCGGACGAGGTGAACCGAGCCACGCCGCGCACACAGTCGGCGCTCCTCGAGGCGATGGGCGAGGCGCAGGTCACCGTCGAAGGTGCGACCCGCGTCCTCGACAAGCCGTTCTTCGTCGTCGCGACCCAGAACCCGGCTGAATTTCACGGGACGTATCCGCTGCCCGAATCGCAGCTCGACCGCTTCATCCTGGCGGCGGAGATGGGCCCACCGACGCAGGCGGAGGCGATCGAGGTGCTGGCGCGTCGCGAGCACGGCGACCCGATCGCGGAGCTCGCCGCGGTCGTGGGCATCCGCGACGTGATCGAGCTGCAGGAGGCATGCCTGCGCGTGGTCGCCGCTCCCGCCATTCGCACCTACATCGTTTCGCTGCTCGAGGCGATCCGTTCTCGCCCGGACGTCCTCCTGCCGGCCAGCATGCGGTCGGGCGTCTACCTGCAGCGCGCCTCGCAGGCCTGGGCCCTTTTCGAGGGCCGGGACTTCGTGCTCCCGGACGACGTCAAGCTGCTGGCGGAGCCGGTGCTCGCCCACCGGCTCGGCATGCGCGGACGGGCTCGCGCGGCCGAGATGCTGGCCGAGTTGCTGACGTCCTTGCCGCTGCCTCCCTTGAGGCAGCACTGAGAATCACGACGAGCCACGAGCCTTCGGCGTGAGTTCGCGGGGACCCCGAATCAGGCCGACCTGGCGGGTGGCCGGCGCCGTGGGGCTGGGCCTCGTGCTGGTCTGGTACACGGCGGCCTCCGAGGTGGCGTGGCTCTTCCTCCTGGCGGCCTGGATCCTCGCCCTCATCGTCGCGGCGTACGTCTACGCCGGGTGGAACGCCGCCGGTCTCATCGCGCACCTCAAGCTCGAGGCGGTGCGTTCCGCGGCGGGCTCGCCGGCCGAGGAGCTGCCCGATCACGTCCTGCGCGGCGGCCCCCAGCCGGCGCCTCTGTTCGAAGGCGACGGCATGGAGGTCGAGGTGGGGCTGGACACGAAGGGAGGGGCGCGCGGCCCGGCGTGGCTCGAGGGCCGCATCGGCGGCAAGGACATCTCGTTCGGCACCGGGATCGTGCCGCGGGCGGGGTGGCGGCGGCTGAGCGTGGTCCGGGAGCTGCGCCGCGGCCCGGTGGGTGCGACCTCGTGGCGCATCGCGTCCAGCGACCCGCTCGGCTTCTTCCGCTTCGCGCGCCAGAGCCCGGACCGCGAGGTCGCCCTCGTGCTTCCGCGCTTCGCCTCACTGCGCGACCGCCACGAGGTGCGCGAGCTGGAGGCGAGCGCCGCGGCTCCGCGTGCCGGCTCCGGGAACGAGCTCTTCGGTGTGAGGGAGTTCCGGCCGGGCGACCCGCTCCGCCGGATCCACTGGCGGTCCAGCGCCCGGCGCGGCGAGCTCGTGGTCAGGGAGTTCGAACCGCCGGGCGTCCAGTCCCTCGGCATCTTCTGCGACCCAAGGCCGACGAGCCGAGAGGTCGCCGACCAGATCGCGCGCGTGGCCGCCTCCGAGGCGTGGGACTGCATCCGCGACGGGGGCCGGGTCGTCCTCTGGGCGCCTGGCCTGGAACCGACCGAGCCCCGCCACGCGCGCGACATCTGGGCCCAGCTGGAGTGGCTCGCCAGGTATGGGCCCTCGGACGGCCCCACCCCGGCCTTCGCCCCGACCGCACCGGCCAGCGGGGAGGTGGTCGCCATCCTCGCCTCCGCCGATCCCGACGTTTTGGAGGCGCTCGACGACGCGCGGCGGCGCGGTGGGCGAGCCAGGGCGTGGGTGGTCGGTGACTGGCCAGGGGACCTCGACGTGCCGGCGGCGCGGATCGGCACGGGGTGGCCGCTGTGAAGCTCCGTCTGCCCGCCTCGCCGATCGAGCAATCCCTGGAGGCCCGCGCCTTCGTCTTCTCCGGCTTCGCGGTGGCCGTGCTGGCGATCGTCATCTACGGCCAGGACTACGTGGTGCCGGCGATCGGCCTCGTCGCGGCCGCGGCCGGGCACGTCGTCAGCCACCGCGAGCGGCTGCTGCGGCGTGGCTTCTGGCGGCAGGTTCTGCTGGCCGGCCTCATCTTCGGTGCGCTGTTCTACGTCATCGCCGACTCGGTGGTCGCCCTGTTCGGAGGCGTGCTCCCGCAGGCCAACTTCGCCATCCTCCTCGTCGCGATCACGAGCTTCGACCTGAAGACCCGGCGCAACTGCTACTCGAGCCTCTGGATCAGCCTCGCGATCCTCTACCTGGCCGCGGTGTACGCGTGGGACTACCCGTTCGGCCTGGTCGCGGCGCTCTGGGTCGCCTGCCTGGCCGGCTTCTGGATGACCTCGCACCTGCGGCGGATCAACGCGGACGTGGCCGGCCCGCCGGCCGCCATCGCCACGATGCTTCTTGGGGCGCTGTTTCTTGGCCTGGTCGCCTTCGTCGTCGTGCCGCAGCCCTCCGGCTCGCCAACCACTCCGCTCGTCATCTCGCTGCCCAGCCTGACGTCGTTTCGCGGAGACATGGAGGACGCCGCGCTGCCGCTCGTCCAGCTCACCGGCGACCAGACAGGCGCCATGACGAGCGTGGACCTGCACTATCGAGGACGGCTCGGAGATTCGCCGGTGATGTACGTGCGCAGCGGCGCGCCGGCCTACTGGCGCGGGCTCGTGTTCGACACCTACACGGGCGGTGTCTGGATCGCCTCGGACCGCGTCTACCGCGACATGCAGCCATACGTGCCCGCGCGGCTCCTTCCCCCTGAGCCGCCGCACGATCTCGGCACCTTCGTCCAGACCTTCCGCGTCTTGCGCCCGCTGCCAGGCGTGATCAGCGCCGCGTACCCGATCGAGAGCCTCTACGTGCCGGTGTCGGCCCTGCGCGAGGACGCGTACGGCACATTCCACACGCCCGACCAGCTGCGTCCTGGCATGACGTATTCGGTCGTCTCGTACCTGCCGAACCTCACGCCGGCCGAGCTGCGCGGCGACGAGCTCGACCGCGATGGGGTCGGGGCCGTCTACCTCGACGCCGGCGCGCTCTCGCAAAGGGCGCGCGACCTGGCCGCCCAGGTGGCGGGCGGCCAGGGCAATGAGTTCGACACGGTGATGGCGCTGACGACCTACCTGCAGCGGAGCTATCGCTACTCGCTGCAGCTGCCGCCGGTGCCGGCCGGCCGCGACCCCGTCGACTGGTTCCTCTTCGACGTGAAGACCGGCTACTGCGAGCAGTTCGCCACGGCCGAGACCTTGATGCTGCGCAGCCTCGGCATCCCGGCCCGGCTCGCCACCGGCTACTCGACAGGCGAGTACGACCCCGTCCTCGACCAGGCGGTGGTGCGCGAAAAGGACGCGCACGCGTGGGTCGAGGTGTGGTTCGCGAACCACGGCTGGGTGCCAGTGGATCCGACGCCCGGTGTTCCGGCTCTGGCCGCGACGCAGTTCCCGAACCACTGGGCGGCGGGCGGCATCGCGCGTCTGATCCCGCACCTCCAGCTCTCCGCCGCGCCGGCGCTGCTCGGCTCGCTCGGGGCGCTCGGCGCGATTCCCGCCGCGCTCGGAGCGGCGGCCCTGCTGCTCGTGTTGGTGATCGCGCTGTCCCGGCTGCGGGTGCGGAGGCGAGCCCGCCGGCCGGCGCCGGGCGAGTCGGAGCTGCTCCGCCTCTACGAGCGCGTGCAGCGCCGCCTGGGACATCGCCGCGCCCCACCCCAAACGCCGCTCGAATACCGTCGTGAGGCCGACGCCGGAGCGCTCGAGTCGCTGCTGGCCGAGCTGACCGACGCCGTGAACGAGGGGGCGTATGCGGGACGCTGGCCCGAGCCGGGTCGAGTGCGCGAGATGGCCGAGCGCTTATCCTGACTCTCTTGGCGAAAGCGGTCACATCCACGGGCGCCGAAACGATCCGCTGGGATCTCAGCGACCTGTTCGCGTCCCCGACCGACCCGAAGCTCGAGGCTGCGCTGGCCCGCGCCATGGAGCGCGCCACGGAGTTCGAGTCCTCCTACAAAGGACATGTCGCGTCGCTCGAGCCGGCGGCCTTCGCCGAGATGATGGGCGAGCTCGCGCGCGACGAGGAGGAGGCAGCGCTGCCCGAGGTGTACGCGTACCTGCTGCACAGCCAGAACACGCTGGATGCGGCCGCGGGACGCCTGCTGGCCCGTGTGCGGGAGGCGGGCGCGGAGCGGGGCGCGCACCTGGTCTTCTTCCCGCTCGAGCTGGCGCAGATCACGGACCAGCACGCGGCGAAGCTCTACGCCGACCACGAGGCCTCCAGGTACCGCCACACTGTCGAGCAGGCCCGGAAGTTCCGGCCGCATCAGCTCTCCCTGCCCGAGGAGCGCGTCCTCACCGAGTTCAGCCCGGTCGGCATGTCGGCCTGGGTGCGCCTTTTCGACGAGCTCTGCGCTTCGCTCCACGTGCCGCTCGACGGCAGGGACCTTCAGCTCGAGCAGGCGCTGACCCTGCTGCGCGAACCGGACCGCGAGCTCCGCCGCCGCGTCAGCGGGGCGATCACGGAGACGCTGCGCCACGACATCCGCACCCGCGGCTACGTCTTCAACGTGATCCTCCAGGAGAAGGCGATCGACGACCGGCTGCGTCATTTCCCGAGCTGGATCAGCTCCCGCAACCTGGCCAACGAGACCTCCGACCAGGCTGTGCAGGCGCTCGTCGACGCGGTGACGAGCCGCTACGACGTGTGCGTCCGGTACTACAGGGTCAAGAAAAAGCTCCTCAACGTGGGCGAGCTGCACGAGTGGGACCGGTACGCGCCGGTGATCGACGAGACGCGAGACGTCTCATGGGAGGACGCCAAGGAGCTCGTGCTCGGCTCCTACCACCGGTTCTCGAAGCGGGCGGGGAGCCTGGTCGAGGACTTCTTCAAGCATGGCTGGATCGACGCCCCCGTCAGCCCGGGCAAGGCGGGTGGGGCCTACTGCATGCCGGTGACGCCGCACCACCACCCCTACGTGATGCTGAACTTCACCGGCAAGCTGCGCGACGCCACTGTCATGGCGCACGAGCTCGGGCATGGCCTTCACGACCGCCTGGCGGCGAAACAGCACGTGTTCGACTTCCACTCGCCGCTGACCCTGGCCGAGACGGCCTCGGTGTTCGGCGAGGCGCTCACGTTCGACCGGATCATGTCCGAGGAGAAGGACCCGAAGATCCGGCTTGCCATGCTCTGCACGCAGTGCGAGGACGCGTTCTCCACGGTCTTCCGCCAGGTCGCCTTCAACCGCTACGAGGAGGCCTGCCACGAGGCGCGCCGCAAGGAGGGCGAGCTTGCGGCGGACCAGCTGGGCGAGCTGTACCAGTCGCGGCTGCAGCCGATGTTCGGCGACGCCCTCACGCTCACCGACGAGCACAAGGTCTGGTGGAGCTACGTCTCCCACTTCCTGCACACGCCGGGCTACGTCTACGCGTATGCCTTCGGCAACCTGCTCGCGCTCTCCGTCTATCACCGGTACCTCGAGCTCGGGTCGAGCTTCGTGGACGACTACCTCGAGTTCCTGGCCGCGGGCGGCTCGATGCGGCCCGACGAGCTGGTCAAAGGAATCGGCATGGACATCACCGACCCGGGGTTCTGGGACGCGGGGCTGAAAATCCTCGACGGCATGGTGACCGAGGTCGAGCGTCTCTCCGAGTAAGGACGGCTTCTGCCTCAAAGTGCGGGGGTGGTGTGAGTCTGTCAGATGACCTGGCTTCGCACCGAGCCGGACTCGCTGCCCTGGAGCTCGAGGAGCGCAACGAGGGTTCCCGACGGCGGCAGATCGCCGCGGGAGACTGAGAAGAGACGCCACGAAGGCGAAGCAAGAGCTCCAGCACCCGGTGGGCACGATGGGTTCCCCACCCAATGGATGAAGTGCAAGGTGCGGCCGCCGACCCACGCCTCTTCTTTGATCGCGGCCGCACACTCGTTCGTCGTGACCACGGCCAGGTATATCCGATCGTTGCGACCAGGCAGTCGCTGCCAGCACGGATCCGCGTCGGGATAGTTCCGCGGCGATGCGCACGCAAAGCCGATCTCACGCGCAATCACTGTCTGGCGCACTACTTCGAGAGAGGTCGACGCGACGATGTCCGGCGGCTGGCCCGGCGGACCCTCCGCGACCATCGTCAGGTCTACCTGATGCGTACCGTCAGGCAATACCGGCCCGGCCCACGGTGCATCGCAGGCGCCCAGGACGATCAGCCCGACCGCAAGCACCCAGGGCATCACGTGACCAAACGCACACGGGACGGCGAGGTAATGCACGCGGTGGGCCGGAGCTTCCGGAACCCGGCACGAGCGCCGGCCATATCCGCATCTGCCGGCAGAACCGTGAAATCGGGTGGCCCCAAACCCGCGATCGCCGGCAGCTGCGGGTTTCGACCATCGACTGTTTCTGGGATCGATAGACTTAACTCGTTAGCTAGCTTGGTCCACTCGAACGGATACGCCACGTGAGTGGCTGGGGAGTGACATGGCGGTCACCGAAACCGTAGCGACGACCGATCTCGACTTCGCCCGCCAGCTCGGGCAGCAGCTGCGCGTGGACTCCATCCGCTGCAGCACCGCCGCCGGCTCCGGACATCCAACCTCCTCGATGTCCGCGGCCGACCTGATCGCCGTCCTCCTCTGCCGCTACCTCCAGTACGACTGGAGCAAGCCCAAGGACCCGAACAACGACCACCTGATCTACTCCAAGGGCCACGCCTCACCGCTGTGCTACGCGATGTTCAAGGCCGCAGGCGCGATCAGCGACCAGGAGTTGATGACCTTCCGCAGGTTCGGCTCCCGGCTGCAGGGCCACCCGACGCCCGTCATCCCCTGGGTCGACGTCGCCACCGGCTCGCTGGGCCAGGGCCTGCCGATCGCCGTCGGCGTGGCGCTGGCGGGCAAGTACCTGGACAAGCTGCCCTTCCACGTCTGGACGCTCTGTGGCGACTCGGAGCTGGCCGAAGGCTCGATCTGGGAGGGCGTCGACAAGGCGGGCCGCTACGGGCTGTCCAACTTCACGGCGATCTGGGACATCAACCGCCTCGGCCAGCGCGGCGAGACCGAGTTCGGGTGGAACCTCGACGTCTACCGACGGCGCGTGGAGGCGTTCGGCTGCTTCCCGATCGTGATCGACGGTCACGACGTGTCGGCCATCGACAGGGCTTATGGCCAGGCCCTCTCGGCGAGCGACAAGCCGACGGTGATCATCGCCAAGACGATCAAGGGCAAGGGCTTCTCCGAGATCGAGAACAAGGACGGCTGGCACGGCAAAGCCCTGCCCCCGGACATGGCGGAGCGGGCGATCAAGGAGCTCGGCGGCATCCGCCACCTGAAGGTCAAGACGGCGAAGCCCGAGCGCGCCGCCACGCCGAAACCTTCGACGCGGACCGAGCCCATCGTGACCCTGCCGGTCTACAAGAAGGAAGACAAGGTGGCCACGCGCAAGGCCTACGGCGACGCGCTGCTCGCGATGGCCGTCATCCCCGACGTGGTGGCCATGGACGGCGAGGTCTCCAACTCCACGCACGCGGACGAGTTCGCCAAGGCGCACCCCGACCGCTTTTTCGAGATGTGGATCGCAGAGCAGCAGCTGGTCGCCACCGCGGTCGGCATGAGCGTGCGCGGTTACCGGCCGTTCGCATCGACCTTCGCCGCGTTCTTCGCGCGCGCTTACGACTTCATCCGCATGGCCGGCATCTCGCAGGCGAACATCCGGCTGGTCGGCTCCCATGCGGGGGTCGAGATCGGCCAGGACGGGCCGTCACAGATGGCGCTCGAGGACCTCGCTTCGATGCGGGCCATCCACGGCTCGACGGTGCTGTACCCCTGCGACCCGAACCAGACGGCCAAGCTCACCCGGCTGATGGCCGACACGCCAGGCATCGTCTACATGCGCACGACGCGCGGCGCCTACCCGACCATCTACGGCCCCGCCGACAGCTTCAAGGTCGGAGGGTCGCGCGTGGTGCGCCAGACGCCGAAAGACAGGGTCGCGCTCATCGGCGCGGGCGTGACGCTGCACGCCTGCCTTGCCGCGGCCGACCAGCTCGCGGCGAAGAAGATCCCCGCGCGCGTGATCGACCTCTACTCGGTGAAGCCCGTCGACGTGAGGACTCTGCGCGAGGCAGCGCGCGTGACCAAAGGGCGGCTCGTCGTCGTCGAGGACCACTATCCGCAGGGCGGGCTTGGCGCCGCCGTGATGGAGGCGCTGGCCTCGGACGACCCGCCGAGGGTGGCGCATCTCGCCGTCAAGGGCCTGCCCGAGTCCGGCAAGCCGGAGGAGCTGCTGAACGCGGCCGGCATCTCGGCGCGGCACATCGTGGCGGCCGCCACCAAGCTCGTCCAGGCGAGGTAACCAGGTGGCCACCGCGACCGCGCGCAAGCCCAGTCCGATCAAGGAGCTGCGGCAGATCGGCCAGTCGCTCTGGCTCGACAACATCCGCCGCCAGCTGGTCACCTCGGGCGAGCTCGCCCGCCTGCGTGACGAGGGCCTGACGGGCGTGACCTCGAACCCGACGATCTTCGAGAAGGCGGTCAGCGGCTCGACCGACTACGACGAGGCGATGGTCGAGCTCGTGCGGGCGAAGAAGAAGCCCGAGGACATGCTCTGGGACCTGATGATCGAGGACGTCCAGTCCGCGGCCGACGTGTTTCGGCCCGTCTACGACCGCACGAAGGGCAAGGACGGGTTCGTCAGCATCGAGGTCGGCCCGACGATCGCCGACAGCACGAAGAAGACGATCGAGTTCGCCGAGTACCTGCACGATCGCTGCAACCGGCCCAACGTGATGGTGAAGATCCCGGCCACCAAGGCAGGACTGCCCGCGATCGAGGACCAGATCGCCAAGGGCAACAACATAAACATCACGTTGATCTTTGCGGTCGAGCGCTACGACGAGGTCGTCGAGGCCTACCTGTCGGGACTGGAGAAGCTGCACAAGGACGGCGGCGACCTGAGCAAGGTGGCAAGCGTGGCGAGCTTTTTCGTCAGCCGCGTGGACACGAAGGTCGACAAGATCCTGGCCGAGAAGGCGAACCAGGCCCAGGATCCGCAGCAGAAGCGGTCGCTGGAATCGCTGTACGGCAAGGCGGCGATCGCCAACTCGAAGATGGCCTACGAGCACTACAAGGGGCACTTCGCCGGGCCGCGGTGGGACCGATTGCGCAAGGCCGGGGCCAACACTCAGCGCTGCCTCTGGGCGAGCACCTCGACCAAGGACCCCCGCTATCCCGACACGTACTACGTCGAGGAGCTGATCGGACCTGAGACGGTCGACACGGTGCCGCCGCAGACGCTGGCCGCGTTTCGCGAGCACGGCGAGGTCCGGCGCAGCCTGGACGAGAACCTGGACATCGCGAAGCGCCAGCTGAAGCAGCTGGCCGAGGTCGGCGTCGATCTCCGCGAGGTCACGCGGCAGCTCGAGGTCGAGGGTGTCGATGCGTTCATCAAGTCGTTCGAGAGCCTGCTCGCCGCCCTGGAGAAGAATGCGAAGGACATCAAGGCCGGCAAGGGGCCTCGCCAGTGGCACAGCCTCGGCGGGCTGCAGCCGGACGTCGACGTGCAGGTGGCCAAGCTCCAGAAGGACGACGCGCCGCGTCGCCTGTGGGCCAAGGACTCGACGCTCTGGTCGGCCGACCCGAAAAAGCGCCAGGAGATCCATGACCGCCTCGGCTGGCTGGACGTGGCGGACAAGATGCTGGAGAAGGCCGACGAGTTCCGCGACCTCGCCAGGCAGGCGCGCAAGTTCACCGACGTCGTGCTGCTCGGCATGGGCGGCTCGAGCCTGGCCCCAGACGTGCTGCGGAACACGTTTCCGCCGGTCAAGGGCCTGCCGAAGCTGCGCGTGCTCGACACCACCGACCCGGCGACCATCCTGGCCTTACGCGGGCGGATCAACCTGGCCAAGACGCTTTTCATCGTCGCCTCGAAGTCTGGCGAGACGACCGAGACGCTCTCCCACTTCGCCTACTTCTTCAACGAGACGAAGCAGAACGGAAAGCAGTTCGCGGCCATCACCGATCCAGGCACCTCGCTCGAGAAGCTGGCCAGGGACAACGGCTTCCGCTGGGTGTTCTCCAACCCTCCTGACATCGGCGGCCGCTACTCAGCGCTGTCCTACTTCGGGCTCGTGCCGGGGGCCCTGGCGGGTGTGGACGTCGTCGAGATGCTCGAGCGCGCCGTGGAGATGGAGCACTCGTGCGCCGACTCGGTGCCGGCCGACAAGAACCCGGGCGTGTGGCTCGGCGCCGTCATGGGGCGGCTCGCCCTGGCGGGTCGCAACAAGGTGACGCTCATCACCTCGCCGAAGATCGCGACCTTCGGCTACTGGGTCGAGCAGCTGCTCGCCGAGAGCACGGGCAAGGAGGGCAAGGGCCTGGTCCCCATCGAGGGCGAGCCGCTGGGCAAGCCCAGCGTGTACGGCGACGACAGGTTGTTCGTCTACATCCGGATGGACGCCGACCCGCCGAACCGCGCGGTCCGGGCGCTCGAGAAGGCAGGCCAGCCGGTGGTGACCCTCACGATGCGGGACAAGCTCGACCTCGGCGGTGAGTTCTTCCGCTGGGAGGTGGCGACGGCCATCGCGGGCGCGATCCTCGGCATCGACGCGTTCGACCAGCCCAACGTGCAGGAGTCGAAGGACAACACCAAAAAGGTGCTCGCGGCGTACAAGAAGGCGGGCAAGCTGCCCGCGGCGGAATCGACCCCCGCGTCGAGGGCCAGGGCGGGCATCGCCGCGCTGCTGGGCCGCGCCAAGCGCGGGGCGTACTTCGCGATCATGGCCTACACCGCCCACACACCAGGTTCCGAGGCGGCCATCGCGGCCATCCGAACGGCGATCCGCGACAAGACCAGGATCGCGACCACCGCCGGTTACGGCCCGCGCTTCCTCCACTCGACCGGCCAGCTGCACAAGGGCGGCCCGAAGACCGGGCTCTTCCTGCAGATCGTGCAGACCGACACCAAGGACGTCCCGATCCCCGGCCAGCCGTACACCTTCTCGATCCTGAAGCAGGCCCAATCGCTCGGTGACCTCCAGTCGCTCTCCTCGCGCAGGCTGCCGGTGCTGCGGGTCACGCTGGGCCGCGAGCCGGCGGCGGGGTGGCGCGCGCTGGCGGCGGCGGCCAGATCGGCGGTCAAGTAGCCCGTGGAGATGGGGATCGTCGGCCTTGGGCGCATGGGCGGCAACATGGTCCTGCGGCTGCTCAAGCGCGGGCACCGCATGATCGCGTTCGACCTTTCACAGGACGCGGTCAGGTCGCTGGCCGAGCAGGGTGCTGTCGGAGCGGCGTCATGGGAAGACTTCGTGGCCAGGTTCCAGACGAGGCCGCGCGTGATGTGGGTCATGGTGCCCGCGGGCGCGCCCACCACGCAGACCATCGACAAGCTGATCTCGCTCGGCGATCCCGGCGACATCATCATCGACGGCGGCAACACGAACTGGAAGATCGCGCTGGACGACTGCGCGCGCATCAAGGCGAAGGGCATGCACTACATGGATGCCGGCACCTCAGGGGGCATCTGGGGCCTGGAGTACGGCTACTGCCTGATGGTCGGGGCTGAGCAGGACGTGTACGACCACTGCCTGCCGCTGCTCAAAGACCTCGCGCCCGAGGACGGCGGGCTCGTGCGCACCGGCCCGGAGGGCTCGGGTCACTTCGTCAAGATGGTCCACAACGGCGTCGAGTACGGCCTGATGCAGGCGTACGCGGAGGGGTTCCAGGTCATGAAGCTCTCCAAGAGCTTCCCGGGCATGAACATGCAGGCGATCGCCGAGGCGTGGCGGACGGGCAGCGTCGTCCGCTCATGGCTGCTCGACCTGATCGCCCGCGGCCTGGCGCAGGACCCCGAGCTCTCAGGCATCAAGGGCTGGGTCGAGGACACGGGTGAGGGTCGCTGGACCGTGGAGGCGGCGATCGACGAGTCGGTGCCCGTGCCGATCATCGCGGAGTCGCTCTTCGCGCGCTTCCGGAGCCGGATGGAGAACACCTTCGGCGACCGGATGCTCGCGATGATGCGCAACCAGTTCGGGGGCCACGCGGTGGTCACGGACGCCAAGGGAGAAGCCGCGCGCAAGTGAGCGTCGCGGCCCCCAACCCCCTGGCGGAGGGGCTTCACGACTACCGTGTCGCCGACCCTTCGACCATGGTCATCTTCGGCGCCACGGGTGACCTCAGCGGGCGCAAGCTCCTCCCGGCGCTGTACAACCTGGCCAAGCAGAGGCTGCTGCCGGCCGGGTTTGCGGTCGTCGGCGCGGCGATCGACGACCTGGGCGACGACGCCTTCCGGAAGCACGCCGCCGAAAGGGTCGGCCAGTTCTCGCGCACGCAGCCAATCGACCAGCGCGTGCTCGATGCCTTCCTGTCCGGCCTCTTCTACATGAGGGTCGACTTCAGCAAGCTCGACGACTTCAAGGCGCTGCAGCGCAAGCTCGAGGAGCTCGACGCCTCGCGCCACATCGCCGGCAACCGGATCTTCTACTGCGCGACGCCGCCTCCCACCTACGAGACGATCGCCGAGCAGCTGAAGGCTGCAGCGCTCACCACTGGCACCGGCTTTCACCGCATCGTGGTCGAGAAGCCGTTCGGCTCGGACCTCAAGTCCGCGCGCGAGCTGACCGAGACGCTGCAGCGCGTCTTTCACGAGGACTCGGTCTTCCGGATCGACCACTACCTCGGAAAGGAGACGGTCCAGAACATCATGGCCTTCCGCTTCGCCAACTCGATCTTCGAGCCGGTCTGGAACTCGAACCTGATCGACTCGATCCAGATCACGGCCGCGGAGGAGATCGGGATCGAGCTGCGCGGCGCTTACTACGAGCGCGCCGGGGCGCTGCGCGACATCGTGCAGAACCACGCGCTTCAGCTCCTCGCCCTGGTCGCGATGGAACCCCCGCTCGCGTTCGAGGCGAACGCCGTGCGCGATGAGAAGGTCAAGGTGCTGCGCGCCATCCGGCCGGTCACCGACGAAGACGTGGCGCACTCCACCGTGCGCGGGCAGTACACGCGTGGCTGGGTGCTGGGCGAGCACGTGCCCGGCTACCGCGAGGAGAAGAACGTCGCGCCCGGCTCGCTCACCGAGACGTTCGCGGCCCTGCGCCTTTTCATCGACAACTGGCGCTGGGCGGGCGTGCCCTTCTACATCCGCGCCGGCAAGCGGCTGCCCAAGCGGGTCACCGAGCTGCGCATCCAGTTCAAGCGGCCGCCGCATCCGATGTTCGCGCGCCAGGCCACCCAGGAGCTCGACCCCAACGCCATCACGCTGCGCATCCAGCCGGAGGAAGGGATCTCGCTCAAGTTCGGCGCCAAGGTGCCGAGCGCGGGGCTTCGCATCCGCAGCGTGACCATGGACTTCCAGTACATGACGTCCTTCCTGGTGGAAGCCCCCGAGGCCTACGAACGCCTGCTGCTCGACTGCATGATCGGCGATCCCACCCTCTTCACACGCGCCGACGAGGTGGAAGCGGCGTGGAAGCTGATCGACCCGATCGAGGCGGCGTGGCGCGACGACCGGCCGCCCCTCGGCATGTACCCGGCCGGGACGTGGGGTCCGCCCGCCGCGGCGAAGCTGCTGCAAAGCGACGGGCGAGAGTGGCACCGTCCATGAGCAAGATCGCCACGAATTCGAAGGCTGCGCCGTGAGTTCGCGGGGGCCCCAGACGGCCCTCAAGCCCGAACCGGAGGTCGTCTGGCGCGGCGCCGACGTGACGATCGGGGAGGTGCTGGGCGCGCTCGACGCGATCCGCAAGAAGTTCGCGCGCGAAGAGGCCGGGCCCACGGAGCAGCCGCACCCGCGCAACTGCGTGC
>Ga0209580_10000323_pt1 | contig 28163 bp, 23 predicted proteins | sample Coa_R1_5_FD_187153 | JGI IMG/M metagenome (GOLD analysis project Ga0209580, IMG submission 187153) | Surface soil microbial communities from Centralia Pennsylvania, which are recovering from an underground coalmine fire - Coalmine... | ecosystem: Environmental > Terrestrial > Soil >... | reverse complement strand
TGACAAGCGAAAGAGGATCAATCAAGAGGATCAATCAAGAGGTGAATGTCTCAAAGAGGCAGGTGGGCGCAGCCCTTTCCGCGGACAGGACGCGTCCTGCACGCGTCAGGACGCAGTCTACCATAGTCAACGAATCCTGCGCGGAGTCAACCATCGATAAACGGGCAGGTTTCAGCCCATTCCGCGTCTTCGTTGTTGTGCGTGGTCGAAGAGTATTCTTGGATATCGTTCTCTCGAGGTCTGCAGCATCCGGTTGATTAGCGGCGTCGTCATAAGCGTGGTGGCGAGGGCCATGATCACCATCATGGAGAACAACGTCGGGGAGAGAATGTGCAAGTCGAGTCCCACATTAAGGATGACAAGCTCGACCAGTCCTCTAGTGTTCACCAGGACTCCGACCGCCAGCGACTCGCGCCACGACATCCCACTTCCGCGGACGATCACTGCACTTACAACGAGCTTGCTTCCCACCGCTACGATCACAATGAGGCCGCAGAGCAACCAGAGTTCAACGCTGTTTAGCAGCCCGATACTGGTGCGGAGACCGGTGTAGGCGAAGAAGAGCGGCAACAACACCACCAGGGTTACTGATTCCAGCCGGTTCCGTAGCTCCTCCTCGAGCTTTCCGCCCTTGGGCATCACGATCCCCGCCAGAAAGGCTCCGAATAGGGCATGAACCGCCAACGCTTCGGTGGCCCAAACGGATAACAGAAGCAGGACCATGATTACCCCAAACCGGCCGAGGCCCGGTGCATCGCTCGCCGGAAGCCAACGGCGTAACGCCGGGCGGACCACGAATACCATCGTGAGAATGTATCCGCCGAGCGCCGCGAAGCGCATGGGTAGCGGCGTCTGGCTCGCCTCGGGACGTGCTATCACAGTAATGACAGCGAGGAGGCACCACGCGGTTATATCGTCGAACGCAGCGCAGGAGATGGCAAACATCCCCACCCGCGTGTGCATGAGTTTGCAATCGGCTAGAATGCGCGCCAGCACAGGGAAAGCGGTGATGCTGATCGCCGCTCCCATAAAGAGCACGAACGGCAGCCTTGGAACGCCGTTGCCCAGACGTGGATAGAGTCCCCACGCTAGAGCTCCGCCGAGCAGGAAGGGCGCCACGATACTCGCCTGGCTGGCTGCGATGACCAATTTGGCAGCCCCCCGAAGAGATCCCGGCCGAACTTCGAGGCCGACGAGGAACATAAACAGGACGAGCCCCATCTGGCTCAGTGCATACAGCGCCCCGAGGCCTCCTGGTGGAAACAGGCCGTTCATGATCGCGGGGGAGATTCTGCCCAGTAAGGACGGACCCAACAGGATGCCGGCAGCCATCTCGCCGATCACCGCGGGCTGGCCGATGAACCGGAACGCCACCGCCATCAGTCGGGCGGCGGTCAGGATCACGACCATCTGCAGAAACAGCAGTTTCAGTTCAGGCATCGTCCCACTCCATCTTGCCGGACGCTCGTTTTCCAGCCATATGCGAGTGACGCTGCCGCATGGACGGGACGATGCATTCCGGCCAAGCGGGCGTTCATCATACCCTAACCCGAGTCCACACTGCCTCCGTACCGGGGGGAAGTGTTCCGTTCTGTAGCTTACATTAAACATTGGCAATGTATCGTACAGCGATACACTTGACACACGCGGGAGGTGCGGTAGTGCACCTCGATGGACGAGTGTTGGACGAGGTGCTGACGAAGTTGCGGACGATTCCTGCGGTGCAGAAGGCGAAGGCCGTAAGGCTGTTTTAGGAGCGGTTTGCGATTGTAGATTTTGGATTTCCGATCTAAGATAACCGGCGCCGTGCTGGCAGGACGTGAGGGGACGGAGGATTCGGCGCCCGACTGGCGGGGGTGTGAGGCTCCAGATTTCGCGAGGCATTTGTGGCGAGGTGTCCATGGGTAAGATACGAAGATGGGGTGATCCGCTCGATGGCCCGGTGGGTTTGCGCTGGAAGACGCAAAACGTCCTCAATCTCACTGACGACCAGCAGTACATCATCGACCAACTCGGGCAAATAGATGAGAACCTTGGCGGGAAGAAGAGTTATTACTCCGCCACCGGGGACGTGCCTAAGGCGCTGGCGAACGGCAAATGCGATCCGGATCTGGTGGACGCCATTCTGGACTTCCAGCGATTCTGGATATCTCAGGGCAAGTTGAAGGTGGCCGACGGCGTCATCGACCGCCGAGGTCCATCGCTGCGACTGATGGACCTGGCGATCCTGGGAATGGCGTTTGCGCCCGACCCGCTGAAATCGGTTCCGCCCGAAGGACAAGTGGATGCCACCGCCTGCTGGGCCGCCTGTTATGCGTGGTGGCTGAGTGCGGCCCCCGAACAATGGCCCATGACCCAGCTCACCGTGTTAGCGGCGGGCTCCGGTTCGGGCATCGTCACGCCAAGCGGCACGGTGGACGTGAATAAGTTTATGACCTTTCTCAGCGGCCGCCATATGGGCCTGAGAAGCAGCCGCATCGCCCCCGGAGAACTCAAGCCTCTACTCGCCGGCTCACGGCTCCCGACATTTCCGATCATCATCGCGTTCGGCTCCTCGATCATGGGCGGCCACGCCAATGTCATTCACGCCTACGATGAAAAGACCAACGCCGTTTCCGTGATGGAATGCTGGTTCCCGGATCCTTCCGCCGACCGCAACTACACATTCAGCAATGCGGGCGGGACTCCCCTGTTCTCGCGCAACAGCGATGGCGCTCCCTTCAAATTCAAAGGCGCCCACCTGACCCGGAACTTGAACTACTACTCGACTCGCCCGCTGGGAGGATTGCTCCTGATATTCCCGGATCCTCGCTAGCAGGGGCAGGCGCAAGCCCGCATGGCAGGCCGTTGCCCGACGAAAACGTGGTACTCGGCAAGCGTGAAGCTCGGCCTCGCGCCGATCTTGCACGCGCTGCCGTAATCTGAAATGTCTTTATGATTCGGACTCATCCCGCTGCAGCTTCCTGCTTTCCGCCAGCAGCGAACTACGTTTGTCTGCATGGCCCTCTTGGATTTGGCATCGCCATGTTCATTCTTCCGTTTTGAATCACGAACTTGAAGGTAAGTGGTTAGGCGGTCCAGCGATCTCCTTGTCATTTGCACGGGTGGAGCTTGATTTGATTGTGTGGCTCGCAGCGGGTTGCGGGTTCGGGTGAACGGTGTGGGCCGAGTCTCGCCATGGGCATAGCCCTACGGTCAAGTAGTCCCTTCATGCTCTGGCTGTCGAAACATCGCCGTTACACTCGTCCCCCGCGACCCGGAATTTGAGTTAGTGGCCTGGTTCAACAGTTGACGAACGTGTGATCTTGCAGCAGGAGGGAGGTATTGGCCGATGGAGAATCTGGGCGGGTGCGCTAGTTCTTGCGCGCACCAGTGAGAGCAACCGAGATTCGGAGCAACAGATACGATCCGAGGAGTAGCGCCATAAAGAAGAATAACCAGGCATCAGCGTACCACCCGTAAAAGTGGGGACCGGTGAAGCGCTGCAGCGCACGTGCGAGCAACGCGATTGCCGTGAAAGTCAGGAGCGCGCCCGCCTTGCTTTTCTTCCACAGCTTGGTCACGTCTGAGCCCACACTGACAATGGCCAGGCAGAGCCACATTAGCAGCCCTGCACTGCAGAGTATTCCCGCCAAAGAAAAGAGCAGCTTCCAAAACGGATCGGGATACTCTTTCCACACTAATTTCGGCGCAGCCACGATGGCCAAGGCGACGCCGGGCACAAGTGTTCCGAACACTGCATACTTCCAATATCGGGTCAGCCGGTTCACGGGTGTACCAACTGCTGCGAGCTTAGCAGAGTCACCTGGGTGGGCAAGTGACGAACGTGTGCACTCGGCTTGCTGCCGCAGCCGTCGCCAACTTGATTCAGCCGCGCAATGCATCAGTCGAACATGGAAGTTAGGAGGGGATAGCTGTTGAAATATCCTCATTACGCTCGTTAACACTGCGGGGCCATGAGAATCGAAGCCAGGTTAGGCGGCTTTCACGAAGGTTTTGTCCTCCAGCGCCTTCCGTATGTACCGCATGAGCGTAATTGCCTTCATCTCGGCGAACAGCGAGGCACCGCCGATGTCTTCAAGGCTCACCGGAAACATCCATTTCGTTCCGTTGACGGTTACCGTGTAGAACATGTTCGCGCTCCGGTAGAAGGAGAAGTGGGCTTGGTTGCCCTTTACGACGTCCTTAATCGCGAATTGCATATGAAATCACCCGAGCGGACATAGTACCAGTGCGGTTGTTGGCGAAAAACCCTACTTTCACTCATCATTAGTTCAACGAGGATTTGCGGGATAGTCCCTCATAGATGAGTTGCACAATAAGCGCACGCAACTTATTCTCCAGCAACGAAACTCTCCGAAGCGCTCCTTTCATCTCCGGTAAACTATGATTACTCTTTCGTCGCTACAGTATCCCTCTCGTTGATCTATGGAGCGGAGCAGCATCTTCTTAAAACAACCTTCGCAGAATCCGGTGTCCTCTAATGCGATGACGAGGGCATCGAGTACCGCGTTCAGCAGAACATCAACATTAACGTTAAGCAATAAGACTACAGAGAGGGGTCGGGTGCCCGATTAGACGCTCCCCGCGATCAGATACAGTGTTTCCCGTAGAGTTCTACGGAAAATACCTAATGTAGTTTCTAGCTGCGGAGAGGTAATCCTTTTGAAGTCCATGCTGCTGAATGAAAGTGATCTTCATCGTGTTCAAGAGCCGGACTCGGCTCTTCGAGTTCGTGGGGCCCCATAGAAGTGTCAAGCACTAATAACGGCTCGGGATCACCGCTGGCAAAGTGGGATCAGAGTCGAAGTGAAACCACGTTTCCCAGGAGAGCGATATGCGCGATGTGTACGAAGTTCTGCGAGCCAAAGAGATTCTCATCGAGCAACTACGGCGAGAGGTCGAGGCGCTGCGGTTGGCGGTTCCGCTGCTCAGCGACGATGGAGATAATGGGGCGCTCGCCGATGCATCAGGTAACCGAACGGAGTCGGATGCTCAAAGCCTTCCCTCGATAAAGCGCCTCGTCAGAGCACGCCTGCCTAAGAAGTCAGATCGCGAAAGCACGGCGGTTGCAGATGAGGAGCCAGGTGGCACCGCTGAGAGAATCTCGGGTCGCCTGAGACGGCTGGCGAGGCCAGTGCTGGATGCGGTTAATTCTGTGGCCAGCTAGGCCGAGCAGGTTGGGTACCCGAAAGAACGAGTCTTTTGAGGGCGGTGCAAAGAGAACCGCCCTTTTGGCCCTATTCCTTTCCGGAATCCCGGCGGTGCCTTTCGGAATCCAATGAAACGTGCGCCATCGAAAGACTTTCATAACCTTCATCGCTATCGTTCAGATCGTTCTCTTCCTCACCCATTACTTTCTCTACCAGACATGGACCTTCCACCACGTGCCCGGCCATCCCGGCGCGCTGCAAGCAACCCTTGGCCTGCTGTCCATCAGCTTTGTGGTTGCCTCTGTCCTCGCCTTCTCTTACACCAGCGGACCGGTGCGCGTGCTCTACAAGGGCGCAGCGGCGTGGATGGGCTTTCTGAGTTTCCTGTTTCTCGCGGCGCTCTTCTCCTGGGTGCTGCTTGGGATCGCCACCTTAGCCGGCGTGGGATTCGATTTTCACCGGATGGTGGAAGTTCTGTTCGCGCTCGCCATGGCGCTCGGAGTGTATGGAATCTGGAACGCCAGCTGGACCCGCATCACTCGCGCACGAGTACGGCTGCAGAATCTGCCCGATGCCTGGCGTGGGCGCAGGGCAGCGCTGATCAGTGACGTGCACTTGGGCCACGTACGCAATCGCGGATTCCTGCAGCGCCTGATCGGCACGGTCCTGCGGGAGGCACCTGATCTCATCTTCATCGCCGGCGATCTGTTCGACGGCACTGCGATCGATGCGGACAAGGCAGCCGAGCCGTTGAACCGGTTGACAGCTCCGCATGGTGTCTTCTTCGTGGCAGGGAATCACGAGCAGTTCGGCGACGACAGCAAATATCTCAACGCGATTGCGGCCACGGGCGTGCGCGTTCTCAAGAATGAGCGGGTCAATGTCGACGGGCTGCAGATTGTTGGGGTTCCGTATCGGGATGCTGCTAGGAACGGAGGCCTGGCCTCCGTGCTGAGGCGCCTACCGCTCGATCCCAAGCGCGCCAGCATTCTGCTGACCCACGCACCTGACGATCCCGCCACCGCCGAAGCGCTGGGCTTTTCCTTGCAGCTTTCCGGGCATACTCATTTGGGCCAGTTCATCCCCTGGAGCTGGATGGCCCGCCGCATCTACCGCGAGTTCGTTTACGGCCTGAGTCGGATCGGGCGGATGCAGGTATTCACGTCGAGCGGCGTCGGGACGTGGGGGCCACCACTTCGTTTGGGCTCGAATCCGGAAATCGTCATGCTGGAGTTTGAGTAATTGTTCTGAGCGGATTGGGGACGGCAACTCTCACGGGCGGCATCTGTAGTATCTGGCAATCACTTCTTCAACTGCACGTCCCAGTTGAGGATCAGGTTGATAGGCTCTGGCGGGGGCGGCTGATCCAGCGAATCCACCAGGAACCGTTTGCCGTCCGCGGCGACGTCATATGCGCCCGACTCCGGAGTCCACGGCGAATACACCAGTTGCACCGCGAACAATTCCCTTGGAGTGCCGGTGCGAGGTGCGGAACCACTCAGATCCACGTCTACGGCCGTTAAGATCGTGTCGTTCTTGGCCAGAAAGAACAGTTCTTTGCCGTCCGCCCGCCAACGCGGATACCGCCCGCCGGCTACGGAGACCTGCCACTTGCCGGCCTTGCCAGGAAACGGCGTAATGTAGATTTCGCGGTTTCCTGAGCCGTAGTCCACATAGGCCAACCATTTTCCGTCGGGAGAAAAGCGCGCTTCTGTGGGGTACGTACCAGACTCGCCGACGAGGAATACCGCAGGCTTGCGGCTGCCAGACAAGGGTAAAAGCCAAAGCGAGTTCATCGATGCGTTTGGTTCATAGATGATGAATTTTCCGTCCGGTGACCAGTCGTCGGGACGCTCCTGCGTGTGAGAATCCATCAGCGGCTCCTCCGCCCCAACACCATTCGAAGCCTTTCGATATAGCTCTGGGAAACCGTTTCCTCGAGTGGTAAAGAACACAATTTGACTGCCGTCAGGGGACCAGACGGGCTGGCTGTTGAACGAGGGATTGAAAGTAAGACGGGTCCTGCCTCCGCTACCCAGATCGTAGACCCAAATATCGGTTGTGCCTCGGCCGGCATCGCCGATCGCCACCGCCACCTTCTTGCCGTCCGGCGAGAGGCGAGGGGCGGAGTGTAGCGCCGGTTCCCCGACCGTACCAATCTTTTTTCCAGTTCGATCCAGCCAGAGTAGGCGCGAGGGGTTGTTCAAGCTGCCCACTGAGCCATAGGCGAGAACCCCAGTGTCAGACACAGAAAAAACCGCGCGGGCATAGGGAGGATTTTCGAGGACGCCATCGGCCACGGGAACAGCGTCCCCCTGCACCGTCACGCTCTTCGCGTCGAACGGTTGCGCCATCAACGTGGCGTTTCGAATAAAGAGCAGATATCCAGCCGCGGATGCAACCACGTTCGTCGGGCTGCGAAACACCAGCTTTTTCTCCCTGCTATCGAGTGAGCCTACATACGTGGTCGAGATTTGGGCCGCCATCCCCCTGGCGAAATAAAGGAAATGGCGGCCATCGGGCAGAAATTGTGGCCAGCGATGACTGAATTCTTTCAGCGACGAATCCAGTTCGGTCAACTGCACGGGCGCGCCCCCTGCCGCGGAGACTTCGAAAAGCGGCCCGTTAAAGGCAGGACTGAAGACGATGGTACCCTCTCCGTTCCACGTTCCGCCGCGGCCGTCGGGAGCATCACAGATGATCTGGGGCGGGCCACCTGTGGCTTCGATCTTCTTAAGCTTGCCTTCGGCGAAGAAGGCGATGAAGCGGCTGTCGGGGGACCAGAACGGATACGTTAACCCTTCGGTTCCCGGCAACGGCTGGCTGGAGGCGGCCTGCAACGCCCGCACCCAGAGCAGTTGCTTGCCATCCGTACCCGTAGCTCCGAAGGCCAGGCGTGTCCCATCGGGAGAGACGGCCAGCGGCGCGGTGCGGTCACCCACAAAGGCAAAGTTCACTTTCGCGGGGGCCGGAATGTAGGCGTGCAGCACCTGTCGTTCCGGCGTGCCATGTCGGAGCATTATCCCCAGCACTGCGCATCCCGCGATGAGCAGCGCCACCACTGCCCAAAGCATCTGCTCGCGAATTTTTCTCTGCGCGACGAGGGGTGCCGGAATTCCCGCCTTCGATCCACCTTCCGCAATCCATTTCAGTTGCAGTTTCAGGTCGTGGGCCGTTTGAAACCGCTCGTCGGGATCCTTAGCCAGGCAAGTCGCGACGACACGGTCTAGGGCGGGCGGTGTCATCGGCTGCAAAGTCGAAATCGGCTGCGGCTCCGCAGCCAGAATGGCCGCTACGAGGCTGCCTTGCGTCTTGCCCGTAAACGCGCGTTTGCCCGTAGCCATCTCATACAGCACTGCTCCCATAGCAAAAACGTCGCTGCGCACGTCGGCTTCCTTCCCCTCGACCTGCTCCGGGGACATATATTGGAAGGTTCCTACTATCGTGCCCTTCTCTGTTAGCGGCTGATCGGCGGAAGGGCGGGAAAGTGTCATCGTTAAACTCGAAGACGACAGCGTACCGTCCATCGTCGCTTTGGCGAGGCCGAAATCCATCAGCTTAGCTCCCGCTTTCGTCAGCATGATGTTGCCCGGCTTCAGATCGCGGTGGATCACTCCCGCCTTGTGCGCCTTTTCCAGCCCCTCACAAATCTCAGATCCATACTTCAGAACCTGCTCCAACGGCAGCGCCGCTTTCAGCAGGCGCTCGGCCAGCGTCTGCCCTTCCAGATACTCCATGACCAGGTAGTCAATTCCGTCCTGGTGCCCGACGTCATGAACGGTGCAGATGTTGGGATGGTTTAGCGACGAGATCGCTCGCGCTTCGCGATCAAAGCGCTGCTTGGCTTCCGGATTGTCCGAAAGATGTAACGGCAGAATCTTGATCGCCACGGTGCGGTCGAGGCGCGTATCACGGGCGCGATAGACCTCGCCCATTCCGCCGGCTCCGAGCGGCGAGACAATTTCATACGGCCCGAGTTTCGTGCCAGAATTGAGGGCCATCCGTGCGCGCCATTATAGTCCGAGGAAGCGCGCTGGGCGGATCCGACGATTGGTCGGGCAACCAGAAGAAATTCTGCTTAAGTTAGCGCGTTGTGGGGCGGTGGGTAGGTTTGCCATCCCGTCACAGGAACCTGTGATTTAAATCACAGATCGATTTGAGTAACGGACATAGGCTCGGCTATGCTTGTGTCAATCGCGCTCCAGTAAAGGCGGACACCTCATGCCAGAGAATACACTCACCATCACCGACAATCGCACCAACAAGAGCTACACCGTTCCCGTGGAGAACGGAACCATCCGGGCCATGGATCTGCGCCAGATCAAGACCGGTCCTGACGATTTCGGACTGATGACCTACGATCCCGCCTACATCAACACTGCGTCGTGCAAAAGCAGCATCACCTACATTGACGGAGACAAGGGCATCCTGCGTTATCGCGGATACCCCATCGAAGTGCTGGCGGAACGCTGCACATTCCTGGAGGTAGCGTACTTGCTGATGTTCGGTGAACTGCCCACGGAAAAAGAGTTGAATAGCTGGGTCTACGACATCACGCACCACACCATGCTGCACGAGACCACCAAGAAATTCATGGAGGGATTCCGTTATTCCGCGCACCCGATGTCGATGTTCGTGAGCACCATTGCGGCGCTGTCCAGTGTGTATCCCGACGCGAAGCTGGTCCGCAGTCCCAAAGACCGCATGCACCAGATTGTGCGACTCATCGGCAAAGTGCCCTCGATCGCGGCCATGTCGTACCGGCACAACGTGGGATTCCCCTACGTGTATCCCGACAACGATCTGAGCTACACCGAAAACTTCATGAACATGCTGTGGAAGATGGTCGAGCCGAAGTATGTTGCCCATCCGGCGATCGCGCGCGCGCTCGACATTCTCTTCATCCTGCATGCCGATCACGAGCAGAATTGCAGCACCAGCGCCATGCGCGCGGTGGGTAGCTCGGAGACGGATCCGTATCTTTCAGTCGCATCGGCGGCATCGGCCCTGGCGGGCCCACTGCACGGGGGCGCGAACGAAGAAGTGTTGAGGATGCTCGACGAGATTGGGACGAAAGACAATGTCCCTGCCTACATCAAGCGAGTGAAAGACGGCCACCTGAAGCTCATGGGCTTCGGACACCGCATTTACAAGAACTACGATCCGAGGGCGAAAATCATCCGCTGGAGCGCCGAGCAGGTGTTCGAAGTAACCGGACGCAGTTCGAAACTCGACATCGCACTCGAACTGGAGCGCATCGCGCTGGAAGACGAATATTTCATAAAGCGCAAACTCTATCCCAACGTCGATTTCTACTCAGGGATCATGTACCAGGCCATGGGTTTCCGGCCGGAGATGTTCACGGTGCTATTCGCGATTCCGCGAACCGCGGGCTGGCTGGCGCAATGGGAAGAGCTGATGAAGGATCCGGAGCAGAAGATCGCGCGCCCACGGCAGGTCTATCTCGGACCGGGCGAGAGGGAATTCGTACCTCTCGATAAAAGGGTACCGGTGCCGATTCCGGCGGAATATCCATCCCACTAAAAGCAATAACCACGAAGGACATTAAGGATCGCGAAGGGAAATCGCGCTTCCTTCGTGCACCTTTGTATGTGTCCTTCGTGGTTAGCGCAATTTCTACGCGGTGTGCTTAGCCAATTCGGCCAGCCGTTCGCGATGACGCTCGGGGGAAGTGATGACTTTCATCTGCTGCCAGTCGTAAGGGAATTCCTTGCCACAATCGAGACAGGCAACGTAGGTTCCAGTCAGTAAAGCGGCCTGGGGGCGGCGCTTTGCGCGACGAACGGTTACGGGAAAGCTGTAGTGTGCGTGCCTGCAGCCAAAGAAATAATTCACCAATTCTTCAATCATGGACCCTACCTTCCATACCTGAGCGTGTATGCCAGTACCTGGGTTATTGTGAGTGATTCCCCCTCCGCCGTTACTTCATCACTCAAATACTTAGATTCATGGATTGCCTAAAGGGTTTCGGTTTTCGTACTGGGGCGGGTTGCTACCGTTGGAGCGCTCTACCTTCCTGACGCGAAAGGATTTATATCGGCCGGAAGGCAGTTTTTCCTGCTAGTGAATGATTTTTCACAGTCTGCCAACCTAGGGAAAATCATGCACAAGCCCCTACGGTTTGAAGAGTAGAGCTGCCTTGGCTTCTCTTGATCGCTGGCCGCTCGGCCACGCTGAGTCCGGTAGCCGCAGCGACCGCCAGTTCTGAGGCGAACGCCGCATCGCGGGACGTGGCCACGAGGTTCGGCCAGCAACACACGCGCATTGTGCTTAGTAGCGCGTTCCACTTCAGTGAAGAAGTGACCTGCGTCAGGGAGCTCGTGCACCATCGCGAACGCGAGAGTGAAATCCACTTTTTCCTCGAAATCGCCGATGCCCATGGTTTCCGCCGAAGTCACGCGTGCATCGATACGATCCAGCAGCTTTGCCTTCGCGGCACGGCGCTTCAGGCTCTCAATCATTTTCGGCTGCAGATCGACAGCGATCACTTGTCCGGAGGGACCGACAAGGCGGGCCAGAGGAATCGTGAAGAATCCCATGCCCGGGCCGGGCTCCAGTACAGTCATGCCTTCACGAACGTAAGGGGAAAGAATTTTGACGGGATCTTGTCCCAACCAGCGGCGAAGAGGACTCGCCAGCAGGTAACCGATCCACCAGGGACAAACACGGGCCATGACGCGATCATATCGTGCGGCAGAAAGAAGAAGCGGTGATCGGAGTCACGCCGGGATTGCAGATTTCAGATTGAGGATTTCAGATTTCCCTTCCGACGCTTCCGTTTGCAGTTGAAAAATCTGCAATCTGAAATCTGCAACCGAAAAATCAGCTGTCTATACGCTCTGCGGACCGCGTTTCCGTTGCTGCTGGCACTTGGTCATGATGGCGGAACGGAGCCGGCTGCGGAGGTCTTCAGGAAGTTCGTAGAGCTGAGAATCGCGGTAGATTTCGATGGTCTTCTTGGTTGTGTCGCAAACAACGTAGCAGTTGTGGCACCACGAAAGATGATTTTCCAACTCGCTTTTGGTTTTTTCGTCGAGGACGCCGTCCAGGTAACTGGTCAGCTCACTCAGGAATTCAGAGCATTTCACTGGTTGCCATCTCCGCTCGCCACATCTTTGTTTTTGACATCTTCACCTCTCGCGCCACTGCTCTTGCCATCGCCCGGCTCGCGCCGCTGAAAGTAGCGCGACAACCGCTCTCGCAACTGCAGCCGTGCCCGCAACAGCCGAGATTTTACCGCAGGAACGCTCAATTCGAGCGCCGCTGCCGTTTCCTCGGTCGAGAGACCTTCCACGTCTCTCAGCACAAAAACCGTCCGGAAGCCCGGAGGCAATCCCTGGATGGTCTTGCTCAAGATCTCGCGCAATTCCGCTTGCGTGTACTGCTGTTCCGGATTCGGGCTCCAGTCCGCGATTTCGCGCGGCAGCGAGTCGTCTTCCGTCTTAATGTCTTCGTCGAGCGATACCGTGCGCTCGGGCTTGCGCCGGCGCAACTTCATCAACGCTTCGTTGACCGCAATCCGGACCAGCCATGTATAAAACTTCGACTGTTCCTGGAACTGCGCCAGGTTGCCATAGGCTTTCAGGAACGCTTCCTGCACCACATCTTCCGCGTCTTCGCGGTTTTGCGTGATGTGCTGCGCGATCCTGAAAACGTTGCGGTCGTAACGACGAACCAGCTCTTCGAAGGCTGAATCATCGCCCCGCTTGGCCGCCTGAACGAGCGCCAGTTCCTCGCTAACAGGCCCTACTAGTTTGTTTTGGATGGCTCCCATGGTTCAGGCGATTCAGTATTTTGCCGCAAAGTTCCCCGATTGAAGGTGACTCTTATTCTATCTGTTGCAAGGGGAATCTGGCGAATCGGGCGGGCGGCTATCCCAACTCAGCGTTTATTGCGAAGGCGCCCCTTCTCTGTTCGCTTTTCTCGGTGATCTCCGCGGATGTCTCGGCGTTCTCTGCGGTCTAAGATGTTCGTGTGATTGCGGAAAGAGCTTGAACCGCCGAGTTCGCGGAGACACATCGCGAAGAACCCGGAGGAATATCCTACGGTCTCAACCCAGTGTCAAGTTGAACAATCCTGCTGCCCGCGATCCTGCAGTTGATCCTCAGGGATTGCTATAGAATCGAGCTTTGAAGTCGCTGTACCCGGGCGAACAGGGTACTTCGGTACCCTGCTGTGGGCGTGAGAGTGCCCCTATAATCTGCAATCAGGGCAGTGTCCTTTCGGTCGATAGGGTAACGCTCGAGTCATTGAGATAAAAATGGTTCTCTGAGAATGAGCAAGGAACTCCAAGAAATCGTTGAGCGTGCCGTGGCGCAGGCACTGGAACGGCAGCTCCCCAAGCTGCAAGCGGAGTTAGTCAAGTGCGTACTGGCGGAACTTCCGCCTCCCGCAGCTGCTGAAGGTGGGACTGCGAGTGCCATGCCCGGCGGCCTGGTACAGGCGGTTGCCGGCATTCATGCGGGAAGCACGCAAAAAGAAATCCTCAAAGCCCTGCTCGATGCGGGTACGTCGTACGCCTCTCGGATCGCTCTGTTTGTGGTGAAGGGAGGAGCCGCCGTTGGATGGCAGGCTCGCGGCCTGGCTGAGGACGATCAGATCAAAGATTTTCCGCTCGATATGACGGCTGGTCCCGCGTCACATGCCTACCAGAATCGGGTTGCGACTCCCGCCAACATCGCGGAGATGGATCGGCGCTTCGTGAAACAGTTTGGTGGCCCGTCGAACGAGCAGATTGTGATCCTGCCGCTGGTGCTGAAAGACAAAGTCGCGGCGCTGCTCTATACAGATGGCGGCGCGGAGAACCTGCTCGACGCCGGTTCGCTCGAAGTTCTGGTGATGGCGACCAGCGCCTGGCTCGAAGTTGCTTCTCTGCGTAAGCAGGCGCAACAGAGGGAAACGGTCGAAGCCATGCCCAGCATGGAGCGGACAGCACCGCCACCCGCGCCGGTGCAGTCGGTCAGCTCATTTTCCGATCCGTTCGCTGCTCACAGTCCGAAACATATTGCCCGGGCGCCTGAGCCTGAACCAGAACCGGCCGCCGAGGTGGTTGAAGTGGCAGCCTCTGCGGCATCGGCGAGCGCCGCCGCGGCACCGGCCGCTGATCCGTTCGCCGGTTTGTCGGCGGAAGACGCAGACACGCATCGCAAGGCGCAGCGTTTCGCGCGGCTGCTGGTCGATGAGATCAAGCTCTACAATCAGGCGAAGGTCAATGAAGGCCGCCGCAACAAGGATTTGTACGATCGCTTGAAGGAAGACATCGATAAGAGCCGCACAACATTTCAGAAGCGATATGGCAGCACGGTGGCTGCAAGCGGCGATTATTTCCAGAAGGAAGTGGTTCGCAGCCTGGCAGAAGACGATTTCTCAGTGATGGGTGCGAACTTCAAGAAGTAGCATTTGAGCTGCGAGCCATGAGCTGCGAGCTACAAGCAAACAAAACCTAGTTCTCTCGACGCTCGAGGCTCGAAGATCTAAAAAAACGCAGGTTCTGGTTGGCGCGTCTTCGCGCATCAAATAAGAGTGGTTCGAATGGGTCTCAAGTTGTGGTGGGTGCTGGCTCTGTCCGGCGTATGCGGGCTTCCGGGCAATGCGCATCCTGTTGCGCTGGAGAATCCCCAGCAATCGACCAATCCTGCAGCGTCCGACTCTCCTGACAAGCAGTCTCCCACAGCGCCCAAGACTCCGCCGCCGAAAGCCGAGCCGGATCAATCGGGAGCGAAGACTCCGCCGAAGAAATCCATTGGCAAGCCTGCCGCCAAGAAACCCGGCGCTTCACGGGCTACCGCCGCAAAGAGGAAGAGAAGACCGATCTCTCCTCGGGTGCGCCGCATTCGGCAGGCCTTCGTCGCCTCCACAACGTTGCGACCGATGGCGCAGCAACTGATCCAGGACCGCACGCCTGCTGCCTATGCCGGGGTTGAAGCCTACGCTCGCGCCCACTCCAAAGAGGACGCGGGAGCGCTGGCATGGCTCGTGGTGGGATACGCTCATTTCATCGACAAGGACTATGCCAAAGCCATCGAGCCACTGAACCGCGCCAAGCCCATGGCGGGCGATCTGGGCGACTACATCGCGTACTATCTCGGCACCTGCTATCTCCAGACCGGACACCAGGCCGAAGGGATGGCAGCGCTGGCAAACTTCGAGACGAACTATCCCGATTCGCTACTGATCCGCGATGCGCATCTGAGCTATGCGAACGCGTTACTGAGCGAAGGACGCGCTGCCGAAACCGCCGAACTCCTTGAGAAGAGTCGCTTGCCGGCGCGCTCCGATATCGAACTCACGATCGGCAAAGCTTATGTCGCATTAGGGCAGGGCGCTAAGGCTTCCGACGCGCTGGGAAATGTCTACTACAACATGCCGACTTCCGCGGAAGCCGATGCGGCTTATACGGAATTGAAGAAGCTTTCGATTGCTGCCCAGCCCACGCCGGCGCAACGCAAGACGCGTGCTGATCTGCTGATGAAGGCGCGGCGTTATAGTGACGCGGCCGACGAGTATCGCGAACTTGCGAGCCGCGCGTCACCGGCGGATCGTCCGGCTGCCGAGCTCGCGCTGGCCGATGCCTTGCATCGCAGCGGTCGCAACCGCGAAGCCAAGGCCGAACTTTCAACGTTAGTCGGCGCGACGCCCGAACAGAACGCGCAGCGCTTTTACATTCTCGGCGAGGTCGCATGGGCCTCCGATCAGAACGAGTTGTTCTATCAACTGGTGGATCAGCTGCGGCAAATGGCGCCCACGAGTTCGTGGCTCGAGTCGGCGCTGCTGTCAGTCGCGAATCTTCACCTGGTGCATCACGAATACGACCAGGCGCTCGATGCCTTCCGCGAATTGCAGCAGCGCTTTCCGAAGGGGTCCAAAGCTTCGTACGCTCACTGGAAGGCTGCGTGGCTGACGTTGCGCATGGGCCGAAACGACGAGGCCAAGAAGCTGTTTGAGGAACAGATCGCGGCCTATCCCTCGGGTAATGAAGCGAACGCAGCTCTTTACTGGCGTGCGCGGCTCGCCGAAGAGGACAACGATCCGGCGATGGCGCGAGCCTTCTATCAAAAGCTCTCGGACCGGTACCGCAACTACTATTACGCAGAACTGGCGCGACAGAGGCTCAAGAAGCTTCCCGCAGGAACGGATCCGCCGGGAGAGTATTCCTTGCTCGACCGGATTCCTCCGCTCGAACACGGAGAGAAGATCACGTTGGCGGAGGCGCCGCCCGACGATCTGCATTACCAGAAGGCCAAGCTTCTCGGCAACGGAGGTCTGATCGATCTTGCCGTGCGCGAACTCGAGAAAGCCGCGAGCGATGATCAGGACAAGAGCTGGGGTCCGGCAGAAACTGCGCAGCTCTACATCGACACCGGCCACTACGACCGCGCCATCGAAGTGATGAAGCATTCGGTGCCCAGCTATTTCGCCGTCGACATCCCGACGCTGCCGCGCGAGTACTGGGACGCACTCTTTCCGCGTCCGTACTGGTCGGACCTGAAGAAATTCTCTGTGGCTAACGGGCTCGATCCGTATCTGGTGGCATCGCTGATTCGGCAGGAGTCGGAATTTAATCCGGTTGCGGTGTCGCGCGCGAACGCCGTTGGGCTTATGCAACTGCTTCCCCGGACGGGCAAGCTGGTCGCGCATCAGGCGGCGATGAAGCGCTACAACCCGAGCCAGCTCTATACCGCCCCCGTGAATCTGGAACTCGGCACACGCTACTTCCGAGGCATGGTCGACAAGTTCGGCGGATCGTTCGAGCAGGCGCTGGCCGCCTACAATGCCGGGTCCGATCGCGTCGAGGAGTGGATGGGGCAGGGCAAGTACCGTGACGCGGCGGAGTTCGTCGAGTCGATTCCATTCACCGAGACACGCGAATACGTGCAGGCCATCATGCGCAACACAAGCGTGTATCGGCAGCTCTATGGGGCGCCTTAGCTTCCGCGCACGAACTTCTGTGCCACAGATTAACGTGGATTCCGTGCTTCTGATCTTTTCCGACCTAAAACAGCTCGCATCGATAACCGGTCTACGCGTTGAGCAAGCAATGGCCCTCAGCCAGAACCACGTGCGCCAGGTTGCGTTTCTCGCTCTGCGCTCTCTGCGGCAAAAGCTCGTACGCCGAGGACGCTGAGAAACACCGCAGAGAACCCTGAGAAAGGTGTGGGGACTCTAGGAGGACAGAGTCAAGAGCCTTCGGGAAGGCTGCTGCACCGTTTCTGGTGCATCATCCAGAAGGTCCTGATTGCGCAGTGGTTACGGCCTTCAGGACTGTGCAAAATAAGACAATAAGTACCTTATAATCAGCAATATACATTTAACAGTTAAACCGATTTAACTTGCCCGCAGAGAGCTCGGGCGTGGCCGATGAGCTTTGCCTTGGCTTGACCGCTGGTCGATCCAAGGGCGGTTCTACATCTGCCGTAGGAGGCATTTCCGGGAGCGGGCAGATCTTCACTTTGCGCATTTAATTTTCTGCTGTCTGACGGAACGAACTCCAGCTCTTCGGCGTACTTCCCTCTGAGGAAGGTGTGCCTATGAGAACCCTGTTCACCTTGCTGCTGCTCAGCACCGCTTTCGTAACCGCGCAGGACACGAAAATCAACGAACTTGGAAAGAGCCCGGTCGAGACCAAGTTTGTCTCCGGCGGCCGTATTCGCATGGACCTGTGCTCGAGCGGAATTGAAATCGTGGGCACGGACGACTCCGCCGTGCGGGTGTCGTACCATCCCGAGCGCGATAGCGTGCGAGTGCGCCTGCAGATTTCCGGCAATCACGCCGACCTCACGCTGACCGGATGTCCGCATAACAACTTCCAGGCGCGCATCGAAATCCCGAAATCTTCCGCCCTGTACGTGCGCATGCTTGCCGGTCAACTTGACGTGCGGGATGTCACGGGCGACAAGGACGTCGAACTGAGCTTCGGCCAGCTCGATCTCGATGTGGGCAACACCGAGCAGTACGCGCACGTGGATGCCTCGGTGAACAGCGGGCAGATCGAGGCTTCCGCATTCGACGTCTCCAAGGGAGGCCTGTTCCGCTCGTTCGATCAGAGAGGGCCGGGAAAGTACCGCCTGCACGCTCACGTGGGAGCAGGCCAGGTGGATTTGCGCTAGAGAAAAACTTATCGCGACGCTCCCAAAGATTCGAAGAATTTTGTGGAGACTGCCGACTTCGGCTGTCCGGCCGCGGCAGCGGCCGTTCTTTCGCTTGCACCGCAAGTTACAGCTCAGAGTAGGGAAGGAGCGGCTTTTGGGGCAACCGCCGCAGGCAAGAATAGTCGCCCTTCGGGCGACGGACAGCCGAAGGCGGCTGTCCCCACACAATCAAGCATACGATGTACCGCTCTACGTCGCGTTTGTGGTCTTTGGCTGGCCGAAAATGATCTCCAGCACCAAAAGGCTTGCGCCAACGACGATCGCGCTATCGGCAAGATTGAACACCGGCCACTGATAACTCTTCACGTAAAACAGCAGGAAATCGACGACGCGGCCGCTGGCTACGCGGTCCCACAGGTTCCCGACAGCGCCGCCGAGGATCAGCGAAAGCGCAATCCCGGTCATGGTCAGCGCGCGCGACTGCTTCCACAGCAGCGCCGACACTACGATCATTGCGGCCACCGAGAAGCTGATCAGCATTGCTGTCTTCCAGTGCGAAGGCGAATCGGCGAAGAGGCTGAACGCGGCCCCGGTATTTTCCGTGTGCGTGATGCGGAAGAAGCCGGGGATGATCTGGATGTGGCTGTACATGGCGATATGCAATGCGACGAGTCGCTTCGTCCAGCGGTCGAGAAGCACGACAAAGAGTGCGAGTAGAAAATGTGTGGCGCGCGCGGAGTGTTTGTTCATCAATCGAGTGATCGTTTCCAAGTATTCAGCTAACTCGGGTTTTCTTAGCGAACTTCGCGAGCCTTTGCGATCATTGCGGTTTAGGATTCTTGAAAAAAGCGTTGAACCGCTAAAAACGCGAAGAAATACTCAGGCGCCTTCCAGTTCTTTCAGCACCGCGCTGCAGCGCTCGCAGACTGTGGGATAGTTCTGGTCCTCGCCTACCTGCCTGGAGTAATTCCAGCAGCGGTCGCACTTGGCGCCGTCGGCCTTCTTCACTTCCACATGCAAACCGCTGGTCCCGTTGCCCGAACCTTGTGACAGGTGCACCTGCGAGACGATAAACAGATAGCGAAGTTGATCGGCATAGCGCTGCAGCAGTGAATGCAGGGGTTCGGACGCGGTGATGCTCACCTGTGCTTCGAGCCCCGTGCCGATCAATTTATTATTGCGCGCGCTCTCGAGGGCCTTCAGAACTTCATCGCGGACGGAACGCAGCGTTGCCCAGTCTTCGTCCGACTTAGCGTCGGTGGACGCCACGCCACTTCCGAGGATGTCTGCCGTAGCAGGGAACTGTGCCAGGTGCACGCTTTCTTCCCGCGACGCGACTTTCGGCAGATACTGCCAGACTTCTTCGCAGGTGAAAGTCATCACGGGGGCGAGTAGGCGCGTGAGCGCTTCGCCGATGCGCCAGATGGCTGTCTGCGCGCTGCGTCGGGCTTTGGACTTCAGCGCAAAGATGTAGAGCCGATCCTTCAACACATCAAAGTAAAACGCGCTCAAGTCCACGATGCAGAAGTGATTGAGCCGGTGGTAGACCTTGTGGAAGGCGAATTCTTCGTAGGCAATTCGCACATCAGAGGCGAACGCGACCGTCTGCCGCAACATGTACTGGTCGAGGGCTTCCATCTGGTCGTACTGGACCGTGTCTTTCGCAGGATCGAAATCTCCCAGGTTTCCCAGGATGAAGCGGAGCCTATTGCGAATATCCCTATAGTTCTCGCCCACGCGCTGCATGAGCGCTTCGGAGCCGACCACGTCTTCGCGGAAATCAACGGACGCGACCCACAGCCGCACGACTTCTCCGCCGAGGCGGTCCGAGATATCGACCGGGTCGACGTCATTGCCGCGCGACTTGGACATGGCCTGGCCTTTTTCATCGAGCGTCCATCCCGGCGTGACCACGCCCTTGTACGGAGGCGTCTGGCGCGCGCCCATTCCGCAGAGCAGGGAAGACTGGAACCATCCGCGGTACTGGTCGCCGCCTTCGAGGTACAGATCGGAAGGCCAGGCATAACTGGGCTCGTCATCCATCAGCGCGAGATAGCTTGCGCCCGACTCGAGCCACACGTCGAAGATGTCGGTCTCTTTCTCGAACTTCGTGCCGCCGCAGTGCGGACACTTTGTTGCAGGCGGAAGAATCGTATCGGGCTCCGGCGTGAACCACGTGTCAGCGCCGGACTTGCGGAACAGTTCGACAACCTTCTTGTTGACCACCTTGTCGTTAAGCGGCTTGCCGCAACTTTCGCAGAGAAAGACAGCGATGGGCACGCCCCATACGCGCTGCCGCGAGATGCACCAGTCGGGGCGCGTCTGGATCATGTTCGAGAGACGCTCTTCGCCCCACGCTGGATCCCACTTCACTTTCTTGATCTCTTCGAGCGTACGCGTTCGCAGAGTGTCGGTCTTTCCCGAGCCGCCGGGCATGGGCGTCTCCATCGAGATAAACCACTGCTCGGTGGCGCGAAAGATCACCGGATTGTGGCAGCGCCAGCAGTGCGGATAAGAGTGCTCGGTCTTCTCCGTGTGCAGCAGGGCGCCGCGTGACTTCACCAGATCGATGATGGGCTGGTTCGCGTCCCACACGCGTTTTCCGGTGTACTCCGGCAGGCCGTTGCGCAGAATGCCTTTTTCGTCCACGTTGCTGGTCGCATCCAGTCCGTACTTCATCCCGGTGATGAAGTCCTCGGCGCCGTGCGAGGGTGCGGTGTGAACGACGCCGGTTCCGGTGTCCATGGTGACGTAGTCGGCCAGCACGCCGAGAACTTTGCGATCGAGAAACGGATGCTGAAAATTCAGGCGTTCGAGTTTGCGTCCGGCAAAGTGCGCCAGCGGTTTCGGATCAGCCAGGTTGCACCTGGTAGCGACTTCATTCGCCAGCTTCCACGCGACAATGTAGACCTCGCCTGCGGATTCGACAGCGACGTATTCTTCGTCGGGATGAAAGGCGACTGCCATGGAAGCAGGCAGCGTCCACGGAGTCGTCGTCCAGATAATGGTGGAAACGTTCTTTCCCGCGAGCGCGGGGTCGATCGCCCCCGGATCATCGAGCAAACGATATTTCACCCAGACCGTGCTGCTGGTGTGGTTCTGGTATTCGACTTCGGCCTCTGCCAGTGCGGTCTCGTCGTGCATGCACCAATAGACCGCGCGCAGCCCTTTGTAGACGAATCCGTTTTCGTAAAACGAAAAGAACGTCGAGAGCACCACCGACTCGTACTGCGGATTCATGGTCGCGTAAGGCCGGTCGAATCTTCCGAACACGCCGATGCGCTTGAATTGGGTGCGCTGCAGATCGAGATATTTCTGCGCGTACTTGCGGCACTCGGCGCGCACCGCGGTGGGCGCCATCTGGAGTTTCTTACCACCGAGTTCTTTGTCGACCTTGATTTCGATCGGCAGTCCGTGGCAATCCCAACCGGGGACATAGGGAGCATCGAATCCAGCCATGGTTTTCGACTTGACGATGAAATCCTTGAGGCATTTATTCATCGCCGTACCCATGTGGATGGGGCCGCTGGTATAGGGCGGGCCGTCGTGCAGGATAAATTGTGTCGCGCCCTTGCGCGCCTGCCGGATGCGGTCATAGATACGCATCTGCTCCCAACGCTCCAGCGTTTTGGGCTCGTTCTGGGGCAGGTTAGCCTTCATGGGGAAGGCGGTTTTCGGCAGATTAATCGTCTTCTTGAGATCGAGTGGCACTCAGTAACATCTCCCAAATGATTGAATCTTTTCATTATAGGGAGCGCGGCAGGGAACGTCCACGCGGCCGGCACAGACGTAACCCAAATTGGAACCACGCAGGAAGTACATGTCTATTCGGCAGCGAGATTGCCCAAGGAAATGCACTGTAAGAACCGGCCGAATAGCGTTACAATCGGACGAGCAAGAAGAAACTCCGACCGAACGAGGCGTGGGGTTGTCCTTGTCGGCAAAAAACCGGTCGGATTGGAAGCAACTTGTGACCGGCCTCGCTCATCTGTTGTAAGGAGCAGGTTTAAGAATAGTTTAGTAAGATTTTTCCCCACAGGCAGCAAGGACTCCGAACTGGGAATATGGGATCCGAACAACTTAATCCGACTGGCGCCGGACCTGAGCCGGAGCTTCACCTGCTCATCACCGACAAGCAGTTCGAAGAGCCGTTGTACCGGTCTCTGTTTCGCGAACTCGACGAATTCTTCTTCCCAAAGAAACTGCCGCCACTAAAACTCGAGTCGAAGCCTGCGCCGGTTAAAGACATTTGGGGTTTCTACAATTACAAAAGAAATGGCGTACTCGGTTCTACCGGAGTTCACATCCTACTGGCGGGAGTCATTGTGGGAGGAACGCTGTTGGGACGCCACATCGTGGTAGCCGGTACAAGGCCGCAAGTTACCGTGACCCTGATTGCTCCGGACGAATTGCCCGCGCTCAAGCCGGCGAAGACGCAGGTTGGCGGCGGTGGCGGTGGCGGCGATCGCGACGTATTGCAGGCCAGCAAAGGTAAGCTTCCTAAGTTTTCCATGCAGCAGATCACGCCGCCTGCAGCTGTGATTCGGATTCAGAATCCGAAACTGGCGGTCGAACCCACGATTGTTATTCCGCCCCAGGTGCAATTGGCGTCGAACAATTTGCCGAACCTGGGCGATCCCATGTCGCATGCAGTGTTGCCCTCGAATGGAACGGGATCGGGCAGCGGCATCGGCGAGGGTGAAGGTGGCGGCGTGGGGAAAGGCAAGGGTCCTGGATTTGGTCCGGGAGAAGGCGGCGGTACCGGCGGAGGTATCTTCCGCGTCGGCGCTGGAGTTTCACCTCCGAGAGTGATTTATCAGCCTGAACCGGAATTTTCTGAAGAAGCCCGCAAGGCAAAGTTCCAGGGAATTTGCACGCTGGCGTTGGTCGTGGGCGTCGATGGTCGGCCCAGCCAGATTCGTGTTCAGTCCAGCCTGGGCATGGGCCTCGACGAAAAAGCGATTGAAGCCGTGAAGAATTGGAAGTTTGAGCCGGCGATGAAAGACGGACATCCGGTGCCGGTTGCGATTGCGGTTGAGGTCGACTTCCACCTGTACTGAGACGGTCGATCCCTCACGGGCTGAAGCCCACGTCAAATAATCACCGGAGCGGCACGTCTGAAGACGTGCCCTACCCAAGACCATTCGTGCCCAGCCCAAACCATCGTCCGGCCCAAAACCATTCGTATCCAAACCGCTTGGGAAATAGCTGATCGCTGGACTGTGGGGACAGCCGAAGGCGGCTGTCTCCACAAACTTCTTCAGATCAGATACCGGAGTGGGGGCCCACTTGGAATCAGGAGTCTTTTCGGCGCAGGACGGCGTAATGCCCTTCCCATGTTTTCTGGAAGCCCAATCGCTCGTAGATCGCGATGGCGCGGGTGTTGTCGCTTCTGACGTGCAGAAAGGGTTTCTCGCCGCGCTCGCGGATCGAGCGCATGACCTCTGTCATCAGCGCAGCGGCATAGCCTTTGCCCAGGTGGTCGGGATGGGTACACACGGCGCTGACCTCGGTGTAGCCGGGGACCTTCATGCGTTCTCCGGCCATTGCGACCAGCTTTCCTGCGTCGCGAATTCCGACGTAATAACCCAGTTCGTGCGTGCGTGGGCCGAAGGGGCCGGGCTTCGTAAGGGCGGTGAGTTCCAGCATCTCGGGAGAATCGTTGGCTCCGAGTTCGACCATTGCCGTTGAAGCGGAAGGGCTCGGGGTGGCATGGCCGTTCTCGCAAACCATCTGCTGCAGAGGGGCTCCAGCGATGTAATCCCAGCCCTCTCGCGGTTCGTAGGGTTGATCGAGGAATACGGCGGCAGTTCCGCCCGAACCAGCCAGTCGAGCCAGAGATGCATAGCCTTCATGGTCGGGCTGAGCGAAGGCGCAGAGGGACGTCACTTCTTGAAGGAATCTCCGAGCGGTATCGCACGACTCCGCGAAGTGAGCCTGGCGCGTAGTCAACGCTTGCCAGATGACGTTTTCGAGTGGGTGCATGGGATTTTGGCGCTGAGCGTTTGATTGGGCACAAGGCCCTAAGGACACACTAAATGCGGTGGCGGAGGGAGACTATCCGAATCTTGCGGGGAAATTCCTTACGCGCCAAGGCACGCTCCCCTTCGCTACGCTCAGGGTCGCGGGACGGACGAAGGCGTCCACCCCTACACAAACTAATTCAATCTCGCTTATTCTTTCAGGTCGACGTGCTCAACATTCTCGATGGGCAGGCCCAGGAATCGTTGTCCGAGGCGGCGAAACTTTTCGGTGGAGTCGGTGGCGAAGAACTTAAGGCGCGGTGCGGAACGGCGCTCTTCCACGGAAGAATCAGAATCCGGCAGGAGTTCTTGAAAGTGGGTGGAAACTGCCCGAGCGGTCGATTCGGCGGAATCGACGATGCTCACGTGAGCTGGGGCCACGCGGCGCAGCAAGGGCTTCAACAACGGATAATGCGTGCAGCCGAGCACTATCGTGTCGGCGTCTTGAAATCCATCGGCAAAGGCTTCGGCCAGATAGATGCGGGCCACCTGTTCGGTGACCGAGTGCTCAACCCATCCCTCCTCGACTAGCGGAACGAGCAGGGGGCAGGCTTTCTCGCGTGCCTGCAATCCTCGTTCCTCGAGTGCCTTGCGATAGGCGTGGCTGCTGACGGTTGCTTCCGTTCCGATGACGACAACTTTGCGATTCCTGGTGGCGGCGGATGCGGCCTCGGCTCCGGGATTGACTACCCCTACGACCGGAACATGCGCCGCGGCGCAGATTCTGTCGAGTGCCAGCGCGGTGGCGGTGTTGCATGCGATGACCAGCATCCTGGCGCCCTGAGACTCGAGAAAGTGCGACGCCTCGACTGCGTAACGCGCAACGGTTTCGACTGATTTAGAGCCGTAGGGAAGACGGGCGGTGTCGCCGAAATAAACATATTCGGCGTCGGGCACGAGTTCAAGTAAAGCTTTAAGGACCGTGAGGCCGCCAAAACCTGAATCAAAGACTCCGATCATGGGTCGCCTGATCATATGTCGCCTGTTGTAGTGCACACGAAATCAGTGTACACTAGAATCGTGAAAAACATTACCCTCAGCGCCGACGAGTCTCTCATTGAGCGAGCCCGCTTGGTCGCGCAAACGGAAAGCAGAACGCTCAATGCTGCATTCCGGGAATGGCTCGAGCAATACACTGCGCGCGCTGGCGGGGGAGCGGCGTTTGATGCACTGATGCGCCGCCTGGGGGATGTAAAGCCCGGACGGCACTTCACCCGTGACGAAATGAATGAGCGCTAGATTCTTCCTGGACACGAACATCTTCGTGTACTCACTCGACCTCACCGCTCCTCGCAAAGCGAAGCGAGCTGCACAGCTCATTCGGGACGGCCTTGAAAGCGGAAATGGAATTGTAAGCTACCAGGTGGTCCAGGAATTCTTCAATGTTGCCTTTCGCGCGTTCGCCTCGCCAATGTCCAGAGCGGTCGCGGAGGAATATTTGAACACCGTGTTCCGGCCACTGCTCGCAATCCAATCATCGCCGTCGCTGTTCACGGAGGCTTTCCAAGTTTATAGTCAACATCCCCTCGGCTGGTATGACTCGTTGATTGTGGCGGCGGCCGAGCAGAGCGGCTGTTCGGTGCTCTACACAGAAGACCTGCAACATGGGCGGCGTATCGGAAAACTGAAGATCGAGGATCCGTTTCGCTGAACTGTCCCCGTTACGCTTGAGGTTGACCACAGAGGGCACACGAGGCCACAGAGGCAAAGAACTCCCCGCTCAGAACGACAAGCTATTTTGATCGCATTGCTTCTACTAGTCTTGCTCCGGATGCGCTAGCGGTGCCGCAGCAGGGGCCGGGTGGGATCGGGGCTCCATGAGGACACGTGCGCGGATGGCCGAGGAAGGTGCAGATCTTGTCGGTTGCCTCGGGAGACAGGATGTGTTCGAACTTGCAAGCCTGCTGCTCGATCTCGGTCTCGCTGTCCATGGCGAGACTGTCGGTGAAGAGTCGCTCCGCGAGGCGGTGACGGCGGATGATGCTGCCGGCGCGCTCGCGGCCGCGTGGAGTCAGTTCGACGATCAGTGTGCCGTCTCCGGAAGACGTTGCGACCGGCTTCAATGCCTCGTGGCAGGGATTCACAAAGGGCTTGTGATCGTGCGCCTCCGGCGGATGGGGAGCGGAGATGACGAATCCCATTTCGATCATCTTCTCGATCGCCAGGCTTACCGGAAGTGCGCCGTGTACTTCCATGCGCTCGACCTCGGCGATTTCACCATTTTCGGCGAGCACCCAGAGCTCTTCCAGAACCTCGTCTAGTTGCTCTTCATCCGCCATTGAGAAAATTTCTTGGGAGCCGACCTTCCCGTGGTGAAGCTCAATGCGACGGTCGGCTAGCCGGGCAACGACGGGGTCGTGGGTCACCATGACGATCGTGCGTCCTTGCTGATGGAACTCGCGCAGCAGGCGCAAGACGATTTCTTCGTTCTGCGCATCGAGATTGCCGGTCGGTTCGTCGGCGAGGATGATCCTGGGATCGTTGATCAGAGCACGCGCGATGCAAACGCGCTGCTGCTCGCCACCGGAAAGCTGGGAGGGCAGGTGGTGGGCTCGATCTCCGAGTCCGACGCGGGTCAGCGCCTCGGCGGCTTCCTTCTGGTCAGTCATGCTGTGAAAATACTGCGCCAGCATTACGTTCTCGACCGCGGTGAGGAAGGGGATCAAGTGAAACTGCTGGAAGATGAATCCGATCTTTTCACAGCGCACGCGATTTAATTCGGCGGCCGAAATTCCGGCTACGTTCTGGCCGTCGAGCCAGATTTCGCCCGAGGACGGGCGGTCGAGACATCCGATCAGGTTGACCAGCGTCGATTTCCCGGAGCCTGACGGTCCCATGATCGAGAGCCATTCGCCCTGCGCGACGTGCAGCGAGATGTGATCGAGCGCATGGATCGAGCTGGCGCCGTTGTCCTTGCCGGTGCCATTGCCCGACTCTTTGGCGGGATACAGTTTGGTGACGTCCTTGATCTGAATCATTTCACTCGCCCCTCAGTATGACCGCAGGCTGCACGCGTCGCAACAGAGAGATCGGAAGAATCGCCGAAATCAGGGTTACTGCCATGCTACCTGCCAGTACGATCGGTAGCACGCCGAGGCGAGGCACGACCGGAGCGTGGAAGTTTGCACGGCCAATCCATGCGGCGATGCCGATTCCGACAAGAAATCCGATGACTGCACCGGTCGCACCCAGAGCGGCGGCTTCAGCCGCGAAGAATCCATTGAGCAGGCGTTCGGAAGCGCCCAGGGCTTTCATGATGGCAAAGTCGCGGCGGCGGTCGAAGACCCATCCCATGAGCGTGGAGAGAACGCAGAGCGCCGCGGTCAGAATGATCAGCGCGGCCGCTGCCAGAAGAGTTGCGCGGGTTTTGCCCAGCACGCGCGCTTCGCCTTCCATAATCTGTCGAACGGGACGGACATCGGCGGCGGGAATGGCCTGTGCCAGTTGATTCATGACTGTCGCGACTTCCGCTGAAGAGCCGCTGGCGGCGACTTCAACGGTGGATGGTTCGATGCCGGTCCAGGACACAAATTCCGCGAGCGAAATGTAAATGCGGCTATCTTCGGCTGCGCCAGTTTGCACCGTACCTGCGGGCGTGACGTGAAGAGTTCGTCCCTGGAAGGTGAGATCGAAGGGTTGATTCTTCGGCGAGACTAAGGGAAGGGCGCGCACGCCAACCAAAGCCTGATTTGCGGCTGCGGGCCAAGCGCTCACCGACCACCAGCGATCCAACTGCTTCACGCGATTGAAGTCGACACCGGCAACCACGATCGGCTGGCCGTCGGCGGTTCTGGCTACGATCAATCCGAAGGGCGCTGCGATGCCGCGTCCGGCGAGCGCGGAATCGACTTGAGCGAGAGTTCCGGCGGGAAGGGAAG
>Ga0209580_10000322_pt1 | contig 28166 bp, 27 predicted proteins | sample Coa_R1_5_FD_187153 | JGI IMG/M metagenome (GOLD analysis project Ga0209580, IMG submission 187153) | Surface soil microbial communities from Centralia Pennsylvania, which are recovering from an underground coalmine fire - Coalmine... | ecosystem: Environmental > Terrestrial > Soil >... | reverse complement strand
GGGGCCCCGAGCGCCGACGCGCGAACGGCTTCCGCCGGAGCCGTCGTCGTCACCGTGAGCGCCACCTGAACGGCGCTCGCGCCTGGCGTCACCGTGGCCGGGCTGAACGTGCACGAGGCGCCCTGCGGCAATCCGCTGCACCCGAGCGTCACGGCGTTCGCGAACGGTCCGCTCTGGGGCGTCACGCTGACCTGGTAGTGCGCCGCCTGGCCCGCAGTCACGGTCGCCGTCGACGGCACCGATCCAATCGTGAAGCTCGTCACGGTGACCTGAAGCGACGTCGGCGACGAGAACGCCGTGCCGCTGTTGCTCGCCGCGACCGAAACATTGGATGTCCCGACCGGACAGGTCATGGCGGAGTCGGGCGATGAGCCGCAGCCGCCGGTCCAACTCAGCCGCTGCAGCGGGCACCCATCGGGGTCGGTGAACCCGAGCTGCACCGCCGTGAGGCGCGCACCGCCTACGACGTTGCCGCTCACGACCAGCGCCGGTGGCCCGCCGAAGATCGGCAGCGACGCTTGAATCGCCTTCTGCACATTCGCCAGACCGGCGCCGAACACGTTGTCGGGTGGCGATGCGCTGCGCGCGTCGGCGCTAGCGGTAATGAGATTCCTGAGCTTCGCGCGCGCGGTCGCGGCGTCGAGGCCGAACGTGTCCGTGCTCGAGAGGCACGACACGGCCTGCAGCACGAGCGCGGCCTCCCCGGCCACATGTGGCGCCGCGGCGGAGCTGCCGAAGAAGGGGTTCTCGAAACTGCCCGCGCCGGTAATCGACACGCCGTCCACGGCGGCGATGTCCGGTTTGATGCGCCCATCGAGCGTCGGCCCTTGGCTGCTGAAGAACTCAGCCGTCGCATGCGACGTGTCCAGGCAGGACTGATCGGCCGAATTCGTCGCGGTGGTGGCAGCCGCCGATGCCGAGCAGATCGCGCCCACCGAGATCACGCTGACCGGCGTTCCGCCGGCGTCACTCTCGGCGATGACGCTGTTCCCCGCCGTATTGAAGTTCAGCCGCTCATGATGGCCGGCAGCGATCAGCAGGGGCCCGGTCGCGTCGCACTCTTGCTGGAACGAAATCAGATTGAGATTCTTCACGGCAGCCGAATTCGCGACGTTCTGGACCACGATATGGAACTGCCCTGCCGCTCCGGTGTTCGTAAAGCGGATCGACTCGAGCGGATCCGTGCTGCCATTCTGAACGTCAGTGCTGCTCGCGACGACCGTGTTATCCGCCTGCCGCACGAGGAACAAGTCGTAGTTGTTCGACGAATGACCGGCTGGATCGTCCCACACCAGGAAGATGTCGACCGATCCGCCCGACGGCAGCGAGATGACATTGAACGGCTGGCCCCCGAGCCCGAGGACGTCGGTCGTCGACCCTGACGATTGGAACAGATGCAGGTGGCCTGCCTTGCTGATACCGCTAATCGTCGTACCGTCGACGCCCGAGTCGACGTAACTGCCGTAATAGTGCTCGTCGGCGTCGTTGCCGTTCGCCGTCACATACGCCCGGATCCGATTCGCGTTGTTGTTGAGGGCTGCCCCGGTGTTGGCCGAGACCGAGTTGGTTCCGTCGAACGGCGGAATGAAGAACCCGAGATCGTCGACGACGACGTCGTTGGCGACGGCCAGGGCATTCACCGCCTGATTGAAGGCGACGTCGGTGTCGGCGTTCGCGAACGCGAGCTGCGCGCCAGGCGCCAGGTCGTGGACGATCTCGAGCAACGCGGTGCCTTCGGCGCCGGCGCCGGCGAAGGCGCATCCCGGAATGATGCCTTCGAGGTCCCCGTTCTGCGTGAACGTCTGGCCCGTGATGCCGCCGCTCGACGCGGTCAGCTTGCCACTCGCGTTCCGCGTGCCGGTCGACGTCGGCAGATCGCCGGTCGAGATCGGCCCACTCGCCACGCCGTTGCACGTGGTGCACCCAGTCGCGAACACGCCTTTCAGCCCATCGGAGATGACACCGACCTTGACGCCGGTGCCGTCGACGTTGAACTGCGCCCGAGCGGCATCGGCGTGCAGGATCGCGTCGCCCTCGGTGTCGATCGAGCCCGTCCGACGGATGGCATAGTTGGGCAGGCGAATGAAGTTGACGAACGGCAGCGCGGCGACCGCCGTGAGCCGCGATAGCGGAATCGCGGCCTGCACCCGCTCGTGGGGCGCATCCGCGATCTGAATCGTCGCGCCGGCGCCAGCCAACCGCTGCATCGTCGCGACGCTCACCTCCGACATCAGCACGTAGACCTGCACAGCGCCCGATTCGTCGAGGCGCATGCCGTGTGCGTACATCGCGTCCCGCGCGGACTTCGGCAGGGACGAGGGATCGATCGCCGCCGGGGCGGCCGACGGCGGCTGGGACGGATCGTCCTGGCGAACCGCCGATGCGACGTCGGCCAGAACCGTCGTCAGCTTCGTCGCGAGCGTTTGCGCCCTGGTCCGGTGTTCACGGCCCACGAGAGCGGCGAGGAGCAGCGCCGCGACAATCGACGCGAGGCGGCGCGAACCACGATCGAACCGAAACGAGATCATGCGGCCTCCAACTCGTACCCGACGGCACGCTCGTGCCGGGGAGGCACATGGCTGCCGGCGATTGTAGCGTTACTTCACATGCGTTTCGAGTTCGATGCGAAGGGAGCCGCGGAGCGCATTCGACACGGGACAGCCGCCCTCGGCCGCCTGGGCGACCTCGGCGAACGCCTTGGGGTCGATGCCCGTCAGGCCCTCAGCGGTCACGACGAGCTTCGAGGTCGTGATCTTGATGCCGGCGTCGCTCTTGTCAGCCGACACCGTGCACGTGACATGGGTTCGCGCGATGGCGCCGCCCTTGCGACCGACCGTCGCGTTGAGCGCCATGGCATAGCACGACGCGTGCGCGGCGGCGATCAGTTCCTCAGGGCTCGTCATGCCCTGGGCGTCCCCGATGCGACGGGGAAACGACACCGGCAGCGAGAAGGCGCCCGATCCGGCCTTTGCCTCGCCGGAACCTTCGAGCACATTGCCTTTCCAATCGACCGTTACATTGCGCGAAAACGTCATGGGGTCTCCTGAGGCGGCCGTCGTTTCACCCGCTGGCCCAGCTTCTTCCGTGTCGTGGCCAATTGCGCGATCACACCCGCGAAGGCCACGACGAACCACAGCGCCAGCACCCACCACCGCCCTTGCAGCGGGTCGAGGGGATACAGAATCCACACGTCACCGGCCGTCGCCGCACGCCTGGCGGCCGCGTCGCCCGCGAGGGCGAGGCCGCCGACGATCAGGGTCCAAGAGCCGGCGAGCGCGGTGCCGAAGATCACAACGTATCGCACGATCGACAGCGCGCAAAGCGCGCCCACCACGGCCACGATGACCAGGATCAGCGTCGGGGGGTCGGTGTGCGCGATGACGTGCCATCCGCTCGTCAGCGCCAGGGCCGCGAGGCCGGCACCGACCAGGCCGACGCCCACAAAGTAGGCCGCGATCATGAGGATCGCACCGACCAGGCCGCCGACCATGCCCTCGACGATGAGCGCCCAGGTCGTGTGTGGATTGGACATCGAACTGACCAGAGCGGCGCCGAGGATGAACCCGTAGAGGCCGAGGACGAAACGAAACAGGCGATAGCCGGCAAAGCACGAGAGCAGCCCGCCGATTGTCAGCACGGCTGCGACTGGCGTCACGTAGGCGGCTGGCAGCACCCAGGAATTATAGGATGATGCGGGGCATGACTCGGGCTGGCCGACTCGCGATCGTGGTGCTCGGATCGATCGCCGGCCTGGCGCTCCTGTCCTGGCAAGTGCGCCTCGCCGGCGTGGATCGCATCCGCGATGGCTTTGCGGCCGTCGGTTTCGGGTTTCTGGGCATTCTCGCGCTTTCTGGCCTGCGGTACGTCGTCCGGGCGCTGGCGTGGACGACCTTGATGGGCGGGGGCATCGGCCTCGGGCGCGCGACGGCCGCGGTCATCGGCGGCGACGCGCTCGGCAACCTCACGCCCTTGCGCCTGCTCGCGAGCGAGCCGGCGAAGGCACTCCTCCTCGGGCGGGGCGTCGTCACCTCGCGCGCGCTGGCAGCGCTCGTGGCCGAGAACGTCTTCTACAGCGCCTCCGTCGCGTCCGTCATCATGCTCGGAACGGCGGCGATGCTCGTCGCCTTCGCGGTGCCGGACGACGTCCGCTGGCTCGGCTGGCTCTCTCTGGGGCTCATGGCCTCAGCGCTTCTCGTCACCCTCACCGTGATTGCCCGCCGGCCCGCCATCGCGAGCACCGTGCTCAGAGGGGTGCCCGGCCTCGAGTCGCACCGGGTCGAGGCCCTCGTCGCGCGCGTACGCGACTTCGAGACCTCGACGTACGACTTCGTCGCCGGCCATCCCACGCGCCTCATGGCGGTCGTCGCCTGCGAGTTCACCTTTCACGTGCTGAGTTTCGGCGAGACCTACCTCACGCTGTGGCTGCTCACGGGTCGATCGTCGCCGCTTTCGGCATTCGTCCTCGACACGGTGAATCGCATCATCAACGTGGTGTTCATGATGGTGCCGCTCAGGGTCGGCGTCGCGGAAACGGGCACGGGTCTTGTGGCAGACGCGATCGGCATCGGCCAGGCCATGGGCGTCACCCTCGCGCTCGTCGGCAAAGTCCGCGTACTCGCGTGGGCTCTCGTGGGCCTCGTGTTGATGGGCAGCTATCGGGACTCATTCCTCCGAACGTCGTCGAACTGAGGTCGAGATCCGCTACATCTGCCGTCTCCCCTCCATCGCCTTGGACATCGTGAACTCATCGGTGTAGTCGAGGTCGGCGCCGACCGGAACGCCCATGGCAATTCGCATCACGCGCACGCCGAGCGGCTTGAGCAGCCGCGCCAGGTAGAGCGCCGTCGCCTCACCTTCCACGGTGGGATTGGTCGCGACGATGACCTCTTCGACGCCGCCCCCGCCGACGCGCGACAACAGCTCTTTGATCCGAAGGTCGTCCGGTCCGATGCCCTGGAGCGGCGCGATCGCGCCCATCAGCACGTGGTAGCGGCCGCGAAACCCGCGTGTCTTCTCCACCGACGACACGTTCTCCGGCTGCTCGACCACGCAGATGACACGGCCGTCGCGGTCAGTGCCCGTGCAGTAGCCGCACGGATCGACCTCGGTGATGTTGTTGCAGACCGAGCAGTAGGTCACGCGGTCTTTGACCGTCTGCATCGCCGCGCAGAGGCGATCGATTTCCTCGCGCGGGGCTTTGAGCACGTGGAACGAGAGGCGCTGCGCGCTGCGCGCGCCGATGCCGGGCAGCCGCTGGAGCGCCGCCGCCAGCTCGGCGAGCGGATCCACGCGGGCCATCAGGAGAGGCCTGGGATCTGGAGGCCGCCCATCATCCCCTGCATCTGGTGCGCGAGCGCCTCATCCACCTTGCGGTGCGCGTCGGCGACCGCCGCCAGGATCAGGTCCTGCAGCATCTCGACATCGTCCTTCGACACGACCTCCGGATCGAGGACGAGCTTCAGCAGCTGTTTGTTGCCGTTGACCGTGACGGTCACCATCCCTCCGCCGGCCGTCGCGTCAAGACGCATCTCGGTCATCTGCTTCTGCAGGCGCTCCTGCATCTGCTGCGCCTGCTGCATCATTTTTTGAATGTTCATGGGACCTCAGTGGATCTCCTCGACGTCCTCGACGTCGCCGCCAAACACCTCGAGAATCGCCTGCACGCCGGGGTCGGCCTTCGCCTTGTCCCGCAGCTCGCGCTGACGCGCGGCCGTCGAAGACGACGCCGCCGGCGCCGGGGCGGCCGCGACCTCGCGGGCCACCACCGTCATCTTGCGTCCGCTCGCCGTCCGGGCGAGTTCCTCGAGCCACGGGCGACGTCGCTCCAGGTCGACGCGCGAGGTCGCGTGCGCGGTCGAGAACGAGAACACGACCGTGTCGCCCTCGATGACAATCTCCGTCGCCTGCTGGACGACCATACCGAAGAACATCTTGTTCGCTTCCCGGATCGCCGACAAGAAAGCGGATCGGAGATCGGAAGGACTTGAAGGCTGGAGGGCGGGAAGGCTGGACGGCTCGGAGACCTGGGGCCGTGAGCTCGAGGGCCGCGGGCTTGAAGGCTTGGAGGCCTGGGGCACGTGCGTCGCGGCTGGCGGCTTGGGCAGCGGGGTCTGGGCTCTCGGGGACAGCGGATCTTCTGATCCTTTCAGGCCTCCCGATCGCTCGATGATCTCGCTCAGTTCCGTCAGTCTCCGCAGATGAATCCACTTCACGAGCGACATCTCGAAGTGGTGACGCGGCTGCGACGATCCGCGAATCTCGAACTCGGCCCGACCCAACAGATCGAACGATCGCATCAAGTCTTCGCGCGAGAACACGGTCGCGAGCGCCTGCAGTCGATCGCGCTCGCCTTCGGCGGCGATCTCCGGGTCGCCGAGTCGTGTCGGGTCGATTCGCACGACCAGCAGGTCCCGCACCAGCCGCGCGAGTTCGCGGCACACGATCCGAAGATCGAAGCCCGACTCGACGATCGTGCCCGCCAAGGCGAACACCCCGGCCACGTCTTCGCGAGCGATCGTGTCGAGGACCTCGAGCTGCAGGTCACGGCCAATGACGCCCAGGACCGTGCTGACGTGGCCGGCCGTGACGCGTTCGGTGGCGAACGCGAGCACCTGGTCGAGCGCGCTCAAGGCGTCGCGCATGCTGCCTTCCGCCGAGCGGGCCACCAGCGACAACGCCGCGTCGTCAATCGCGACCTTCTCGTTCCGCGTGACGGCGATCAACTGATCGCGGATGGCGGCAAACGGCAGCGTCCGCAGCTCGAAGACCTGGGATCGCGATTGGATGGTCGCGGGCACTGCGTGCAGGTCCGTCGTCGCCATCATGAACTTCACGTACGGCGGCGGCTCCTCGATCGACTTCAGCAACGCGTCGAACGCCTGTCTCGACAGACGGTGCACTTCGTCGATGATGAACACTTTGAAGCGATCGCGAAGCGGCGCAATCGCCAGCGGCTCGATGATGACCTTGCGGACGTCGTCGACGCCGGTGTAGGTGGCGCCGTCGATTTCGAAGACATCGAAGTCGCGCCCCTCGGCGATTTCGACGCACGCGTCGCAGGTGCCACACGGCGCCGTCGTCAGTCCCTGCACGCAGTTCAGCGCGCGCGCCAGGATTCGCGCCGTGGTCGTCTTCCCGACCCCGCGCGGACCCGCAAAGATGAACGACTGCGCGAGGCGATCGGACGTGATGGCGTTCTTCAGCGTGTCGACGACACCGCGCTGACCGATGACGTCTTCAAAGCGCTGCGGCCGCCATTTGCGAGCGAGGGCTAGATGTGGCATCGCGAAGAACACACGTCCGACCGCGGCCCGGAGGGCCTGCGGCACAGCACAGGTTCGACTTAGCGCTGCTGCCTTCCGGCCCTGACGCGGTTCGTCGGCTGAACTTGCACAGGTTCCGGACCGCGGTCCGACGCGCGGATTACGGGAAGTGTAGCACCGACAGCGTCGCCCAACGGCGATGGGGCCAGGACCCGGATCCTGAGCCGTGCTCGTCTCTCCGTTTACTCGTCCTTCTGACGCGTCAATTCGATCTCCAGGTTGAGCTTCACTTCGTCGCCGACGACCACGCCGCCGGTCTCGAGCACGACGTTCCACGCCAGGCCGAAGTCCTTGCGATTGATCGAGCCCGTCGCGTGGAAACCGGCCTTTTCGTTGCCCCAGGGGTCGCGCACGAAGCCTTCGGCGACGACGTCCAATGAGACCTCACGAGTGACGCCGTGAATCGTCAGGTCGCCCACGACTACGTAGTGGTGCTTGGCCGCGGACGTGACGCGGCGGCTCTTGAACGTCAAGGTCGGGTACTTCTCGACGTCGAAGAAGTCGGCTGACCGCAGGTGGGCATTCCGCGCCTCGTCACGCGTTTCGATGCTGCTGGCATCGATCGTGAGGTCGACCTCGGCGGTCGTGAAGTCATCTGCCTCGGTGCGGACGACGCCCGAGACGGCGCGGAAGTGCCCTTTGACCGTGGAAATCATGAGATGGCGCACGGCGAAACCGACCTCGACGTGCTGAGGATCCAGGTGCCACGTGTGGCGAACCTCTTCAGGTGCTGCGGTGGTGGACATGACGGGTGCTCCTCCCCCAGTTGGCAGCCGCGGCGAGCGGCCGTCGTTACGTTCGATTCGTTACTATACATTAGTAAGTTACTAGTGTCAAGTAGCCCTTCCCTGGTACACTGGACCGGTGGCTGCCCCCCCTCTTTGTGCGAAGTTTCACAAGGCGATCGAGCTCGTGGGTTCCCGCTGGACCGGCGCCGTGGTGCAGGTCCTGATGGCGGGCCCGTTGCGGTTCTCGAGCATCCGCAGCGCGGTCGGGGACATCAGCGACCGGATGCTCTCCGAGCGACTCCGCGAGCTGGAGCGTGAAGGGATCGTGTCGCGCACGGTGCTGCCCGATCCGCCAGTTCGGGTCGAGTACGCGCTGACCGACAAGGGTCACGAACTGCAGACGACGCTCGCGGCCGTGGCACGGTGGGCCGATCGGTGGGTGGCCGCGGATGCGCCACAGGCGACGTCGGTGAGTCGCGGGTCGAGCGCCACCGCCGCCGGCGTTTCTCGACGGCCGGCGGTTACGAAGGCACGCGGGCACGGCGCCGCGCGGTCGAGCGGCCGGCGGCGGATCACCGCCGCACGTTAGCCGCGCGCTTTCGATATCCTCTTCGGATGCTTTCAGCCCTGGGATCGTCCGTCCGCTATCGGACAGGTGTCGCTCGAGCCTTCGTGCTCTTCCTCTCGGTGTCGTGCGGTCAGGCGTTGGCGCAGCAGGCCACGCCGGTCGCACCGGCCTCTGCGGCGAAGGAGGCCGCGCCGGACCGCGCGGCCGACGCGCAGCCGCCGCTCCCGCCCGACGCGCACGTCGAACAGACGATTCAGCTCGATGGTCATCCGCTCCGGTACACGGCCACGGTCGGCACCCTACCCGTCTACAACGCTGACGGGAAGAAGACTGGCGATGTCGTCTTCACGTCGTACACAATCGACGGCGCGGATCGGCCGGTGACCTTCGCGCTCAACGGCGGTCCTGGCGCAGCGTCCGTCTATCTCAATCTTGGCGCGATCGGGCCGAAGCACGTGGCTTTCGGCGATGAGGGCGACAGCCCATCCGACCCGGCCACGCTCACGGACAATCCGGGGACCTGGCTCGACTTCACCGATCTCGTGTTCATCGATCCGATCGGCACGGGCTTCAGCCGATCGCTTGTACCGGCTGACGAGACGAAACGTGACTTCTACAGCACCGAGAACGACATCCACTATCTCTCGCGCGTCATCTACGACTGGCTCGTGAAGAACCAGCGGCTGCGGGCGCGAAAGTACCTGGCCGGCGAGAGCTACGGCGGCTATCGCGTCCCGCGAATCACGCACTACCTCCAGTCGCAACTCGGCGTCGCGATGAACGGCATCGTTCTCGTCTCGCCGTACCTCAATCCGACCATCGAGAACGACGGCGACCTCTCGCCCATTCCCTGGGTGGTCACGCTGCCGTCGATCGCGGCCGCGCACCTCGAACGCGAGCACACACTCACGGCCGAAGCGATGGCGCCGGTGATCGCGTACGCGCGCGGCGACTATGCCGTGGACCTGCTGAAGGGCCGGTCCGACCCGCAAGCGACGACCCGAATCGTGGATCGGGTCACCGAACTCACGGGTCTGGACAAGACGTTCGTGCGCCGGGCGGGAGGCCGCCTCGACACGGGCGCCTATCTCCGGGAAGTGTTTCGTGAGGAGGGCAAGGTCGGCAGCGTCTACGACTCCAACGTGACCTCGTTCGATCCGTTTCCGTTCGCGGCCGACCAGCGCAGCAACGATCCGCTGCTCGAAAGCATCATCGCGCCGACGACGACGGCGATGGTGGACTTCGTGACGCGCGTGGTCGGATGGAACGTCAACGCGCGCTACAACGCCCTCAGCTACGACGTCGGTTCGCAGTGGGACGGCGACAGTTCGGCGCTGCGGGAGGGCGCGGTGCCCGATCTACGGGCGGCCGTCGCCGCCGATCCCAAATTGCGCGTGCTGGTGGTGCACGGCTGGAATGATCTTTCGTGTCCGTTCATGGGCTCCGTGCTCACCGTGGACCAGATGCCGGTGATGGGCGATGCCTCACGCGTCGCCGTGCGTGAATATCCGGGCGGTCACATGTTCTACAGCCGGCGGGCCAGCCAAGCGGCGCTTCGGAAGGACGTCCAGGAGATGTTTGCCAAGCACTAAGGGTCCGGGGATCCTAAGGCCTCAGTCCTGCCCTCGGATCTTGGCCTGGGCCTCGGCCACGTGATCGTGGTCGAGCGTGCCGTCTTTCCAGTAGCTCACAAAGCGACGGTATGCCTCGCGCGCGCCGGCCGTGTCGCCGCGCGCCTCACGCAGCTTGCCCAAGTAGTACCAGCTGCGCACGAAATCCACTGGGTCGTACGTGCGCTCGGCGCTGCGGTCCACGACTTTCTGGAACCACGGCTCAGCTTCGCGAGTGCGGCCCGCGGCAAAGTAGGCCTTGCCGAGCGCAAACCAGATGGGCGTGTGTGGCCCCGGGGTGAGCGCGGGACTCCCGGGAGGCAGCGCGGCCTGGGCCCGCTGCAGCTCCTCGACGGCGACCGTAAAGTCGTGCCGCTCAAGAGCGACGCTACCGCGCGCGAAGGCCAGCGTCCGTGCGTCGCGCGCGGGGGCGAGCGGGTCGGCTCGCGAAGCCACGTCGGACACCGCCGCATCCGCCTCTTTCTGTCGCCCGGCCGCCGCGAGCGTCGAGGCGAACAGACTAAGGGCGTTCTGCTGCTCAGGATCGTCCTTGGCCCCCGCCACCGCCTTCTCGGCCGAGGCCACGGCCGCCGCCGTCTGTCCGCACTGGAGCTCAAGGCGGGCTGCCAGCTCATGAGTGACTGCTGTGCGCAGCGTCGGCACCTCGTAGGCGGCAATGGCCCGGTCGGTGGCTGAGAGCGCGTCCGCGCATCGGCCGGCGTAGGCCGCGATCATGGTCTCAGCGAGGTTACCGAACCATCGCCGGGTTTGTCCGACGCCGCCTGCGAGCGTCGAGGCGGGCGCCCTCGCCGCCGCCCAGTCTTCCAGATGGATCTGGGCTGCAAACCGGCCGAGGGGCGCTCCCAAGTCCGTCGGGTCGAGTGCCTCGGCGCGGGAGAATTCGGTCAGCGCTTCCTCGTAGCGGCCAAGACCGACCAGGACTCCCCCGACGGCGCTGTGCCCGGCGCCGTTTTCCGGGTTGCGCGTGGAGAACAACTGCGTCACCACAAGGGCCTTATCAGGCTCGCCCAAGTACATATAGATGTCCGCGAGGTTGCTGAAGGTGCTTGGGAACGTCCCGCCTCTTCGAATGAGCTCCTCGTAGTGGCCAGCGGCTTCCTGGAAGCGCTCGAGGTTCGAGAGTTGAACGGCAAGATTGTGACGGCAGGCCTGGTGTCCCGGGTCGAGATCGACGCACTTCTTGTAGGCATCCAGGCCGCGCGCGAGGGTGTCGCTGCGCTGGCTGTAGTAATACCCTTCGATGTAATACCGCTCGCGCGGCGTCAGCCGGTCCGCGTGCTGAATCGCGAGCGTCGCGTACTTTCTCGACAGGTCGAGCCGGCCGAGGTTCTCCTGCACCACGGCGAGCTTGACGTCGGCCATGGCAAACGACGCATCGATCGCGATGGCCTTCTCAAAGAGGACGGCCGCCTCCGCTTCGCGAGACCGCTCGTGCAGGTTGATGCCCTCGGCGTACTGCTTGTAGGCCTCGATTGAGGTCGTGGTCACGTCGCCCAATCCGCGGTCGAGCCCGTCACCGGACGCTGGCGTGTCACCCGGCGTCGAGATCAGCGGCACCCCTGGCGCCCCGCCCGGTCGCAGCTCCTGAAACTTCGTCCGGATACGGTGCGACAGGTCGTCCACCATCTGAAAGAGATTCGCCGTGCCCGGACCCTCGACGCGCTCGGAGGTCACGATGCGGCCCGTTTTGACATCCTGCAAGCTCAGGTTGATGCGCACGGCCTCGCCGACCCGCATGTAGCTGCCGACAATGACGTGATCGACGCCCGTCCGCTTCGCGACCTGACTCACCACATCCGCCGACAGCGTCTTGTCGTCCGCCCGTTTGAGCGCCGCCAACTCGGCATAGACGCGGTCGGTCGACAGGACCTCGACGTCCTGGGACTGGGACAGGTCGGTGGCCACCATCTCGGTGATGCCCGTCCGCAGCCAGTCCAGGTCGGGGGCTCCCGTGCTGTTGTCGAAGTAAAGCACGGCCACCGATGGCTTCTTCGCGGCGTCGGTTGAACCGAGGGGCGCCGGACCCTGGTTCGAGCGGCTCCACACGAACGCGCCGATGGCCGCCACGGCGACCACTGCCCCGCCGACCACTGCCAGACCGAGGCGTCGCGTCGATCGACTCGAAGGAGCGGGCGTGACGGGTACGCTTTGCGATCCGGTTTCGAGCCGCCGACGCGCCGTCCGCAGATCGACGACGACGTCCTTCATGCTCTGGTAGCGGTTGGCGGGGTCCTTCTCGAGGCACTTGTCGACCACGCGCTGAATGTCCGCACTGACATCGGCCATGATGCCAGGGCCGAGGGGCGGCAGGCGTGGCGGCGCGGCGTGCAGGATGGCCGCGGCCGTGTCGAGGCCGGTCTTGCCCTGAAATGGCGGCTTGCCGGACAGCATCTCGTGGAGCACGATGCCGAAGGAGAACACGTCGCTCCGGAGATCGACCTTGTCGCCGCGAGCCTGTTCCGGCGACATGTAGGTCATCGTGCCCAGAACGACTCCGGCCGCCGTGTCCTGACTCGCGCGCGTCTCGTCGGCGGCCTTGACGGCCGACTCGACGAGCTTGGCGATCCCGAAGTCGATGATCTTGGCGTGACCGTCGTCGGTCACCATGATGTTGGCTGGCTTGAGATCGCGGTGGACGATCTGCCGATCGTGCGCGCGGGACAGCCCGGACGCGATCTCGATGGCCAACTCCAAGGCGTGCGGCACCGTCGGTCGCTGACGGGCGAGCCAGTCGCTCATCTTCTGGCCGCGAATGAGCTCCATCGCGATGAACGTTTGACCTTCGGCTTCATCGGCGTCGTAGATGACAGCGACGTTCGGGTGCTCGATCGACGACGCGGCTTGCGCCTCCTGGAGGAACCGGCGGCGGCGGTCGGGATCGTGCATCAGATCCTCTGGCAGGACCTTGAGCGCGACGTCGCGGTGGAGACGAGTATCGGTCGCCCGATAGACGATCCCCATCCCACCGCGGCTGATTTCCTCTTCGATGCGATAGTGCCCGAGCGTGCGGCCAATCAAGTCCATAGGGAGCGACTGAAGTCGCTGCAGTCTAGCACGCTGGTCCTGGCGCGGGGGCTTCGGTTTTGCTAACGTGCACCGCGGGATTGACCTGTCCGCGAGCTCAGGTCATGCCGGCACATGCCGACCTCCGTCGATCCATCGCGCTTCGTCACTGTCGCCGATCTACGCCGCGCCGCGAAGAAGCGGCTGCCGCGGGCAGTGTTCGACTACATCGACGGCGGCGCCGACGCGGAAGTCACGCTGCGGGAGAACTCTCGAGCGTTCGACGACGTGGTGTTCCGGCCGCGCAGCGCGGTCGCGACACGGCGTTGCGACCTTGACACCACGGTGCTCGGTGCGCAGCTCAGGGTGCCTTTCCTCCTGGCACCAGTCGGCAGCAGCCGGCTGTTCTATCCACGCGGCGAAGAGGTCGCCGCGCGCGCGGCCGGCGAGGCCGGCACCACCTACATCCTCTCGACGCTCTCCGGCTGCTCCGTCCAGGATGTGAAGCGGGCCTCGCGCGGACCCGTGTGGTATCAGCTGTATCTCATCGGTGGGCGCGACATCGCGCTCGGCGCGATCGCCCGGGCGCGGGACGCGGGATGCGCCGCCCTGGTCGTCACGATCGACACGCCGGTCTCGGGTCTGCGTGAGCGGGACGTCCGGAACGGCGTGAAGGCGCTCGTCTCGGGCCGGCCGTTTGCGATGCTTCCGCACGTCTTTCAGTTCCTGGCGAGGCCGAGGTGGCTCGGCGCCTACCTTCGCGACGGCGGCTTGATGAAGTTTCCGAACATCGTCCTGCCCGACGGGCCGATGCCGTATGCCGATGTGGGCGCCGCGCTCGAGCAGTCGATGGTGTCGTGGGACGACCTGCGCTGGATTCGCGACGCGTGGCAGGGGCCGATTGTCGTCAAGGGCGTGCATACCGCCGACGATGCGCGACGGGCGATAGACGAGGGCGCGGGGGCGATTGTCGTCTCGAATCACGGGGGTCGGCAGCTCGACGGCGTGGCTGCCACCGTGCGGGTGCTGCCGGAAGTCGTTGCGGCCGTGAACAGCCGCGTGGAGGTCCTGCTCGACGGCGGCATCCGGCGCGGCAGCGACGTCGTCAAGGCGCTCTGTCTCGGCGCGCGCGCCGTGCTCGTGGGGCGTGCGTACGCCTACGGGTTGGGCGCGGCGGGCGGCGCCGGCGTCACGCGGGCCCTCGACATCCTCCGCAGCGACATCGTGCGTACGCTGACGCTTCTCGGCGTGGCCTCCACGGGGTCCCTCGACCGATCGTCGGTCGATGTGCCGGAGCACTGGCGTTTGAAGGCTTGAGGGTCACGCGATTCGACCGCGGCTGTAGCCGCCGACCGCATGCCACTTGACACGAGCAACGACGCGAAAGCACGCGCAACTTCTACATATAACGCTGCGGCCGATTATTTCGATGCGCCAGCCCTTTCGTTCTGGGACCGCATCGGCCAGCGAACGGTGGCGCGGACGTCGCTGAAGGTCGGTGCGTGCGTTCTCGATGCGTGCTGCGGCAGCGGAGCCTCTGCCATTCCAGCCGCGAAGGCCATAGGCCCAAGCGGGCGTTTACTAGGTGTCGATCTAGCAGAGAACCTCCTGCGCTTGGCGCGTCGGAAAGCGTCGCAACTCGGCCTGACGCACGCTGAGTTCCGTTTGAAGGATATCGAGGAGCTGGATCCTTCCACGGAAACCTTCGACGCCGTGATTTGCGTGTTCAGTATCTTTTTTGTGCCCGACATGCCTTCGGGTGTTCGTGCGCTTTGGCGAGTTCTCCGGCCCGGCGGTCAACTGGCCATTACCACGTGGGGGCCGCGCGTCTTGGAACCCGGGAGTTCCGCCTTCTGGAACGCCGTGCGGAAGGAACGTCCAGACCTCTACAGGAGCTTCAATCCATGGGACCGCGTCAACGAACCGGGTGCACTTGCATCCATGCTGCTCGACGCGGGCGTCCACACAGATGATCTACTGGCAGAGGCGGGTGCTCAGCCTCTACGTTCGCCAGAGGACTTCTGGACCATCGCAATGGGATCAGGCTACCGCGGCACTATCGAGCAACTAGACCAGGACACACGCAAACGCGTGAGGCAAGCGACTCTCGACTACCTATCGACGGACCGCGTGCAGAGCGTCGAGACCAACGCAGTCTATGCCATCGCCCGCAAACCATACGGCGGGTGATTGCGACGTCGATCCGCCGGCCTCGCGAACAACATTCAGTTGCCCGTCTACTACGCGCGCACTTCGACGACGTCGCCGTACCAGTAGGCGGCGGTGACACCGCCATCCATGAGGACGTCACTGCCCGTGATGAACCCCGCCGTCCGGCCCCATGAGCAGTGCCCCGACGGCTGCGACCTCGTCGGGGGTGCCAGCCCGCTTGGCGGCGGATTCTTCGATCATGCGCCGGTACCCTGCGCCACGCGGTCCCGTGAGTTCGTCCTTGGCGAGCGGGGTCATGACGATCCCCGGGCTGATCGTATTGTCTCGCGCGCCACGCCTACCCCACCGCACCGCTTCGGCCATGACGCGCAGTTTGAAGGACGGCCTCCCCGTGAAAGGCCCTTACTTTGCGGGCATCGGCTGCCAGAGCTCGATTTTATTCCCGTCCGGATCATAGATCCAGGCAAAGCGCCCGTAGGATGCATCCATTCGTTTGGCGTCAATCTTTACTCCCTCTTGTTTCAAGCGGGCGAGCAAAGCATCCAGGTCGTCCACGATGTAGTCGACCATGAACGGTGCGGGGCTGGGATCGAAATAGTTAGAAGAGTTGGAGAACACCGTCCAGACGGTCACGTGTTCCTTCTGCGGGTCGTCGTGTTCGCGCCAAGGAAGCGCCATGCCTTGGCCTTTGTCAGCGAGTCCAAGATGCGTCGAATACCATTCGCGTATCTGATCCCTTCACGACTAGCGGATTTGAAGAAGACGCCGCCGATTCCAAGGATGCGCCCGTGCTGCGCCATTGTGACAGGCGGCGTCGACTTTTCAGGCTGCGGAGATTGCACTTCCTGTCCGCCTTTTGACCAGGCCGCGATCATCAACAGCGAGCTGAGCGCAACTGTGCTCCAGGGTGTTCCTTGCATGTGTGGATTCTACCTGCTTCGATTCGGTTTGCTGTTGATTCAGCCGCTTGCCGCTGGTGGAATCCTCGAAGACGTGGCTGCAGCCTCAGGTCATGCATCCGACTGATTCGGATGAATAGCTCCACCCGTTTCTGGCGATGAGGGGGACACGAGACGATGACGAAGAATCTCTTTGAAGCAGCGGCGGTTGACGACGTGAAGGGACGGATAGCGCAGCTGAGGCCTGGTAGCGAGCGACTGTGGGGCAAGATGAATGTCGCGCAGGCGCTGGCGCACTGCTCCGTGGCGATGGGGATGGCGATGGGGGAGGTCCGTCCGCCGCGAATCCTGCTTGGACGGCTGCTGGGCCCGCTGGCGAAGAAGGCGGTGATCGTGAACGGGACGCCGATGCGCCGCAATTCAATGACCGAGAAGAGCGCGGTGGTGACGGATGAACGGGACTTCATGGTGGAGAGGCAACGCCTGCTCAAATCGATTGACCGGTTTGCAGCCGGTGGGCCTGGAATATGCACGACGCACCCGCACTTCTTCTTCGGGCCGCTGACTCCGGTGGAATGGGCGACGTTGATGTATCAGCATCTGGACCATCATCTGCGGCAGTTTCGGGTGTAGTGCTGCCGCAGGAGCCGACCGCATTGGGGTGAAGGACGAGGCACTGTTCTGGCTCGACGCCGCGATTTCGCGCGGGATGATCAACTACCCATTCCCTTCCGAGCACGATCGGTACTTGGACAGCGTCAGGAGCGACGCACGATTTCGCCAGCTCATGGAGCGGGCCAGGCGGGAGTGGGAGCGCTTCGAGGCCTGAGGCTCGCCTCGGGAACGGCGAGTACAGGCCTGCTGAGTGCCTCGGGGCCGGATGGCCCGGAACGGTTATCAGACCGCCGGGCACGCCTCTTGCACCGGGTCAAGTTGTGACTGTACACGCTGGCCTCCTGGCGCTCGCGATCTTCGGCTGGCCGCCGCCTCGGCTGGCCACGGTGCCGCTTGGGCCGGTCGCGATCGAGATGCGCAACGTGCATCTGCGCGTCGATGACGGCATCGCGATCGACGTGACCTACCTTCGCGGCCAAATGGTGAGCCGCTCGCCAACCGCACCACCTGTCTTCGATGACCCCACGTCGTATGTGCTGCACGTGGCGGAAGGCGAAGTGGCGCTGGATCTGCCGAGCCTCGAGCATCTGCTCAACCAGCGGATCTTTGCCGGCCCGCACTCGCCCTTGAGCGACATCCACGTGTCGATCACGAAGGACGGGCGGCTGCAGCAATCCGCCAAACTCCACAAAGGGATTGTCACACTGCCTGTCTCGATGAAAGCGACGGTCGGGACCACCCCGGACGGTCGTCTCAAGCTCCACGTCGACGCAGAGAAGGCGCTCGGCATTCCGACGACCGACCTGCTCTCGATCTTTGGGTTGACAGTGGAGGATCTCGTGAGCCTCAAGAACACGAAAGGCGTCGAGATTGACGGCAACGATCTGTTCATTCAGATCGGGCTGGTGACACCGCCGCCCGAAATCGACGGACGGCTGGCGAGCGTCGTGATCCGAGGCGATCGGCTCGTCGAGACCTTCGTAAAGGATCCCGCCGTCTCCGCCGCGCCGCTGCACCTGCCGGCCGAAGCGCGCAACTACTTGTATTTTTCCGGGTCCGTACTTCGCTTTGGCAAGCTCACGATGGACGGCGCCGATCTCATGCTGGTCGACCAGGATCCCAGGAATCCGTTTGACTTCTTCCCCCGCGAGTACCTGAAGCAGCTGGTGGCTGGCTACTCCAAGACCACCTCGTCGGGCGGCCTCATCGCCTACCTGCCTGACTACGCGAAGGTCCGTCGGTAGATCGGGGGCCCCGAACCGCAATCGCTAGATGACGTGACGCTCACGACGGTTGGCTGTGGCGATGACCGAGGAAACGCAAACGCAGCGAACCTCGTGCCGGTAGGTGGTGGACGGCGCGGGCTGAAGAGTGATGTTCGGGATGCTCGGAAACGTTGACTGAGGCGGCGATGACGGTTTTGGGCAGGCGGTCCCGAGTGAGGGCGTCACCAAGGTGCCTAATGTCTGTTCGTGTCGCTCTCGAACCTCGACACCCCTGGCATCGGTACTGCACCAACGAAGTGCGGTGGAGCCCTCTGAATGACCCATGCCGAACGTCGGACCTTCCCGCGTATTCACGTCCGGCTGCGTGCGGAGGTCGTCTCTCTGGGCGGTCTTGAAGTCCGCATCGTCGATTTGAGCCAGGGCGGGTTTCTGATTGAAAGCCGAACCGCATTCGAGGCGGGCGCGGAGCATGAGTTCCGCCTTGTCGGCCAGGGCGACCAGCCCATGACCCACATCCGGGCCAATTGCGTCCATTGCTCTCGCCGTACCGCGTCAGAGACCGCGCCGACCTATGCGAGCGGGTTCGCATTTGCGAACCGTTCCGCCCGCGAGACGCAGCGCCGCATCCTTGCCCTTCTCGATGAAGCCATCGCGGTCCTTAAGTTCCGTGGCCATGATCTGCATCGCTGAACACGAGACGAGCCCGGCTCCCAGCCGGAGCCAGGCGGCCGACGGCGAGATCGACGACTTCACGACCGGCCGACGCTCGCGCCCAGGCTGAGGAGAAGCTCGTCCAGCTGCTCGAACGTCTCGCCCATCGCATCCGCCGCCCCGGTGCCGGCACTGTCGAGAGCTTCCTTCGAGGGATAGAGCTCGTGCATGACCAGCAGCGTCTTGCCACCTCTTTCCTCGAAGGTCACCGTGGTGACGGGCCCACCGTCACCACCTTCGTCGTTGGTCCAGACGAGGCGCGAGGGCGGTGTCACTTCGATATACCTACCGAAAAACTCGGCAGGGTTTGAGGCATCGTGGCCGAACACCAAACGGTACCTGCCCCCGACGCGAACATCCATCTCGCAGGAACGCAGGAACATGCCCATCGACTTCGGCGTCCACCACTGCTTGAACAGCTCGGGCTTGGTCCATGCCTCGAACACGATGCGGGCCGGGCCGTTGAAGGTGCGCGTCACGACTAGCTCACGCTCGGACTTCCGCTCCACCGTCGTGCGGTTCTTCAGGGGGGTAGGCTCATTCTCTCTTCTTGCGTCCATCGACCTTCTCCTTCCGTTTCAGTTCCTCGACAACCCTGTCCAACTCGTCGAACCGTGCGTCCCAGAGCTGGCGGTACCTCTCGATCCACGCCGCCTCTTCCTCCAGTCGGCGCAGGCCGAGCTTGCAGGTCCGCACGCGCCCGACCTTCTCCGTGGTGACGAGCCCCGTCTGCTCCAGGACTCCGACGTGCTTCTTCATGCCCGTGAGGGTCATGTGGAACTTCCCGGCAAGGTCCGTGATCGAAGCGTTTGCACGCCCAAGCTGCTCCAGAACGCCGCGTCGGGTGGCATCCGAGAGCGCGGCGAATGACGCATCGAAGCCGGTCCTGGAAGACTGAACCATATGGTTCAGTATACACCACGGACTGGCCGCATGCAAAGGGGGGCTCAGCCGGACGGCTTTCGAACCCCGAAGCTAGTGAACCCGCGCGAAGCGTGAATACTGAAACGACTGTCGCGCGCCCCACGGCGTGACGTGGACGGATGGAACGGATTCCACGAGCGCGAACGTCTCACCCAATTCTCGCGCAAGGCTCTCGGGTGAGTACCGTGCCACTGGAAGGCCGGTGCATGTCTCCGGACCATCCGGCGCGAACGTCGCGATGATCGCGGTGCCGTCCCGCTTCAGGACGTCACGAAGACGGATGAGATAACGCGCGCGGTCGCCGGGGTCAATGAGGAAGTGGAAGACGGCTCGGTCATGCCAAATATCCATGGGCTTCAACGACCAGTCACCCGTGACGTCGGACGCGATCCATGTCGGGATGCGGGCTGTGGCGCCGAGGCGTCCTTGCGCTTGCCGGAGCGCCGCTTCAGAGATGTCCAGCACGGCCAGACAGTCCAGCCCCCGTGCCGCGAGGTAATCCACGAGACGGGAATTGCCGCCGCCGACGTCGAGGACGCAGGTTTCGGATGTGAGTCCGGCCGCTTCCATCAAACGTAGGGATACTTCCGGCACGGTTTCGAACCAGCTGACGTCCCGTTCGCCCTTCGTCGCAAATACCCGCTCCCAGTGCTCGTGTCGGTCCATGAACGCGATGGTACTGTACAGACGAATCGCGAGCTGGCCGGCGACCGGCAAATATCGGCGCACGCGGATTTCGACCCACCCCAGAAGCCCGACCGTGGCCGTCACCGCCGCGGACCGGACCCGTGGACACTCATCCGTCGCTCCGAAGCGCCGCCACCTGTCCCAGAAGGTATTCCTTGACGGCCTCATCGGTGGTGAGACCGATAGCAACAGTCAGCCCCTCCACAGCGGCGGCGGTTTCGCCGGCGGCAGACAAGAGGTGGCCCTTCGCGGCCCAGTAGGGCTGGTAAGAAAGCATGCGCTTGTCGGACTCGAGCAGCGCCAAATCGGCCAGTGCGGCGCGCGCACCATCGAGTTCCGCACGTGCGACGGCGCGGTTGAGAATGACGACCGGCGAGCCCGTGAGCGCGAACAGATGGTCATAGAGCGAGACCACCGCTGCCCAGTTGGAGACCCCGGTCAGGCGGCGAGTGACGTGCGCGGACTGAACCCCCGCCTCGAGTTGGTAGCGGCCGGTCGGGCCCGCGACGTTCGCCTGATGCAAGAGCTGCTCGGCGTGCTCGAGGAGCGGGCGATCCCACAGATTCGTATCCTGTCGTTCGAGCGGCACATAGGTGCCGTCCGCGTCGTGCCGGGCTGCGCGGCGAGCGGTGGTGTAGAGCATCAGCGCGAGCAGGCCCTTGGCTTCGGGCTCGTCGGGGAGCAGCGACACGGTCAACCGGCCCAGCCAGGTCGCCTCGTCGGCCAGTTCGGATGTGCCGCCGTCGCCCACCTCGTTCCAGCTCTTGGTGTAGGCGGCGTAGATCGCGTCCAACACCGCAGCGAGCCGCTCAGGAAACTCCTCTCTTTCTGGGACCCGAAACGGAATGCCGGCCTCGCGGATGCGCGTCTTGGCTCGAGACAACCGCTGCCCCATCGTCGCGGGCGAAAGAAGGAAGCCGGCAGCGATGTCCTCGGCGGTCAGACCGAGGATGGTCTGGAGGATCAGCGGCGTGCGTATGCCGCGGTCGATCGCCGGATGCGCGCAGGCGAACATCAGGGCGAGTCGGCGGTCGGGGATCGCATCGCGCTCGTCTGCCATCGTTTGAACCTCGTTGACGATCAGCGTGAGCTGCTCCTCTGCCGCCGTACGGGTCTGACGTCTGCGAATGGCGTCGGTCTGCCGCCGCCGCGCCGCCGTCAGGAGCCACGCGTGCGGATTGTCCGGCACGCCCTCGAGCGGCCACGTGCGCAGAGCCGCGGTGAACGCGTCGCCAAGCGCGTCCTCGGCGCCGGCGACGTCGCGAGTGCGGACGGCGAGCAACGCGACGAGGCGACCGTAGCTCTCGCGCGCTATGCGCTCCGCAACACGGCCAGCCTCGCCTGCCGCCATCAGCCCTTCTGCGCCGCTTTGGGCTCGAAGACTGGCCGAATCTCGATCGATCCGTACTTGCTCGAAGGACACCGCTTAGCCCAGACGATGGCCTCATCGACGCTTGGGACCTCGACGAAGAAGTAGCCGGCGAACTGCTCCTTCGTGTCGGCATACGGACCGTCGAGTACATCGGTCTTGCCGTCGTGTTGGCGCACGGTCGTGGCCGCCGAACTCGGCTGCAACCGCACGCCCGGAGACGAGCCTTCGGCCTTGGCAAGCGCCTCGTTGAAGGCGCCGTAATCCGCCCAGAGCTCTTTCGGGGGAGCCGTAGCGAGGGCGGCGGTGTCGTGGTGAATCAGCATCATGAATCGCATGTCGTTCACTCCTTATCGGGGCTTGGTGCCCCTACTACGAGAATGACGGGCGACCCCCGACGATTTCGACAGTTCCTGAAGAACGGTCGCGGCAGGCGGCCTCCGCGGCCAATTCCCACCCGTGGACATCAGGTCAGACGCTCGAGCTGTTCGACCGTCACCGTCCACGCTCGTCGAACGGCAACGTCCTCATCCGTCATTGTCTATGACGGACCGCCGCGGTGGTGAAGCTTATGGAGAGGACACGATGAAGACAACAACGACGTCACTCGCGTGCGTGATGACGACGGGAATCGTCGCATTCACGATGTTCAGCACAGCCTTTGCTGAGCTCGTCAACCGGCCGGAGACGATCAACGCCATGAAGCAGCTCGATCATTCGGTGTACTTCGTGATGTTCATCGGCTTGTGGAAGCTGCTCGGGTTGCTGGTGAGCGCCCTCGTCTCTCACCTCGCGTGCCACGATACCGCTTGGCACGTCGTCGTGACGCTCGGCGCGGCAGCTCTGGCGCTTGCCTCCTGGAGTCTTTGACCGGCGGGCCGGACGTGTGGCCGCAACCAACCCAAGAGCGGTCGCCCTCGAATCGAGCAGAAACGTTGCATTGCGAGATTTCCACGCTCGGACGCCCACATCGTACCTCCCAAGGGCTTGTAGCGCCGCGAGGCGGCGTACCCACGATATGACTCTTTGGACAGTTGCAGCCGTCGATCTGCGCGAGTAGCATTCTCGACGCCTCACATCCATCGGAGAGTTCGCCATATGGCAGCGCAGGAATCAGTTCATCGGTTCCAGTTTGGCGTCCGACATTTTCAGATCGTGGTCAGCGGTGAGCACATGTTCAAGGTGTTGCGGATCGAAGAAGTCCTGGGCGATCCCGATAACCCGGACAGGCTCGACATTCTCGACCAGCCCACACTGAAGCCCTTCGCTTCCGAAGCAGCGGCGGTGGAATTCGGCAAACAGCGATGTCTGGAAATCGTTGGACGTGAAGGCTAGGCGAGTTGCCCTCCGGGCGATTCGCCGGGTGCGGGTCGGCGGCATTCCTTACGCTGTCATATCCGGAATTGACCGAGAAGGCCCACACGCTCCGCGTAAAACGTGCGTGGAAATAGGTTTCGGCAAAGGTACTGACTTTGCTATTACTTCGTGCCCTCGGCTTCACCGGAGCCGTGCTGCCGTCCTGGCGACATCTTCATCACGCCGGTTTACTCGGGCTTTCTCCTTGGACGCGTGATCCCGCAGATCGGACTCGGTCCATGGTGGACCTTCATCAGGGTTGTCGCCGAGTTTGACGACGCCGTTGAGCAGGCACGCGCCCTTGCGCAAACAGATGGAGTACGCGCCTGGATGCAAACGCACGTCAGTGAATTCGCTCCTCTCTCAGAGCAAACGGCAATCGCCAAATGACGTGTCCCACGATGAGCAGCAGTGGCCTGAGTCTGAGACGCATGGGTCGGGAAACGAATCTCACGCTCACGCGCCCTCACGCAGCATGATGAGCAACATGCGGGCCGCCTCCGGTGCGTCAACCGCGTGCGGAACGCCAGCAGGCATGCGGACGATGGTGCCAGGCAGTGCGCGGACGGGTGTGCGACCGACGATGAGGGTCAGGGCCCCTTCGAGCACCACGACGAGCGCATCGAACGGCGACGTGTGCTCGGTCAGCCCCTGGCCTGCATCGAACGCAAAGAGGGTGAGATTGCCGCCGCCGGACTTGGCGAGCACGCGGCTCGCGATGCCGTGGGCCGTGGGCGTGACGAGCGAGTGGAGAAGAAGGGCTTCAGCGGGCGGCAGCGTGTGGGTCATAAGAGGTGTCGATGCTATGGTGCCAGCATGGATCCGCTGGCCGGTTCGGCGTGGAGCGCGCCGGATACGGTCGTGGGCTTCGCACAGTCGCCGCCGAACGGCGTGCTGCTGCGACCGGACTTCATTCTCGCAGCCATCAAGTCTTCACTCGAACCGGAGTGCGTCGATCGGATCGAGAGCCGACGCGCGCCTCGCCGGGTAGTACCCGAAGACGAGCCCCGTAGCCGTCGAGAAGGCGGTTGCGATGATGATCGTATCGACTGAGACCAACGTTGGCCACCCAAGGGCGTTGGCCAAGGCACGAGCGGCGACTAGACCGATTCCAATGCCCGCACCGCCGCCCACGAGACTGAGGACGACGGCCTCGGCGATGAACTGACGCCGGATGTCCCGTTCGCGGCCGCCGACCGCCATCCGCAGGCCGATCTCGCGCGTGCGCTCGGTCACCGAGACGAGCATGATGTTCATGACGCCGACGCCGCCGACGAGCAACGAGACCCCGGCGATCGATCCGAGCATCGCGCCCATCGTGCGCGCGGCATCCTCGCGCATCTTGATGGAATCGTCCGGCGCCGGGAGGTTGAAGTCCTCCGGCATGTCGCCGACGATGTGATGGCGGTCTCGCAAGAGGTCGGTAATTTGATCACGTGCCGTGGGAATGGCGCCTTCAGAGGAGGCCGAGCACAGGATGTCATCGAGCCATACCTGGCGTTTGACATAGCGCTGCACCGAGGTGTACGGGATCAGGATGAAGTCGTCCTGATCCTGGCCGGTCGTTGAGGACCCCTTGCTGTTGAGGATCCCAACGACCCGAAAGAGCTCCGACCCCACGCGAATCGTGCGGTTCACCGGATCGTCATCGGCAAACAGTTGGTTCACGACGGTGTGGCCAAGAACTGCGACTTTCGCGTGCTGTTGCTGGTCCAGGTCCGTCAGTTCGTCGCCTTCAATCACCGTCCACTTGCGGATCCGTAGATAGTCGGGCGAGACGCCTCGATACGTCGTATTCCAGTTCTGATTGCCAGCGATGACCTGCACGCGGCCATCGACCTGCGCGGAACAGCGGGTAATCTCGGGTACGTCGTTGACGATCGCGTCGAGGTCGTCGCCGGTCAGTCGCGGAGCGCCGCCGGCGCCGGTGCGCACGCCGGCGATCGTGCGACTGCCGTTCTCCACCCACACAAAGTTGTCGCCCAGATTCAGCAGGTCGGTGTGAATCTGGTCTGCACTGCCGGCGCCGAGCGCCACCGTACAAATCACCGCGGCGATGCCGATCATGATGCCCAGCATCGTGAGGGCGGTGCGCAGTCGATTGCGATACAGCGCCTTCACGGCGGCGATGATGACCAGGACGGGTGACATGCGGAAGACGGTTTCCGACGGCGCCAACGACGCCGACAACAGGCTGACATGGTAATCACGTTTGGCGGTGGCGCGTCGCTGTGCTCGTCACCGGCTCGCATCTGCGAGACTTCTGAAGGGTATGACAGCGCCCCGACAATGGGTGTTCTCCGAGCTCTCAAAGAACCTCCTGGCGGAGATCCTCGAAACCCGAGACCCTTGCACGACCTGCCATTCGGACAAGACGACGAGCTGGGCGATCGGAATCTTCAGAGCTGGCCAGAGTCTTCGCCGGCGCGTCGGCCGGTGGGTCGGCCGATCTGATCCTGGAACGCATGGCTAAGGTACTCGAAGGGCTTGCATCGGATCAGTCGCGAACTCTCGCCGGGCGGCCAGGGCTGTCCTTGCCACGCTCCAAACCACTCAGGCAAAAGGGATCAAGGAACGGCCCGGGAAGTCGTCGGCGTATGCGATAATTCCCTCCCAGCCGCTCGCAAGTTATCGATTCTAAAACGGAGAGATGTCCGAGTGGTTGAAGGCGCACGCTTGGGAATCCACGTGGCGGTGTGCGACGGCGTGCTCTCGATGGCGATAACGGTGACAGATTCAACCGCTTAGCGGCGCGCGCGTCGCAAGAGTCGATCCCCGTAAACCACTGTAGATCTCGCGAAATCGATCGGGTCACGTCACAATTGCGTCACAGTGGACGCGATGCAGAACAGATGCGCCTACGCTTCGTCCGAGTCCTCCCCTCTTGTCTCTTCGTCCTTTGCGAGCTTGCCCACCCGTCCGAGATTGTGCACGCGCTCCGTCAAGCTCCCCTTGCGGATGCGAACCGACGAGCGACCGACGTCGCCGATGGGCCCGCCGAGATCAACATCGAGCCCGGCCGACTTCGACAGGCCGAGTTTCTGGCTAGCATAGACGCTGCGGTGCCCGACCATCAGAAAGGCGGTCACGGCGGCGAGAGCCGCATAGACGCCTAGAGTTGGGGGCAGGATCTCCATCGCCATGACCGCTGCGGCAATCGGAGTGTTGGCGGCGGCAGCCAGAACGGCCACGAACCCCACGGCCGCGAGGAATGTCGACGGCACACCAAACACGGAGGCGAGCGCCGCACCGCTCGTGGAACCCACGAAGAAGATGGGCGTCACGATGCCGCCGCTACCGCCCGCCTCCAACGTGATCGACGTCGCCAGGATCTTCAGAACGAAGGCGCCGCGCGCCACTGGCGTCGTCCCCGCCAGCACGCCGTTGATCGTGTCGGTGCCGAGACCTGCATAGGTGTCACCGGCGACCGCATAGAGTGCCACGAGCGCGAGGCCGCCCGCGGCCGCCACCCGGTATGGGTGATGCTCGAAGCGGCGCAGGACACGCTCGCAGAATCGCAGCGACTCAATGAGGAACAGCGCGACCAGGCCGAAGAGCGCGCCAGACGCGAGTGTGATCAGGATGGTCCGCACCTGGCGGGTGTCGCCAAGGGCGGTCTGGAGGGCCGGAAACGGCGGATGCACGCCGCATGCGAGGTGGCCCACAATGCCAGCGACGAGGGCCGGGAAGATCACGCTGTAGTCGATCTGACCGAGGTACAGGACTTCGATGCCGAACAAGGCACCGGACACAGGTGTCCCGAACACCGCCGCGAACCCAGCGCTGATGCCGCAAATCACGAGGCGGCGGCGGTCCTCGTCGCGCAGGCGGAGCACATCGGCAAAAAGACTGGTGAGCGCCGCGCCAATCTGCGCCGCCGGCCCTTCCTTGCCGACCGACCCGCCGCAGGCGAGGGTCAGCACGGTCGCGGCCAGCTTCACCGGGGCCACGAGCCAGTCGATGCGGCCAGCCCGCTGGTGCACCGCCTCGATCACAGCCTCTGTGCCGTGACCGCGGGCATCGGCGGCAAACGTGCGGATGATCCACGCGCACGCGGGCAAGGCGAGCGGCAGCACGACGAACGCGGGCACGAGACCGTGGGTGAGCGAACGGGCGACCTCGGTGGATCGCGTCAGCGACCACAGAAAGCCACGGGTGCCCAGACCGACGCAGACGCCGGCGCCGGCGCCCAGCACGGCCCATTTGAGCGTGCTGATGACCAGCGCCGTATGCTCGGTATACCAACGGCTCTCATCTGAGAGGCGCGGGGATTCGTCTCCGGGCGCGGAGCGGCGAAGTCGACTCAGAAGTTGTCGAACACCTGAGGGCATCTGCGCACGAGCAAGCCTATCAACGAACGTTCGGAGAGACGGCGGCTCCGTGGAAGGGCTGGGTCTCCCGATGCCTTCGGTGATGCTCAAGGCACGCCAAGAACGAGGGGCGGAACGGCCGAACGAAGGGCTGAGCTTTCCGTCACAGTCACGTCACAGTTTGACGTTGGCGGGATCGCCCGCCCGCCGCTAAACTCTTGATTCCACTCAGCGGAGAGATGTCCGAGTGGTTGAAGGAGCACGCTTGGAAAGCAATCCCGGCGACGCTCACCGAGCCACACCGAAACACTTCTTCGCGCAATCAATTCAAGGACTTGCGGCCCTAAGATGCCACTCGATGTGAACCCGTAAACATCGGTGTTCGTCGATGGTTTTGGCCCCACCTTACACAGTTTCTACACAGTTCTGAGGCTTACTTGTTCGCGTACGTCACGAAGTTACTCGGTACGCTTCGCTACTCGCCACCCCGCCTACGCGTGATAGATGTGCTTAGGGCGGAGTAGCCCGGGATCCGTCCCGGGTCTGGTAGAAATTGAAAATGGCGTAACCTCCTGCTGACCCAAACAGCAGATCGCCGCTAGTAACGGCGACGGAGGACTACGCCATGCAGGACAGTAGCACAAG
>Ga0209580_10000321_pt1 | contig 28174 bp, 40 predicted proteins | sample Coa_R1_5_FD_187153 | JGI IMG/M metagenome (GOLD analysis project Ga0209580, IMG submission 187153) | Surface soil microbial communities from Centralia Pennsylvania, which are recovering from an underground coalmine fire - Coalmine... | ecosystem: Environmental > Terrestrial > Soil >... | reverse complement strand
GGTGATCGTGCTTTCGCCGGTGATCCAGATGTCGCCCGCGAGGTCCGGGTCGTAAAAAAAGACGGTGCCCTTCGCTGCCTTGAACGTGACCATCATGTTTCACCTCGCGAGGCGCGGGACGCGCTCGCCGGTCCGCGCGGGAACGTGCGCGCCGCGGCGCGACGGGTGCGGGTTCGCGCATCGTTTCCCGTTTCTTCCCCGGCACCAGCAAAACGGCTCGGCGCCGCATTCGGGACAGCTCTCGCGGTAGAGACTGCCCTCGAAATCGTGCGGGCGCCGCCCCCAATACGTCATTCGGAGTTGTGGCGCCGGTTTCATTCTTTACTCCCGCGCGGGAACAAACGGTCGTAGTCGCGGCGATAGGCGAGGATGCACGCCCACTTCCCAGTGACGGGCGCCCGGAATTGGTAAGCCGAATAAATTCCGAGCACGTCGGTCTCGAACAAACCGGGCCGCCGCTCGACGTTGTGCGGATAGCGGAAAACTTGCGGGTGTTGCTCGGGCGGTTCACAGTAGTGCATCGCCTCACCCTTGCGCGGGCTCGCGAATCACGCCCGCGACCACGAGTTTATCGTAGAGATCCCGCCGGTGCTGCAATATCTGGAACAGGAACTCGACGCGGAGTTTGTTGCGGAAGTTTTCCCGGCGCGCGAGGTCGGAGTCTCGCTTGTAGTTCTCCCAGGTCTCGACGATCGCGGGCCAGCTCGCCGCGGCGTGGACCGTCATGCTGTGTTCGCGGATCAGCTCGGGCGGCCATAGCGAAAGCGCCGCGCCGCAGATCTCGCAATACAGTTTTTCGTCGGCGAGCACTTTCTCCACGTCGTCGAGATCGGTGACGATCATTTGCGGCGTCGTTTTTTTGTGCTTGTGCTCTCCCATCCTCACCTCCCGAAACGCGCGCGCACCCATTCCGGGCACCGCGAACAAGGGCCAGGGCGTTTCTTTCGCAAGTGCTGGATATAGTGAACCTCGGCGCCGAGACGTTGCGCGAGCTCGTCCTCACGCTCGCCGAGATTGTTGAACGTCGCCCAGGCTTCGCGCGCGAGCCACGTTTCCAGTCGAATGTAGAGTTGGCGCCGCGAGCGGCGGGGATCGGTGATGCAACGGCGCTCCGGTCCCAAAAGTCGGCGCGCCTCGGCGGGCGTTGTTTCGAGCATCGTGGTCGCAACCTCGAAAACGCGCCGATTGTGCGCCGTGCGGCCGGGTTTTGCAAGATCTTTCGAGTTTGGCCTAGACCGCCTCACCGGCACCGTCTCACCGCACAGTGAGAAAATGCGAAAAAACGCCGTAACCCCTGTAGTGTCTAGCGTGTGCGGGGTGTGCGGGGATCTCAAAAGGGCGCACAGATAACCCCTTTAGAATCAAAAGGGCTTGTGCGGGGGTTTTGAGGTATCTCTCTAAGAAAGAAAGAGTTAGTATTTTTTTGTGCGGTATTCACCCCCTCGGAGACACCCTACTTTCGCCTCTTTCGCCTGTCAGAATTTTCCTCTAGTGTTTACACTTTCAAACCGCTAGGGGGGGGGTGACTTGGTGCGCCCGCACAAAACAGGGTTATCCGCTTTAGAATCTGTGACTTAAATTTTTAATGCCGCACAAGGACCGCACAGCCCCGCACAGCCTCACTCATTCTAAAGGGGTTACAGGCGCACACCCGCACAGGATCGCACACGATCCGCACAAAAATACCGTCAGATCTTGGTGCGAAATTCAAAAAATAGTAGGGGTGTCACTCGGCGTCGTCGGAAGGAATCGCACCGCCGTTTGCTTCAAATTTCTTTCGGAGCCGGTAGACTTGAAACCGCGACATCTTGAGATCTTCGGCGATCTCCCGGTTGTTCATTCCCGCGGCGAGCATTTGGTACGCTTGCCGTTCGAGGAGCTCTTTCAGCGGCCGGAACGTCCAGGCCGAACCGCCGCGCTCGTCCGTCCCGAGCCGGATCTCGAACGGTTGCACCGCCTCGCCGGTTGCGCGCCCGCGGAGTTTCTCGAAATGGATCTCCGCGCGGAGTCCGTCCTCGGGCGTGTAGTCGCTCGGGCGCCGGAGGTTGATCACGAGGTTGAGCACGTCCTCGCGGTTCGACGTGCCGCGTTGCCCGCCGCCCTTGCCCGCGTGATGCGCGAAAAGCGTCGTGTACCCGGTGCGGCGAAGTTTTAGGAGCCATTCCTGCACGATCGCCCAGTCCTCCGTTTCGCGCTCCTCGCCGGAGGGAATGAGCGAGCTCAAGTTGTCGAGGATCAAGAGCTCGCCGCCCTTGAGTTGGTCCTCGATCCGTCGGCGACCTTCGGGCGTGATGATCTCCGGCGTGCGGTCCTCCAGGTCCGGGGTGATGAACCGGAGCATCCCCGGATCGGGCACCTTGCCCTCGTGCGCGGTCACGATCGAGCGCATCCGTTCCTGCAACTCGGTAGAGTCCATTTCGCCATCGACGTACAGCACCGGCCGCGGCTCGGGAACCGACCAATAAAAACAGTTGCCCGCGCCGGTCGCGATCGAGTACGTCACCTCTAGAAGAAAAAAAGTTTTCCCGCTCCCGCGCCACGAGTACAGCATAGCGATCGACTTCACCGGGAGGACCGGTTCGAGAATGAACGTGCGCGGCTTGAGGGCCATCGTCACGAGCTCCAGCACGTCAACCGGTTTGTGGCCGGAGCGCGCGGGATTGAGGGAGCGGACGAACAGCTCGGCTTCGCTCGTGAGCTCGTCGATCGAGTCGCCGCCGTCCCACGCGCGGCGTTGCAGCTCGTCGGTTTTGTAGATCATCGCGCGGCGGACCGACTTCTCGCGGATTATTTTCGCGTAGTGCGCGACGTTCGAGGTGCGCGGCAAGCCGTCGGCGATCGACCGGACGTAGGCGAGTTGCACCTGATCGGTGAGTTTCATTTGCTCGTCGAGCGTCACGAGGTCGATCGGTTTTTTTTCTTTTTCCAGGCGCAGCATCGCGAGGAAGATCCGGCCGTTCAGCGAGAGGTCGGCGTTCGAGGGGTGAAAAAAGTCGGACGCGTTCAGCAGCTCGGCCGCTTTTTTCAGCGCCGCGTTGTCGAGCACGATCGCGCCGAGTACCGCGCGTTCGGCTTCTTCGCTATGGGGTAAAGGTTTGTCGGAGGGGAGTTGTCGCCGCGAGATCGAGGCCGTCGGCATTTTGCAAGGGCTCCTAGTTCGGGAGCGCGAAGCGTGCCGAGCCCTTGCCGGTCTGCACGCTCCGCCCTCGCCGTGCCAAAGAGAACGGCGACAATATGCCGCGGACGCGGGCGAGGTGTCAAATTTTATTTTTCGGCGTGTGCCGGTTCGGGAACCTGGGCGCCGTCGGCCGCGCCCTCTTCGGAAAAGTAGTCGACGAAATCGCGGACAAAACTTCCATAGCGCGGCGCGGTCGCGATCTGTTTCAGGATCGCGTCGCCCTCGACGAATGCGCGAAACGCCGCCTCGTCCATCGAAGCGAGAAACGCGCCGAGTTGCGCGTCGAGGTTGTCGAGAAACTCCGCGATCACGTCGCCCGGCTTGCCCTCGGTGAACATCTGCACCGCTCGCCCTTTCACCCATTCGAGGTTTGGCGGGCGAAACGCGAACTCGCCGGTCCGCGCCGCGGGTTCGGTCTCCGGCGCCTGCACAACGCGGGGCGCCGGAGACTCCGCGGCCGGAACCAATGCGGCCGCCGTCGGCGCCGGGGTAGCGGTCGCCGCCGGTAGTGGGCGTGTGGCGGGTGTGATGGCGGGAGCCGGTCGGCCGCCCGCGCGGAGCTCCGCGACGCGGGCATTCGAGCGCGCAGCGTCGGCAAACTTGTCGGCGATCGGCGTAACTTTTTCAAGGATGCCCGGCAAGTTTTGCACGAGCGCGGTCGGCCAGTCGACGCGCCCGCCGGATGCCGGTGCGCCGCCGCCGTTGACCATCCCGGCGATCTCCAGAATTTCCTTGATCTCGGACGCGAGGCTTTTCCGCTCGCGCGACTCGCCGACGATCCCGAGCTCTTTCAAAAGCAAAAGCGTTTCCTTGAGTCCGCCGCCCGACGACTCGCCGGTGAGTGCTTTGAGCGACGCGAGCCCGGCGACGAGCTCTTTCACGCCCTCGGGTTTGGGCATCGCCGCGGTGAGTTGCTGGATCAGCGAGATCGACTCTTTCAGCGCGGGATCGCCCGCGGGGTTCGGAGACTTCTCGGCCGCGCGCAAGTTTTGCAAGACGACTTGCAACGTCGAGGCGAGGTCGGAGTTTGCCGGAGCTCCGGCCGCGACGCCCGCGGAAATTTGCCAGGGATTTTTACTCGGGCCGTCCATCTCCCAGGAGTGGTTTGCGATCAGCGTCCAGGGTTGCCCGTTCTTCGGACCTTTGAGGAGCGCGGTGTACTGACTCCCGCCGAACTCCTCGAAAATTTGTTCCTCGCTCAGGAGCGGGTTGCCGTGCTTGTAAGTTTTTATGTAGCGGCCGAGTTTGTCGGGCTTGGGTTGCCCGAGCGGGTAGCGGTAGAGCGTGACGTGATGCGTTTTCCAGTCCTCGTCGGTGAGCGATTGAATGTACTTCCAAAATTCTTGTTTCGGTTCGATCGGCGCCGACGGTTCAGTGACGGGAACCTCGACCGGGTCGCGGACTTCTCTGCGGAGGATCGTCTCGGTGACTTTCGCGGTTGGGGCGGGCTTCGCGGTCGCGGTCGGCATGGTCACACCTCATTTTTGTTTTCTGGCCGTGCTGCGATCCGTAAAACACCGCCCTAAGTGTCACTTGTAGACGGTTTCTCTCCCAGGTGTCAAGCGTTCATGCTGCGCGGTGTCGTGTAGCGGTCGTGTCCGCCGCGCGCGCGGCGAGCTGTGCTCTATCGGCGCGGTACACGATGTACGCTTTTCACTTGACTTAAGTCCGCGGATCCGGGGATTGGTTTAGATGGTCGCACCTTTAGACGGACGGGAGGCGATCACTCGGCACCGCCCAAAAATGCCGCGCGAAACTCCCGTCCTTACCTAGACCGCGCGGCCGCCGGATCTCTCGGATGCTCGCGAATGGCGCCTTCACTCTCCAGGCCGAACCGTTGCTCGATGGCGACGACGGCACCGCACAAACGATCGCGCGAATCCGCACGCTCGTCGACCAGGGGAAAAAAGATCCGGTCGTCAATCACTTCACCGGCACGTTGCTCCGCGCCGCGCGCGTGCGCCCTTACGACGACGAGGGCGAGATCCGCGCGATCTTCTCGTGGGTGCTCGGGAACATCCGGTTCACAAAAGATCCCGAGGGGAAAGAGTGTCTCCGTCCGGCGCGCACTACGCTCGAATGGGGGTTCGGCGACTGCGACGACATCAACGCGATACTTTTGCCGTCCATGCTCGGCACCGTCGGCCATCACACCCGCGTCGTCACGATCGCGTCGCACCCCGGAGCTCCGAAACAGTTCACGCATGTTTACTGCGAAGTTTTTTCTGACGGCCGGTGGGTGCCGCTCGACGCCGCGCGCAGCGGCACGCGCTACGGCTCGGCGCCGTCGCGGCATTTCCGCAAGCGCGTATGGTCGCTCGACGGCAACGCGTATCAGGACATGCGCGGGATCGCTTGCGGCAACTGCAACGGCCGTTGTGCGGGGTGCTCTATGAGGAGACGCTCGGCGCTCGGGACACACTTGCGGCTCGGCCGCACGTATCGCGCGAGCGCGCTCGGTCAAGACGGTTTCGACTGGGGCGCGTTCTCGGACATCGTAAACACCGCGGGCAAGGCAACCGCGGGGATCATCACCGCGGCGCGCGCGCCCGCGGGGGTCGTGTTTCCTTCGATGCCGGGTTATCCGCCCGTTCCCGGCGTGCCCGGCGTGCCGCCGGGCGGAGGAGTGAGCGCGGTCGGCGCGATCAGCTCGCAAACACTTATGATCGGCGGGGCGCTCTTGCTCGTCATTCTCCTCGCGAGGCGCTCGTCGTGAGCACCTATTTGCAAACGTCGACGGCGAACCCTTACGGGCACCGGCCGTGGGCGACGCGGCTCTACACGACGTTCGACGACTTCGCGTTTCTGAAACAGCCGCAAAACACAATTCTCCGCGGGAATCAGGCGATGCGCCCGGAAATTTACAAGCCGCCCGAAATGGCCGGGCTCGGCGCCGTCGTCGTTACCGGCTCGGGGCGCGTCGTCGGACGAATGCGTCGCCGCGGGCTCGGCGCGATCATTCAAGCCGATCCGAACGAGCTCGCGTTTCCTTACGTGCCGCGCGTCCCTAGCTCACAAATGATTGTCCGCGGGCCGATCTCGACGGGGCCGGTTTTGCCGGGACCGATGCCGGTTTACATGCCGCCGAATCCGCCGACGCCGATCTTCCCGCCGTCGATCGTGCCGCCGGTGCCGGTGCCGGTTGCTAGCGGACCGGCCGGGACGGTTTACGCGTTGCCGGGATCTCCGGCGCCGCCGGGCTCGCCGTACACTCCGCCCGCGCCGGGCGAGCTGCCCGCCCCAGGCGTCCCGGTTTCCGCGGGCACAACGGTCGCGGCGCCAGCGTCGACGAGCGCGCTCTCCGATTGGTTCAGCGCGCAAACGTTGATCAGCGGCATCCCGAACGGGTACGTCGCGATCGGAGTCGCGGGAGCGTTGTACTTCATCTCGAAGCGGGGGAGGCGGTAATGGCGCGCTACGTTCAGGACCGGCGCCGCACGCTTCGCGGGCTCGGGACGACTTTTAGTTTTGTGCCGCGTGGTCGCACGCTCCGCGGGTTGCGCGGGCTCGGCGATGATTCGACGGACATCGATGTCGTGACCGGATTGCCGTGCGACGATCCGCGCGCGAATTGCGGGCCGCTCGTGCCCGCGCCGACGACGCCGATCGACACGACGATGATCCCGGCGCCGACGACGTTGAACGTGCCGCCGCCAAGTTTTTTCACTTCGCCCAAGCCGATCATTCCCGCGCCGGTCGTGACGCAAGTGCAGGCGCCAACGTTCACGCCGTCGATCGTGCCGCCGTCGATCGTGTTTCCGTCCGGCGGAACGACGCGCCCGCTCGTCACGGCGCCGCCGTCGGCGAGCTGGCTCGATCAGGAAATGATCGGCGGAGTCCCGAACAAGTACCTCGCGCTCGGCACGGTCGGGGCGATTCTTCTTTTCGGCATGAGCGCGAAGCGGAGGCGATGATGGCGTACAAGGTTGCAGCAACCAACATTCCGGGCATGAGTTTCCGCCCGTTCGCGGACCGGCTCGGGGAGTATCAACGCTCGGCGTTCACGATCCCGACGCAGAGTTACGCGAGCCAACCGGCGCCGGGTCACGTTTCGGGCGGGCTCGGGCTCGATCTCAGCTCGCTCACGGCGAGTCCGTTGTTCTGGCTCGCGGCCGCCGCGGGCGCCTATTGGGCGTGGAAAAAATACGGGAGAGTTTGAGCCGTCGTGTACTACGTCAACACAATGTTCGAGGGGCGCCGCCGCCTCGCCGGGCTCGGCGATGCGGGCTCGACCTCGGTGCAGGTCGACACCTCCGACGTGCTGAACCTCGGCGACTCGCTCCGCAACGCGCAAAACCGTTTGACGGCGATCGTCGCGCAGATGCGCCAGGACGCGGACCTCGCGCGCGCGATCGGGCCGTCGGTCACGTCGCAGCAAGCGGCGCTCGGCGACCTCACCGCGAAATATGTCGGGGTCTACACCGCCATTTTCGGCCAGCCCCCGGCCGGGCTCGGGAATCCGGTTTTGATCGCCGCGGCCGTCGCGGTGATCCTCGCTTACGTCACGGCACAGCTCTACTTGTGGCACCAAAAACAAGACGTGCTCGAACAGCAAGCGCAAGCGCAGATCCTCGCGGAGCAAAACCGCGCGTCGATCATTTCGATGGCGCAGCAAAAACAGGCCGCCGCGCAAGCGGCCGCGGCCGCGGGAGACGCCGCCGGAGCGGCCGATGCGAATGCCGCGGCGCAAGCGATGCTCCTGCAAGCGGGTATTCCCGGCGCCGGTGCGCCGCCGCCGCCCCCGCCGCCGCAAAATTTCGCCGACTGGATCAAGGCGAATTGGTTGCCGGTTGCGGCCGTCGGCGCCGCGATCGTGTTTGTCCCGCGCATGATGGGGAGGTGAGCGGTGTACTTCGACGAGAAAAACGAAACAAACGTTACAGCGGAGACCTCTTCCGCGGCACCCGCTAAAATCGCGGCTTCCGAGCATGTCGACGAGCTCGGCGCCGCGCCAGGCGCGCCGATCGCGAGCAGCTCAGAAACGCCCGTTTCACCGGCTCCGGTCCGCGAACGCCGCGAGGTGATCGTCACCGCGGACGATTCGACGGTCCTTTTCGGTGATGGGCTCCCGCCGGTCACGTATGGCAACGTGCGCGCGCTCGTCGTCGGATTGCTCAACTCTCCGGCCGGGCAAGCGATCCTCGCGAAAAGTTTCGACGATGGCGTCGAGGGGATCGACGCGCATTTCGCTCAACTGATCGACGCCGCGAAAGCGGAGATCCTCGCGCACGTTAGCGAGCTCGTGAAACCGATTGTCGCCGCCTCGGTGCCCGCGCCGGAAAAACCGGCCATCCCCGCGGCGCCGCCGCATGTCCTCGCGGCCGGTGATCCGGTCCGCGTCTATAACGACGCGGCGCGCAAAACTTTTTACACCGGCACGGTCGTCGCGCTTCACGACGGCGGCCATGCGGCCGATGTAAAGCTGAACGAGCTCGGCGGCGCCACGACGACCGTGCGCCTCGACGCGCTCGAATACGACGACCGCGCGTAAAGCGGCCAAGGGGGAGGGAACGATGGCGAAGTTTGGAAAGGGCGACCGGGTTGCCTTTGTCGGCGATCCGGCGACCGGCTCGAAAGCGAAAGGGACCGTGATGCAGTTTATCCCGGCGCCTCTCAACAAATACGAGGTTCACACCGACCTCGGCTCGGTGCTGCACTTCTCCGAGGATCAGCTCGAAAAACTCGGCGACGCGAAGTAAGCGGGGCGACATTGGCGAAGATCTCCAGACGGGTGCTTGACTTCCGCGAGCGGCGACGCCGCGGCTCAGTGATGCGCCCGTCTACGTTCGCGGCGATCGAGCGGTCGGCCGCGCGCTCGGGTGCGCGAGATCCCGAGGCCGTCGCGGGCGCCGCGTATTGGAAAACCCTTGCCGCCCGCTATCGCGGCAACCCGATCAGTGAGGAACCTGATCCCAAGTATCCCGGCGAAATGCGTTTCGTCGAATGGCGCCGCGCGATGCTCGGGTTCATCAACTCGCATTGGTACGGAGGCACGCTCTCGAACGCGGAGATCCGCGAGATCCAGCGGCTTACCGGGATGCCGTCCGATGTCGTGGATTGGAGTTTCATTCGCGATGCCGAGGACGATCAGGTCATCGCGACTTTTCTTTACGTGCAGTCGCGACACCCGGAGCTCGGGCCGCATCGCGGTTTCAATCCGTCGAAACTCGAACAGCAACGCGCGGCACGCGGACGCGCGTCGCGAATCCGCGGCGCGCGGCTCAACCCGCCCCGATTTGAGACCGTGCTTTACGGGATACCGAAGGGCAAAACGGAACGGTACGAGGAAGTTTTGCTCCTCACCAATGCGACGCCGGAATCAATCGAACGGGTGAAAACTTTGGCAAGTAAGGACGGGTTTCATTCCTTTCGGGTCGCAAAAATTGATCTAAGCATCCCGCCGGATTTTAGAAAGGCCGTGAGAGGGAACCCCTCGATCCTCGACGAGATCCGGCACGGCGACAAAGTGACGATCCTCGTCCCGAGCGGGATCGGGCGCGAGGGCCAGGAGTACAGCCCGCGGACCGGGACCGCGGTCATGCGTGGGCCGCACGGTTGGGTGCTGAACCTGGGCGGGCGTTTCGGGACGCCGGGCGTCGCAACCGAATCGAACATCGTCAAGGTCCGCAAGGTGAACCCGTCGAAAAAAGAGCGGCCGAAACCGCGCAAGGGCGAGAGCGTGCCGGACTACCACGCGCGGCGCGTGCGGGAGATCGTCGAGAAAATGCCGAAACCGATCCGCGACGTGTTCGACCGCAACCCCGCGAGCTACAAATTTATTTTCCGCAATCCCGGCTTGCTCGACGAGCTCCGCGAAGGATACGAGAGCGCAAAGGCCGAGGCGTTGTACGAAGAGTTTCACGGCCGCGAGCCCCGCGAGATCTTGGAGCTCACGCAATCGGCCGAGGAGCGCGGCGAATATACCGGGCTCGGGGATCTCGTCGAGCTCACGATCGACGCGTTGACCGGCGACGTGGTGCTCAAGTTTAAGGACGACGGCGTGCGCCTCGCGAGCTCGCCCGAGGGGTCACAGCTCTACTTGCTCGGCGGGAATCAGGACATCTCGGCGAGCCTCGGGACTTTCGGCATCGACGAGTCGAAAGACTTGCTCGACCTCGGCGAGCTGAAACAACTCGTCTATGACGCCGCGAAATGGCAAACCGACTTCACGCCGCAAGAGTGGAAACACGACCTCGGCGAAGAGTCGGGAGTCCGGCCGCGCGTGTTTTTCGACCGGCTCAAGAAACGGATTTTTTTCGCGGGCGGAAACTATCGGGTGGAGAGGCCGGGAATTGTCGACTGATGCTCGCTATCGTTCCAGCTCGGCGGCGCCGCACACCTGGGCGCATCGTTTTCCCGTCGTCGCGCTTTTTGCTCGGTGCGATCACCGCGGACGCGGCCGCGCGCGGGGTGTTCCCGAATCCGCCGCGCTCGCCGAATCCGGGTCACAACATGGCGACGTTCGATTCGATCGTCGCGGCCGCGAGCTCGGGACAAATGAGTCCTTCTTACTTGCCCGGCACCCAGGATTGCGCGAACGTTTCGCTCGGCGCGAAAGCGATCATCACCAAGGGCGCGACGCAAGCGGGCGGGTTGCTCTTGAAGATCGGCGCGAGTACGGGCAACCCGATCATTCTCGGGATCGGCGCGGCCGCGGAGCTCGCGGGGATCGTGTTCGGCGCCATTTTCGGGCATCACGCGCGAGCGGTTGCGAAAGAGCGGTCGATCCTTTGCGCCGCGGTCCCGGCGGCGAATCAGACGCTCGAAGCGGTCGACCAAGCGATCGCGGCGGGAAACTTCACGCCGCAAAACGGAATCGACGCCATGAACGCGATGGTCGCGGGGTTCGGGCAGCAAGTCGCCGCGATCCAGCACGGCGCCGATCCGAACGCGAGCGGAGAATGCAACGCGGCGTGTGTGTTGCTTACGCAGCTCCGCGCGATCGCGGGGCGGAAAATTTCCGAGTATCAGGACATGATGGCGGCACCGGCGGGCGCGGTGAGCTCCATCGTGAAAAGTTTGGGCGGCGGGAGTCTCTTGCCGTGGGCGGCGGCGGGGCTCGCGTTGTTTTTAATTCTAAACGAGAGGTGACGACCGATGGGAAGTGCGACCACGTTCAGTTTCGAGGAGCTCGTCAAACTACACCGCGGGTTTGTGCAGCGCGGGCAAGTGAAGCGGATCGGGAGGATGATCAAGATCGTGCTCGGGGAAATACCGGCGGACGTGACGCTCAGGATCTCCGCGAAAGAGATCGCGAAAGAGGGGCGGACGCTCGATTGGTTCGATCAAGGGCCGGTGCTTGCGCTCTCGCCGGGAGACGTGGATCTCCTCGTCGCGAGCCCGGTCGTCCCGTTGCCCGACAAACCAGATCCCGAGTGGACCGCGCCGCTCACGACGCAAGAGGAAATCGAAAAATCCGTCGCCGAGTCCGGGCGATGGACGCCGCCGCGGCCGCCGCTCGTGAAACAGTTGCCCGAGGATCGCGGGGCGCGTCGCGTGAAGGGCTCGAACATTTTGCTATTCGAGCCGGTGTACCAAGTTTTGTTTCGTCCCGAGGGGATCAACGTGTTCGGATGCGTGCAGGCGTTGACGGACGACGCGAGCGGGACGGTGATGTCGTTCGCATGGAACTTTGACGAGGGGTGCGGCTACTTCTACGGCGGCCGGTTCATCGTCAAGATTTGAGTTTGTCGGAAGGGGGAAACATGCCGACAGTGAGGTTAGTCAATCCGAAACGCTCGCGCGTGCGGCGCGCGGGTGCAAAGCGGCTCCGCCGGGACGGCTCAGGCCGTTTCCTAAAGCGGAAACGCGGGCGAAATCCAGCCGCGGGAGGAGGTGAATTACTTCTAATGAACCCGAAACGTAGAAGGGTGAGGAGACGCAACCGGGCACACTCGCATCCTCGGCGGTATCGGCGTCGTCGCTCGAACCCGATGAGCTATGCAGTCGCTCGTCCGGTCCGCCGCCGTCGGCGCAGCTACAACCCGAAAATGCGCGTGGTCCGTCGGCGTCGGCGTCACAACCCGCTCGGCTTTACAAGCCGCGAGGTTGTGGGGCTCTCTCTTTGGGCGATTGCGGGCGGCGTCGCTACTCGCGCAATTCCGCAAATACTGCTCAAGGACGGCAACACCGGGATCATGGGCTATGGGGCGAATGCCCTAACGGCCGGTGTTCTCGCGTGGGGCGCGGACCGTTTCATCGGAGGGAGCGCAGGTAAGGGCGTTCTCTTGGGCGGGATGGTCATGCTCGGCGGGCGCATCATCGCCGATCTGTTCGGCAAGACGCTCGTGTCGTTTGGCGACGTGTTCGGCACTACGGGAACGAGCGGGCTCGGCGCGCACGGCGATCCGAGTTTCGACCTCGGTCTCTACACGCCGAACGAGTTTGTCGTCCCGACGTGGAGCGATGGCGTGCTCCAGCGGCAAGACTACCCGTTCCTCGAACCGAGCTCCGCGCTTCCAGGCGCGGCGAACTCTGTCCGAGCCGTCGTGCAATCTCCGGCCGGGCCGGTCGCAGTACCGAAAGGAACCTCCGGGCTAGGCTTTGCCTCGACCGGACGGCTCAAGAGCCGCTTTGCGGCGTAATTCGGCATCGGGCCGAAAAAAGTTTTTCGCGCGAAACGGGCAAACAATGATCGGGGAGGAGGTGACAACAAATGAGATCTAGACTCGCATCGCGCTTCGCGCACTTGCCGGAAATATCGGCGCGTGAAGTCGGACGACCGAGGTTTCGTTTCAGGAATCCGATCGTGAGCGGAATGCTGGAGATCATCACGCAACACCTGTACGACTACTACGAAGTGGCAGTCGCGACGGTGACGACCAAGCAGATCCTTTTCACGATCCCGATCGGAGGGCAATACACTCCGGCGGGCGGCGCGGCGTTCAACAAAACGAAACTTCACACCAACCTGCAACAGCAGTCGCAGCTCCAGGCGCCTAACAAGCACCTGACGCGGGCGCTCGGGATCTTCTTGCGGTCGGACATCAACGCAACCGACCTAAACCTGTTCCTGGGGAATACGCTCGCGCGCTTCATCGTGAACGACAAAGAATACGTGATCGGTCTCGTCGGGAAGTTTCCCGGCGGGGGCGGTCCGCACGTTTCCACGTCGGCCGCGACGACGGTTGCCGCCACGACGCAAAGCCTCACGGCCGCGGCGAACGGCTACCCCGACGCTCGCAACCTGTACGTCATGGAACACGACGGCGTGCAGATCGAACAGCAGCAAGCGTTTCAGGTGGAACTCGATCCGACGCTCCCGCAAGCGGGCGCATTCACGACTCAGGCCGCGGCACCGGCCGCCGGGCAATTCCCCGGCACCGGGATCAAGGCGTGGGCCAACCTGGAGGGCACGCTCGCGAGAGCTGTGCAGTAGTTTTTGCTTGGCGGCGCGCGGAGGCCGGGCCGAGGGATCTCTCCCCCTCGGCCATCTCCGCAAAAGTTTCGTTTCGGAAGGAAAAAGCGATGGCAACCCCAAAAACGCCCCCGGTACTTCCGCCGCTCCGCATCCCGTTCGATTACGTGATCAACGCGGTCGTCCCGGCGAACGCCGGGCAAGCCGGAGGACCGGCGGCGCTAAATGTCAGTTTGCAGATCCAGCAAGACGCGGACTTCGAGCTCGTGTTTATCGTGGGAACTTCCACGTCTCCGCTCGGCGACGTTAGCGTGCAGGACGGCGCAACCGGCCGGTCGCTCATGTCGGCGCCGGTGAACTACGCGAATTTTTTCGGCACCGCGCAGCTCCCCTTCCCGCTCGTCGAGCCGTACATCGTCGCGCGCTCGACGGCGGTGAACTTTGTTTTCCGCGATGCTTCGGCCGCGCAAAACACGGTGCAGCTCGTGCTTCGCGGCTACAAACTGTTTCCGCAAGGCGCTCCGGCGCAAGGGTCGGCCGGGTTGATCGCGTCGGGACAGTAGACCGGAGGCAGCGATGTCGATCTGGAATCGGGAGCGCGTGCCCGGCATCACCGGCCGCCACGCGCTCGGCTTGTGGCTCACTTACCGGAAACTCGCGACCGCGGGTTACGTTCCCGGCGAGGTGTCGCGCTCGTTTCTGAAATTCAAAGTCCCGGCGTGGTATCCGGTGAACTTCGCGCTCCTTGCGCGGCTGAACGCCGAGGATCGCATCATTACGTCAACCGACTTCTGGCTGACCGCGCTCATGGGCACGAGCTCGCTCGCGCCCGGTTTCCGTCTCCAGATGTACGACTCGGCGAAAAACTCGCGGCTCGGCGATCCGCTGAACTTCGCGAACGGTCTCGGCTCCGCGCAGCTCCCTTTCATCTTGCGCAAGCCGTACAAATTTACTTGCCGCTCTCCGGTGCTGATTCGCGTGCAGAATCAGGACGTGAGCGGCGCGACGAACAATATCCAAGTCGTCGCATTCGGTTTCGGGGAGTAACGCATGACGACGCGCCCTCTAGTTTTGCCGGTCTGCACTCCCGCGGCCGATCCGGCGGCCGCCCAGGCGCCGCCCGCGATCGCGATCGTCAAGTTGCCGCCGTGGGTGTTTCCGCTCGTGAACTCGATCGCGTTCGACGCCGCGGGCGACATCGTGCTCCCCGCGGTCGGCGTCGAGTCGGTCGTGTTTAGCTTCCAAGTCCCGAAAGGGCAAAACGGCGTGATCAAGGAAATGGCGAACGTGTTCATCGGCGGCGGGTTCACCGACGGATCGGGCGCGATCGTGTGGCGCGTGCGGCAAAATCAGCAAGCGGTGCGCGGGAAAGAAAACATCGTCAACTCGCTCGGGAGCGTCGCGGCGCCCTCGCGGATCGGCGGCGGCGGTTTTATCCGCATCCTCGAAAACGACATCGTCGACTTGAGCGTGCTCAACGTTTCCGTCGTACCCGGCGGGCAATTCATCGGCGGCCGTCTCTCGGGTTGGTTCTATCCCAAGGACGAAGATCCTTCCGACATTTGGTTCTAAGGGGGTCACTCGTGAAACTTTTCCGCAGTCTCGCGGGCGCGGCACTCGCCGCGCTCGCCGCGTTTTCAACTCCCGCGCAGCACCTCGGCGACGTGTCGATCGCGACCGTGCAGGCCACGATCGCGAACGGCGTGACTTGCACCGGCGCGGCGCAAAACTTCACGACCGGCGACGTGGCGCTCCCGGCGTTCAACAATATCGGGCAGACCTCGCACCTCGCGACGGCCACGTCGACCGCGGCGCAGTTTCAAATGGAGATCGACGGGATCGACAACCTCGGCAACGTGTACCGGCTCTCCGATCTGCAACTCGGCGTGCCGAGCTCGGCCAAGGGCGGGCTCGTCGTCACCGCGGCCGGGTACATGCCGAGGATCAGGGTAAGCGTGACGTGCTCGTCCGGGTCAACGTTTTCGGTGAGCTACTCGGGGAGTTTTTCTCCGCAACCGCCGCAGATCGGCGCCGCGCTCCTCGTGTCGATCGACAAGCTGCCTTTCCAGGGCGCGCCCGCGAACGCCGGAGCGTCGACGACCTTCCAGTCGCCGACGGGCAACTCCGCCGGGACGATCATTTTCCAGTATGCCGCGGCCGGTCCGTCCGGCTCGACGATCTCGGTCCAATGCTTGAGCAACGCGGGAACGAACCTCTCGCTCTTTACCTTCTCGCCGACTACGGTCTCGACCGCGCAGCTCTTTAGCGTGGCCGCGACGGTGTGCCCGTTTGTGACTTTGAGCTACACCTCGGGCGGGGCGAGCGCGACGACCTACACGCTCGAATATGCGTTCACGACTTCGGGGTCGCAACCGGCGACGAGTGCCGCCGATCCGTGCCTCTCTCCGTCGACGCTCAAGCAGTCGTTACCGATCCCCCTCACTAACGCGGCCGTGACGGTGCAGGTCATCCCGCTCACCGCCGGGCAAACGATCTTCCCTTGCACGATCGACCTCACGGCAACATGGGGCGCGACGAACTTCACGTATACGTGGGAATACGGCACCGGGGCGCTTTGCGGCACCGGAACAACCGCCCTCAGCGGCGGGCATTCGCTCGTGAACGCGAACATCGTGCAAGAGACCGCGAGCGGGCCGACGCAATTCCAGATCCCGCCAGGAAACGCTTTTTGTATCGTGATGAGTGCGGCAACCGGCGGCACCGGCGGGATCGCCGGACACGTCACCTTTGTCAAACAGTGAAAATCCTTCGACGCACGCTCGCCTTGTTTTTCGCGCTCGCGGCTCCGGCGCTCGCGCAACGCACGATCGTTTCGGGCACGATCACCGACACGAGCAACGTGCCGTATGCGGGTGCGACTATGGTCGCGACGCTTTCGCTCCCGGTCGGCGCGAGCGGCGCGATCCTGAACGGCGTGCAGATCGGCGGCGCGACGCAACGCGTCACCCTCGACGGGACCGGCTCGTTCCTCATGGCGCTCGGTGACAACACCCTCATTCAATGCACCAACGCGCAAGGGCAGATCATCGCGTGCGTTCCACAAACACAGTGGACCTTCGCGGTCAACATTTCGCCCGGAGCTCCGCCGCCGCTCGGCACCGGGCCGCAGAGTTGCAGCGCGACGGTGACGATCACCGGCGCGTCGCAAAGCATTTCGGGCTCGTTCGCGTGCCCGGCGCTTGGGCGCCCGGTGACGGCCGGGGCGGGCGGATCTTCCGGGCAAGGGCAGGTAAACAACGGCGGCGCGCTCGCCGGGACCGCGTGCGAGACGTTTCCGAATCTAGTGACGGGGCCGGTCAACGTCGGTTGTGACTGGCATCCGATCGGGCCGAACCCTTATGTCGACATTCGGAATTTTGGCGCGCGCTCGGTGAACCCACTCACGACACCCGCGGCCGTGGGGTTGACGGCAAATTGCGTGCAGAACTCGACGAGCGTCGGGATCTCTTCGTCGAGCACGTTTGTCAATCCGAGTCCTTCAACAAACAATTTGGGCGACGGGGTGATTTTGTACGGATGCGGCGCACCGCAAAGCATGACGACGCCGGGGGCGCCGACCGTTACCCCGAGCGTGTCGCTCGCCGGGACCGGGACGTTGATCAACACTCCGGGGCCGACCGGCGCCACGCCCTACAATTACCGCGCGGTCGCGCGGGATCGCGCGGGAGGGCTCACGGCACCGTCGGCGACGGGCTCGACGGCAACCGGAGCCGCGGCGCTTGGCGCGGTAACGGTCAACATGACTTCATGCACCCGCGCAGTTCAAACCAACACCTGTGCGACCGCAACCCCGCACGGTTTCCTTGTGGGGTGTGGCTCGGCAACGTGCGGCGAGGTATTCATCGGCGGAGGAAACGCGCTCTCGGATTTTTCTTTTCGCGGTTGGTTCACGGTTGCGAGCGCAACCGATTCGACGCACTTCACTTTTCTCGGTCCTCCCTCGACGGCGCTCGGCGCTTCGACTTCGGCGACCGGCGGGACGGCCACGTTCTACAACTCGAATTTAGTGTGCGTCCCGAGCGCGGTGACAGGCGCCGTCGACTATGCCTTTTATTCCGACCGCGCGGTTGCAAACACGTTCGCGCTCGTCGCGCAAAGCAATCCGGTATCCGCCTCGGGAACGCAAGATCTCTGTGTTGAGGACTTCGGCTCGCCGATGATGGACAACCAGTTGTTCCCGGCTATCTTCCCGGCATCGTTCGCGGGAGGGAGCCCGCCCGCGGCCACTAGCGACAGTCTTTCGACGACCATCGCGAGCGGTGCAGGAACGACGACGCTCACGCTCGCGGTTGCCGCCGGGACGACGGCAACCGGCGCGACGATCCGGCTCGACGCCGCGCCAGCGATCGCGGCGGCCGCGGCTTCGGTCGCGTCGCACTATGGCACGGTTTACATTCCCAACGACGCGGTGCTCAACACCTCTTTCGTCGTGAACTCTTGGCTCCAGCTCGACGGCGCCGCGTTCGGGATCGGGCAATCGGGCTCGCTGTACCTGAACGATACGGTCGAAGTCACCAATTCCGCGCAACGCGGGACGTTGTGGCTCGGAGACATTTTCCCGCAGCATGGGAACTCGGTTTCCTCCTCGGCATTTAGCAGCGGGTCGACGATCACCGTCAACTCCGCGCATCCGGGCGTTTTTTTTAGCGGCGGACAAAACGGCTTGCATTTCGGGCACTTCAACATGCAAGCACCGTCGTCAGGGCCGGTGAACGGCACGCTGGCCGTGCTCGTTGAGGGCGGGTTCAACCAAACCGCCGACTGGATCGATTGCACGCCGGGCAGCGGCGCGAACGATTTTATGAGCTCGTGCTTCCAGTTTCGCCCGAACCCCGGACAGGCGAACTCGAACGTCACGCTCGATTTTGTCGGGCTCGCTCCGGGCGGCGTGGGCGATGGAGTTTCGCACACGCCGACGGTTTATTTTCGGAGCCCGGACGGACACGTCAATATCCCGCATTCTTACTCGGTTCACCGCGGGATGCTCTACGCGGGGAGTTCCAGCATTCAACTTGGTGTCGGCGGAATTGCCTACATCAACGGCGGCGGCACTCCGCTCCTGACGACTTTCTCGACGAGCGGCACCGCACAAATCGGAGTTGCGCAACTCGACACGATCGCGATGCCATGCGTCGCCGCGCTGAACGGTGCGGCGACGGTGAATGTCGAATTTAAGGACGCCGCGTGCGTCCCGAGCAGCGGCGTGAACGCGGTTTCGGGCTCTTACGGCTCGCTCATCGCGACAGGACTTTCGAGCCCCGCGCTCGTTACTTACGCGAACGCGAACTCGATCGCGACCTCGAACCTCGGCGGCGGCAACATCGTGACGCAGGATATAAATAACAGCTACAGCCTCACGGCACCGACGGTCTCGTCTTTCGTCAACAATGCTCCGATGGCCGCGCCGACTTGCGCGGTGAGCGCGGGCGGATCGCTGGCCGTCAACTCGTACACGTTTTTTATTGTGCCGGTGTGGCAAAACGCGCTTGAGGGCCAGCCGTCGCCCTTTACCGCGGCGCCTTGCACGACCAGCTCGGGCAACCAGACGATCACGATCACTTGGGTCAAAGCTCCGGGGAACCCCCAGGGATACGACGTTTACTATTGCATCGTGAGCAACGGTTGCTCGAATCAGGCAGGACAGGCGGCATCGAACGGGTTCGCCAACCCGCAACCGCCGACCGCAACCTCGCTTGTGTGGACGACCAGCTCTTTCAATACGGCGGTATCCTCCGGCATTTCGCGCGGCGGGCCGACGATGCTCATGGACGGAGCGAAAGGGCTCGCGAGCCCTCGCTACACGACGGGTAACTGCACGTCGAGCGCATCCCCGGCGGTTTGCGGAGATCTTGCGAACGGCTCGGTCGCGATCCCCGCGGCGTCGACGACTCTCACCGTCAACACTTCCGCGGTCACGGCGAACAGCCAAATCCTCGTCGTGAATGACGATTCGCTCGGGACAAAACTCGGCGTGACGTGCAACACCACGATCAACAATATTTGGGTGTCCGCGCGCACCCCCGGAACGAGTTTTCAGATCACGGTGTCCGCGGCGCCGGTGACGAATCCCGAGTGCGTGAGTTTCTCGATTCAAAACTAAGGGAGGACAGCATGAAACGAATCGCTTTTCTTTTTGCCGCTTTGTTTGTTTTTGCCGGAGCCTCGCACGCGCAAACGATCGAGCCGACGATGTATGCAGCGCCGACCGTGCTCGCCGACAGCCAGCTCGCGCGCGGGCTCCGCGCGCAGATCATCAACTGCACCGGGCATTGTGTCCAGCTAAATTGGACGCTCTCGACCGACGACGATGCGGGCGCGGCGACGCCGGTCAACTGCACGACCTCCTCGGCGTGCTCGCAGAACGTGTACCGCGTCGCGGGCTCGTGCAGCTCGTCGACGGTTTTCGGATCTCCGCTCACCAACGTTTCGGCAACCGCGGCGACGTTCACCGACTCGACGGTCAAGGTCGGGCAGTCGTATTGCTACGCGCTCGCCTTTGTGCTCAACTCGCTCTCGTCGAGTTTCTCTAATTCGGTTTCCGCGGTGATTCTTCCCGCACCACAAACAGGCGTGACCGAGCAGTCGAAGTGAGGGGCGCATGGCCTACAAAATCGTGGTCGACATCGTCGATCCCGGCGACGGTGAGATAAAAGTCACGCACACGTTTTGGTCGAAGAAAGGGCAGAGCGATACCGAGGCCGAAAAAACCGCCCGGATGCACTACACCCACCACCTCGAAGCGTGCGAATACTTTCAGGCCGCGGCCGAGGAAGGCAACGTCATCGAGGAGGAGTTTCTGATCTCCGACGACGAGATCCCCGAGGCGGAAGAGGACCAGGGCGAAGAGGTCGAGGAGCTCGACGAGGACGAGATCGAGGAGAGGTAACTCGTGCCGACCGTCGCCGATCTGATCACCCAAGAAGCGCAGCGCCAGGGCGTCGATCCGTCGCTCGCGATCGAGGTCGCGCGCGCGGAGTCCGGTCTCGATCCGAACGTCGGCGACAGCTCGGCCGGAGCGGTCGGCGTGTTCCAGCTCGAACCGGCAACGGCCGCGCAGCTCGGCGTCAACCCGCGCGACGTGACGCAAAACATCGCGGGCGGAATCCGCTACCTCGGGCAGATGCTCGCGCAGTTCGGCTCGATCCCCGCGGCGCTCGCCGCCTATAATTGGGGGCCGGGCAACCTCTCGCAAGCGATCGCGCAATTCGGCTCCGATTGGGTGAAACACCTTCCGACCGAGACCGCGCGCTACATCTCGAAGATCGTCGGAAACCTCGCGCAGTATCGCGCGACCGTCACCCCCGCGAGCATCGCGAACGGCGTGACGCAGCTCCTCACGCCGAGCGATCAGTCGGCGGGACCGGCGCCGCCCGCGGGATCGAGCTCGCTCGTGCCGCTTTTGATCTTGACGGCGCTCGGCGTCGGTGCTTATCTCGTCGCGGAGGTTTTTCTAAATGACTAACGGCGTCGTCGATTACGACCTCATGCAAACGATCCGGGTAAAGTTTGGCGGCGCGATCGTCGCGGCGGTGAACGGCACCGCGATCCCCGCGAAGTTTGTTGCGGCGCTCGTCGCGACCGAAAGCGGCGGGAACCCGGACGCGAGCCGGTTCGAGCCCGAGGTGCTTGTGAAACTGTGGAACACCGTCGTCGGCCGCGCGAGCCGGTTCGGGAGCATTTCGCGCGCGGACCTCGTGAACTACGTCGCGGGGTTCAGCTCGACGCCGGTCACGGCTCCGGCGACGTTGCCGTCGAACGTTTTTCAGCGGCTCGACGAGCTCGCGAAATCCTGGGGTCTGACGCAGATCATGGGATACCACGTCCTAGAGTGGATCACGATCCCGTCGTGGTATCGCACCGTCGACGACCTTCGCAACCCGGACGCGAACCTTCGCTGCACGGCGCTCTTGCTCACGCAATTCGCGAACGAGTTTTCGCTCGACCTCGGGGCCGATTTTCCCGCGCTCTTGCATTGTTGGAACGCGGGCTCGCCGCACGCGCAAACATTCGATCCGGCGTATGTCCCGAACGCGTTGCGCCGTATGGATCTTTACGGCTCGCTCGCTTGAGCCGGTCAAAGAGAGGAGGAAAACACTTGGTCGAAAATATCGTAATGACGCATATCACCGCCGCCGGTCTCGCCGTCGGGGTGATCAACTGGTTAAAAAAATCGCCTTACTTCCCCTGGATCACCCAGGAAAAAACGAAAGTGCTCCGCGCGTTCGCGTTTCTAACCTCGGCGCTTGCCGCGGGCGGGATCACCTACGCATGGAACCCCGCCGCGCGACAACTCGTACTCACGATCCCGACGCTCTCGGCGTTGCTCGGGTTTACGGTTGCATGGGCGAAGAGTTTCATCGTGCAGGAGATCACCTATCAGGCGACCTCAAACAACGGCGTCGCCTCGATCCTGAAAGAGATCCTCGCGGCGGTGAAACCTCCGGCGACCGCGCAACCTCCCGCAACAAAATAGGAGTACACTTGCGGGCCAGTCGGGAGCCATCCGGCGCCCGAGGAAAGTGAGGGTGCGCGATGTTTTTCATTCATCCGGGTATTTCCTATATGCGGCGCGACAAACTTCTCTCCGCGGCCGTGGTCTGTTTCTGCCTTTTCCTTGCCGGGTGTCTCTTGCTCGCCTGGGGGTGTGCGGTCCGGCACCTGCCCGGCGGCGGAACCGCTCCGGCGACAACGTTCGAGCAAGTCCTCGCGTGGAACGCGGCGCTCGCGCAAGCAAACGACGGGCTCGCCGACAACATCATCGCTTTGCAGCGGACCGGGATCGTCGAGATGGAATACGCGAAATCGATCCTGCTCAGACAAGCCGCGATCGCCAAAGCCGACCAACAAATCACCGCGCAGATCAAGGCGGCCGCCGACTGCGCGAAACAGCAACTCGGAGCGAACGCCGTGCCGTCCGAGCTCGACGCCGCGGCCGCGGCGTGCGCGCAAGTTTCCGCACCGGCGCTCGCGTTCGAGGTCGACACGATCACAAAATTGCTCGTCGCCATGAATAGCGACGGGCTCACCGGGATCAAAGATCCGGCGAAGCGCGACGCGATCAACGGCTTGCTCGTCACGATCGGCGGGTTGATCTCGAACATCGCGTCGAGCCTCACGCGCGCCGGAGTCGTTACGCCGCCGAGCTCGGGAACTTCGCCGACACCGACTTTTGCGTCGGTGCTCGCCTGGGAGGTGCTCTAGTGTCTTTCGTTCTCACGCTCTACAAACTCGCGTCGCTCCTCGGCGCGGTGATCCTGCCCGACATGGAAACGGCGCTCAAGATCAAAGCGGCGTTCACCTCGCTCGGGCCGGAGTACACCGTGAACGTCCAACATCTCGCGGACGCCGCCGACAAAGCCGATCAGGAAACGATCGACAAGGTGAACGCATGGTTGACGGCGAACGGGTTCGATCCGCTCCCGGCGGACGCGGCCAAGGCCAAGTAACCGGCGAGCCGTGCTCCTGTGGTAGCGCGGCGGTCGTCGAGAAAGCGGGGCGCACGGTTTGCCGGACGTGCGCCCAGGCTTTGCAAGGGCGCGAATATCCTCTCCGCACCGGACGCGACCGGTGCTCGTTCGGCTCCGCGGTCGAACGCTTTCAATTAGACATGATCGAGAAGCACCGGCCGGTGCATTTTTACGGGGTTTACGTCGGCTGACGTTTGAACCGCGGGCGCCGCGAGGCACTCGTAGTGCTCGCCCGAGCAACCGCCCTCGTGTCGGCAAGGAACCCACCACAACGGGCCGTGACACCGCGGACAGTCCGGCGTGATCACGAGTTGTTTTCTCACTCGCCCTCGGCGATCGCGCGGATTCTCGTCGAGCCGCGCATTTTCGGCGGGCGTCAAACAACGGTAGATTTTCTGCCCGCCGAAACTCGACGCGTCGAGCATAGCGATCGTTTCGGTCAACGCCTGCAACGCCGTCACGTATTTCTCGGCCGCCTCGGTGAGCGCGGTCCGCGTGTTCGCGAGCTCGGTCTCGACGCGCTTGAACGCGGAGATCCGCGGGCGCCGTCCGCGCACCTGCACCGGCGGATTTTTTCGTTTCGTCATAGCGCAACCCCTTCCCCTTCGCCGAACTCTTGCGAGATGTAGTTCCCGACGAGCCGCTCCCAGGCGAGGAACTCGCGGCCGTGCAGCGTGCCGCGGAGGAGTTTCCCGTCTTTTAGTTTGAGCTCGGCATGGAAGAAATGCGCGAGTTGGTGCGCGAGCTCCGCGCGGCCGATCTTCCGGCCGAGGTGCAAGGTTTTTTGTTTCCAGCGGCACCGCACCCGGCGCCGTTGCGACACCCGCGGGATCTTGACCGAGAACAGCTCGGCGAGGTCTATGCAGAACGCTTCGACTTGCGCGCGCGAGAGCGGCATCACTCGTCTCCGCCGAGCATGGGATCTTCGTGCAGCATCGTCGGAGTGAGCGGCGTCGACCGCGGCCGCGGCGAGCGGATCGCGGCCGCGCACTCCGGGCAGAGGTTGACCGGCTTGCCGTTCCACAAGCCGACGTGATCGGTGTCCTCGCGGCACACTTTGCACGGTCCTTTGCGGAACGCGCGCCCGGCGCCGGGATAGGCACCGCGGCGATCGTTGCGCCGCTCGCGCGGAGTTTCCCGCCGGTCGGCGCGGCGGTCGCCGTACTGGATTAGGTCGGACACGTTGCCCCTCCTCAGAATTGCACCTTCGAGAGAAACTCCCGCGCCTGGGCGGGATCGGTTTTGAGGTAGACCATCGTCGAGCTGATCGAAGCGTGCCCGAGCAATTCCTTGACGACGGTGATCGGCACGCCTTGCGTGAGGCAATTCATCGCGAAACTGTGCCGGAGAATATGCGGGGAGATCTCGCGGCCGCCGCGCGCGACGAGCCCGGCTTTCTTCCCGGCTTTGCGGATCAACGCGAACGCGCCTTGCCGCGTGAGCGGAAACACGCGCACTCGGGCGAGCTCGTCGTCGTCGATCAGGCCAGCGGCGGGCGGATCGATCTCAAGAAAATAGTTTCCGAGATCCGCGCACAGTGAATGCGACACCGGAATCCAGCGAAACACCTCGGGGCGTTTCCGGCGCCGGTCGCTCCGGCGCTTGAGCGTGCGGAGCCGGACTTGCCGGTTCGCGATGTCGACATCGGACCGGCGGATCTCGGTGAGCTCGCTCACGCGGCCGCCGGTCTCGAACGCGATGCGGACGAGCAAACGGTCGCGGTCCGAGCGGCACGCCTCGACGAGTTGCTGCACTTGATCGCGCGAGAGGTATTGCGGAAGCGCGCGGGTGTCGAGGTGCATGAGCGCGGCCGCCTGGGGGTCGCGAGGAACAATCGAGCGCGTCACTTATCCCTCCTCTTCGAGCCGCTCGACGATCGCGTCCCATTCCGCGGCCACGAGGCCGAGGTGGCGGCGAGCGTCGTCGACGACTTTTTGTTTCTCGTCCCACTTGCGCCGGTTGATCAGTTTCTCGATCGCGGCGCGAATGAGCCCGGCGATCACCGCCGGTTCGAGCGCGTCGAGCTCCCATGACTCGCCGCCGAACTCGGCGATGTAGGCGGCATACCGCGAGTCGGTTGTTTTCGCCGGGTTCGGCGGCGGATCGTATTGTTCGACTTGTTCCATGTTGAGCGCGAGCCGGTTCACTTCGACGCCGCCCATAAAGAGCGCGAGGCGTTCGGTGATGTCGCGGGTCATGTCGCGGCCGCTCGGGTCGTGGTCGCCGAGGTGGAAGATCACCGGAGTTTGTCCGTCGCGGAGGTAGCGTTTCAAACGTTGCCCGGCTTCCCACATTTCCGACTGCGACGTGTAACCGCGGCACGAGAAGTGCGGCACGCCGAACTCGTTCGACACGCCCTCGATCACGCCGACGAGCGCGTCTTTCTCGATCCACACCTCGGGGCGGAACTTCTGACCTTCCCACAAGTCGACGCGGTACTGCGCGGCGCACGCTTCGACGATCGAGGCCGGTGAGTCCCATTCGGGAAGTTTGCGGAGGTCGCGCGTGCGGTCCTCGATCGCGGTCCAATCGATCAGACCGGCGAGCCGCGCGTCGTTCACGATCGAGCCGAGCCGCTTGTATTCGCTTTGCCGGTTCGGGATCACGTCGCGGCTCACGAGTTGGTAGTAGAGCTGCCTCAAGGTCAAGATGAAACCTTGCCGGGTGTATTCCGCGATGATCGCGTTGCAGCGGTCGACGAGTTTCAGGGTCGCCGGTTGAAACGCGATGTCGCGGTACTTAATTTTCGGCACGGCGCGCCCTCCGGCGAGCGAACGCGCGAAGCGAGCGTTTTTCGACCGCGCGGAGTTTCCGGCGCAGCGCACGATACAGCCGCGCCGAGTGGCGCCACGCGCGAACGTTCTCGCGGTCCTCGTCGGTCGAGTTTTCGTTGAACGGAGTGAGCCCGTCGATCAACGAGCGCATGAACAGGATCGCGTCGTCGAGCGCGGAGATCAGATTGCCGCGTTCGGCGTTGGTGAGTGGTAGAGGCATTTCGGTTGCACCTTTCGGGAGGAACGAGGAGGGCGATCCATTCGGCGAGAAAATCGCTCCATGTCGCCACGGTCGCGCGTCGCCGGTCGAGTAGGGCCGCCCTCCCTCTCTTTGAGCGGCCGCGTCGTGATCCGCCGGTCCCTTCGATGCCAGCCAACCGGTCGTCCCGATCCGCGCCGCTCTTGGCGGGGTCTCCCCCGCGCCGTCATTCTCGCGAAACGGTAAACACCTGTCAAGGGGAAAGAGGGTCTAGTCCGCCCGATCGTGGACCGGCCGGTCGGCCAGGGCGCGACAAACTGTTCTTTTTGACAACCGGCTCGCCTCGGGGTGTAGAATGCCCGCGGTAGAGGATAACGGGAGCCGGGGGCGGGAAACTTGGGGATAAGGCGCCCGCCCCCGGCAAAACGCCCGCCAGCGGCCGCCAGCATCGCACGGCGAGGCATCGTAGGACCGGGGAGGGGTCAATGGGCCAAAACGACGAACGGCGAGCTATGACCGGGGTCGCCTTGAGCTGGAGCAAACTTATCCTCGCCGCGGCGATCAACCTCGTGATCCTGGGCGCCCTCTATGCCGACCTCCGCAATACCACCAACGAAAACACCCGTCGAATCCAGACGATCGAGGAGCGCAACGAACGCGAGCTCGAACGATGGCAGGAATTTCGCGAGGACGTGAAACAACGGCTCCAGCGGATCGAGGATAAAATCGAAATGAAACAGTCGCTCGGTGAGCTCAAATGATGGAACCGCTCGGCCGGTGCGTTTGCGGGAAAGAGATCTTCGCCGACGTGAGAGTCTGCGCCGTCGCTCACGAGCTGCCGTACTGCAAAGCGTTCGAGGATCTCGAACCCGACGAGTTTCTTCGCTACGTGCGCCGCTCCCGCGGCATCGCGGACGAGGCCGTCACTTTCCGCGAGAACTAGACGACCGCCCGCGCGCGAATCCCTTCGAGCAAAACGACGAGCGAGCCGGGCGCGGTGAGATCCCGCCAACCGAACGACTTGTCGAACGCAATCTCGACATGAAACGGCTCGTACTCGCGAATTTCCGGCCGCACGTTTTTCGAGATCCCGCAACGCAACGCGCGAATGAGCTCCGCGCGCTCGTCCTTGTCGAACGCCGCGAGCCGGTCCGAGGCGAAAAACAAAGCCGCGGGATCTGCACACTTCCAAAGCGGGCCGGTCCAATACGGTTTTTGCGCGATGCGGAAGTCGAGCACGCCGCCGCGATAGAATCGCGAGGTGAGCGGCAAGAGCAACCCGTCGCGTGAAAACAGCGCCGCGCGGATCGCCGCGACGACAAAGCGATGCGGCGCCGAAAGCGCGCGCGAGTCGATCAAATTGGTTTCGAGCAAAGTTTTCGGCACGAGCTTGCCGTCTTTCGGCCGGGCGAACATCGCGCCGATAGGATGCTCGAACGCGATCGCCTTGTTCCCATAACTCATTCCGAGCGGGAGCGAGATCGTGTCGTACAGCGGCGAGTCGATCGCTTCGAGGATACCGGCGACGGGGCTCACTTTTTTCTCCGGTGGACGACATGCACGCGGCGGATCTTCGGACCTTTCGGCATTCGCAGAACTAGCTTGTCCGTCCTGCCGGGGAACGTGTGAGTCTCACCGATCGCGACGAGCTCGATCACCCGATGGCTCGTGACGAAATTCATCATCACCTGAAACGCCCGGCCGATTTTCTTCTTGCCGAACTTTACGATCTTTCGCACCTTTCCCTCCTCGCCGCGACTTTGTGAACGCCGCGACAATCCCGACGACCAACCCGAACGGAGCGAGCAACGCAAGCGTGGTCGCGACCGGATGCTCCTCGAACGCCACGCGCAACACGCTTTTTTCGCGCACTAGTGATCTCCGCGCATTTTCTTGAACAGTTTCGCGCGGCTCTCTTCGCGGGTCTGTTTGGGGTCGAACAGCCCGCACGCGTCGAGGATATTCATCAGCTCCTCGACCTCGACCTCGACGGTTTCGAGTTTCGCGCCCGCGGCTCGCGCGGAAAATTCGAGCAAGTCCTCGATCGGGACGGTGATCGTGCTTTCGCCGGTGATCCAGATGTCGCCCGCGAGGTCCGGGTCGTAAAAAAAGACGGTGCCCTTCGCTGCCTTGAACGTGACCATCATGTTTCACCTCGCGAGGCGCGGGACGCGCTCG
>Ga0209580_10000319_pt1 | contig 28218 bp, 24 predicted proteins | sample Coa_R1_5_FD_187153 | JGI IMG/M metagenome (GOLD analysis project Ga0209580, IMG submission 187153) | Surface soil microbial communities from Centralia Pennsylvania, which are recovering from an underground coalmine fire - Coalmine... | ecosystem: Environmental > Terrestrial > Soil >... | reverse complement strand
CGCCATTCTGCTCGTCGCACTCGGCGCCTACCTCCGTGGTCGATCGCTCGCCTGACAGAGCCCAATCGAAGATGCGGCGCCTCCTCTACGTCGCCCTGGCCGTCGTCGTGATCGGGGTCCTGGCCCATCAGTACCAGGTGCGCATCCGGCACCAAATGGTCGACTTCGATGTGTACCGCACAGCCGGCGCGCGCGTCGTCGCCGCGCAGCCGCTCTACCGGCCGGAGGATGGCCACTATCAGTTCAAGTACCTGCCCGCGTTCGCGGTCGCGATGGCGCCGTTTGACGTCATCGCCACCGGCCGGGCACGCGCCGTCTGGTTCTCGCTCTCCGTCGCCTGGCTCGTGTGGCTCGTCTGGGCCTCGATTCGGGTGCTGCCTGACCGTCGCCTCTCGGCGCCAGTCCTGTCGATCGTGGCCGTCGCGCTCATGGGCAAGTTCTTCGGCCATGAGCTGACGCTCGGCCAGGCCAACGCGCTGCTCGGCGCGTTGCTCGTCACAGCGCTCGTCCTGCTCGATCGTCGACACGTGATGGCGGCCGCCGTCCTCATCGGGCTCTCGGTCTTCGTCAAGCCTTACGCGGTCATCGCGTGGCCCTGGCTCGCGGCCACGCGAGGCTGGCGCGCCGGCCTTGTCACCGGCGCGGTGATCGTCGGTGGCCTCCTCGTGCCGGCGGCCATCTACGGGTGGCATGGCAACGTCGAGCTCCTCGCCGCCTGGTTTCAAACGGTCCCGGCGTCGACGACCCCCAACCTGCTCGACGCCGACAACATCTCGCTCGCCGCGATGTGGGCGAAGTGGCTGGGCGTCGGGATCGTGGCGACGACGATGGCCGTCGGCTCGGCGGTGGGTCTCGTCGGTCTCGTCGGCTGGGTCGTGTGGCGCCGCCGGCGAGTGACGAGTCCCGACTACGTCGATGTCGCAGCGCTGATGCTCGTCGTGCCGCTGCTCTCACCGCAGGGTTGGGACTACGTACTTTTGCTTGGCACGCCGGCGGTGGTGTGCCTGCTCGATCGCTGGCAGTTGCTCGGCATCTTCTGGCGGGCGGTCGTCGCCGTCGCGCTGGCGACGATGTGCCTGACGACGTTTGACGTCATGGGCCGCGCGGCGTATGGCCAGTTCATGCGGCTGTCGGTCGTCACCCTCGCGGCGATCGCCGCCGTCGCGGCGCTGGCGCGCGTGCGATCGCGGCGCCTCGCCTAGCCGCGTCCGTTCTCTTGCAAAATCTGACTGGTCGTCTCACACTCGCCTGGTGAGACACCCATCACGCCGTAGCTTTCTTCAAGTCTCAGGCGCAGCCGCGTCGGCGCTCACGCTCGGGCCGCTCACCGGGCTGGCGGAGGCCCGTGGCTCCGCCCTCCAGCAGGCCAGGAATCCTGGAATCCGGACCTTTGAAGATCGGCTGGTCGTGGCCCATCCGGTGCCCCTCGACCAGGTGCGGCTCACGGGAGGCCCGCTGCAACACGCGCAGCAGCTCACCGCCGCGTATCTCCTGTCGCTCGAACCCGATCGGATGATGGCGTTCTATCGCGTTCGAGCCGGCCTGCCGCAGAAGGCGGAACCGTACGGCGGGTGGGACGGTCCGGGTCGAAACCTCACAGGCCACATCGCGGGCCATCACCTGTCGGCGGTCAGCCTCATGTTCCTGGCCACGGGCGATCCACGCTTCAAAGAGCGCGCGGATTACCTTGTCGGCGAGCTCAAGGTCGTGCAGGAGAAGAACGGCGACGGCTACCTCAGTGCCCTCGAGAACGGGCGCGAGGCCTTCGGCGCGTTGTCGAAGGGCGACATCCGATCGGCCGCGTTCGATCTGAACGGTCTCTGGTCGCCCTGGTACGTCCTGCACAAGACGTTCGCCGGGTTGCGAGACGCGTACCGTCATGCGGGCAATCGCGCGGCCCTCGACGTATCGATCCAATTCGCCGCCTGGGCGGAACGCGTGCTCGCGCCACTCAGCGACGATCAGGTGCAGCACATGCTGAACACGGAGCATGGCGGCATGAACGAGGTGCTCGCGGATCTCTACGCGGACACCGGCGATCGACGCTGGCTCGCGCTATCCCTCAAGTTCGAGCACCGGGCGTTCACCGACGCCCTGAAACGGCACCAGGACAACCTCTCGGGCAAGCACGGCAACTGCCAGATCCCGAAGCTCATCGGGTCGGCGGCGCGCTACGGCTATACGGGCGACATGGGCGACATCGTCGCGGCGTCGTTCTTCTGGGACCGCGTCGCGCAGCATCACAGCTACGCCACGGGCGGCCACGGATTGGCCGAGTACTTCGGCCCGCCCGACCAGCTGGGCGCGCGCGTGGACGGGCGCACGTGCGAGTCGTGCAACGTCTACAACATGCTGAAGCTCACGCGACGACTGTTCTCCCTGCGGCCGGATGCGTTCTACGCGGACTTTCACGAGCGTGCGCTGTTCAATCACATCCTGGGGTCAATCGACGATCAGGACGGCCGGACGTCCTACATGGTGCCGGTCGGCCGAGGCGTGCAGCAGGAATACCAGGACATGCTGCGGAGCTTCACCTGCTGTGTCGGCACGGGCATGGAGAGTCACGCCCTGCACGGCGACGGCCTGTACTACGAGTCGCCTGGCGCGGTTTGGGTCAACCTCTTCGCGCCCTCGACGGCCGACTGCAAACGCGCGGGCGTGAGCCTCAAGATGGATTCGGGGTTTCCTGACGGCGACGACGCGAGGCTGACCGTGACCGCTTCACCGCCGAAGACGCTGACCCTGTCGATTCGCCGGCCGGTATGGGCCGGAGACACCTTCCGAATCGCGGTCAACGGCCAGGTCCTCGACCAGCCGCCCCTGGCCAGTCTGCGCGAAGGCGGCGCGGGCGGACGCGTCGGCGTGCCGGGCAACGAGTCGGCGATCGTGCAGCCGAGTTCGTTCGTCGAGATCCGCCGGACGTGGAAGACCGGCGACACCATCGACGTCACGCTGCCGAAGACGGTCCACCTGGAACCCACGCCGGACATTCGGCAGATCGCCGCCATCCTGTGGGGTCCGCTCGTGCTTGCCGGTGACCTCGGTCCGAGACGCGCCGAGGGTCGGGGCGCTCCAGCCGCGCCGCCATCGCCCGTCCTGGTCGCGGCCGATCGCCCGGTCGCCGACTGGGTGGTGCCGGCCGCGGCACGGTTGGGCGACTTTCAGGCTCGGGCCGTGGCGCGGGTGCCCGGCGCTCAGCCGGCCACGGCCGGCGACGTCTCGCTCACGCCCTTCTACCGCACCGATCGGCGTACGTACACGATCTACTTCGATGTGCTCACGCCCGCGGAGTTCGAGGGCCGCGTCGCCTCGATCGCTGCCGACCGCGAACGTCTTCAGCGCATGGAGGCCGCAACGACCGCGTTCATTCAACCCGGCGATCCGGCGGAGCGCGACGCCAACTACCAGAGCGACCAGCCGAATCGGGGCGCGCAGCGCGCCAACGGCCGCGGGAGCCGGGGAGGCGCCGGCTGGTTCTCTTATGACGTCACGGTGGATCCGACCGCGAAGATGACCATCGTCGTCACGTACCTGAACGAGCTGGGTCTGCAGCCCGTGACCGGCAAGTTCGCGATTCAGGTCGACGGCACGACGATCGCGCACTTCGAGTCGAACCTGGCGGCGTCGGGCTTCTACGACGCGGAGTATCCGGTACCCGCGAACCTGACTCAGGGCAAGAGCAAGGTCACCGTCCGCTTCCAGACAGACGGCCCGACCGATCGCATCGCGCCGGTCTTTGGCGTGCGGGTCATGCGTCAGGCCGGACGACAAGGGCCTTAGCCTTCGCGTGGGTCGTCGGGGTCTCGCAGAGCGGTGGCCAGCACTGGGTAGCACTGTTCCGGGAACGTCCTGACGATCGGCAGGAATTCGCGATGGAGATGGTCGCACGCGGCCTGGTGGCGACGATAGTCGAACACCAAGGCGTCGGGTACGGGCTCGCCAAAGTGCATCGTCACTCGAAAGAAGGGCGCCGCGGTCAGTAGACACGGCACGATGACCGCCTGGCACATCGCCGCCAGCTGGCAGACGGTCGCCGACAGACTGAGCGCATGGCCGTTGACCTTCGACCACAGGTGACGACCGCGCGGGCCGTCGACCGACAGCACGAGCAGGCGGCCCGCGCGGAGAAACTGGACAGCGCGGTCGAGGTCGGCCACTCCCATGCGCGCCGGCACCCCGCCGAGGCCGTTCACGTCGTCGGCGATCTCCTGAAGGATGCTCCGAAATCGCGAGTCACGCGCGGGATCGCGGATGAAAAGTGCCGCGGCCGGGAGCTTATCTCGCCGCAACAGGGGAAGCGCCGCGGTCGTCGGCCCAAAGTGCAGCGTGGCGAGGATAACCGGCCGGCCCGTCGCTCGGGCCCGTTCGAATCGCTCAATCCCGGTGGTGGTCGCCCGAGACCGCCAGCGTGGCAACCGAAACCGATCGGGCCAGAACAGCAGAAGCTTGACCGCGTTCAGCGGCACACGCGACAGCCACGCCCGCCAGCGCCGGCCGGGCCGCGTCCACATCGACCGGGGCAGCGTCGTCACGATGCCGCCAAATCCGAACCGGAGTTCCCACGCCGAGCGGGCGGCCGCCGGTGGCCAGACGAGGGCATACAAGAGCCACACGGGCAACATGCGCTCGGCGGCCCGCACGCCCGCGATCAGCATTCCCACGCGTCGGCCACCCGCCACCACCCTGTGACTCCTTCGAGTCATTTTCCCCGCGCGCGATGGCAGGCGCCAACCCGGCGGTGTCCTGACGCCGAGTCGCGGGGTGCCGCGCGCGACCAGACCTTGCGGCCCAGTTCAAGAGATCGACCTCCAGGTCTTCGGCTAAGATCGACCGCATGCTCGACATGCTCGGCACGGTCCTGTTGCTGCTCATCACACCCGGTCCATCTGCCGCGACGTTGAAGTACACGGCGCCGGCGGGCTGGACTGCCAAACCGCCCTCGTCGTCCATGCGCGTGGCCGAATTCGTGCTGCCAAGAGCCGACGGCGACAAAGACGACGCGTCGCTCGTGGTGTACTTCTTCAGCGCCACGGGAGGCGGGAGCGTCCAGGCCAACGTGGATCGGTGGATCAGCCAGATGGCGCAGCCGGACGGCCGCGCGTCGAAGGACGTCGCCAAGACGTCGGCGATGACCGTGAACGGGCTCAAGGTCAGCGACGTGGATGTCAGCGGCACGTATGTCGCAGAAATGAGCCCTGGCGCCGCCGAGCACTTCAACTATCCCGGATGGCGGCTGCGGGCCGCGGTCGTCGAGACGCCCGGTGGCGCGTACTACATCAAGGTGACGGGCCCGGCCAGGACGGTCGCGAAATGGGACAAGGCCTACGGGGCGTTTCTCAACAGCCTGAAATACGAGTGAACGTGCGGCGATTCACTCCTCGATGGGCACCGCGACGACCGGGCGGTGCAGCCGCGTGAGCACCACGCCGCCCACGATGGCGGCCGCGCCGGCGAGTTTCGCCGGGGTGATCGCCTCGCCGAGCCAGAGGCGGGCGACGAGCATCGCCACGAGGGGCACGACGTTCGAGTAGATCGACGTTCGCGCCGGACCGATGCGCTGCACACCCGCGTACCAAATGAGGTAGGACAGGCAGAGCGCGAGGAGCGCCGAGAGCGGCAGGGCGACGAGCGTGTAGGCGCTCACCCGGAGCCAATCCACGCGCAGCACCTCGGGCAGCAGCATCACGGCGTACGGCAGCCCGCCGATGGCCATCGACATGCCGGTCACGTACAGCGGTGAATGGCGCTTCATCAGGCCGGCGGCGCCAAGCGTGTACGCGGCCCAGCAGCACACTGACACCATGACCAGCTCGTCGCCGCGCAACGTTCGGCCGCCGAGGGTGGCGCCGTGGCCCACGACGATGTAGATGCCGATCGCAGACGTCGCCGCCCCGACCCAATGCAGGGGCGTGATGCGGTCGTGCCCGAGGATCGCGGAGGCGATGGCGACGACGGCCGGCGTGGCGCCGATGATGAGCGCCGCGTTCGACACGCTGGTGCCGTTCACGCCCGCGACGAAGCACCACTGGTAGACGAGATGGCCGACGAGGCCCACCCACAGCAGCGACCATCGATCAGTGCGCGTCAGCGCGTGCGGCGTGTAGAACACGGACGACGCGGGTGCGCGGCCGCGGCGTGCGCGTCGCCGGGCCAGGACGATCGCCACGAGGTACACGGCGGACGCGATCGCGAGGCGCACCGCATTGAAGGGCTGCGGCGGCACTTCATCGAACGCGCGCTTGATGACGCTGTAGTTGGTGCCCCAGATGAGCACCATGAGCACCAGCAGCAGATCGATTGGGGTCTGGCCCCGCGTGGCGTGAGCCGGGCCCATGTTCAACGATCAGTGCTTCATCGTGCCGATCTGTTTGATCGTCTCGTCGATGAGCGCGACGTTGTCATCCTTCGTCACGTTGCGCTGGAGGAGCTTCGTGGCGATCGCGAGCGACAGGTCGACCGACTCGCGGCGCAGCTGTTCGATCGCGCGGTTCGTCTCGAGCTGGATTTCCTTTTCCGCGCGCTTGACGATGGCCGCGGCGTCGCCGATGGCCTTCTGGCGCATCTCCTCGCGGAAGGCGTCGGCATCGGCGCGGCTGCGCGAGAGGATGCCTTCGGCCTCGACGCGGGCTTTCGCGAGCAGGGCGCCCGACTCCCGCTGAACGCGCTCGAGCTCCTGCTTCGTCCGCTCGGCGTCGTCGATCGCCTTGGCGATGAGCGCCTGGCGGGCCTCAAGCGCGGCGAGCAGCGGCTTCCAGGCGAACTTCGCCAGGAGGGCCAGCAGCACCAGGAACGTGACGATCGTCCAGATGAAGAGCCCGGGATCCGGCTGCACCAGTGGATTCATCGAAGCACTCCAGCGCCCGCCCTAGTTCTTGAGCAGGATGATCAGCAGGCAGAACACTTCCGCCAGGATCGCGACGCCTTCGAGCAGGAAGAGCGCCAGGTTCGTGGCGCCAACAATCTGCCGCTCGGCGCTCGGCTGCCGTGCGATGCCTTCCGCGGTGCCCGCGGCGAGCCTGCCGATGCCGAGGCCCGCGCCAACGACCGCCAGCCCCAATCCGATTCCCGCGCCTGCGTACGCAATGGCAACACCCATTACCGGTCTCCTCCCCTGAAGCGTCCGTTCAGATCAGTGATTCGCGTTGATGGCCATGCCGATGAACACGGCCGACAGCAAAGTAAAGACGTAAGCCTGCACGAGCACGACGATGATTTCAATACCGGAGATGCCGACCGCCAGCGGAACCGAGAAGGCAACGCCGATTCCCGCACCGGCCAGCCACGTGCCGAACATGTTCGTGAAGATGAACACGAACGACAGGATCGCCAGAATGGCGATGTGTCCGCCGGTCATGTTGGCCGCAAGTCGCATTGTGAGCGCGAACGGCCGGACGAACATGCTGACGATCTCCATCGGAATCAGGAGCACATAGAGCGGCTTGGGCAGTCCGGGGGGCACGAGGTTCTTCCAATGCTTGATGAAGCCGTGCGCGAGCGTGCCCGCCAGAATCGTCGCGAGGAAGGTGATCGTCGCGAGCCCCGCGGTGACGTTGTAGTTGCCCGTCGCGACCGGTCCGCCGTGCACCACCCGGCTGAGGAACGATTCGTCGCCCGCGTGCAACACGTAGTGATTGAGCAGGGCCAGCACGTCGAAGATCGGCACCAGGCCGACCATGTTCGACCCCAGAATGAAAAGAAAGAACGTCAAGATGAGCGGCGTCCACGCGTTGGTCCACTTGCGGCCGATGTTCGGCGTGATGACGGTGTCCTGGATGAACTCGACGCCGACCTCGAGGACGTTCATCGGTCCGCCCGGCACGAGCCGCGCCTGTCGAACGAAGCGCTGGACGAGGGTCGTGACGACGACGAAAACCGTCGCGGCGACCGCCCAGAGCACGAAGACGTGTTTGGTGACCGACAGATCGACGCCGAAGATGGTCGGGAGATGGATGAGGGGGTGCGCGAGCGGGCTGTTCGAGACGTGACCCAGAATCATCTCGCCTGGATCGAACGCCTGGCCGGCGGCTTGCGCCTCGGGCACGGGAATTTGCGGCACCATCGCCATCAGCATCCGGGCGCGCGCGTCAGTGACCCGAAAAGCTGTGGGTCAGCGCGCGTCGCAGCAAAATCGCCTCCACCGCGTGGAGCGCGACGAACGACACGGTAAAACTCGCGGCAAACGCCACCGGGCTGAGGCCCAGCCCCCGGATCGCTGCCACGACGAACACGCCGAAGAACACGATCTTGGCGGCGAAGGCGCCCAACAGGCGGCGCGTCAGCCGACTGGGATCGGCCGGCACCGTCCGGACGATCATCGCCCATGTGGCGAGCGCCGCCACCAACGGACCCGCCAGCCCGAGCCCGACATCCAGGCCCACGGCCTGACCCCAGATCCCCACCGCCGCGGTCCACGCGACCAGGCATCCGCCGATCATCCACAGGGCGGGGCCGATCACCGCTGGCGACTCGACGGGCCGGGCGCCTCGCGCCCATTTCCGTCATCGTCGGCTGGCGGTCTCACACTCGTGACCTTGACGAGTTCGTAGAATCCTACGACCAAGCCGAGGAGCAAGCCACCAAGCACACACCAGGGAGACGTGCCGATCCACCGATCGAGGCCGTACCCCGCGCCCCCAAGCAGCACGACCGCGCCGATGAGCGAGTAGCTGGCGGCGGCCGCCGGACCTGCCTGGTTCGCCGCGTCCTGCAGGGATTTCAGCGAACGCAAAGCCCCACAGTAATACCACACCTTGTGAAGTTTTTCACGATCGCCGCCCGCGACCTCTCCCGCGCTCGCCCTCCGGCGTGACATCCGCACGCGCTCGGGCCCTGGCGCCGAAGAGACCCTCCTGTGGAAAAGAGACCCGTCCTCGTATACTCGGCTCAGGAGGCTTTATGACGACCTACAGGCATGTGCGACACGGCGTAGTGTGGGGAACGGCAGCCCTGGTCGCCCTGGCGGTCGCGTACCCCGTCGCCCGCGGCCAGCGGGACCCGCGTGAGCAGCACGCGTTCGCGACCGTCATCGACAAGAAGGGCGCGCCCGTCGCCGGCCTCACCGCGGCCGATTTCACCGTGCGGGAAGACAACGCGAAGCGCGAAGTCCTGCGCGTCGAGCCGTCAGCCGCACCGATGCAGCTGGCGCTCGTGGTCGATACGAGCGACATCATCGGCAACGGCTCGGTGCATCCGTCCGTGACGAACGACCTGCGGGTGGGCCTCAAGGCCTTCATCGACGCGGTCTTCACGTCGAACTCGACCAGCCAGATGGCGTTCTACACGTTCGGGGATCTCCCCACCCAAGTCGTGGACTACGCCTCGAGCCCGATCCCGCTGCTGCGCGCCGCCGACACCGTGTTCCCGGTGCGCGGCTCCGGCGCCTACTTCAACGACACGGTCAACGACGCCTGCCGATCGCTCGCAAAAATGGGCGCGCGGCGCCCGGTGATCGTCGCGTTCGTGGACGAAAACGGTGTGGATTTCAGCTCGCTCGATCACGTGCGCGTCGAGGAGGCGCTCCAGACCACGCGCGCTGCCCTGTGGACGATCAGCCTCCCGGACCGCAACGCCATCAACCGCGGTCTGAGCGACCCGCTCGACTTCAAGGCGCGCGAGGAGCGCTCGCAAATCCTCCAGGATGGGTCGGATCGCAGCGGCGGCGAGAACGTGCAGGTGCTCGCCGCCACGGCCCTCGCAGCGACGTTCACGCAGGTGGCCTCGCTGCTCGCGTCGCAGTACGACATCACCTACGCGAGACCCGAATCCCTGGTGCCGCCGAAGCGCGTGGACGTCGCGGTGTCGCGACCCGACACGAAGCTGCTGGCGCCCCACTGGAGCGGCAAATGACCGCGCGGCGCGCGGGTCGATCGGCCGCCCTGGCCGCCTGCGCGCTCTCGGTGGCGACGCTGACCGCCGCGCCGCAGCAGGTGTTCCGCGGCGGCACGGACGTCGTGCTGCTGAACGTCACGGTGACCGACCATGCCGACCATTTCGTCGGCGGCCTCGATCAAAGCGCGTTCCATGTCTTCGAGGACGGCGCGGTGCAGAAGATCAGGGTCTTTTCCCGCGAGCCGCAACCCATCGCGCTGTCGTTGCTCCTCGACACGAGCACGAGCATGGAACCCCGGATCGACGTCGCCCAGGCCGCCGCCATCGGCTTCGCGCGTCGTCTGGGACCGCACGACTTGGCGCAGGTCATCGCCTTCGACAGCCAGGCGCAGGTCCTTCAGACGTTCACCGCTGACCAGGCGGCCCTCGAGCACGCGATCCGCGGCACGCACGCGGGCGGTTCGACGTCGCTCTACATGGCGGTGTACATTGCCCTGAGCGATCTGGGGAAGGTGCGCGCCGCCACGCCGGACGATCTTCGGCGCCAGGCCATCGTCGTCCTTACCGACGGCGAGGACACGTCGAGCCTGCTCGACTACGACTCGGTCGAGGACACGGCCAAGCGGTCCGATGTCACGGTGTATGCGATTGGCCTGCGATCGACGGGTGAAACGACGAGGGGATTCAACGAAGGCGAGTTCGTGCTGCGCTCGCTCGCTCAGGACACGGGCGGTCGGGCGTTCTTCGTCCTGAAAGCGGCGGATCTCAACTCCGTCTATCAACAGATCGCCGACGAGCTGGCGGACCAGTACATGATTGGCTACACCTCCACGAACCGCCGCCTCGACGGCGCCTGGCGCCGCATCAACGTCACCGTCGATCGCGAGGGCGCGACGGCCCGCACGAAGAGCGGGTACTTCGCGCCGCAGGGGCGGCGGTGAGCGCCCCGACCGGTCGAGTCTTCCTCATCGGCGCAGGACCCGGCGATCCCGGCCTCATCACCGTGCGGGGCCTCCGGCTGCTCGGCGAGGCTGACGTCGTCGTCTACGATCGAAGCGTCGCCGCGGCGTTGCGGTGGGCGCGGCCAGACGCCGAACGCCTGGAAGTCGGCGCACCGGCGGAGAGCGCCGTCGCCCAGGACGCCATCTCCCTCCTGCTCGCAGAGAAGGCCCGCGACGGCCACACCGTCGCCCGGCTGAAGTGGGGCGACCCGTTCGTCTTCGACAGCGGCGCGAAGGAAGCGCTGGTCCTCTGCGAACAGGGCATCCCGATCGAGGTGGTGCCCGGCGTCACCGCCGCCTTTGGCGCGACCGCCTATGCGGGCGTCCCCGTCACTTACCCGGGGGGCGACGACGTCGTGGTGCTGCTCAGGGGGCGCGAGGACGCCTCGGATGCGATGCCGGACGTCGACTGGGACGCCCTGGTCGCCCTCGACGGCACGCTCGTCTGCTATGCGGATGCGCGGCTGGCCGCGCGGGTCCTCGGCGAGCTCGTCAGTCACGGCTCAGCGCCCGATACGCGAGCGGCCCTCGTGCATCGCGGCACCCTCCCAAGCCAGCACACGGTCACCGGCACCATTGGCGACCTGCTGCAACACGTGTCGACGGACGCCCCGTCGGGCGTCGCCATCCTCGTCGTCGGCAAGGTCGCCTCGCTGCGTGACCATCTGCGCTGGTTCGATGAGCGGCCGCTGTTTGGCCGGCGGATCGTCGTCACGCGATCGCAGGAGCAGGCCCAGGAACTCGTGGAGCGCCTCGAGAACCTCGGGGCGCAAGCCATCGAGGCCCCCACCTTCCGGCTCGGGCCACCCGAGGATTCCGAAGCCGTGGACCGCGCGGCGGCCACGATCGACGATTTCGACTGGATCGTCTTCGAGTCGGCCAACAGCGTGGCGCGCTTCTTTGCGGCGCTCCATCGCGGCCCGCGCGATATCCGGGCGCTCGGCACGACCTCGGTGTGCGCCATCGGCCCATCCACGGCAGATCGTCTCGCGGCACACGGCATCAAGGCGGATGTCGTGCTGCCCGAGATTCGGGCCGAGAGCGTCGGCGACGCGCTCGCGTCGAAAGGCTCGCTCGCCGCTGTGCGGCTACTTGTCGTGAGGCCCGATCACTTCCGGGATCTCGTCGCGATTGATCTCGCGCGGCGGGGGGCGACGGTCACCGACCTCGTCGCGTACCGCACCGCGGCCGATCCCCCGGAGTCGCCCGCGGCGCAGGCGCTCTATCGACAACTGCTCGACGGCGCCATCGATGCGGTCACGTTCACCAATCCGACTGCGGTGCGTCGGTTCATGACGCTCATCGGGGAAGAGGAGGCGGTCGATCTCCTCAACACGACGGTGGTTGCCACGATTGGACCGGTGACCGCGGCCGCCGCCGCAGAGCTGGGCATCACGTCCGCGATCACCGCGGCCACGTTTGACGTGGATGGCCTGGTGGAGGCGCTGGTGCGGCACTTCGCGCGCGCCTCGACCCGAAGCAAGGCGTGACATGGGGCAATGCGTGTGTCCTCGTCCTGGCTAGCCCCCGAAATACCCCGGCAGGACCATGTCGCGCATCGTCCTGAGGCCGGGCGCCGCCTGAATCACCTTGGGAATCGAGTTGACCACGATGGCGGCGGTCGCGACGTCACCATGGATGCCGCCGGCAATTTGCATCGAGAGCGGCGGGTTGCCGGTGATTCGGACGGCGTCGAATGACTCCGGCGCACCCAGGTAGGCCTCCATGTGCAGACGAATCAGGGCTTCTCCCCTGCGGTAGCCGACGCCGTTCTGCACGAGGCCCGACACGAATCCGGGCTCGACGGCCATGAATTCACTCACGACTCGCTCGGTCGCGATCTTCGGGACGATTTCGTCGGTCACCTTGTCCAGCTTCCAGCTGAGGGCGTCCGCGATCATGGCGATCGACTCAGCGAGCCCGACGTGGCGCACACTCCCGTCCTTCACGCGCCTCATGAACTCGTCGCGGGTCAGGCCGGCGCCAATCTTCTGTTGAAACGGGTACCGGCGGATGCGCGCGTCCTGTACTCGCGCGACCTCGACGGTGTCGACGCGCGCGCACACGCCGGTGAGGGCGATCGGCAGCGCATCCATCGTGAAGCCAGGGTTGACGCCGGTACCGAGCACGGCCACACGCGCGCGCTTCGCCAGGGCGTCGATCTTCCGGGCGGCGGCGGCGTTGCTTCGAACCGGATAGGCCAGCTCTTCGGTCGTCGAGACAATCGGCACCTTCAGCTTCAAGACGGCTTCGAACTCCGGCACGACCCTGCGAAGCGACGAGCGCGTGCAGAGCACAGCCACGTCGGGTCGGGTCGCTTTGATGGCGGCACGGATGTCGTCGCTCACCTTCACGCGCAGCGGGCGGCCGACGCCGCAGACCTCGCCGAGATCGCGCCGATCATCGCGGCATCGATGTCCACGGCTGCCACGATCGCGAAGCCTTTCCGAGAGGCAACCTGGCGCACGACGCCCGCGCCGATCGGGCCGAGACCTACGTGCATGACTTTGATTGGCATCCGTACGCTCCTCACAAACCGGCAATTCTACTGTGATCGGTGTACGATGCGCGCGACATGGACCCCGTCAGGCCCGATGTCCGGCCCCGCATCTCCGTGTTTGACGCGTGGCGACAGGGATGGCGGCGGGTCCTGGGCGCGCCGGTCCTCGTGGCCGCTCTCGTTGTCGCCGGTGCGGTGGCCGGAGAATGGGCGTGGCTGCCCCGGTGGCGACTGGCGTGGGCGCCTGGCGCGTTCGCCGGCCAGCACTTCTCCTGGGTATTCGCGAACGAGCCCTTCGCCTTCGGCGGCATCGCGGACTTCGTCGCGCGGCTGCTGTCGATGACGACAGGGCCCGCCACACGATTCGTGACCTCCTGGGATGGCACGATGCCGGTCGGCCTCGCCAGCCAGTTCGTGCTCTGGATGTTCCTGGCGGGTGGCGCCCTCGACCGTCTGGCACGTGCGCGACGCCTGGGCGCGTCAGGGTTCTTCGCGGCGTCCGGCGTCTTTTTCCTCCGTTTCCTCCGGCTGGGCGCCATGCTCGGCGGCACCGACTGGATCTTCTGGCGATGGATCCTGCCGTTCGTCCATGAGGGATTGTTCGCAAGCGCACCGAGCGTGGCGGCATCGACGGGCCTTGCGCTCACGACCCTCTTTCTCGCGGCCGTTGCGCTCGTCGGCGACTTCGCCCAGGTGCGCGCCGTCGTCGAAGACCGGCGAAGCGCCGTCGGCGCGCTCGGCGCGGCCCTGCGGTTCGTCGGCCGGAGGCCCGCGCGCGTGACCGCCCTCTATCTGCTGAACCTCGCGCCCGCCGTCGGCCTGTCGTGGCTGTTCGGCCGCGTGGTGCCCTTCGCCAATGAGGTGCCCCCCGCAGCGCTCGCCGTCTGGTTGTGGATCGGCATGATCGTCCACGTCCTCGTACGCCTCGCATTCATGGCGACGGCCATCGCCTTCTTCCAGGGCGAACTGGCCCATGCGGGCTACACGGCGGCTCCAGAACCCACGTGGCCGGACTCCCCGGCGGTGGAGGCCATCGCCAATCTGGCGGGTCGTCGCCGCTAGCGCTTTGCCTTTATAGTGATCCGATGTCGGACCGGGCCTCCCAGATCGCATCCTGGCTGCATGAACGGATGCACGCTGCCGGCGCGCGGGGTTTTGTCGTCGGTTTGAGCGGCGGCATCGACTCGGCCGTGGTCGCCCGCCTCTGTCAGATGGCGGTGCACAGCCACATCCTCGGCGTCCTCCTGCCCTGCTACAGCCAGCCTCAGGATGAGGACGACGCCCACCTCGTCGCGAAGGCGTTTGGCATCCCGACCGTTCGGGTCGACCTCCAGCGTACGTATGACGCCCTGCAGGAATCGCTGCATGTGGCGATCAAGGGCCTCCCGCACGAGGTTCATGTCGTCGACATCAAGCAGCAACTGCCGGAAGCGAACTCCAAGCCCCGGCTGCGCATGACGACGCTGTATTTCATCGCGAACTCCCTGAACTACCTCGTCGCCGGCACCGGCAATCGCAGCGAGATCGCGCTCGGCTACTACACGAAGTACGGCGACGGCGGGGTCGACCTGCTCCCCATCGGCGGGCTGTTCAAGAGCGAAGTGCGCGCCCTCGGCCGCGCGCTTGGCGTGCCGGCGCGAATCATCGACAAGGCGCCGTCCGCAGGGCTCTGGATCGGTCAGACCGACGAAGCGGAAATGGGCTTCACCTACGAGATGCTGGAGGACTACCTCACGCACGGTCGAGCCGCCGTCCCGGCGCCCGTCGCGAATCGGATCGAGACCCTGCGATCGGCGTCCGATCACAAACGGGCGCTGCCGCCGATTGCGCCCGTCTAGCCGTCGCGCCGTCGCGCCGGGCTCGCCGATGCGCCCGGCCGGCCACGCCGCTACTTCACGCCGACGGCGCCGTGCGATCGGCGGGGTTCCGCTCCGGCCTCGACCGTGCCCTTGTCCGGACGGACCACCGCGACGGAGGCGTAGCCGTACTTCACTTCGCCCTTGCGGCCCACGGTCTGGAACGTATGGCCCATGGCCTCGAGCGAGCGGAGCTCAGATCGAGGAAATCGGTCTTCGATCTCGACACCCGCCCCGCCGCCGACCAGAAACCGGGGCGCTTCGATCGCGCGCTCGGCGGACATCCCGCCGTCGACGACGTTGAGGATGATGTCGTAGACCGACGCCGGAATCCACGCGTTCCCGGCGCAGCCCACCGCCATCAAGGCGGTGTAGCCCGGAATCCCACTGCTCGCCGCGCCATTCGCGACGGGCGCGAAGAGGAGCGTCGGGACGCTGGTCGTGTTCGACCGCATCAGGGGCACGAGCGATCCAAAACCCACGCCTCGGCCGCCGCCGCGAAAGTGATCGTTGTAGAGGAACCCGAGGCCCTTCGAAACGTAGAAATTGCCGCCCCACGTCGACAGGGTCTGCGTGAACGCGATCATGTTGCCTTGGGCGTCCGCTACGACGAAGCTCGTCGTGCCAGTCTGGATCGGGCCGCTCTCGTCTTCGGCCGTGACGCTCGGGGAGCCGCCGCCGCGTCCGCCCGGCGAGGGCGTATAGATCTTGTGGGGATCGATCAGCTTGAAGCGCTCCAGAGCGTGCGCAGGTTCGAGATGGTTCCCGTAGTCCACGGGCCACCGCTCCGGATCCGCGATGCGGCCGCCGCCGTCCCTGACACGCCACGAATCGATTGCGTAGTGGAAGTAGTCCGGATCAGTCGTGTAGGTTGCGCCCGCTCTGGGCGTGTAGTTGTCGAAAATGTTCAGCGTCTCGACGAGCTGCGCGCCAGAAGACACCGGCGCCGGCACCGAGTACACGAGGTTGCCGCGGTAGTGGCCCGCCAGCGGTTTCCGTTCCATCGCCCGATACTGCGCCAGGTCCTCGGCGTCGATCACGCCGCCGTTGGCCGCCATGTCCGCCACGATGCGCTGGGCGATGGTGCCGGTGTAGACCGACCGCGCGCCCTCTCGAGCGAGGATGCGCAGGGTCTCGGCGTAGTCCTTGTTCACGAATCGATCGCCGGGCCTGGGAATGTGGCCGCCCGGTAGGAACAGCTTCGCGGACTCCGGATACTTCGCGAACTGGGACCGGCCCTCCGCGATCGTGGTCGGCAGTGCCTCGTCCAGGATGAAGCCTTCATCCGCCAACTTGATGGCGGGCGCGACGATGTCCGCCCAGGCGACCTTGTGGCTGCCGAACTTCTGGTACAGGAGATCCCAGCCGGCCGCCACGCCGGGAATATTCGCCACGGTCGGGCCGTCATTCGCGGTTCGGGCGCCATTGGGCGTGAAGAGCTTGGGGTTGTCGGCAGTCGCGTGGCTCGGCGACATGTCCTTGTACTCGACGACCACGGGCTCCGTCATGCCTTTGAGGAACAGGATGGCCTGGCCGTCGCCGCCGAGGCTCGTCGCGTCGGGCTCGACAACGCCAAGGGCAATGGCCACCGCAATGCCGGCATCGACCACGTTGCCGCCCGCCTCGATCATCTGGGCGCCGGCCGCCGAGGCCAGCGGATTTCCAGAGGTCACGACGGCTCGCGTCGATTCGGCGCCGGGTTTGATGAGCGGCTGTTCGGCGATCATGGCGTCAACGACAGTCTCGAACGAGGCCATGTCCGTCGCCCGCGCGGCTGCGGGGCGGTACTTGTCCCGAAGGGCGTCCCAGACAACCGCGGATGGCCCCGCGCGGTAGTACGTCGACTTGAGCGTCTGCCAGATCTGATCGAATCCCGACGTCCAGCGAGCGGCATCCGGCGGCGGGAGTGGCGGCGACGTCGCACCTTGATCGACCGCGCGGGGCGCCAGCACGTGCCAGAGCTCGAACGCGCTCGCGTCGCCTTCGGTCATCGGCACGTCGTCGTCATTCCGATTCGGATTGCCGTTGTATGGGGCAGTCACGACCGGAAACGTCGCGATGGCGAGCCACTCGCCATCTGGCGACCAGGCTGGCACGCCGCCGTGGCGCGAAGCGAGAAGCATCGTAGCCGTGGGAGGAACCGAGGTGCCGTCGCCAGAGCCGCCCCCTCGCCCACCGCGGCCGCCGCGACCGGCGGACGGCGTCGCAGCCGACGTCGCGGCACGACTTGGGGGCACATCGGACACCCAGACCGCCGATCCGACGCCCGGCCGGGTCGCCTGATACGCGAGGCGGCCGCCGTCGGGGGCCCACGTCGGATGGCTCTCGGGGCCGGGCGTGTTCGTGACCCGCCGGGCCGGTTCGGTGGCGGGCGAATCCCCCGCGCCCGTGGCCTCGAGCCCGCGTACCCAGACGTGGGATGCGCCGGGGCCCTCCAGATCGCGGTCGGAGAGAAACGCGACCGACTTCCCGTCCGGCGAAACCGCCGCCTGCCACTCGGCGTCGTCGCCCGGCGTGATCTTCGTCGGAGTGCCCGCGCCATCAGCCGCGATCACGTAGAGCTGCCAGACGCCTCGTGGCGCGCGATGTGAAAACACGACACGGCCATCGCGCGTCCATGACGGCCATCGCTCGTCTCCCGGCGTGGTTGTCAGTCTTCTGGGCGCGCCGCCGGTGGCCGAGACGATCCACAGGTCGAATTCGCCGTCCGCCTCGGCCGCAAAGGCGATCGACTTGCCGTCGGGCGACCACGCCGGATCGCGTGCGCTGATCCAAGCCACGGCCTTCGGGACGAGCGCTTTGGCTTCTCGTCCGTCAGGCGCCATCGTCCAGATGGCGTCGTAGTAGGTGGCCGCCAGGTGCTTGCCGTCCGGAGACCACGACGTCTCGCGAACGCCGGTTGACACCCGGCTCGAGGCCTGGGGCGCGGGAGTCGAGGACGCCCGGCTCGGAGCCTGCGGCGCGGGGCCGGAAGGAGCGCGGCTCGAGGCTTGGGGCGCGAGGCCTGCCACCAAGACCATGAACGCCGAAAGCGAGACGATACCGGGGGACACGTCGCTTCGCCGCATACGGCACGCACCTTCTGCGAGTGGCTTACTGGATGAACGCTTTGACCGCCGAGACGATGGCCCGCGCCGAAATGCCATAGCGATCCAGCAATTCCTCGGGCGTGCCGCTGCGCGGAACCTCGCGCACGGCCAATCGATGGACCCTGAAACCGCGATCCCACACGGCTTCGCTCACCGCATCGCCGAGGCCGCCATGCGCGTAGTGATCCTCGACGGTGATGACCCGGCCCGCGGTTGCTGTGCCCGCGTCGATGAGACCGTCGCGGTCGATCGGTTGCAGGCAGTACGCATCGATGACGCGAATGGCGATCCGATCCTTGGCCAGGTCGTCGTGCGCCTTGAGCGCTTCAAACAGCGTGACGCCCGCCGCGACCACGGTGACGGCGTCGTGCGCGCTCTGGCGAAGCGTCTTGGATCCGCCCACGACGAACGTCTCCGTCGGGCCGTAGATGATCGGCGTCTTCGGCCGCGTCGTGCGAAGGTACACCGGCCCGGGTGTCCCGGCGGCGAGCGCCATCAGCCGCGCGGCGCTCATGCCATCGGCCGGGTAGAGCACGGTGCACGTCGGCACGCCACGCATGAGCGCGAGGTCCTCGAGCGCCATCTGCGACGGCCCGTCTTCGCCAATCGAGATGCCGGCGTGCGATCCCGCCATCTTGACGTTCAAGTGTGAAATGCCGGCCATCCGAATGAAGTCGCTCGCGCGCTCGAGGAAGCAGGCGAACGTCGAAGGAAACGGGATCGCGCCGCGGCTCGCCAGACCCATGGCCATGCCGATCATGACCTGCTCGGCGATGAAGACTTCGTAGAAGCGATCTGGATGGACCTTCTCGAACGTCTCGCTGTACGTCGAGTTCTTCACATCCGCGTCGAGGGCGACGATTCGGGGGTCGAGGCCGCCGAGGGCGGCGAGCGCGGTGCCGTAGGCTTCGCGGGTCGCGACGCTGTCGCCCAGGCGGTACGCGGGGGTCGGCAGACTCGCGACGAAATCGACCGGCGCCGGCTCGGTTCGGCGCCGCGCGGGCTTCGGGATGACCGGCAAGGGGTCGGTGGTCTTCCGGTACTGCAACTCGAGCTCGGCGATAGCGCCGTCCATCTCCGGGCCCTTCTTCAAGACCTTGCCGTGCCACCCGTCCTTGTTCTCGACGAGCGCGACGCCCTTGCCTTTCAGCGTCCGCGCGACGATCATCGTCGGCCGGCCCGACGTCGCACGGGCCTCGGCGAGCGCGCGCAAGATCGCGGACAGGTCGTGTCCATCGATCGCCATTGCGTGCCAGCCAAACGCCGACCACCGGCGCACGAGTGCGTCGGCGTCGTGACGCCACTGCGTCGGCTGACTCTGGCCAAACGCGTTCAAATCGGTGACCGCGCAGAGATTGTCGAGGCCCTGATGGGCCGCCACCTCCGCGGCTTCCCAGACCGAGCCCTCGGCGGTTTCGCCGTCGCCCATGAGCACGTACGTGCGATAGTCGGACTGGATTCGGCGCGCGTTGAGGGCGATGCCAATCGCCGAACACAAGCCCTGACCGAGCGATCCCGTCGCGACGTCGACGAACGGCAATCGAGGTGTCGGGTGGCCCTCGAGATCAGAGGTCAGTCGCCGCAGCTCCAGCAGATCTCGCCGGGGAAACGCGCCGGCGGCGGACCAGACCGCGTAAAGCAGCGGCGCCGCGTGGCCCTTCGAGAGGACAAAGCGATCGGCTTCCGGATGCTGCGGATCGGTCGGATCGAACCGCATCTCCGCAAAGAACAGGGCGGCCGCGATCTCAGCGGCCGACAGGCACGTCGTCGGATGGCCGGATCCGGCTTCCGACGTCGCGCGGACCGAATCGATCCTTAATTGCGTGGCGAGATTGTGGAGCACGTCGAGCGATGGCGTGGACATGAATCGCGGAAAGTCTACTGTACGAATGCGCGCGCCGTCACTCGGTGATCATCCGCGGATGAAGGCGCCCGCTACCGATCGCCGCGCGGAGTTGTGATAATGACGCGATGACGGTCGACCCGACGCTTGGCGAGGATCTGGCGCGCGCGATTGCGGGCGCGCCCGACGCGACGGCCGCGATGGCGCGCGCGGTCGCGTTGCTCAAGGCCCGGCGCCCGCACTACACGTGGGCGGGCATCTACCTGCTCGAGGGCGAGACGCTCGTCCTCGGCCCGTACCTGGGCAAGCCGTCCCCGCACACGCGCATCCCGCTGGGACGCGGCATCTGCGGCGCCGCCGCGACCGAGCGGGCGACCATCGTCATCGACGACGTGCAGAGCGATCCGCGCTACCTGGCCTGCAGCCTCGAGACGAAATCGGAGATCGTGGTGCCCATCCTCGATCCCAGGGACGGCACGGTCGTGCTCGGCGAGATCGACATCGACAGCGATCAGCCAGCGGCGTTCACCGCCGAGGATCGGTCCCTCCTCGAAGGCGCCGCACGCGGGCTGGCCGCGCGGCTGCGGTAGCAGCCCGGCTGCCAGTCGGCCTACAGTCGCCCGCCGAACTGGCACCACGGGCTGCTCGCGCGGGCCGAGAGCGCGACCTACCGCTTCACCGAGCCGTCAGGGTTCCGAAGCTCCTCGGCGCCCAGGTTGAGCTTCTTGAGGCCGGGCTCAATCGTCGCCCGGTCGCCGACGGCGACCACAATCATGGTCTGGGGGTGCAGGTGCGCACGGGCCGCGGCCTGGATGGAGGTCGTTGTGACCGCCTCGACCGCGGCCGGGAACTTCCTGTAGAAGTCGAGCCCGAGATCGTAAAGGTAGAGATCGCCGACGCTGCCCGCCGTGCTGTCGCTCGTCTCGAAGTCCGCGGGCAGGGTCCGCACGACCGCGTCACGGCCCATCGCGAGCTCGGCGTCCGTGACCGGAGTGTCGATCATGCGCCTCACTTCCTTGAGGATCTCGGCCACGGCAAGCGCGGCGGCGTCCGTGCGCACGGCCGACCCAATCACGAACGGCCCGGCGCCCTTCCGGAAGTCAAATGTCGAGAATGCGCCGTACGTGTAGCCGTGATCCTCGCGGAGGTTCAAATTGATGCGGCTCGAGAACAGGCCGCCGAGGATGAGGTTCATCACGAGATCGCTCGGATAGTCCGGAGCCGACCGCGGCACGCCGATCTCGGCGACCACGACCTCGGCTTGCGGCGTATGAGGCTTGTCAACCACCTCCAGGCGGCCCTCCGAGGGCATGACCATGGTGCCCGGCGCCGGCCCGGCGACAGGTCCCTGCGACCATCCGCCAAATGCGTTCTCGACCAGCGGTTCGAGATCGGCCCTCGCCATCGATCCCGACACGACGAGCGCGGCGTTGTTCGGGACGAAGCTCGTCCGCCAGAAGCGCACGACGTCGTCGCGGGTCATCGCCTTCACCGACGCGGAGGTGCCCAGCTCAATGAATCCGTACGCGTGCATCGGCCCGTAGAGCGCGGCCATGGCGGCCGTCGAGGCCACCGTCCCCGGATCGGACGCTGCCTGGACCAGATCGCTCAGCCTGGCCGCCCGCTGCCGTTCGATCTCGGCCGGCGGGAAGTTCGCGTGTAACACCACATCGGCCATCAGCGCGAGCGCGGCAGGGAAATTCTTCCGCAAGGCTTGAACTGACGCGGTCGAGGCGTCCTTGGACGACGTCGCCTCCAGGGACGCCCCGAGCTGCGCGGTGTCGTCCGCGATCTGGGTCGCGGAGCGGGCCGCGGTGCCCTGTGTGAGCAGGGCGTCGGTGAACGACGCGAGCCCCGGCCGGTCGAGCGGATTCGCGTCGCCGCCGGTCCTGACGATGAGCTTCGCGGAGACGATGGGCATGGTCGACCCGGGTGCCAGGAGCACCGTCAAGCCATTCGGCAGCGTGAACGAGGATGGTGTCGGCAGGTTGATCGGTCGATCCGGTCCCGGCTTGGGCGCGTCGGCGCGCCACGGCGCGTCGGCGTTGACGGCCTCCTCGCCCGTGCCCGGGGCTACCTTTGGCGCAGGCGGCGTCGGCACGACCGGTCCGAGATCGGGCTCGCCCGGCACGCCGTAGACGATCACGCGCGCATTGGACGCCAACTGATCGTGCGCGAACTGCTTAGCCGAATCGGCGGTGACCTGGCGATGACGTGCGAGGTCCTCGCCCAGGTACCCGGGATTGTGCAGGTAGTGGTTGTAGAGATTCAGCGTGTCGGCGACGCCGCCGAAGCCGCCCATGACCTCCAGGCCGGTGAGCAGCTGGGTCTCCCACGTGTTCTGCGAGCGCTCGAGCTCCTTCTGATCGGGCCCCGACGCCTGGAGCTTCGATAGCTCGGCATCGATCGCCCTCTGGATCTCGTCGGCCGAGTGGCCTGGCCGTGCCGTCACCGTGATCTCGAAAACAGATCCGAGCATCAACGATCTCTGCGATGCACTCACGTCCTGCGCGATCTGCTGGTCGTACACCAGTGCCTTGTACAGCCGGCTCGAGGTACCGCCGCCGAGGATGCCGGCGACGATGTCGGCGTCGGCATCGCCGGGGGCGAAAGAGGGCGACGTGATCCAGGCCATGTACACACGCGGCAGCTCGACGTGATCCTTGATGATCACCTTGCGTTCCGTCGTGATGGGGGGCGTGGTCACCGCAATCGTCGGCACGTCGGCGCCGCGTTTGAGCGGTCCGAAGTACTTCTCGACGAGCGCCTTGGTCGCCGCCGGCTCGAAATCGCCGACGATCGCCAGACTCGCGTTGTTCGGCGCGTAATAGAGCTTGAAGAAGTTCTTCACGTCCTCGAGTTTCGCCGCCTGGATATCGGCGTGCGATCCAATGACGTCGGCATAGTAGGGATGCGCCTTCGGGAACAACAGGTGAAACATGCCCTCCTCGACGATGCCGTACGGCTGGCCCTCGTCGCTCTGCCGGCGCTCGTTGCGGACCACATCCTGCTGGTTGGCGAGCTTGGCCTGGTCGAGGGTGTCGAGCAGGTAGCCCATCCGGTCCGACTCGAGCCACAGACCCAGTTCGAGCCGGTTCGCGGGCAGCGATTCGAAGTAGTTGGTGCGATCGAAGTCCGTCGTGCCGTTCAGGTTCGTGCCGCCAGCCGCCTCGAGCATCCGGAAGTGCGCGCGCGCCGGCACATGCTTCGAACCTTCGAACATCATGTGTTCGAAGAGGTGCGCGAAGCCGGTGCGGCCCGCGATTTCGTTGGCCGGACCGACGTGGTACCACACGTCGACCGAGACGAGGGGCAGCCGGTGATCCTCCGAGAGGATCACGTCCAGACCGTTCGGCAGGGTGTATTTCTCGTAGGCAATCGTCGGCGTGTCGGTGGAGGACGGGGCCGGCGCCGAGGACGCCGACGCGAAATGCAGGTAGACAGCCACCGCGATGGCCATCGTCAGTACGGCCACTGTGGACGCAACGCTCGTCAGGACTAGGTTGCGCGTTCTCTTGCTCACTGGCATGAGGCCCACCTCTGGTTGCAGTATACCGGCCGGATCGCACGCGAGACGGCCGACGCCGGCTGGCGATCGGACCGTCGGACCGACCGCTCCTACCGACGCGCCGCGGAGGTGATCGTCACGGGCGTGACGAGGTGTTGCCGATTCCCCTCCTGAAGTGGGCCTTGCTGCTGAATCGTGCGCACGACGTCCAGGCCCGCGACGACGTGTCCGAACGCCGCGGCGCCCTGCGCGTCGGTGAACCGTCTGCCCCCGAAGTCGAGCGACGGTTGATCGTCGAGCAGGATGAAGAAATCCGACGCGGCGCTGTTGGGCTCGCCGTCGTTCCGGCCCATCGACACGGTGCCCCTCACGTGCGTCAAGCCCGTGACGCTGGTGCGCTCGAGGGGGATGGCGGGCAGGCGCTCGCGGCCGCGCGCGGGATCGATGTTCGCCTCGATCAGATTCATCATCGGGCGATTCGGCGGCGTGGGCGTGTAGTTATCTGGGCGCGTGACCCGATAGAACCCGCCGCCGTCATAGAGTCCGGCGTCGACGTACTTCAGAAAGTTGCCCGCCGTCACCGGCGCATGGGCGGTATCGACGACGAGGTCGATGTTGCCGAACGCGGTCGCGAGGCGCACGCCGACCTCCCCACCCGGCCGCGGAGATGCTGCAGGCGCGTGGCCCTGGGCCGCTGCGACGATGACGAGCGCCAGGCCCGCCACGAGCGCCCCAAGCCTCCCGGCCTTCACGCCTTCACGCCTCCCCGCCTTCCAGTCTTCCAGCCTCTAGAAGACCCCATTCGCGAGCATCGCGTCGGCGACCTTCGCGAACCCCGCGCGGTTGGCGCCCTGCACGTAGTTGACGTGGGCGTCGTTCTTCTGCGGCCCCTGGCCGTGCTCGACGCACTTGTCGTGAATGCTCTTCATGATGCCCTTGAGGCGATCGTCGACTTCCTCGCGGGTCCAGAAGAGGCGTTGTGCGTTCTGGCTCTGCTCGAGGCCCGACACGGAGACGCCGCCGGCATTGGCGGCCTTGCCCGGACCAAAGGCCACGTGGTGCGCGAGGAAGATATTCGTGGCGTCGATCGTGCTCGGCATGTTCGCGCCTTCGCCGACCGCCTGCACACCGTTCTTCACGAGCGCCTCGGCGCCGGCTTCATCGAGTTCGTTCTGCGTCGCGCTCGGAAACGCCACCTGGCACGGCACGTTCCACGGCGGCTGGCCCGCGTGGAATTCACACTTGAACCGCTCGGCGTATTCGCGGATGCGTCCGCGCCTGACGTCCTTGAGTTCCTTGATCCACTCGAGCTTTTCGAGCGTGATGCCGTTCCGGTCGTGCACGAAGCCCTCCGAGTCCGACATCGTCACGACCTTGCCGCCGAGCTGAATCGCCTTCTCGACGGTGTAGAGCGCGACATTTCCAGAGCCGGAGACGACGCAGGTCTTGCCTTTCAGGCCGTCGCCGCGGCGCTGCAGCATGTTCTCGACGAAGTACACGCAGCCGTAGCCCGTCGCCTCGGTGCGAATCAGACTGCCGCCGTACGCGAGCCCCTTGCCGGTCAACACGCCGGCGTGGCGGTTGGCGATCCGGCGGTATTGACCGAAGAGGAATCCGATTTCCCGGGCGCCGACGCCGATGTCGCCCGCCGGCACGTCGACGTCCTCGCCGATGTGGCGATAGAGCTCGGTCATCATCGCCTGGCAGAACCGCATGACCTCGGCCTCGGACTTGCCCTTCGGATCGAAGTCCGATCCCCCCTTTGCGCCGCCCATCGGCAGTCCGGTCAGGCTGTTCTTGAGAATCTGCTCGAAGCCGAGAAACTTGAGGACGGAGAGATTGACGGTGGGATGGAATCGCAGGCCGCCCTTGTACGGGCCAATCGCGTTGTTGAACTGGATGCGAAACGCGCGATTGACCTGCACGTGCCCGGCGTCGTCCACCCAGGCGACGCGAAACATGATCACGCGGTCGGGCTCGGTCATACGGTCGAGGATGCGCGCCTTCTGATACTCCGGTCGCTCAAGGATGAACGGCATTAGGGACTCGGCGACTTCTCGCACGGCCTGGTGGAACTCCGGCTGCCCGGGATTGCGGGCCTCGAGACCCGCCATGAACTGCCCGACCGCCGCCGACTGCGTCTCCGTCGCCATCACGCGTCCCTCCTCAGTGGAGTGCTCAAAGCCCGCGTATCCTACACCCGGCGGGCTGCGAGCCACATACCCCAGTGACCGTATCGGCTCGACGCCCCGCTCCGTACACCACTGGCGCGCCCGGCCCGGACGGCGAGCCGAATCGAATCGTTCTGCTATAGTGCGAACATCGTGAGGCCGGACGAGATCACGGCGGCCGTTCTGGCGCGTGACGAAGTTGCCCGGTACGTGCACACGCCCGCGGGCGACATCGAAGGCGACACGCGGCGACGCGTCGAGGCATACCTCGAAGAGTTGCGCACGACCCAGCGTTACCGCTTCTATCGAGCGCTGCAACATCCGCTCTACCCAATCCTGCGCAAGGTCACGCGCGTACCCGAACACATCGAGCGCGCGATCGAAGCCACCGCGCGCGGACACGTCGTGTATGTCTCGAATCACAAGAGTCACCTCGACTGGCTGGTCGAGCCGATCGTCCTCGACGATCACGGCATCCGGCTGCCGCTGATGGCCGCCGGCATCAACCTGTTCGGCGGCGCGCTCGGTCTGCTCCACAAGCACATCACCGGAGCGATTCCCATCCGCCGCGAGAGCAAGGACCCGGTCTACCTGGCGACGCTCAAGGCCTACGTCGCCGAGATCCTCAAGCGACGCGACGTCCTCTACTATGCGGAGGGCGGACGAAGCTACGGCGGCGAGTTGAAGGCGTCGAAGACCGGCTTGCTGCGGGCGGCGCTCGGATCCGATCGATCGGCGCTCGTCGTGCTGCCCATGGCCGTGTCATACGACATCGTCCTCGAAGAGAAGATGCTGGTCCGACAGGCGGCGTCGCGCGCGAAGCGGTCGTTCTCGCAGGAGGTCGCGGAGATGGCGAAGCTCTCGGTGGGCTTCCATTCGCGGGCCTTCGTCACGTTCGGGCAGCCGATTCCCTTGCGCGACTACGATCCCGAATCGCGACGCGATCTGGTGGAGCTGGTCCATCGAATCCAGCACGACATCGGCCGGCTCTACAAGGTGCTGCCGACGGCGCTCGTCGCCGCCGCGATGCGGCCGCAGGCGACACGCAGCGATCTGGCGTCCCGGATCGACGATCGCCTCGAGCTCCTGAAGGCGGAGGGCGCCAATCTCGCGGTCGAGAGCGGCCGCCTCGCCGTCGACGACGGCGTGGATCGACTGATCGAACGCGGGGTACTCGTCTCCGAGCGGCAGCGCCTGCGCGTCCGCGACCGCCTGACGCTCCGCTACTACGCCCGCACGATTGCGCATCTGCTCGCGCCGACCCGCCAGGGCACGCACTGATGTTCGACATGGCGTCGAAAGCCATGTTTGCGGCGCTCGCCGAGAGCGCCACGGTCAAGCAGCTCGCGTCGCGCTATGGCATGCGACGCCCGACGAGCTTCGCGCGGCGATTCATCGCCGGCGAGACCGTGGCCGAAGCCATCGAGGCGGCCCGGGCGCTCGAGCGCAGCGGCCTCACCGTGACGCTTGATCTGCTCGGTGAAGGCGTCGCGTCGACCGACGCCGCGGCGGCGGCGACGCGCGCGTACGGCGACTTGATCCAAGCCGTCGCGTCCGCCGGCGTCACCCGGAACATCTCCGTCAAGTTGACACAACTCGGCCTGGCGATTGACCGGGCGACCTCGTTCGACAATCTCCGGCGCATCCTCGACGTCGCGGCGGCGGCCGAATGCTTCGTCCGCGTCGACATGGAGCAGGCCGTCTACGTCGAGCCGACGCTCGGGATCGTCGAAACCCTCTGGAAGATCGGCTATCGCCAGATGGGCGTGGTCATTCAATCGTACCTGCGCCGATCGCCCGACGACGTGAGACGGATGATCGCGCTCGGCGTGAGGGTCCGGCTGGTCAAAGGCGCCTATCGCGAATCGCGCGACGTCGCGTTCCCGTTGAAGGCCGAGGTGGATCACGCGTTCGTAGACCTGATGCGCCTCCTGCTCGCAGGCGGCGCCTATCCGGCAATCGCCACGCACGACCCGGCGATGATCGCGGCGACGCGGGAGTTTGCCGAGTCGAAGGGCCTCGCGAAGAATGCGTTCGAGTTCCAGATGCTCTTCGGCATCCGCCGCGACCTGCAGGCCTCGCTCTCCGGCGCGGGGTACCCCTTCCGCGTCTACGTGCCCTTCGGCACCGAGTGGTTTCCCTACTTCATGCGGCGCTTGGGCGAGCGCCCGGCCAACGTCGGGTTCGTCGTCCGAAGCGTCGTCCGGGAGAAGTAGCGTGCCGCACGTCATCGAACGCGCGTCGAGCGGCCGGGCGAAGTGCCGCGGCTGCGGCGCGCGCATCGCGGCCGGCGAGTGGCGGTTCGGCGAGCGCCTGCCGAACCCGTTCGACGAGAAGGGCGGCGACATGACCCACTGGTTCCACGTGCCGTGCGCCGCCTACCGGCGCCCGGAGCCTCTTCTTAAGGAGCCGGCGACCACCG
>Ga0209580_10000318_pt1 | contig 28228 bp, 21 predicted proteins | sample Coa_R1_5_FD_187153 | JGI IMG/M metagenome (GOLD analysis project Ga0209580, IMG submission 187153) | Surface soil microbial communities from Centralia Pennsylvania, which are recovering from an underground coalmine fire - Coalmine... | ecosystem: Environmental > Terrestrial > Soil >... | reverse complement strand
CGACAAGCTGAAGCCGCAACCGCGCTGGAAGCACGGTGACCCTGCCGTTCGCCTCGAGGCCCTTCGCGAGTTGGCGGACCCTGTCGAGCTGGGGATCCTCGCCGAATCCGACCCGGACGCCCGCGTCCGGCGGGCCGCGGTCCCGCGGGTCGAAGACCCGGCCATCCTCGGTCGAATCGCGTCCGGCGACCCCGATGCTGACGCTCGAGAGGCCGCGACGGACCGGCTGCTGGCGCTGGCCACGGGCGCAGCCGACGAGCCCACCGCGGTGGCCGCCGTGGGCCAGTTGAGCGATCCGCGAAGGCTGTCGACCATCGCCAAGAGTGAGGCGGCCCCGGCTGTCGCGACGGCTGCCCTCGCGCGGACCACCGACGAACGTGCCCTTGGCGCCATCGCGCGGACCGCGGCGCACGAGGCGGTCGCGCTGGCCGCGATGGGCCGGCTGACCGACCGCGGCGAGCTCGTGGAAACGGCGACGTCGAGTGTGCATCGTGACGTCGCCCTCGCGGCGTTCGATCACGCGGTCGCGCCGGCCCGCGACGTCGCGGAGCTGAAGACCATCGAGAGCCACGCGACGCAGAAAGCGGTCGCCAAGCGCGCCCGGGGCATCGTCCAGGAGATCGAAGACGCCGCGGCGGCGGCGCGGGCGGCCGAGGAGGCCCGTCAGCACGAACAGGCCCTCGTCTGCGCCGACGTCGAGCACCTGGTGCACGGGACCGACGTCGCGGCAGCACGCGTCGAGCTGGCCAGGCTCGGTGACGCCTGGCGGGCGCTTGGCGACGCCGATCCGGCGGCGACCGCGCGGTTCGAACGCGCCACGGCCGACGTGCGCGCGGTGCTCTTGCGGCGCGAGCGCGAAGCCGAGGAAGCGGCCGAACGCGAACGGACGAGGGCCGAAGCACTGGCGTCGCAGGACGCGCTCTGCGCGCGCGTCGAGACGCTCGACGGGGATCACATTCTCGAACAACTGTCGTCCATCGAAGAAGAATGGCGATCGCTCACGCCGCTCGTCGGCAACAGCCCGGAGGCTGACCGATTGGCGGAGCGATTTGCCGTGGCGGTGGCCGCGTGTCGAACGCGACACGAGCTGAGCGCCGCGCTGGCCGGTACACGAGCCTCCCTCGGGAGGCTCGTGACGGAAGCCGAAGGGTTGCTGTCGCACGCGGACGGCCCTGACCCCGCGGCCCGCTGGCAGGCGCTCAGCCGCGAGGCACGCGCGCTCACCGCCATCCTTTCCGAGGCCGCCCGGCCCGAACCGGACCTCGAGGCTCGCCTCGCGGCCGTCGACGAGGCCCTTGCCGCGCGCGAAGCCGCCAGAAAGGAAGCCGCGGCCAAGGCGCAACAGGACCTGGTCGGACGGCTGCACCGACTGATCGATCGCACGGCGCGGGCCGCGGAGGCCGAGACCGTCACCCTGCGCGAGGGCGACCGCCTGATGCGCGATATCGGCCTGGCGCTGGCCGAGGGCACGAAGGCGTTGTCGGGCCCAGACGAGGCCACGAAGTCGTCGTCAAGACGAGACGAGGCCACGAAGTCGTCGTCAAGACGAGACAAGTCAACGAAGTCGTTGTCAAGACGAGACGAGTCAACGAAGTCATTGTCAATAAACGACGAGGCCACGAAGTCGGCCGCCGGCAAACGCGAGCCGAACCCGGACCTCGAGGCGGCCGTGACCCGCTTGCGCGAGCAGCAGGCCGCCATCGCGCCGCGTGTCCGCGAGGTGCGGGAGATGGACGAGTGGCGGCGCTTCGCCAACGCCCAGCAGCAGGAGCGCCTCATCGCCATGGCGGCGGCCATTGTCGCGTCCCTCAAGAGCGACGAAGAGGCCGCAAAAGCGTCCGATCTGGCGGCGACGGCACGGGCGCTGAAGGAGCTGCACGCGAAGTGGCAGGAAGTCGCTGAGGCGCCGCGGCAATCCGCGCAGCGGCTCTGGGATCGGTTCCGCACGGAGACCGACTTCATCCGCAGCCGGTGCGAGACGTACTTCGTCAAGCAGCGCGAGGAGTTGGCCACGAACCTGACGAGAAAGACCGCGATCGTCAGCGAGGCGGAGGCCCTGGCGCAGTCGGCGGACTGGGCGAAGGCGACAGCGCGGTTTCAGGAACTGCAGACGGAGTGGCGCGCCCTCGGCGCCGTGCCGCGCAGTGACGCCCGCGATCTGGCGCAGCGATTCCGTACCGCGTGCAACGCGTTCTTCTCCCGGCGGCGCGAGGACCTGACCGCGCGCAAGAAGGTGTGGACCGACAACCTGTCGAAAAAGGACGCGCTCTGCCTCCGCGCCGAGGCACTGGCCGAGTCCATGGACTGGGAGGCCGCTTCGGCCGAGATGAAACGGTTGCAGGCCGAGTGGAAGACGGTCGGGCCGGTCCGCCGTGCGAAATCTGAGGCCGTGTGGGCGCGGTTCCGAACCGCCGCAGACCACTTCTTCCAGCGGTACCACAACCGTCATCAGATCACGATGACGAGCAAGCTCGCCGAACGCGAGACGCTCGTCTCCACGCTCGAAGGCCTGCTGAATGCCGACGAGCCGCCAGCCGATCTGGCAGCGCAGGTCGAAACCCTGCGGTCAACCTGGAACCGCAGCGTGCCAATCCCCGCGGCGGAGATGACGCCAATCGCGGAGCGGTGGCGGACAGCCTTTACGGCGCTGCTCGACCGCCGGGGCAGCGCGTTTGCGGGCACCGACCTGGATCCTTCGGCAATACACCGGCGGATGGAGAAGCTGGTCGCCAAAGTCGAAGAGCTCGTGCGCGACACGCACGAGACAGCCTCGGCGTCGCACACGTCCCAGACCGAGCTCCTCGCCGCACGACTCCGCTCTGCGTTCGCGACGAACGCCATGGGGGGACGCGCGAGCGACGAATCGAAGTGGCGGGCGGCCGCCGACCTCGTCAAGGACGCGCAGGGCGCATGGGCGCGACTCGTGCCCCTCGGCGACCCGGCCGCCCGATCGCTCGACGCTCGCTTCCGCGAGGCGTGCCGCCGCGTGCTCGACCAGGCGCGCCGCCACAGCGGCCCGGGCTCGAACGCCGCCCGGCGGGGGCCGAACTCGAGCCGCGTCTCGGCCGCCGTCGGCTAGACGGACCTCTCTCGCCTCAAAGCCAGCCGCCCTCCACGCCTCGTCGCAGGCTCGTTGCTTCTGGCAGGCCGCGCGCCAGGCGGCCGCGCGCGCGGGCGACGATGCCCGCCACAACGGCCCGCGTTCGTGAGATCCTCGTCCGCGCGGTTTCCGAAATTCGAGGCCGTCACCGGCGCCCGAGCGGCGTCTCCCCACGTATGACCAACATCATCGATGTCGACACCCTCACCAGGAAGTTTGGCGATCTGACCGCCCTCGACGGCGTCAGCCTGTCCGTCGGCGCACGCGAGATCTTTGGCTTTCTCGGCCCGAACGGCGCAGGCAAGTCGACGACGATCAAGATTCTGGCGACGCTGCTCAAGCCGACCGCCGGCCGCGCGACCCTGGCCGGCTACGACGTGGCGACCCAGCCGAATGAGGTCCGCCAGTCCATCGGCCTCGTGTTCCAGGATCCGTCGCTCGACGTCCGCCTCACCGCCGACGAGAACCTGAAGTTCCACGCGATGCTCTACGACGTCCCCGCGGACGTGTATCGCACGCGCGCCGACAGCCTGCTCAGAATGGTCGACCTCGTCGACCGCCGCACGTCCCAGGTGATGACCTACTCGGGCGGCATGAAGCGTCGTCTCGAGATCGCACGCGGACTGCTCCACCACCCGAAGGTGCTCTTTCTCGACGAGCCCACGCTCGGCCTCGACGTGCAGACCCGCAACGCGATTTGGAGCCATGTCAAACGCCTGCGCGACGACGTCGGCACGACGGTCTTCATGACCACCCACTACATGGATGAAGCGGAGAACTGCGATCGCATCGCGATCATCGACCACGGCAGGATTCAGGCGATCGACACGCCAGCGGCCCTGAAGCAGCAGATCGGCGGCGACACGATTATCGTCTCCGGCGACGCGGCGCTGGCCGAGGATCTCGGCGCGAAGTACGACTTGACGCCGCACGCCGCGGCGGGCCAACTGCACTTCCAGGTCGCGGGTGGCGCGGCCTTCGTGCCGCGTTTGATGGCCGACTTCGGCGGCCGCATCACGTCGGTGCAGATCAAGCAGCCGAGCCTCGAGGACGTGTTCCTGAAGCTCACAGGCCACGCGATTCGCGGCGAGGAGGGAAGCTCGCTGGATCTCATGCGCCAGGGCATTCAACTCTGGCGGGGACAGGGAGGACGTCGATGAAGGGCCTGAAGGTCACCTACGCCATCTGGCTGCGCGAGTTCCTGGCCTTCTCCCGCGAAAAGGCGCGCATCTTCGCGATGGTGGGGCAGCCGTTCTTCTACCTCGCGATTCTCGGCCGAGGCATCACGTCGGGGATGAGCTTCACGAGCACCGGATCGGTCACCTACAGCCAGTTCATGTATCCCGGCGTCATTGGCCTCAGCATGCTCTTCACGTCGATCTTCTCGGCGATGTCGATCATCTGGGACCGCGAGTTCGGGTTCCTGAAGGAAGTGCTCGTCGCACCCGTGCCGCGCTGGAGCGTCGCGATCGGCAAGAGCTTCGGCGGCGCGACGGTCGCCATGACCCAGGCCGTGATCCTGATCGTGATCGCACCGCTCGCGGGCATCTGGCCGGGCCCGGTGATGATCGTCGAGATTATCGCCCTGGCGTTCCTCATCAGCTTCGCGACGACCAGTCTGGGCGTCGTCATCGCCTCACGCATGTCGTCGATGCAGGGATTTCAGGTCGTCATGAACTTCCTCGTCCTGCCGCTGTACTTCCTGAGCGGCGCGATGTTCCCGATGTCGAAGACCCCGTTCTGGATGCGCTCCCTGATGGCCGTCGATCCACTCACCTACGGAGTCGACGGCCTCAGAAACGTCGTCTTCGCGCACATCGTGAGCCCGTCGGGCGGCCGTGGGATCCCGCTCACCGTGATCGCGCGCCAATCGGGCCTCCTGCAGCACTCGCTCGGCGTCGACGTCGCCGTGACGCTGTTGGCCGCAGTCCTGCTGGCGATGGCGGGGGTCTGGTCGTTCAATAAGGCTCAGGCGGCCTAAAGCCGGCCCGGAGAGGCCACTCGGCGTTCCCTGCGGGGCGACTCGTCACCTCGAGAATGCCCCGCCCGCATGGCGCCGATCCGGCCATGGCGCCGCCCGGCCGCGAGGCAGATCGCATGCACGGTCGCCGCGACGTCGTCGGGGCTTTCGACATCAGCGGCGAGTAGAGGAATCCGTTCGGCGAGCGCGCGGCAGTGGCGTGCCGAGGCGCGGCTGATGCCCTCAGCGGGCGGACGACCGGGCATGGCGAGGGCGGACCTTGCCTTACGCCCTGAACAGCACGCGCTTGGCTCGTGCGTCCGACACCGCGGTCTCGAGCCGCCGTGTTTCGGCGACGAGGACGGCGCGGCCAAGAGGTGTGAGGCCGTAGTAGCGGCGCGGTGATCCGGGTGCGCGCCCGGCAGCGGAGGACTCCGCTTTCGGCGTCTTCGTCGGCTCGACCAGGGCATCGGCGGTCAGCCGCTGCAGGAGCAGGTACAACGTGCCGGTCCGGAGGCGGATGAGGCCGGCGGTGCGCCCGTCGATCTCTTGGATGACGCCGTAGCCGTGCCGGGGCCCGTCAGCGAGTGCGACGAGCACCTGGAACACCAGAGGACTGAGCGGCAGGAACGATCGCGGGTCGACGGGACGGGGCACGGCATCAGCCTCCTGGGTTAAGAGAATATTCTAAATGCATATGCCATCATGCTATATGACGACCGACCCGCCCGTTCGGTTGGCCGGACGCGGCCGATGCGCTACCCTCTTCGCGAAACGCGAACGGGAGGTAGACGATGGCGGACTGGACTCGACGCGACTGGTTGAAGACGACGACAGCCGCCGGGGGCGCGATGCTGCTGCCGAACGTCACCGGTTGGCTGCCGTCCGAGTCGGCGGCCGGATCGCAAGCGCCGGCCGGACCGACGCCCACTCTGACCCGCGAACGGCTGCTCGCTGACGTCGGCTGGAAGTTCCACCTCGGTCATGCCGGCGACCCGGCGAAGGACTTCAACTTCGGCCGAGCCGGCGGCAACGGCATGTTCGGCAAGTCCGGCAGCTTCTTGCCGGGCGGCGGACGGGGCGCCCCGGGCATCACGCAGCCGGGCTTCGACACTGGGTCGTGGCAGTCGGTCGATCTGCCGCACGACTGGGCGGTTGATCTGCCGTTCGTCGACGACCGCGCCGTCAACGGACACGGCGCGAAGCCGCTGGGACGCACGTACCCTGAGACGAGCATCGGCTGGTATCGCCGCGAGTTCACCATCGACCCGCGCGCCCTCGGCCGCCGGTTTGCGCTCGAGTTCGACGGCATCTTCCGCGACGCGACCGTCGTCCTCAACGGCCATTTCATCGGACGGAATTTGAGCGGCTATGCGCCCGTCCGCTACGACGTCACGGATTTCCTGACGTACGCCACGCGCGACCCCGCGGGTCCGCCGAACCCCGACCAACCGGGCCGGAACGTCCTCCTCGTGCGTGTGGACGCGACCGAGGCGGAGGGCTGGTTCTATGAGGGCGCCGGCATCTACCGCCACGTGTGGCTCGAATCGACATCGCCCGTCCACGTCGCGCCGAACGGCACGTTCGTCACGACCGACGTGCGGGGCGAGACGGCGGTGCTGACGATCGAGACCGAGGTCGTGAACGACTCGGACAAGCCGGCCTCGGTCACCGTCGTGTCGGAGGTCGAGGGCGGCGACGGGACGCGTGCCGGCGGCACGACCTCGACCCCGACGCTCGTTCCCCCGTGGAGTCGGCAGACGATCACCGGCCGTGTGTCGATCGCTCAGCCGAAGCGGTGGTCGGTCGAGCATCCGTCGATGTACAGGCTCCGGACGACCTTGCGGACGGCGGCCGGCGCGGTCGACGAATACGAGACGCCGTTTGGCATCCGCAGCGTGCATTTCGACGCTGACAAAGGCCTCTTCATCAACGGCCAGGCGATCAAGATCCAGGGGACCTGCAATCACCAGGATCATGCGGGCGTCGGGTCGGGCCTGCCCGACCGGTTGCAGGACTTCCGGATCGCGAGGCTCAAAGCGATGGGCTCGAATGCCTATCGGACCTCGCACAATCCTCCGACGCCGGAACTGCTCGACGCCTGCGACCGCCTCGGCATGCTGGTGCTGGACGAGACCCGCATGATGTCGTCGAACGACGAGGGCCTCGGCGAGCTCGAGCGGATGATCCGGCGCGACCGCAATCATCCGTCGGTGTTCTGCTGGTCGATCGGCAACGAGGAACCGGAGCAAGGCACGGACCGCGGCGCGCGCGTCGCGGAGACGATGAAGCGGCGGGTGCGCGATCTCGACCCGACGCGGCTCATGACCGAGGCCATGAATGGCAACTGGGGTCGAGGCCTCTCAGCCGTCGTGGACGTTCAGGGCTTCAACTACGGCGACGACAAGCGGATGGACGACTACCACGCGGCGCACGCGACGCAGTTCGCGATGGGGACGGAGGTCGCGAGCACGGTCTCGACACGCGGCATCTACGAGAATGACCCGGCTCGCGGATACGTGAGCGCCTACGACGTCAACAAGCCGGCATGGGGCGCGACGGCCGAAACCTGGTGGACGACCTACGACAGCCGTCCGTGGGTCGCCGGCGGCTTCGTCTGGACTGGCTTCGACTACCGGGGCGAGCCGACGCCCTATGGCTGGCCGTGCATCAGCTCGCACTTCGGCATCATGGACACGTGCGGCTTCCCGAAGGACCTCTTCTACTACTACCGCGCCTGGTGGACGAACGAACCCACGCTCCATCTCTTCCCCCACTGGAACTGGACGGGCAAAGAGGGACAGGCGATCGATGTCTGGGTGTTCTCGAATCTTGACTCGGTCGAGCTCGTCGTGAACGGCACGAGCGTCGGCGCGCAGCCCGTGAAGAAGGATTCGCACCTCGCGTGGAAGGTGCCGTACGCGCCTGGCGCGATCGAAGCGCGCGGCACGAAAGCTGGGCAGCCGCCGCTCGTCGTGCGCCGGGAGACGACAGGCGCGGCCGTGGGCATCCAGCTCGCCCCGGACCGCACGCGCGTGTCAGCGGACGGCGAGGACGTGTCGGTCGTCGAGGTGCGCATCGTGGACGCGAACGGTCGCGTGGTGCCAACCGCTGGGCACGACGTGACGTTCACGTTGAGCGGCGCCGGGCGTTTCATCGGCGTCGGCAACGGCGATCCCAGCAGTCACGAAGCCGATCGCGTGCCGCCGGGTGCAGATGGCCCGTGGAAGCGGCGGGCGTTCAGCGGACTTTGCATGGCGCTGGTCCAGGCGACCCGACAAGCCGGCGAGATCCGCGTCGAGGCATCCTCGCCAGGACTGACGAGCGCGACCGTGGCGATTGCCAGCTCGGCCACGACGCCCCGGCCGGTCCTCGTCTAAGCCGCGCCCCCGCGCCGCCGCCGGCGAAATGCTTACGGCCGCTTGTAGACGACCTGGCCGCCGATGATCGTGTAGGCCACCTGCGCCGTCTTGATCTGATCGTCCGGCACCGTGGTGATGTCTTTCGTGAAGACCGTGACGTCGGCGAGCTTGCCGACGGCCAGTGAGCCTTTGACAGCCTCCTCGAACGCGGCGTACGCGTTGAGGATCGTGTACGCGCGCAACGCCTCTAGCCGGCTCATCTTCTGATCGCCGTAGAACACCGTCCCGTCGGCCGTTCTCCGCGTGACGGCGGCATAGTAGTTCGGAATCGGATCCACGTCCTCGACCGGGGCGTCGGTGCCGTTCGTCACGATGGCGCCGGACTTCATGAGCTTCTGCCAGACGTAGGCGCCCTCCTCGGCTCGCGCGGCGCCGAGGCGGGCAACGACGTACGGCGCGTCCGAGGTGCAGTGAATCGGCTGCATGGACGCGATGACGCCGAGGCTGCCGAATCGAGGAACGTCGGCGGCTGACACATGCTGCGCGTGCTCGATCCGCCAGCGCAGATCCTTGCCGTTCCTGTGATTCTTCGTGAACGCGTCCTCGTAGACGTTCAGCACTTCGCGGTTGGCGCGATCGCCGATGGCATGGATACAGAACTGATAGCTGTGATCAATCGCGAGCTGAGCAATGCGCCGTATCTCGTCGAGCGGCATGACCTCGAGACCGGTCGAATCGGGTTTGTCGCTGTACGGCTCGAGGAGCCACGCACCGCGCGATCCGAGCGCGCCGTCCATGTAGGCCTTGATCGCGCGCACGGTGAGATGGCCGTCGTCGTAGCCCAGCATCCGATACGGGTCGACCACGCTCGCCAGGTTCGGCGTATCGCGCGCGCCGATCATCACCCACAACCGAACCTTCAGGTCGTGGGCGTCGATGAGACGCTTCATCTGATCGATGACCGCCGGACTCGATCCGGCGTCCTCGAACGTCGTGATGCCCTTGCTCGTCACTTCTCGATCGGCCAGTTCGAGAACCTGGCGCGCCCGCGCTTCGGCCTCTGCCGGCGTCGGCACCGGCTCGCCGGCGCCCCGCTTGACGAGCCCCGCAGCCCGTTCACGCAGGAAGCCCACGGGATCGCCGGTCCGGTCCTTCAGAATCTCGCCGCCGTCAGGATTCGGAGAGTCGCGCGTGATCCCGGAGAGGGCCATCGCCTTGGCGTTTACGAAGGCGCCATGACCGCTCGCGTGCGTCAGCACCACGGGGTTGTCCGGTGACACGGCGTCGAGGGACGCGTGTGTCGGAAACCCCTCGACGTTGGGCTGTGGCGGCCGGGCCCATTTCTCCTGGTGCCACCCCCGGCCCTCGATCCACTGACCGGGCTTCGCCTTCTTCACGGCCTCGGCCACCATCGCGACGATGGCGTCCCAGGTCTGCGCATTCTGGAGTTCGAGACCGAGCTTCATCTGACCGATGCCGGTGAAGTGCCCGTGGCCCTCGATGAAGCCCGGCGTCGCGAGCTGACCGGCGAGGTCGATCACCCGGGTCGACGCGCCGATGTAACGCTGGATCTCGGCCGTCGACCCCACGGCGACGATGCGGCCGGCGCGAGCGGCAAGGGCCTGAGCCTCGGGCGTCGCGCCGTCGAGCGTGATGATCCGGCCGTTGCGAAGCACCAGATCGGCGGGAGGCACCGGCCCCTGTCCCGCAAACCTGGCGCCGAGGCCCGTCGCCCCAAGGGTCACCGCGAACCCGGCGACGGCGCACAGCACGAGAGAATGGCGTGTCATGAGGGGAGGGGAAAGACCCGCTGAAAGTTACCACCAAAGATCGCGGCCTGCACGTCCTCCCCGTACCCGAGGCTCGACAAAGCGGCGCGCTGTGCCTCGAAGATCGCGCGGTGCCAGCCGCGCGGGAAAAAGGACGAGTCGGTGCCGAAGAGAATGCGCTGGTGGCCGACGCAGTCAATCGTGCGAGCGAAGACATCCCGGAGCGTCAGGCTTGGGAGGAACTTCGTCCAGCTATTCGAGCTGGACGAGTCGAACACGATGTTCGGCGCCTGGTCGGCCGCCATGAGCGCCTCTCGAAAGAACCCCGCGCCGAAGTGCGGTATCACGACCGTCACGTCGGGATGACGCACCGCGAGGGCCGCGACGGCCAGCGGGTCGCCACGACGCAGGTCGAACCGGCTTGGCAGGCCCAGCTTCGTCCGCAGGCCGACCGAGAGCAGGCCGCAATGGACGAAGACAGCCCGTCCTCCGCGCGCGGCGGCCCGGAAGACGGCGTCGACAAATGGCTCGTCGAGCGTGTACCGATGCATCGCCGGAAACAGACAGACCGTCCGCAGACCCATGTCGAACGCCTTGTCGAGTCGACTGGGCGCGTCAAGGCTCGCGGGATTGAACATGAACGCGCCGACAAAGCGTGACGGATGCGCTCGAATGGCGGCGGCGACCGAGGCCTCGTCGTCTGGAACGGTCGCGATGAGCATGGCGCGGGCGACGTCGTGGCGGTCGAGTTCGGCGGCCCACCGGGTCGCGAGAGCCTCGGCATCGCCAGGCGGATCCCAGCCGAGCTTGGCGGGCAGCGCCTCGGCGGCGTCGACCAGGGTGCCGGTCTCCACACCGATCGTGTGGAACAACCCCGCCGAGAGAAAGTGGCAATGCGCGTCACAGGTGATCACGAAGGACCTCCGAAAGCCGTCACGGCGTGCGAACGACGTCGAGGAATCCGAGGCGCCGTTCCGCCACGAGAAAGTACGGCGCCGCGAGCAGCGCGAGCCCGGCCGCGGCGGCAAAAGCGGTGCGGAATCCGTGCGCGCCGATGATCCAGCCGAGGATCGACGAACCGGTGCCGATGCCGAGGTCGAAGGCAGCGATCATCGCGCCGAACGCTGCGCCCCGTCGTCGCGGCGGAATGTGGCCCATGACGTAGGCAGCGAACGCCGGATACATCAGGCCAAAGCCAGCGCCAAAGAGGGCCGCCGCCGCGAGAAACGAGGCTTCGCCTCGCGCCCACGCGACGAGCGCCAGACCGAACGCCGGCACCACGAGCGCGGGAAGAACGACGCGCCGATGCCCGACGGCGTCGAGCCGCCGTCCGAGGACGAGACGCCCGGCGAGAATCGCCACGGCCATCACCGTGAGAAAGAGACTGCGCGGCGAGACGCGAAGATCGTCGGCAAACAAGGCGGAGAAGCTGGTCAGGCCTCCGTAGCCAAACGAGACGAGGCCCATGCCGACCGACAACGCGAGCACGCGTCCCTCGATGAGCGTGCCCGGTCTGATCGGCGAGTCACGGGCCGGAGGTGGCGCGTCGTGTGCGTGCGCCAGACGGTCATCCGGCAGCCGCCAGGCGATCACCGCCATGAGCAGGTTCAGAGCGACGAGGTCGGCGCAAAACGTCGTCCATCCGTGCCGATAGACCCAAAAGCCGATGGCAGGCGCGACCGCAATCGCCGTGACCGAGGCCATGCCCCAATAGCCCAGCCCTTCGGCCCGTCGGCTCGTGGGGATCGTCGACGTCATGTATGCGCCGGAGGCGGCGAGAAGGGCCGACCAGAACAGGCCGTGCACGAGCACCACGGCCAGCATCACCCGGTAGTCGGAGATGAAGGCGTAGCTCAACGTGCAGAGGCCAAGGATGACGCTCACGCCCATCAGCACATGACGCTGGCCGATGCGATCGCCGATCCGCCCGGTGAACGGCGCTGACGAAGCCGACGCATAGGTGAGGCACCCGAGGAACAATCCAGCGGAAGCGGTCGACCCGCCGAGCTCGAGGATGCGGTAGGGTGCCGTGGGCAGGAGCTGGAACACGGACACGAAGACCGTGAACGTGTAGGCGCACATGATGAAGAAGCGCGGTGTGAAGAGCCGGTCGGCCATGCGGGTCGTTCAGTATAGCGGTGGGCCGATGGCCTCGAACGTGCGGACGGCATCGCGGCGCTGCTAAGATCGGCGCGTGCGTCCCTCACAGTTGTGGAAGCAGCTACCGGCCCCCACCCGCGTGCGCCTCGCCGCCGCGTTCTGGGCCGACACCGAGAGCACGGATGTGCAAGTGCAGCACGCGGAGGCCACGGCCGCCCTGGCGAAACGACTGAACTTCAGGGTCAAGAGCGTCCGGGCCCTGCCCCTCGACACCCGCGCGCGGTATCTCGCCTACACGAATGACGTGTCCGACACCGTCGCCATGCGCGCGCTGGTGGCCTATCACCTGGCGCACGAGCGGCCCTTGATGGCCAGCTTTCTCGATGCGCTCGGCATCGCGCATGACCAGGGCGTCATCACCACCGACCAGGTCGATCCGCCCTCGGCCGAACAGGTGTCGAAAGCCGTGAGCGCGATTCGGGCGTCGTACCCAGTAGAGACCGTCGACTTGTACCTCCGGACCCTGGTGGCCGTCGATGCGGACACCTGGCGCGAAGTCGGTCCGCTGATTGTTCAGGACGAGGCTCGAGGCCCCGACAAGGGCGTTAAGGGATAGATGCGGGATAATGAACTCATGACTCGACGGGGTCTCTGCCTCGTCGTTGCCCTCGTGGTGGCGATCGCAGTCGCCCGGACGGCAGGAGCTCAAACACCGCCGCCCGATCCGAAAACCACGCCACCCGGTCAAGGGACGCCAGTGACCGGTCAAGTCTCGGCCGAACCCACACTGCCGGTGGATGTCGACAAGATCCGGGCCGCGATCGAAAAGCCCCAGCCGGTGCACATCAACGATCAACACCTGCGGTTCTATCTTGAAGTGCGTCCCGCGCCCGTCACGTTCATGAGGTGGGTCGGCAGCTTCGATCTCATGAAAGGCCCGGTGGCAGGATCAGCGGTCACGGGCACCGACTTGGCGAACATGATGACGCCGCGGGAGATGTACAGCTCGGCGGGCATCACCGCAACCGACATGTTGCAGTTCGCGGCAACGAACTTCGCGGCCCAAAGCCTGATTCGGCGAGCCGTCGACGAGATCAGGAATGCCAAGGATCAGAAACAGGTAGCGGAGATCCAGGCAAGAATCGACCACGAGCTCGCCGCCCTGATGGCCAAGGACAAGAACAAGTTCTGAGCTGTTAGCCCGTCTGCCGGATCTTCCCGAAGATCCCGTTCCACGGCGGAATCACGATTGACACCGCGCCAAACGCCTTCGCCTGGCACGCGAGGCGCAGGAGCGGCTGAAGCTCTGGCGTGTCCGCGTACCCGAAGGCGCGCATCCGGCGACCCTCGTCGCGCTCGGACACCGGCGACAGCTTGTCGGCGCCCCCGAGGACGCCCACCCAGCAGGTCCCGCACGAGGCCGCCCGGCATTGCACCGGGATCGGACCTTCGCCGGGGGTGCAGCGCGCATCGCGGGCCCTATAGTCGCGCTTGTCGGATTGTGCGGCCGTCGCGATCTCCTGCCCGTGGATGACTGAAAACCTGGCAGCCGGATCCGCTTCGTCGAACGTCACGGTCCAGCGCTTCTTCAAGCCGCGGAGAAACCCGAGCGGCCCCTGCCAGTCGTCCCGGGCGCGCTGGTGCAGGATCTGGTGCGGCGACAGCCGCCTGGCCTCGGGTGAGAGATGAATCGTCCCGGGCGCCGCGGCAAACGCGCCAGGACCCACCTGTCGGAGCGTCATCAACCCGATGACCGCCGGCCCGAGCAGTTGATCCCGATCGACGCGAGCGGTCCGCGTGGCCTGATCGGCCACCGCCGTCGCAAGCGCGGGCAGGGAGCCGAAGGGACCCTCGAACGCCTGAATCGCGGACTTGACCTGAGGCCAATACCGATGGCCGTAGAGAAACCGGTGTGAAGCGTCAATCTGATCGGCCAGCCGCCACGTGCCCATCAGGCCGAGCTGTCGGGCGGCCTCATCACCCGCCGCCTGAATCGCCAGGTGCAGGTCCAGGGGATAGAACGTAAACCAAATGCGGGTCGCGTTCTGGTCGATCGGATGAATCTCCGCCACAAGGGTCTCGACCGCCCGCCGCCAGCCTTCGGAGTCGATAGCGCAGAGGTGCGCGTAGAGCCGGTCCATGGCGATCTATTCTAGAAGCGGATCCTACTTGATTGAAGATTGTTCAACGGCTGAACTCAGATCGACAGCCGTCTGAGTCGTCCCGCGGCGTGGTCGCTGGCACGCCTTGTGCGCCCGATGGCGAACTCAATGACGCCCGACGCGCTCCGCGATCGCCTGACGACCTTCGCTGTCGACTGCGTGACCCTCTGCGCCGACCTCAGAGGGCGGCCAGAGGCTCGTCAGATTGCCGATCGGTTGAGTGCCTCGGCGACGTCCGCGGCCGCGACCTATCGGGCGGCGATCCGGGCCCGGTCGCGTCGCGAGTTCGTGTCGAAGCTCGCCGTCGCGGTCGACGAGGCGGACGAGTCGGTCGGATGGCTGGAGATCATCGTCCGGAGCGGGCTCGCGAGCGCGGATCGAACTGTCGCGCTACGGCGCGAGGCCAGTGAGGTGCTGGCACTGCTGGCGTCGTCACGACGCACGGCAGCTGGAAGACATCGATGACGATCAGGAACCCGGCCGCGGAAACACAATGCGAACGATCCGCGCGCCTTCCAGGATTCGGTCAAGTGGACTCGTGTCAGTCACGCGTGCAAAGACCGTGTAGCTGTAGTCGAGCCGGTACTGGTCGGTGAGGTCGATGAAGATCTGCCCGTCGCCGGTGTCGCGGCCCCGCGTCGACAGGCCGACCGCGCCGGCCGTGTGATGCTCGAGACCGATCTCGTCGCGAAGAAAACGGTCGGCCCCCATGTACTCGTTGGCCCCCGGACTCCCGCCCTGCACGACAAAGAGCGGCTCCACACGATGAAACGTCAGGCGGTCGTAGTAGCCGCTTCTTGCCAGAGTCGCAAACCGAGCAACGGCAATTGGGGCCTCGTGGACGAGCAAGGCGAGGCGAATCGTGTTCCCGTCGTCGAGCGCGATTGTCGCCGTTCGGGGCTCGTCGCGGAGTTGTTCCTCGGTCGGTTGCTCTGGTGAACGTTCGGTCGGCCGAGTCGCCGGCGCAGCACCGGTGGTCGCGCCGATGACTCCCGCCGCCAGTGCGGCGATCTCCGGATCGAAATCCCGAAGGAGCGGCGTGAGCGCTCGTGGACCGGCCGCATCGAGCCAGGATTTGCCGCCACGATCCTTCTGGTGCGCCAGCGCCCGAAGCCGATTGAGAATCGACGTCCGCGGATCGCGGGATGTGTCTTTGCCCTCCGCCGTCAACCGCGCGAGCGCCGTCACGAGAGGCCGGACCTCGGCGGCGTCCGGTTCACATCTCTTCAACGCCTCGGCCGCTTCACGAACCAGTTGGTAGTCGCGACTCGCGAGCGCCGCGATTGCGACAGCGGTCGTCTGCGCGCTCCCCTGGGCGGCGAGGCCCTTGATGGCCTCGGTGACGACGTTGGGTTCGGTGTCGTGCGTGAAGGCGACGAGAAGGCCTTCGTCCTTGAGTGTGGTGGCGGCCCGCGCGGCCGCCGCCCGGACCTGCCACGTCGGGTGCTTCTGCGCAACCGGCAACAGGCGTCGTGTGGCCGGCTCATCGAGCCTGGCCAGCGCCTCGAGGGCGCGCGCTGGTTCGTGCCAGTCGGAGGTGGCCGTCGGAAGACCGAGGCCAGCGGCGACACGGGAGAGGCGTCGCACGATCTCGTCGCGCTCAGCGCATCGGGCGTTGACGAGAGCCATCGCCTCGAGCCGGACCGTCGGTGTTTCCGAGCCCTCGGCGATCGTGCGAACAAGAGGCGCACAGCTCTGCGTCTCTGCCGCCAGCTTCGCCTCACGACGAAGCGCAGACAGCCGAACGGCGGTGGACACATCGTGCCGCGCGAGAACGAGGGCGTGCGCCATGCGCGGCTCGCGCGGATCGCCCATGTCGATGGCGATCTCGCGAATCTTCCAGCCGCAATCCGGCGAAGTCCCGCAGTGGTAGGCGGCGCCAAACGCTAGCAGGTCGGCATCCTGTGCATTCAGAACCTGCAGCCCGCGCCAGGCTTGAAGACTGGGCTCGGCGCCATTCGTGCCGCGCGCGCGCGACTCGAGAAACGCACGGGTGGCCGACGTCGTCGGCCGCGTGCGATCGCGGGCGAGGAAATTGACCAGCGCCTGCTCCGCGACCACCCCTCCCGCCGGCCCCTGCGCGCCGGCCACGAGCATGGACTCGACACGATCCGCGTCCGAACGCGCGTACGGCAGACGGCCGAGTGTGTCGTACATCCACGGCTCGGCATCCGCGGGATCAGCCACGCGCGCACGCAACGCCTCCATCACCTGTGAGGCCTCGGCAGGCGACGCCCGTCGCAGCGAGATCCCGATCGCGTTGCCGGCCTCGATACGGACGTCGAGGCTGGAATCGCGCAGGAACGGCACGAGCGTGGCGACCTGGCTTGCGTCTTCGAATCGTCCGAGCGCCCGTACCGCCAAGGCCCGAATCGCCGTCTCCGGCGCGCCCAGGGCCTCGAGCAGGAGTGCCCGGTCGGGATCTTCCCCGCGAAGTGGGCCCGGCCCGTCGGGCGGCGCCGTCGGATAATGCCGGTGCGCCATCACACGATCGACCGCCAGCTCGAGGCGCACGAGTGCAATCGGACCGGAAACCTGCCGGCGCGCGTCGGCTCGCGAGCCGAGACCCGTGACCAGGCTGAGTGCCAGGACCACAGCCGTGGCGGCGCGTGAGCGGCGCGACCTGAGCCTCACTTCGATCCTGTGAAGGACGCCGCCAATTCGTCGAGACGCTGCGTCAGCGTCGACGACGGCTGGCCGGTGACCAGGCGGACCGCACTGCGGACCGCCTCCCCGTACCACTTCTTCCACGCCTGCACTATCTGATCCTGCCGGACCCTGGCGTCGGATCGATCGGATTCGGCGGCGGCCAGCTTCGCGCCCTCTCCCTGTTCGATCGCCAGGCGCGCGGTGCCGGCGCTGGTGACGACTCGGGCCACGGCCAGCGCGGTGGACTCGCTCGTCGATGCCAGGATCCAGGCCGTCGCTGCGACCGACACTCCCACGTTGCGCATTTCCGACGGACTCGTCTTGTCGGCCGTGTCGAGATTCGTATGGTAGTACCGGTCCGTGAAATGCCAGTCGAGCACGGCAGGGATACCCGCCGCGCCAAACACGGTATGGTCGCTGCCGCCTTCGTACGGGTTCGTCTTCACGACCCACCCGGTGCGCGCGGAGACGCGGCCACAGATCGCCAGGTGCAGATCGTTGATGAGATCGCCCTTGAGCGTCTCCGCCTTGACGTCACTGCGGCCCCATTCGGTGTGGGGATCCCACGGCCGATCCCACACCGCGCCGGGGTCCGGCCAGCGCTCGATGAGAAACGTACCGCCGGTCTTGCTCGTGTCTTCGCCAGTCATGTCCATCGAGAACATGTAACGGACGTGCTTCGCGCCCTCGGCGTGGTCCTTGAGCCACTCGCGACTGCCGCTGATCTCCTCGAGCCAGAGAAACGTGATCGTGCGGTCCGGCTGCGGAATCGCGCCGGCGCGGATGCCGGCGCGCATCGCGCGCGCGATCTCGGTGAGCGTTGCCACCCCGCTTGCGTTGTCATTGGCGCCGGGCTCCTGCACATGCGCGGTGATCACCACGCGCTCGGTCGGCGCCACACGCCCCGGGATTTCCGCGACGAGCAGACGATTCGGCGCCGTCGAAAACGTGCTCGCCACCTCCGCGCGCACCGTCGTCTGGCCGTCGTGCGCGAGCGCCTTGCGCAGCGCGACCGCAGCCCGGGGGGTCGCCTTGAACGCGAATCCCTTCCGCATGTCGTCGTACGGAATGCTCCCCCACTGCAGGATTGACCACTCCGCGCGCGGGGTCGCGACCGCGCCGGGACGGTCCGGGTTGACGTAGGCGCCCAGACTCGTCGAGACGATGCCGCGCGCGCCTCGCGCGATGGCGTGACGCCAGAGCTCACCAGGATCCGCGTCGCCGAGCACGATCGCGTCCTTGATGGTTTTGCCGCCATAGTCGTCGTCCTTGTCGCCGGATCCGACGTCGACGAGAGGCGCGACGACACCGCCGGGCACGGTCGAAAACGAGTTGATGCAGACGGCGAGGTTGGTCCGCTCGCGCGAGAGGAGGATCTCTTCCGGCGCCCCGCGGTGTTCGAGCGCGAGCGTGCCGACGGTATAGCGCCAGCCCTTGCCCGCGTTCGGATATTCCTCAATCCACGTGGACGACGTCGCCGCGTCCTGGGAAGTGCGGTCCGGGGAAGCGCGGTCCTCGAAGCCCGCCGCCAGGAGCCGGGCGTGCACGCGGTTGATCGTCGCGTCGTAGCCGGTATTGCCGGCGAGCCGCCAGAACTGGCTGATGTAGACCACGTGCCCCATCGCGCCGCGACGGCTGAAGCGCGACCACAACGCGTCGATGACCGGATCCAGGGTTCGTGCAAGAGCCGGCGAGACGGGCGGTGGCACGACCAGCGCCGGCCGCACGGCCGGTGCCGACGTCTGCGGCTCGGCGGCCGGCATCGCCGGGGTCGCCAACCCGATGGTCACGCCGATGACAGCCGAGAGGCCCGCCGCCGGACGCCTCACGCGACGGACCCCCGGACGACCTGCTTGCCCGAATACTCGAGCATTTGCCGCTCGAGATCGCAGGGATACGAGATGCGTACATCCGTGATCCGGCCGACCTCGTCGGTCACGGCCTCGAGCGTTGGCTGGACGAAGCCCGTGTAGGACGGCAGGTTCAGCGCGTCGACCCGCCTGACCACCTCGTCACGAAGGTCGGCGTCGAAGTGGATGCCGTACGTCTCGAACAGATCGCTGGCCGCGGCGTAGTCGCCCTCGGACTTGATCCGCTGCACTTCCGCCAGAAGCCGGCCGGCGCCGTGACGGAAGGCCTCCACGTCGGTGCAAACGTAGAACGTCCGGCCGTCCCGCGATCGCACCTCGATCGCCGCGGCGTTCGCCATCAGCCACTGGACGATCATCTGCCGGTTGCGCATGTGATCTTCCTCGAGCTGCGTGCCCTGGCGCACACGTCTCAACTGCACGAGCGCGTTGCGCGCGTACGCTTCGTACTCGGTCCGGACGATCTCCGCCTGGTGCTCGGCCGGTACCATGCCAATCTCGCCTATGCGGGGCTCGGGCAGGAAGAAGAGCGCCACCAGGTCGGCGCGGGCCTCCTCGAGCGCCGAGTAGTGCTCTTTCAGCGCGAGCTGAGGCTGACCCTGCAGATGGTCGGCCACCCGGCCCGACCCGTGACCCAGAACCTCGTGAATGCCGGTGGTCACCTCGCCGGCGATCGCGCCCCATTGCTCCGCGCGGGCCACTTCGTCCGCCGACCAGCAGAACTCGCGGCGAAACGCGGGCGGCTGTGACTTCTCGTATGCCTCGTTGATGTTCGTGAGCGTGACGGACTTGCTGCCGTGCTGCTCCCGAATCCGTTGGTCGTTCGGCAGGTTGATGCCGACGGGGGTGAGCGGACCGGCGTCCCCGGTCTCGACGACGACCTCGATCGCACGGGCGGTGACGCCCGTCACCGTCTCGCGACGCCAGCGCGGGTCCCAGGGCATCCGGGCTTCGAACCAGGATGCGTCTTCGGCCAATCGGCGGAGGCCGCCGGTCTTGTCGTGGTTCACGAGATAGACGAGACCCTCCCACGCGCCCTTCACACCTCGGGCGTCGAGGTAGTTCTCGACGAACCCGTTGATCGTGTCGACGTCGGCCTCGTGATCCTCGACCCAGGCGATGTCGTATGCCGCGCGGTCGTCATCCTCGCCGCTCTCGTAGAAGCGAATGAGCGCGTCGAGCGTGCGCCTGGTCGCCGGCGGCGCGACGTGAAGCGCGTCGCGCAGATGGTCGACGATGTGCGCGATGCGCGCGCCGTAGCGGCCGCCGATCCGGCAGATTTCCTCGACCAGGCGACCGTCGCGCTTCACGAGTCGTGAGTTGAGTCCGTAGCGCTCGTCGAACCCGTCGAGGTCCGGCATCCGCACGCCCGAGTAGAGGTTGTTGGCGCTCGCCTCGAGGATGTCTCGACCCTCGCCCGGCGTCTTGTTCGTCACCATGGCGTCGGTCGCGGCGTCGAAGAACGGCCGCTCCAGGCGATCCAGGAGCTCATCGAGCGTTTCGTCCCCGCGGACGGGAAACGCGGCGCCGGACCGGCGAGCCCGATGGGCCGCCTCGCGGAAGGCCGCGGGCGCGCACGCCAGCACGAACTTCCGAGCCGTCAGGTTGTTGTGGGGACCCGAATTGATCCAAAACAGCTTCGTGTAGCGTCGAATCTCCGACAGCACGGCCGGGTCGACCCCCGCGCTGTGCGTCAGGATCTCTTCGAGCACCTCGCGCATCTCGAGGGCATGCCGATAGCGCTGGTCGTAATAGATGTCGCGGCCTGCGATCACGGCCTGGGCGAGATGCCAAATGAGGGTCTTGTCGCGGAGCGACAGCGCCTCGAAGCCGTCCGCGTAGTACTGCACGACGGCCGCGTCGTCAATCTGCTCGAGGAAATAGGGGCGTGACATGAACGTCAATCATCGATGCTCATCGCTTCTCCCGGCTCCGGCGCCTTGACCGTCCAGCCGCGGTCCCGCTCGATGCGGCCTTTGAGCGTGTCCATGGCCGCCGGCTCGCCGTGAACGAGGCAGGTCAGGGTCGGCGGCGCCGTGAATCCCGCGAGCCACCTCATGATCTCTTCGGCGTCCGCATGCGCCGACATCGAGTCGATCCGGTCGATCCGCGCGCGCACCGGCACGTCCACGCCGTGAAAATGCGTCACCTTCGACCCGTCGCACAGTTGCCGGCCACGTGTCCCGGCCGCCTGATAGCCCACGAAGAGCACGGCATTCTTCGCCTCCGGTAGCGCGCGGGCCAGATGATGGAGCACGCGGCCGCCGGTGGCCATGCCGCTCGCGGAGATGACGATGGCCGGCTGCGTGGATTCTTGGACCGCGCGTGACTCGGCGATCGACGCCACCACCTTGAGGCGCGCCGTGCCGAACGCGCAGACGTTTCGCTCCGAGCATGCGCGCGCTGAAGCGACGGCGTCGTGCGAGGTGTCCGCGTCCAGTTCGGCGAGCCGGGCCCGATATTCCTGGAGGACCGCCGCGGCCATCGGGCTGTCGACGTACACGGGCAGCACCGGAATCTGCTTCTCGGTCTCGAGCAGGTGGATCCAGTAGATCAGCTCCTCGACGCGGCCGAGGGCAAACGCCGGGATGATCAGCTTGCCGCCGTGATCCGACGTCTCGCGGATGAGACCGCCGAGCCGCGCACCCTGGTCGTCGGCCTCATGGCGCCGATCGCCATAGGTGGATTCGACGAGCAACACGTCGGCCTTCGGTACGGACGTCGGGTCCGGCAGGATCGGCCGGCCATAGCGCCCGAGATCGCCGCCGAAGAGCAGCGTCTTCCCGCCACCCGTCGTGACTCGCGCATAAGCGGCTCCGAGCAAATGCCCGGCGTTCAGAAACTCCGTCGTCAACCCCGGCGCCACCGGCACGGGCCGGTCGTAGCCAACGGGCTGCAGCAGCGCCATCGCTCGATTCGCATCGTCGACCGTAAAGAGGGGCATCGCCGGGCGATGGCGCGAGTAGCCTTTTCGGTTCGCGCGCTCGGCGTCTTCTTCCTGGAGGTGCGCGGCGTCTTCCAGGACGATGCGCGCCAGGGCCGCCGTGGCGGGCGTGCAAAAGATACGCCCACGGTAGCCCTGACCGACCAGACGAGGAAGGTAGCCGCAATGATCGAGGTGCGCGTGCGTCAGGACGACAGCGTCGAGTGCGTCCGCGCGGACCGGCAACGGCTGCCAGTTGCGCAGGCGCAGTTCTTTGATCCCCTGAAACAGGCCGCAGTCGACAAGGATGCGGTGGCCATTGGCTTCGAGCAGATGTTTGGAGCCCGTCACCGTGCGCGCGGCTCCGAGACAAGTGAGCGTCACCGCCTCATTCAATCATTGATTGCCGTCAGATGAAGTTGGCCACCTGCCCCCCGGTATGCCAGAAGAGAACGGTCTGGTCGGGCGTGAACTCGCCGCCACGGATGCGGGCAAGGAGCGAGGCCATCGCTTTCGCGGTGTAGACAGGGTCGAGAAGAATGCCTTCTGTCCGTGCCACCAGCTCCAGCGCCTCGATCGAGGCTGGCGTCGGCACCCCGTACCCCTCGCCCACCCAACCGTCGTCCACTTCCACCGGAGCATCCGCCCCAAGGCTGGCTGACTTCGCACCGAGCTCGAGGGCCATCGCCTCGAGGAGCCGGCTCACGGTTCGCGACAAGGCCACGGCGGGGTCGTCGGCGCTGACGCCGATCACGCGCGTGTCGAGACCCAGCAGGGCGGAGCCGGCGATGAGTCCGGCTTGGGTGCCACCAGAGGAGGTCGCTGAGACGATGACCTGCGGCCGATGGCCAGCGGCGACGACCTCGGCGACGCCCCGGGCGAACCCCAGGGCGCCAGTCGGCGTCGACGCGCCGAGGGGGACGATAAAGGGCCGGTGGCCCGCCGCACGAAGCTCCGCGGCAACGGTCTCCATCTCGGGGCCACGCGCCTCGCGCGTGGCGACATGCCGGATCTCCGCGCCGAAGAGGCGATCCAGGAGCGCGTTCGCCGTCGGTCTCGCCGGTGGCGCGCCGTTCAGGACCAGCACGACCTTGAGGCCGAGCGCCGCGCCGACGGCGGCGGTCACGCGCGCGTGGTTCGATTGGACGCCGCCACAAGTGATGAGCGCGTCGGATCCTGCCGCGATCGCCTCGGCCGCGACGGCCTGGAGCTTGCGGACCTTGTTACCGCCCATCGCGAACGACAGGAGATCGTCGCGCTTCATGAGCAGCCGCGGGACCGTCGAGCCGAGCGCCGCCCGCAACCGGATCAAATCGTCGACCGGGGTCGGATGCGGCGCCAGCCCCACGACCGGCAGGGACATCAACGCAGCAAGCGCGGTGGCCAAGACGACGATGGTACTAGGATTGAGAGCGGCCTCCCAGCCTTCCAGCCTTCCAGGCTCGCCGCCTTCCAGCCCCCCGGCCTTCCAGCCTTCCAGCGCTTTTATACTGAGAGGATGCCCGCGGACCGATCTCGCCTGTTGATCGAGGCGCTCGGTGCGTCCGCACCGGTGACGTCCGTGGAATTGCGGCCGCCGCGGGCCGAACTCGACGCGGCGGCAGGCATGGACGCCTGGATCGATACGCATCATGCCGTCCGTGGGCTCGTGCGGGACGACACGTTCGTGTTCCTGACCGACAGCGCCGTCGGCAGCCTCGAAGAGCAGAACCTGCGGCACTTGGTTATCAATCTCGGCCGGGACGTGCCGCGCGACCGCGTGGTGCCGTTTCTCACGTCGAAACACTCGATGGCCTTCTGCCTGTCGTATGCGGAGCGCGCTTGGCAGGAAGGCTTCCCGTCCATCGTCGTGCTCGGCGGCGATCGGACGGTCGGGCCGGCCCGGTGCGTGGAGCACGCATGGCAGCTGCGGCAGGCGATTCGGGCGCACGTGCCAGGGCTCGTGCTTGGCGGTTGGGCCAACCCTCATGCGGACCCGGTCGAGCAGGTCGCCTTTTTGGGCGACGAACACTTCACCGGCGAGTTCTTCCTCACGCAGGTCGTGTCGCACCACGACTCCGCCAGGGTCGATCGGCTGCTCGAGGAAATGGATCGGCGCCGCTTAACGGTCCCCGGTATCTTCGGGGTGTTCTTTTACCGGAGCGCCAACCCAAAGACGCTCGCGACGCTCCGGCAGTTCCTGCCGGTCCCCGTCGAGCGGCTTACCGAGGAATTCGCGACGGGCGCCACGCCGGAACAGGTGTGCGCCCGCACGATTCGCTCGCTGCGGGCCGCCGGCGCTCGCCATGTGTATGTCTCCAACCTGCCCATCGGCCGCTCGCGACCGACGCTGGCCCGGATCGCCGCGCTTGTCTGATCGCCAGGGGCTCTTCAACTCAGCTCGAGCCTCCTGGCCTTCCAGCCTCCCAGCCTCCCAGTCTTCAGGCTCTCAAGCCTCCAAGCGGCGTCCCCCAGGATCCTTCAAAGACGATCTCGCCGAGGGCTTTGCGACTGCGGGGCCGGAGTTCGGCGTCACGGTGTTTCTCGAGGGGCAGCGAGGCGGGATCACCTGCGTAGCCGATCGCCATGGCGACGGCCGGCTCGAACGGCGCCGGAATCGCCAGAGCCGCACGCGCGCGCGCGCGATCGAAGCCTTCCATCTGCCGGACGGACAGATCCATCGCGGTCGCCTGCATGACGAGCAGCGCGACCGCTTGGCCCGCGTCGTACCAGGCGCTCTCGTTCGTCACGTCAATCGACTCGAACGTCTTCCGCACGGCGACGAGCGCGAGCACCGGGGCCGACCCGGCCCAGGTGGGATTACGTCCGGTCAGAGCGCTGTAGAGCGCGGCGAACGCCTCCGGCGTGCCGTGACGCTCCGCGACCACGAAGCGCCAGGGCTGCTCGTTCATCGATGAGGGCGCCCAGCGCGCCGCTTCGAAGAGCCGCAGCAGATCGGCGCGCGCGACGCCCCGCGCGGCGTCGAACGCCCGCGGACTCCACCGCCGCCGAATCAGATCGAGGATGTCGTGATCGGGAGCGGCGTGCTTGGGATGCGGCGACATGTCGAGCCTGTTTGCCCTTATGATGCCCCGAATGGCCGCGTATCTCGACTCCGTCCCATTCTCCGGCATCATTCGCATCCGCGACATGATGTTTTCCGTCGATCGGCCCTTTCGTCTCGATCAAGGCGACATCAGCTTCGACGTGCCCCCGTCGGTAAAGGACGCGCTCGTGAAGGGCGTCGCCGACAACCGCAGTCATTACGTGCAGACCACCGGCATTCCGCCGCTCATCGAACGGCTGGTCGCGAAGCTGCGGACCGGGAACGGCATTCCGATCGGCAGCTCGGACGAGGTCATGGTCACGACAGGGGGCATTCACGGCGTCTTTGCCGCCTGCCAGGGGCTCCTCGAACCCGGCGACGAAGTGCTCGTGCCCAACCCGGAGTGGCCGCCGGCCCAAGGCAACGTCTCCTGCGCGCGCGCGGTGCCGGTGCCCTATCCGCTGCACGAGTCGCTCGGTTGGCGGCCAGATGTCGACGAAATGCAGCGCCTCGTCACGCCGAAGACCCGGGCGATCTATCTGAACTCACCGCACAATCCGTCGGGCGGTGTGTTGACGCGCGCGGACCTGGCCGGAATCCTTGCGCTCGCCGAAGAACGCGACCTGTGGATTCTTTCCGACGAAGCCTATGAGGACGTCGTGTTCGAAGGCGAGCACGTGAGCATCGCCTCCCTTCCAGGCGCGTACCGACGGACGATTCCGCTTTATACCTTCAGCAAGACGTACGCCATGACCGGCCTGCGGCTGGGCTATATGGCCGTCCAGGATCCCGTGATCCGCGACCGCGTCCGCAAGATGCTCTTCTACACCGTCGCGAACACGTCATCGCTCATCCAATACGGCGGGTTGGGAGCGCTCTTGGGGCCACAGCAGTTCGTGTCGGAGTGTCGCCGCGAACTGGCTGCCCGGCGCGAACTGTTCTACCAGGGCGTCGCCAAGGCGTCGCACGGCGTGCTCAGCGGACAGCCGCCGGCCGGGGCGTTCTACGCGTTCCTCAAGATCAATCCCACCTGGAAGTCGCCGATGCCGAATGCGCCGGCCTCGCCGTCCTGGGCGATGACGGAGTTCCTGATCAAGCGGGGTCGGATCGGCTGCATTCCGGGCGTCGACTTCGGGTCGGTCGGCGAGAACTTCGTCCGGTTCTGCTTCGCGCGTGGACGTGAGGAATTGACGGGCGCCCTGGCCTCGATGGAGGAAACGCTGGCTTCGGTGTCCGCCGAGTCCACCTAGTCCACGTGTCGTCCCCCGTCGACGCGAATGGTCTCGCCGGTGATGAAGTCGGAGTCGATGAGCGCGAGAACGACCTTCGCAATTTCGTCCGCGCCGCCCCATCGGCCGAGAGGCGTCGCCCGCTCGACCGCCCGGTACTCCTCCTCGGTCGTGTCCGGCGGGGCGAGAATGGGCCCCGGCGCGATCGCATTCACCAGAATCTGATCCGCCGCCAGTTCGAGGGCAAGCGCCTCGGTCAGCGCCTTGGCGCCGGCCTTCGCCACGTAGTATCCGACAAAGCCCTTGTAGCGCGGCCGTCCGCTCGCGGCGAGCCAGTCGCTGAAATTGATGATGCGGCCCCCGCCTGACCGACGCATGACCGGCACCGCCGCCCGCGCGCACAGGAACGCGCCGCGCAGATCGACCGCGAGCTGCCGTTCCCACGCCTCGACGTCCATCTGGTCGAATGGCACGCTCTTGTAGATCGAGGCCATGTTCACGAGGACGTCCAGCCGGCCGAAGTCATGATCGACGGCCGCGACAAGGGCCGCGCACGCGGCCGGATCCGCGACGTTGGCCTCAATGGCCAGCGCCCGCCGGCCCGCCGCGCGAACGGCAGCGACCGTCTCGTCAGCCTCGTCGCGCGATCGGTTGTAGGCCACCGCGACGTCGGCACCGCGTGCGGCCGCGGCTCGCGCCAGCACCGCGCCAACTCGCTTGGCGCCGGTGATGAGAACGACCCGGGAATCCAGTTGCATGTCGATTGATCCTACTCGGATCCCGCCGGTCCGCCTGCAGGTACCCTGGCGACGGCGCTGGACAAGTCGTGACGTGTCTGTGAGAAGACTCTGAAAAGAACCGCGCCGGCCGAAATCCCTGGCGTTAGACCTTGCCCCGCAGACGCGCCCGGCCCGCGGCCGCATGCGCCTCGCGGTTCGATCGGCGGCCGTCAATGGACCAATCGCCGCCGCCCGCCAGGATGAGGCAGACGAGCGCGCCGGCAACGATCACCGAGTACTCCATGCCCTCGCGCCGGTCGGCAATGCCGGTCCAATTCAGAAAGAAACCCCAATGCACATGGACCTTCCACAGGCCGACGCCGATGTACGTCGCGAGCGCGACGCTCGCCCAGCGTGTGAGAAGCCCGAACACGAGCAGGACGCCGCCGATGAGTTGGGTCACACCGGCGAGAAAGGCCAGTAGCCCGCCGGGTTCGAGACCGAGCGAGGCATAAAACGCGCCCATGCTCGTAATGCCGCCCGGTCCGATCCCAGGCGTGGCCCAGACGCCGAACAACGTGTGCGCGCCGTGGGCCACGAACACCACGGCCAGCGCAAGGCGCAGCGCCAGCAGCCCGAGGCCGTTCATGCGGGGAGCCTATCAGAAACAAATTGCCCCTCCTCCCAGCCTTCCGGCCTTCCCGCATCCCAGCCTCCCAGCCTTCTAGTAGGATCGTGCCCATGCCGGCCGGCACATCAGTCCGCGTGGCCACCCGCGTGAGCGGCTTCACCTACGCCATCCGCAACATCGTCGCGGAGGCCAAGAAGATCGAATCGACCGGACGAGTCGTTCGCTACCTCAATATCGGCGACCCCGTCCCGTTCGGGTTCCGGACACCCCAGCCGATTGTCGAAGCGGTCGCCCGCGCGCTCCGTGACAACCTGAACGGCTATGCTCCGTCAGTCGGCATCGAACCGGCGCGTCGCGCCGTGGCCGCCGAGTGGACCAACCGCGGCATGCCGATGACACCCGACCGGGTCGTGATCACTTCGGGCACGTCCGAAGGCATCGAGTTGGCCCTCGGCGTCCTGGCGGACGCAGGCGACGAGGTGCTCGTCCCGACCCCGACGTATCCGCTCTATACCGCCGTACTCGCGAAGCTTGGCGCGCGCGCGACATACTACCGGACCGACCCGGCCAGGGGCTGGGAGCCGGATCTGGATGACGTCCGGCGTCGGCTCACGACGGCGACGCGAGCCATCGTGGTCATCGACCCCAACAATCCCACGGGCGCCGTGTACTCCGAGACGACGCGCCGCGCGCTCATCGAGCTGGCCGATCGAGCCGGCGTGCCGATCCTC